>Ga0169931_10000728_pt1 | contig 54773 bp, 50 predicted proteins | sample Kivu_15m_20L_FD_129675 | JGI IMG/M metagenome (GOLD analysis project Ga0169931, IMG submission 129675) | Freshwater microbial communities from Lake Kivu, Western Province, Rwanda to study Microbial Dark Matter (Phase II) - Kivu_15m_20L... | ecosystem: Environmental > Aquatic > Freshwater > Lake...
GATTTCACCCAGTTGAAATTGACTGTACTTACCATTCATCACTTCTAAACTAGCATCAGCGATCGCATCTTCCATAACTTCTTCTTGGATCAAATTCTCCCATTCATCTTGGTTGATGTAATAGGATTTTTTATGGGCTTTAATATTCAACTTTTTCACTTCTCGGATTGAATTACGGATAGAACTGACCCACGAAGCGGTTAATCGTTGTTCTATTTGATTTTTAATGAGATGAATCAGTAAAATGTTGACATAAGATTGGATATTACGCAGAATGGCTTGTTTACTCATCCCTTCTAACTCATCAACAATAGCCAGAGCATCTGCGTAACGTCCTTGTATAATACTGTTTCTGAGGTCTGTTAGTTCTTGGGTCATTTTCTTTTCTGAATCGGCAAATTAGGATGATGTTGTCAAAACCATAACAGGATATGAGTAAGCTGTTGTGCTGCTAAATGCAATAATTCAGGAATATAAAAAGTTTTTTATCACATTTTTATTTATATCCTACTCACTACAACTATTATATTATATAGCAGTCAAGTACTGATTTATAATGGCTTGTGGGTGGGTACACCCGCAGCACGGGGAAATTTATCGGGGGTGTTGGTGATTTTTCGCAAATACAAACAGTGACGAATGCTGTTAGTTAAAGGAGTTGTAAATTGATCAATTAATTCAATTACTCCGCCTAATTGCTTAACTGCGTTTTGCAAAGATTTGGTTTCTTCTGCTGTCCAGTTACCACGATAAACGACGGCTAAACCACCTTGTTTGAGTAATGGTAAAGTGTATTCAGCGCAGACAGAGGGGTGACCAACGGCGCGAATTAAAGCTACATCGTAGGTTTGGCGGTGCTGGGGATGATGTCCTATTTCTTCTGCTCTAGCAATTACGGTTTTGGCGTTAGTTAAGGTAATTTTGGTTAAAAGTTGCTCTATAAAAGCAATTTTTTTTCTGGTGGAATCCACCAGAGTAATTGTACAATTAGGTAGGGCTATGGCTACGGGTACACCGGGAAAACCCGCACCGGTGCCAATATCAATTACAGAAGCAGTTCCTGAGAGGGAGGAAATAAATTGTTTTTGTGGTAATATGCCTCGCAGTGAATCCCAGAGATGTTTTTCCCAAAATTCTTGGGGGTCGGTGATACGAGTTAAATTTAACTGTTGATTACCTTGTAAAATCAATTCATACAAATGTTGGAATTGTTGCTGCTGTTGTTGGTTGGGCTGCCAATTGAGGGTTTGTTGCCATGAATTAGTCATTGATCAAAATAGAGGGAATAGGGAACAATCTAAAATCTAAAATCTAAAATCTAAAATCTAAAATCTAAAATCTAAAATCTAAAATCTAAAATCTAAAATCGTCAAAGAAACAACAGGTAACAGCCATTGGCAATAATAATGTTGTAGTGCGAGCAAGATGCTCGCTACTCTTAAGAAAATGGTCTATCAAAACATAGTGGGAGCTTGATAACCCCTAGGCTTCCTAAACGTTGCATAGCAACGTGAGGAGGTGTCAAGATTCATTACTCATTAGTGATGGCTGTTGCGGCTTTGGCTTTTAGTGTGGCTGGGTCTATTGATTGTAGTGTACCGTGGTTGAGTGTCCAACATTGGTCTGCGATCGCCAGCATATCCCCGGCATCATGAGTTACTATCAACAAAGTCCAATCTTGTTTGAGTTTCGCCAATAAATTTACCAGTTGCTGACGCATTGACCAATCTAACCCTGCTGTGGGTTCATCTAATAACAATACATTAGGTTGACGAATTAATTGTACCGCCAAGGCCAAACGTCGCTGCTGACCACCACTCAAGGCGTGGGGTGCAGCGGACAAGGGTAAATGCTCTAAGCCCACTTCTGTTAATGCTTTGCTAACACGCTCTGACCCTAGCTCAGGATGTCCTAAACGCAATTCTTCTAAAATCGTCCCTCCGCAAAAGTGCCTTTCTGGAAACTGAAATACTAACCCTGCTAATTGTTGTAACTGTTCGGGGATAAGTTCTTGGTTTCGCCAAAACACTGAACCAGAAGTTGGTTCTGCTAGTCCGGATAAAATTTCTAGTAGAGTACTTTTACCAGAACCACTCGGCCCAATAATCATACCCAGCTGCTGGGGCGCTAATTCTAGATTAATTGATTTGAGAATCGCTGAGGGGCAGGCTGTGGGATGATATGTGAGATTTCTAAGATATAGCATTGGTGAGGATCACTAAAAATTGAGCCGATTACTATAAGATTAACCACAAAATCACATGAGGGAACTTGGCAAACCCAACCCAGTCAAGCTGTGTACAGTACTTGGACTAATTTGTAAAGGGTGACTATGGATAAACGGTTGTTTGGTGGAAAATTTACAGGATTGACTCAGATTAGTTTAACAGTTACAGTTGCTATGGCACTCAACTTGTGGGTTACTCCCACTTTTGCGGGTGATCCTTTCCGCACTACAGAACCTCGGAATATTGGCGAGAATACGGAAGCAGCTTTTCAGGCGGTTTTTCAACAAGGTGATTATCTAGCGGCGGAAAATTACTTACAAAAAGCCATGTCATCCGAACCAGATGAACCTTTAGCTTACGCCATGAAGGCATCTTTGGCTTACGCCAATAAAGACTGGGCTACACTTAATACTTGTAGCCAAAAAACTCTCGAAGCCGGACAAAAACTACTTGCTACAGATGAACTACGTGGTAATATATACACTGCTGTGGGTCATTTTTTGACGGGAGCAACTATTCTCGTCCGTGAAGGTACTTTTAAAGGTGCGCCTCAAGCATTAAATCGTCTCCGCCAAGTGTATCAATATTTGGATCGAGCAGAGGCCATCGCCCCCCAAGATCCAGAGTTAAACTTGCTCAAAGGCTACATGGATTTAATCTTAGCAGTTAATTTACCGTTTGCTGATCCTGATGATGCCATTGCTCGGTTAAAAACCAATGCTGCGCCCCAATACTTAGCGGATAGAGGTATAGCCCTTGCCTATCGGGACTTAAAACAGTATAGTCAGGCTTTGGTATATGTGGATAGTGCATTAAAAATCACATCTGAACACCCAGAGTTATATTATCTCAAAGCTCAAATTTTGAGAGAACAGGGACAAGAAGCCAAAAGTCCCTCCATCATGCAAGCAGCCCTGGATAATTTCGACAAAGCCTTAAGTAAAAAGTCCCAACTTCCCGCCAGTTTGGTGAGACAAATACAACGGGAGCGCAACAACACTGTGAATTTTAGATTTTAGATTTTGGATTCTAGATTTTAGATTTTGGATTCTAGATTTTAGATTTTGGATTTTGGATTGTTACCTCTATTTTCACTCATGACTAATGACCCGGCTTATGCTAATTCTTATAATGAGTAATTGAGATATTCTGGGCAATGCACATTCAGTTCCGTGAAGTTGACACTTTTGACCTGTGGATTTGGCTTAAGTTTAGTACAATTCCTTCTGGACAAGAAAGGCAATATGTAGAAGAGGTTTTTAATTCTTGGTTTTATCTGGGTAAGTTGGGCGCATTTAATGCCGAAAATCTCCAAGTCCAAGAAACCGGACTGGATATTAGTTATATGAATTATGACTCCCATGGGTATGATAAGAGTTTCATGGCACTGATGCACAATATGGGTGAGTTTGAGTATGAGGGACAGTGGGCGCGTTGTTGGTTTGACATGGGAACTGCTGATGCGATCGCTCTTGATATTTTAATTAATGCTCTCCAACAGTTAAATGAGGAATTTGTCACCATTGATGAATTATACATTGGTGGGGAAAATGAAGATTGGCCTGTGGAGGATGCTGATCCAGAAAATTAATCCCCAATCCCCTGTGTTTCAACCAGGGGAGATGTCAACAACCACTAAACAACCACTAAACAACCACTAAGTAGAGACGTTCCATGGAGCGTCTCTACCAGGGTGCTTTGGAAACACTACCAAGGACGGTAAACCCGATAATTGATGCGTGGGAAGATATTATCCATTAATTCCACTTTTTCCAGCCAACCGCTATCAACTTTACCTAATTTCACTTCTTCATAAAGCTTATTAAACCGCATGAGGTGCGATCGCGTTCTTCTCACCGCATAGGGAACCATGGTTCCTGTCCGCATAATAAAGGCCCAGTCGGAAGATTGTGCTAGTAAAAGTTCCCGCGCTGCTTGGTTGAGTGCTTTTTCCTGCAATTCGTCCTCAGCTTCCATGCGGGATATTTCAATCATCCGTTCCGTGGCTTTATGTAAATGTGGGTAAATCCAAGCATTGGTTTCATTCAACCAATACTCATGGAAACCTTTATAACCCCAACTAGACTGAGAAGGGCGACAAACTTGCTGACTGGGTTCTGACCGCAAATAATCAGCCAAATGAGTCATTTGATAAGTTCCTTGGTCATACCATGACTTACGGAACAAATAATCAATAAACCATGGGCCTTCATACCACCAGTGACCAAACAACTCCGCATCATAAGGGGAAACAATAATAGGCGGACGACCCATAATACCGTGTAAGTGTTCGCTTTGACGTTCACGGTTATACATAAAATTACCAGCGTGTTCTGCGGCCTTTTCCTTAGCCCAATAAGGATCATAAAGGGCTTTGTCCGAGAGACCTAAACCACGTCCAGTGATTTTGTGATACTTAATGCCCGTGTTTTTGCGTTGTCCATTGGGCATAATATAGGGCTTAATGTACTCATATTCAGCCTCCCAGCCCAAATCTTTGTAAAATTCCCGATATTCTGCCGCACCGGGATAGCCCACTTCCGAAGACCATACTTGTTGCGAAGACTCATGGTCTCGACCAAAAGCCGCCACACCAGTTTCTGTAAAAATCGGCGCATAAGTACCAAAACGGGGACGAGGACGGGCGTATAAAATCCCATGTCCATCAGTGAGGAAATAGCGTAAACCAGCATCAGCCAGCATCCGCTCAACACCTTCATAATAAGCGCATTCCGGCAACCAAATTCCCCTGGGTGCTTGTCCAAAAGTTTGCTGATAATGTTCGCAAGCCACCTGAATCTGCGCCCACACAGCTTGGGGGTACATTTTCATTAGTGGTAGATAGCCGTGGGTAGCACCACAGGTGATAATTTCTAAATTATTACTGTCTTGGAACTGCTTAAATGCTGTCACCAAGTCACCGTTGTACTTTTCCCATACTTGACGCGCTTCGTTAAATTCAGTGGCGTAATGTTCCGCTAAATAACGAATATGCCCATGATTAGCATTATGCTCGACTTCCAGTTCTGTGAGTTCTTCTAATTTAGCTAAGTGCGCGTCATAGCGTTCTTGTAGCAGGGGGTCACGAAGCATAGACACCAGAGGGGGTGTCATACTCATAGTGATTTTGAAGTCGATACCATCTCGCTTTAAGCCCTCAAATACCTTCAATAAGGGAATATATGTTTCCGTGATGGCTTCATAAAGCCATTCTTCTTCCAACACATAGTCACTTTCTGGGTGACGAACAAAGGGCAGATGTGCATGAAGTACAAGGGCGACGTAGCCTATAGCCATAGTTATTTAGGGGTAATACTTGTGAATTGAGGAACGAGGGTTTGGCGAAATTAACAATATTTTAAGACTTTATGGGGTTGATGACAGTAGTTTTCTGTTTCAATTTAGCTAATAAGTTTGCTGCTCTATTGATTATGAAGTTTTGTTAACCTACTGGAAACGATATTATAGCCCTTGTAGGGGAGATGTTAATCCCGGTTTTAATCTTCTGAGTCTTGATATAAATGTTCTAACTCTTGTAACTGGGTTTTGCGGGAGACACGACGATATTTTTTACTTTCTAACTTTGGTTCATACTGCTGCTTACCCTGTCCTTTGCTTTTCATTTTCAGGGTTGACTCTGGGTCGGCTTGTTGATGCAGCTGAAGTTGACGGGCGATCGCTTCATGCAGAAATTGTAAATAATGTTCATACCTTTCCCAGTCTCCCCGCACCACACAATCAGGCTCATCTCGATGCAGACAGTCACTAAATCGACAACTGGACTTAGCTAACCGCTCTCTAGCCTCTGGAAAGTAATATATTAACTCTTCTGGAGTACAATCTAAATCAGGTTGATTAAATCCGGGAGTATCTGCCAGCAAACCACCCCCAGGCAATTTAAATAATTCTGTGTGCCGGGTGGTATGACGGCCACGGGCTAACTTACCGGAAACTTCCCCCACTCGCAGGTTAACTGTGGGAATTAGCACATTAATCAAGCTAGATTTTCCCACACCAGAAGGTCCGGCAATCACTGTAATTTTATCACTCAGATACTTAAGTAATCCGTCAATATTAGTGCCATTGTACACGCTAACAAATACCGGATCATAGCCCCAACCCCTCAAGCGCTGGGCAATTTCTTCTTCTTCCTCTGGTGAAATCAAATCACACTTATTTAAGCATAACAGCACATCTACATAACTAGATTCAGCCTTGACTAAAAACCGACTTAATTGATAAGGTTCCAAAGGCGGGTCTGTAACAGCAAAAGCCAGTAAAATTTGGTCAACATTAGCGATCGCTGGGCGGTCTAATTCACTTTCCCGGGGGAGGACATGAGAAATTGCCCCCCTACCACCGGACCAGTCAGGCTCAGAAACCACCACCCTATCCCCCACCATCACCTGTTGCCCGATTTTTTTTAACCGCGTCCTGCGGGTGCAAAGCATGATGGGTGCGGTAGCTTGGGGGGGGGAATCTGTTTTTTCAGTTTCCACCTTGGTAGTTTTGTTATCTATATGCAGTTGTACGCGATAGAAATTTGCCTGCACGGCCAACACCGTACCGAGTAACTGTCCATCAGTAGACATAGTTTCAACGGTTGTCATGAGGCAGTAGTGGGACGGCGCACCAACAAAGAAAAATAGTCCATGCGATCCGTAATTTGCTCAACCTGATAACCTGCCATTGTCAAGCTATCAGGCACTTGCTCAATAGGTTCTCCCGAATCTAGCCATACTTCCAGTAAACTTCCGGGGGGCATTTTTTCTAAACATAATTTTGTCCGTACAAAATTAATGGGGCAAGGAGTACCCCGCAGGTCAAGTTGAGCATCGGGAGTTGATAGGTGAGAAGAGTTCATGACTTAAATAAACTTCCCAGAAATCCTTCTAGACCACCTTTACCAGTACGGTCTCCCTTAATTTTAGCCAGTTTTTCCAGTAATTCCCTTTCATCGGGAGTGACTTTAGTAGGAATATCAATTAATACAGTCAGCAAATGATCTCCCCGACTGACGGGATTTCCCAAGCGAGGGACACCCCGATTTTCTAATTTCATGACAGTATTGGGCTGAGTTCCAGCCGGAATAATCAATTCCACAGGACCGTCCACCGTTTCCACTTGCAAACGACAACCTAGAATTGCTTGCAGATAGCTAACTTTAATTTCCGAAAGAACGTTAATTCCATCCCGTTGGAAATGTTCATCTTGATCAACAAACAAATAGACATACAAATCCCCAGCCGGACCGCCGCGTTGACCGGCATCACCTTCAGTGGAAATTCGCAACCTTGTACCATTATCCACCCCTGCGGGAATGGTAATTTTTAATTTTTTGGGTACTTGATTTGTTCCCTTACCATTACAAGCATCACATTTATCTTCAATCACCGTTCCCGTACCGTTACAGGTGGGACAAGTGGAAACTTGAGTAAAGCTGCCAAAAGGCGTTCTAGTTACCCGACGTACTTGACCCGAACCGCTACAAGTTGAACAAGTGCGGGGGCGAGTACCGGGTTTAGCACCGGAACCACCACAAGTATCACACACCTCTAAATGGGAAATGCGAATTTCCTTTTCGCCGCCAAATACAGCTTCGCGAAAATCTAACTTTAGGTCTAGCCTTAAATCATCCCCGCGTACCGGTCCGCTGCGCCGTCGTTGGGCTTGAGTACCCACACCACCACCAGAGAACCCACTGAAAATACTTTCAAAGATATCGGCAAAGCCGCCCATATCGCCCATGTCTTGGAAGCCAGCGCCGGCAGCACCTGACACACCAGCCTCGCCAAAACGGTTGTAACGTTCTCGAATCTCTGGCTCAGAAAGCACTTCATAGGCGCGGTTAATTTCCTTAAATCGTTCTTCCGCCCCCGGTTCTTTGTTCACATCTGGGTGATACTTCCGGGCTAAACGGCGATAAGCTTGTTTAATTTCTTCCTTGTCGGCGTCACGAGAGACACCCAGAATTTCATAATAGTCGCGGGCCATATAGCAAAGGTAAAAGTTAGAAAGAAGAGAGCAGAAGGCAATCAACGCCACAAACACTTGCTACCCTACCCTAAGTCATATTTTCGACTCGTGGCTACTAATAACAGTAGTCTGATGTAATTCGTCTCAAGGCGAAAGCGCCCTAAGCGTGACTTCTGGAACTGGTAAGAGTGTTTTTCTCAAGGCGGCTTGCCGGAAACTGGGCAGAGAGAAAAGGTTAATTTTTATTAATATACTAATTTTACTCTTTACTTTTCACAAAAATCACCAGCAAATTTCAGCCAATAGTTACTGTGCTCATGGCACAGAACAGAAGCCGCCAAAGTAGAGTAAATCAACAGTTCCTTTTATAATTGTGCTACTAATGGGGGTAAACCTTTAATCCTGAACTATAGGATCTACCCGCACAATTAGGTGCGGAAAACCCCCCATTGGATTGGAGATTTTGGCTCTTAGATTTTAGATTCTGGACTGGCTCGGTTTTTGATATTGGAGCTTGTCGAATTTTTAGGTTTCGTTCTGCGATTACCTACGGCACTGGCGAAGCCAATCGCGCGTGTAACACAAGCATCTTGCTTGTCACCAATACCGGCTAGAAGCCGGTGCTACCCTGTAACACAAGCATCTTGCTTGTCACCAATACCGGCTAGAAGCCAGTGCTACCCTGTAACACAAGCATCTTGCTTGTCACCAATACCGACGAGAAGCCGGTGCTACCCTGTAACACAAGCATCTTGCTTGTCGGGGAATGAATTCCCCGCCTGAAAGCTAAAGTCGGTTAGAAACCGACTGAATTTTATCTACATAAACAAAAGAATGTAGAATTTAGAATTGCACCAAGCAGTTGTTGATTCTGCGATTACCTACGGCACTAGCCAAGCCAATCGCGATGCGAAACCACTAATCTATGGGTTGATAATCGCCCTCTGGTGTATTGTCATCATCAAAATTTAAGTTGAATTGTGGTGTTGGTGTTTCATTACCTGTAACTTGTTCAACTTGCCCACTATTTTCCTGGTCATCAGATCGATTGTATACATCAGCACCAATAGCAAATAAGGTTTGTTGGAAATCTTCTATACACTGTTGAAACTCTGTGTTAGAAATGGTGGGATTAGCCATCATAGATCGGAGTTTAATCACTTTTTCCTGAGCTAAAGACTTGATTTCCTCACCAATCAAGTTACCATTATCCTTGAGAGTTGCTTTGTATGTGAACAATAAATTATCTGCCTGGTTTTTCAGATCAACTAGTTGTTTGCGTTTTCTATCTTCTTCGGCAAATAGTTCCGCGTCTTGCCGCATCCGTTCTACTTCGTTGGCGTTTAAACCGCCTGTATTAGTAATGCGAATACTCTGCTCTCGACCAGTACCTTTGTCTTGGGCAGCCACTTTAAGGATACCGTTAACGTTGATTTCAAAAGATACTTCTATTTGTGGAATACCACGGGGGGATGGTGGAATACCTGTCAGGAGAAATTTACCCAAACTCTTGTTATCTTTGGCCATAGCCCTTTCCCCCTGGAGGACATGAACTTCCACGGAGGTTTGTCCATCAACTGCAGTGGAAAAAATTTGGGATTTACTGGTGGGAATGGTGGTGTTGCGTTCAATAATTTTGGTAAACACTTCTCCTAAAGTTTCAATTCCCAAAGATAAGGGGGTGACATCCAATAACAGAAGATTATCCACTTCGCCACCTAGTATCCCGGCTTGAATTGCCGCTCCAAGTGCTACTGCTTCATCAGGGTTGATGGAGCGGTCAGGAACTTTACCATGAAAAAATTTCACCAGGGCATTTTGCACTCCGGGAATACGGGTAGAACCACCTACCAAAATAATCCGGTCTATATCCTGTGCTTGGATATCTGCATCTTTAAGAGCTTGAATCATCGGCTCAATGGTGGCTTCAATTAAAAACCCTACCATTTCCTCAAATTGAGCGCGATTCAGTTCCATTTCCAGATGTTTTGGACCTGTGTCATCTGCCGTGATAAATGGCAAGTTAATACAGGTACTAGCCATGTGAGAAAGTTCTATTTTGGCTTTTTCTGCTGCTTCCCGTAAACGTTGTAGTGCCATTTTATCCGCAGCAAGGTCAATGTTCTCTTGTTGCTGGAAACTTTCAATCATCCAGTTAATAATAGATTTATCAAAATCATCCCCCCCCAACTGGTTGTTACCAGATGTTGCTTTAACTTCAAACACTCCACCCCCAAGTTGGAGAATGGAAACATCAAAGGTTCCTCCTCCTAGGTCAAATACTAAAATCAACTGCTCTTGGTCTTGTTTATCTAACCCAAAAGCTAAAGCCGCAGCAGTTGGCTCGTTGATAATACGGAGAACTTCTAGCCCGGCAATAGTACCAGCATCTTTAGTTGCTTGTCTTTGGGCATCTGTGAAATATGCTGGTACGGTAATTACTGCTTGATTTACCTTTTCACCCAAATAAGTTTCTGCATCCTGCTTGAGTTTTTGCAGAACCATGGCGGATATTTCTTGGGGTGTGTAGTTGTGTCCGCGAATTTGGACATCAACCGTGTCGTCTCGTCCTTTGATACAGGTATAAGGTACGCCATTGCGTTCTGTTTCCGTTTCTTCCCAGCGACGACCGATAAATCGCTTGATACTATAGATTGTGTTTTCGGCATTAGTTATGGCTTGGCGTTTTGCCATCTCACCGACTAAGCGAACGTCTCCTTTACCAAATCCCACAACACTGGGTGTAGTACGTCCTCCTTCAGTGTTGGAAATGACAACAGGTTTACCGCCTTCCAACACTGCGACGCAACTATTAGTAGTGCCTAAGTCAATGCCAATAACTTTTCCCATACTTCCAGCATTTTTACTGATTTATTCTACGCGAATTATTTTGTGTCGAGCGGTGATCCATAAGTGAGGACAAGGCTGAATGCTTGAAGTCTAACTCAAAACTTTGCTATGGTGACTCGGGTTGAGGGTCAGCTGCCATCTCCAGGGGGGGGGCTGCCAAAGTCTCGCCAACTGTTAGCAGCCCTATCCTGAGATTGCGATGCCTATACTTGGAGGAACTACAATTTAACTGTCAGCGGCACCCGACTGATCTTCCTGTGCTGGTGGTGTGTCTTCCTTGGGAGCAGCCACTTTGACCATAGAATGGCGCAGCACGCGATCGCCTATATAATATCCACGTACTAACTCTTCTAACACTGTTCCTTCCGAATGTTCATCCGTAGGTTCCCGCATAACTGCTTCATGAAGGTTGGGATCGAATTGTTGACCTTCTGGACGCATGGGTGATACACCTATTCTTTTCAGGCAGTCCACCAGTTGTTTATAAACCCCTTGATAACTTTTGTGAATTGTCATCTCGCCGTCGGTTTGTGGTTTGAGGTGGGATCTGGCACGCTCAAAATTATCGACTACGGGTAGCAACTCCAAAATTGTATTGCGCTTCACTTGCAATTCCAGGTCTTCTTTTTCTTTGCTGGTGCGTTTACGGTAATTCTCAAAATCTGCCGCAATTCTCATGTACTGAGTGCTGCGTTCTTCTAGTTGCCCTTTGAGGGACTCAATTTGTTGATTTAAGTCTGCCAAAACAGCCGTTTCTACTTCAGTTTTTTCCGTTGCAGCTACACCATCTTTTGTAATTACAGTATCAACAGATACTTCAGTTGCGTCGGTTACTTGTTCAGTAACCTCGCTGCCGGATTCGTTGGAGTTGATTTGGGCTGGGGAGTCACTCTTCATTGCTTGATTTACCTCTGTTGGTTCACCCAATTGGCTTATATTGTTTACTTGTTTATTTTCGTCGATCATCGTCTATTTGTCGCAGATTGTTTTTATGGCACTTTTCACCACAGCTGACAACTGAGGCTGATTTTTTGCCGACATTTTCATAGAAGTGATGTCACCGTTTTTTATTGTGACAAATTGTGAACATCTTAGCTTAGACACCCAGGGGATGGTAAAGGAGAAAATAAGTCTTGTGGCAGGGTTGTCATTTTACATCACACACATCATATTAATAGTCTTAGCTACTGATCACTAGCGCGGAAAACCGACAGAAAAAGTAGGGAACTGCCTGAGAAAAAGGAATGGAAAGAAATAAGCAAGAATTTTAACCTAAATTTACTCAGTGTAAATGAGAATTATGGCATCAGGCAGGGAATAATATAGTTAGAGTTTTTCCCTACTCAAATTTACTCACCTATGACCTACTCGTCACCACAACGGCGTAGTACCGCTCTCACCACCAGAACGGAATTTTCGCCTTTCGGCAATAAACTCATACAATCTGGGTATGTCAACACGGAACAGATGAGGCAGGCACTCATTGACAGTCGCAAGTCTCGCCGACCCCTAACAGAAGTATTGGAGTCAATTACCGGACAAAAACTATCGCCTGATCTGCTCAGACAATACAAAAAACAACAGCTGTTTGAACTGAAAATACTCTACGGTGTTGAGTTCGTTGATCCGGAGGTCAACGACACGGGTAACAACAGTGTGGTTGAACTGATTGAAACCTTGATCCCCACAGAAATGTGTCGTCGCCATCGCCTGCTACCACTGTTGAAAAAAAACGACCAACAACCACCCTCTGTGTTGGTAGCCATGGTGGATCCCAGCAATTTAGAAGCTTCTGATGAACTCAACCGCATTTTGCGCTCCCAAGGTTTGGCATTACAGCGTATGGTAATTACTGAGGAAGATTACCAGCAGCTAATTAATAAATATCTGGATGATTTAGCTTTACGGCAAAAGCACCTGGAACAAGCAAAATCTACAGATATTAATCAAGATTTAGAAAATCTCAATAATCTCGACCTGGACAGTAGTCCGGAGGAGAAAGATACTGACCTAGGGGCAGCAATGAAGGATGCGGAAGATGCCCCCGTGATTAACCTGGTTAACCGCATCATGGCCAAAGCCTTGCATGAGGGGGTTTCTGATATTCATGTTGAACCACAGGAGGAAAACCTACGCATTCGTTTCCGCAAAGATGGGGTACTACGTGAAGCTTTCGACTCGCTCCCCAAAAAAATTATTCCCGCAGTGACAGCCCGATTTAAGATTATCTCTAATCTAGATATTGCCGAACGACGTTTACCCCAGGATGGTCGCATCCGGCGCATATTCGAGGGGCGTAAGGTGGATTTCCGGGTGAATACTTTGCCTAGTCGCTACGGAGAAAAAATAGTACTACGAATTTTGGATAATTCTGCCACCCAGTTGGGATTAAATAAGTTAATTACCGATCCCGAAACTTTACAAATCGTCCAAGAAATGGTAAGTCGTCCTTTTGGATTGATTCTGGTGACGGGCCCCACTGGTTCTGGTAAAACTACCTCTCTATATTCAGCATTAGCAGAAAAAAACTCACCGGGCATTAATATTAGTACAGTAGAAGACCCCATTGAGTACAGCTTGCCAGGCATTACTCAAGTACAAGTAATTCGGGAAAAAGGGTTAGATTTTGCCACCGCTTTACGGGCGTTTTTGCGGCAAGACCCGGATGTATTGTTAGTAGGTGAAACACGAGATAAAGAAACAGCCAAAACTGCCATAGAAGCTGCCTTAACTGGTCACTTGGTATTAACTACTTTACACACTAACGATGCCCCCGGTGCGATCGCTCGTCTGGGAGAAATGGGGATAGAGCCTTTCATGGTTTCTAGTTCCCTGATTGGTGTTTTAGCTCAACGTTTAATGAGGCGTGTATGTTCTGAGTGTCGTATTCCTTACACCCCCACCACTCAAGAACTGGCCCGCTATGGCCTCTCAGCTTCCCAAGATGTGAGCGTAACTTTTTACAAAGCCAACACGTTAACATTAGAGGAAATTAACACAGCAACAGCCAAAAGTCAGCCAATTTGTTCAACTTGTAATGGCTCTGGCTACAAAGGACGTTGTGGTGTTTATGAAGTGATGCGAATTACTGAAACCCTGCAAACACTGATCAACGAAGAAGCACCAACAGAACGCATTAAAGAAGTGGCTGTTGAAGAAGGGATGAAAACCTTGTTAGCTTATAGTTTGAACTTGGTGCGCCAAGGTATCAGCACCCTAGAAGAAGTAGAACGGGTGACTTTTACTGATACCGGCTTAGAAGCAGAATTAAAAGCCAAACGCAAAAGCGGTCTTACTTGTCGTACTTGTCGCGCTCAATTACAGCCAGAATGGCTGGATTGTCCATATTGTATGACTCCTCGTTTTCAGGATTAGTCAGACAATTTAGTATTTTAATTAGGGATTTTGAATTAAAAAGAGAGGTCAAAAAACTATGGAACTGATGATTGAAGACTTGATGGAACAAATGATTGAAATGGGTGGTTCAGATATGCACTTATCTGCTGGTTTGCCTCCTTACTTTCGTATTAGCGGCAAACTTACCCCCATAGGTGACGAACCATTGACAGCAGATCAATGTCAAAGGTTAATTTTTAGTATGCTCAATAACACCCAGCGAAAAACCTTAGAACAAACTTGGGAATTAGATTGTTCTTATGGTGTCAAGGGTTTAGCTCGTTTCCGGGTGAATGTTTATAAAGAACGTGGTGCTTATGCTGCTTGTTTACGGGCTTTGAGTTCAAAAATTCCTAACTTTGAAAAATTAGGTTTACCTGATGTAGTGCGGGAAATGTCAGAAAAGCCCAGGGGATTAATTTTGGTGACTGGTCCCACAGGTTCGGGAAAAACCACCACCCTAGCGGCAATGATTGACTTAATTAACCGCACGAAAGCCGAGCATATTCTTACAGTGGAAGATCCCATTGAATTTGTTTATCAACCAGTTAAAAGCTTAATCCACCAACGACAACTAAATGAAGACACTAAGAGTTTTTCTAATGCTTTAAAAGCAGCCCTACGGGAAGACCCAGATATTATTCTGGTGGGGGAAATGCGTGATTTAGAAACTATTTCTTTGGCAATTTCGGCGGCGGAAACAGGACACTTGGTGTTTGGAACTTTGCACACTAGTTCAGCAGCCCAGACGGTTGACCGGATTATTGATGTATTTCCCCATGAGAAACAAACTCAAGTACGGGTGCAGTTATCTAACTCTTTAGTAGCAGTATTTAGCCAAACTTTAGTAGCCAAGAAAAACCCTAAGCCGGGTGAATTTGGTCGGGTAATGGCTCAAGAAATTCTCATCGTTACTCCTGCTATTTCTAACTTAATTCGAGAAGGTAAAACATCACAAATCTACTCAGCTATCCAAACTGGCGGTAAGTTGGGGATGCAAACTTTGGAAAAAGTTTTAGCTGATTTATACAAGGCTGGAACTATTTCTTTTGAGGCGGCAATGTCTAAAACTTCTAAGCCAGATGAAGTTCAACGTCTTGTTGCTGGTACTACACCTGGTGCTGTAAAAGCACGTTAAATTTTTCCTTGGTAATAATCTAATTTGGAATTATTTAATTTATGCCAACCTATGTCGCCCGTGTTCGGGATAGTCAAGGACAATCCCGACAGGAAAAAATAGTTGCTGAATCTTTGTCAGCAGCCCGGACTTCTCTCAGAAGGCAGGGCTTTGTTATCCAAGATTTAAAGCAGTCTCAGAGTTTTACTGGCTTTGATTTGAAGAAAATTGAGCTGGCTTTGACTAGCGTGAGTGTTAAGGATAAGGCTGTCTTTTCTCGTCAGTTTGCAGCTTTGATCAATGCGGGTGTGGCAATTGTGAGAAGTTTAGGGGTACTTGCTGAACAGTGTAGCAACCCTAAGTTAAAACAGGCACTTATTGAGATAAGTAATGATGTGCAGAATGGGATGAATCTTTCTGATTCTATGCGGAAACATCCTGCTTGCTTTGATGGTTTGTATGTGAGTATGATTCAAGCGGGTGAAGTGGGGGGTGTTTTGGATGAGGTGCTGGATCGTTTGGCTAAATTATTAGAAGATGTGGCACGCTTGCAAAACCAAATTAAGTCGGCTTTATCTTACCCGATGGTGGTTGGTTTTTTAGCTACGGCTATTTTTGTGGGGATGACTGTGTTTTTGATTCCCATTTTTGCCAACATTTTTACAGACATAGGTACAGAATTACCACCACTGACCCAATTTCTGATGGCCTGCAGTCAAATATTGAGAAGTTTGTGGTCTTTAGTTCTGGTTGGTGCTTTTGTGGTTTTGAATATTGCCTATCAGCAATATTACAAAACTCCGGTTGGGCGCATCACTATTGACCGTCTGGCTCTAAAAATGCCTTTATTTGGTGACTTAATTCAAAAGTCATCGGTTGCACGTTTTAGCCGGACTTTTGGCGCTCTGACCCGTTCAGGTGTGCCAATTCTTACTTGCTTGGAAATTGTCCGGGATACTTCAGGAAACCAGGTGGTGGCTAATGCTATTGATGCAGCTAAGACGGAAATTCAACAAGGGGGTGTGATTAGCTTGGCTTTGCAAAAGGAAAATGTGTTTCCAGCTATGGCTATTCAGATGATTAGCATTGGTGAGGAAACTGGAGAACTAGATGCTATGTTAATGAAAGTGGCAGATTTTTATGAAGATGAGGTGGAACAAACTGTTAAGGGTTTAACTAGTATTTTAGAACCTTTAATGATTGTGGTTTTGGGTGGTATGGTGGGTACAATTTTGCTGGCTATGTATTTGCCTATGTTTAAGGTGTTTGAAACTCTGGGCTAGGTGATGTTTTTTGCTGGTTGATGAGTTGGGAATGAATACTTTTTCTTCCTGACTGTAAAAGTTGATGATGTAATTAATCATGCCTGTAAAAAAATCTGACTATGAGGCGAGTTTGGCGGAGTATAGCAATAATTTGGCGGCGATCGCTTTACTTAAGCAACACCGACCATACTTGGAAATGATTCCTAGTTTGCGTCGTCCAGATGAGAGTATTATTACTATCCCTTTGCCTGTTGTTCGCTTGCGTGCCACTAGGACAACGGATACACAAATAACTGGTTTACCTTGTGATATTGCAGTTATTATGTGTGATCCAGAGTGGAAAGTAAAAACAGGAGTGGAAATTTTACTTTTTATTCATCGCCCCCAGGAGGATTTTTCTGATTTATTAGGGCGTTGGCGCAAATCTCAAGTTTTGCTGGATCAGGATTATGAATGGCTGATGCCTTTACGCCATCGCCATATTTTTAGTGACGGGGCAAATACTGTATATCCTTTATTTGTGATTTTTAGTGAAACTTCGGAACGTATTAAAAAGGGTCTAGTGGGGGCAGATTTGCCTTTTATTATGCAAACTCCTTCTTTTTTATCACCAGAGGAAATTTCGGAGGGGCTAAAGATTAGCCCCTGATAGGTCTGTTGGTTTATTGGACAAATTGGGGCATAATTTCAGCTGCGGTGAAGATGCCATAAATACCGCGCTGGTGTAGGTGTTTTCCGGCTTTGAGATAACCAAAGGCGGGACCACAAACATTGGCAGCCATGCTGGTTTCATCTCCTAGTGTGAAGGTATGGGTGGAAATTTTACCTTCAAAGGTGCGTCCTGTAACCTTAACGTTGGTGCTGAGGGGTTTTTTGGGGTTGCGGGTATCTACTACTCCCCCAACTGTAACGCGATCGCGGGAACAAATGCCGGCAAGTTCCAGCATCACATCATCAGCGTGTTCCATATTTTCTAAGGTCAGCACGCCATTAGTTTTGTCCAGTATTGCTTCTACTTCTGCATCAGTCATGGCTCTGGCTGTTTCCACACTATAACCGGGCATATGTCCAATGTCTTCCCGCACTGTGGCCCGGTAGGCTTCCCAGTTGGCAATACCCACACCAAAGATAATTTCTACTCGGTGAATTTCTGCATAACTTTGGGCGGCTAATGCTGCTGCTGCTGTTAATAGTCCCGGTGTGGCTCCACATCCAGTCATATAAGTAATTCCCGCAGCTTCTAGTGCTGCTTTCATTAATAACAGGTGTTCTACTGCACTAGTACGCTTGATGGCATCTACTAGCACTCCGCGCCAACCGGATTTGATAATTTCCTGGGTGACTGAGGGGATAAAATCATTGGGTAAGTTGGGTAATGCTAAGAAATACCCATCCACAGGCTGTGTGGTGGCTATTAAATCTTGAATACTGTGATTACTTAATGTGCCAAATGGTTCTAAATAACCCACAGAACCTTGTTTTTGGTAGGTTTTAATGCAGTCTTGAGTATTTAAACCTTCTGTGGAGTAGGCGTAGCCTTTTTGGTCGGCTGCTGCAACTAAGATCATTTCCCGTTTCCCGGCTAGTATTTTAGCTGCTGCTTGTCCCAGTCCACCAAAACCCAGGACTCCCACGCGGATGGGTTGGTGTGTTGCTTGTGTATTCATAGTCAATTACTCCGGTTGTGTTAATAACTATAAAGGTTAATTATGCTCCATAATCTTTAATTAATTAATGTTTTTGTTGAGATGACAATGATTATGTAGCTTAACCGTTTGACAAAAAGCGTTATTATCCTGAATATAAGTTATTTCTGGCTGTGAGTGAAAGTACTTATAAAACATTTTTTGAAGAGGAGGCTGTGAAGTTGTCACCCCTTCTGATAAATTGGTTAGTCTTACTTCAGATAGATTGATAGTGAATATAATTATTATTTAATAATCACAATCAGATAATATAGCCTTTCTCATGATGATGGTGAAGTACATCGGTAGGGAAGATGCTCGCTCTACAAGATTTATGTCATTTATATTTTTATCTCACTAAGCGTGAAAACCGCTATAGGTTTGGTAAAAAAAAACTGGCAGATACAGCATCATTCCAGGAATGAAATTTAATGACTACAGTTTATATTGAAACTAATTTTTTCAATAATTTTGCTAAAGATAAAGAGCAAGAACCTCAAAAATTAGTGAAGTATCTAAATAAGGTAACTTTATTCAATCAAATTGTTTCCCCGGCAATTTGTTTGATGAAATCTCTTTCTATACTAGAAGATGAACGTAATTATAATACTTTTAAACTGCGCCTAGCGGAAGAAATAAGTGAAGTTAAAGTAGATATCAACTCTAACTACTCCAAACAAGTAATTAAAAGCTATCTAGAACAATTAAAAATTCAAAACAACACCCGGATTAATGATATTAGTATTCGCCTCTTTGAAGTGATCAAGTGGGCAGCCATAAATGTAGAGTTAATAAATCTAAAACCATCTATACTTATTAGTAGTGTTAATCAAGAATTTATTCCTGAACCAACGGATAATTTAATTCTCCATTGTATTCTGGATCATGCTAAAACTTGTTCAGATGACCAAAAAATTCTTTTAACTGGAAACTATCAAGATTTTGGGACAAAAGAAATAAGGCAAATATTGGGTGCTGTCGGCATAAAAAAATATGTCAGTACCAGCAAAGACTTTTTTGGTTGGTTAGAGTCAATGTAGCTAATTTGCCCAACCAATAATTAGGGCTTGCTGCGATACGATATGTACATCTAAATACACTAGCCATAAGTGTCATCAGTACCATTACACTTATCTATGGTAATGCTAAAGTTTAGCAATAAATTTTATATTTTTGTGAAGCAATCAACGGAGTATACTACTGCAAATGCTGATTTTGACGGCTTTTGGGCTAATTCATAGAGAAAGAATGTCAGCTTGACTAATTATTGAGGTTAAGAGAAACTAATTTATGACTGATGTATGTGCTTATAATAATAATAAATTTTGTAAAGATTCTGAGATATCTTGAATTTACCCTAGTTGGCCAAAAGCATGGAAACATTAGAGTTCATCATCTATCCAGACGGTCGAGTACAAGAAAAAGTCACTGGCATTATGGGCAATTCTTGCGCTGAAGTCACAGCAGCAATAGAGGCACAGCTGGGGCAAGTACTTAGTCACGAGCCAACCTCAGAATTTTTTGCTACTCAGATACAGCAATCTGCTGTGGCGAATACACAAGCCACATACGGCGATTGGTAAGTTTCCTCAAAACTCTACTGTGATTTATTGTCATTTATTTAACAACTGCCATGTCACACTTTAGCCAAATTAAGACTCAAATCCGTAACCTTGACTCTCTCAAAGATGCTCTCAGCGAATTGGGGATCAACTGGAAACCAGGCCCCGGCGAAGTACGCGGCTATCGGGGTCAAACCTATCCGGCGGAAGTAACCATTGAACAGGAAAATGGCTATGACATCGGCTTCAGATGGAATGGCAAAGAATATGAATTAGTAGCCGACTTACAATATTGGCAACAAGGCTTGTCTGTGGATGGATTCTTACGTCAAGTAACTCAACGTTACGCTTATCAATCAGTTGTTAAAGAAACCACCCGCGCAGGCTTTCAAGTTACTGAAGAACAAAAAAATCAAGATGGCTCAATTCGCTTAGTAGTACAACGCTGGAGTGCCTAATGGCTGATTTTGTCCCGTCCTCAGAACCAAAAGACAACCGTTCCGGTTTGGAACCAGAGTTAGGGGGTTTCTTACGCCACCAACCAGAACGCTCTGGTTTAGAGCCAGAACTGGGTGGTACTGAGCGACAAAAGGGCGTTTACGTTGACGAAATTACTTGCATTGGCTGCTTACACTGCGCTCATGTGGCGCGTAACACCTTCTATATTGAACCAGACTATGGGCGATCGCGTGTGATTCGCCAAGATGGTGATAGTGAGGATATGATCCAAGAAGCAATTGATACTTGTCCAGTGAATTGTATTCATTGGGTTGATTACACCGAACTAAAAAAGTTAGAAGCAGAGCGCAAATATCAAGTAATACCCATTGCCGGCTATCCAGTAGAACAAGCGGTATCTACTAGCCAAATGCGACGTAAGAAACAAAAGTTCACCAACACAAAACCCCATTAATAATTGAATTGATCATCGAAAACCCACCAAAGGCATTATTATATCAGGTGTATGTATTTTTAACACACACCTGATATGTATTTTTATTGATTAAATTTACTAATTATTACCAATAATTAATCTTCAGGGAAGGTTTGAACCTTGCCGTTAGGACTAAGAAGCACCCGAATACTGAAATTTTGCCCATTGGCACTGGCAGAAACAAAAGGTTGACCAATTTTAGGCATTCCGCTACTGTCGATAAATTCTCTTGCTGCCTTATTGATAGGATAAATTTTTTCTATCTTACCATCAACATCCACTTCCAAACTATATTCTAAAGTGTATGTAAACCCAGTAGGGGGCTGCCAGCGCTTGGTGAGGATTTTTTGGGCTTCTGCTACTTGAGATGTCTTTAACACAGTACCACTGGTAGCAACTTGTTGAGATGTTGAGCTAGAATTTACGCTTACTTGCTGTGGTTTAACCAGTGAGTTAGATGGCGAAGGGGTTGGACTAACATTGTTGTTGGTATTATTGGGGGGAAGTGATGAAATATTGACTAATTTGTCTTTGTTAGCAGATAGGCTAGGTGGTAAAGATTGCTTTTGCAGTAGCGCAGTTTCACTCTGGGGGCTGGTGGTTGCAATTGGGGACTCAAATAAAGACAGAGGACTTTGTGCCGATGGGATAGATAGACTAGGGGTAAATTTTGACGGGGGCTGTTTAGAGAAACTGGCTGTAGGAAGTTGAGAATTGGGGCTTAAATTATCTTGGGGTGTGAATACGGGGGAAGGTTCCAGGGTGGGTTTAGCCGCTTCTGGTGGTGATATTGTGGCTATTTGTCCTTGATTTTGTCTATTATTGGCAAGTTGCCAAGTCATTGGTAACAAACCCACACCCAACACCATAACTGCGGCGATGGGGGCCCAAGCAGATAATTTCATAGTCAAATTATTTTCATTTATATTGGGTAAAGCCATGATATCAGCGGAATACTCATCTAAAGCAGTTGCTAGGTCGAATAATTGCAGCAAACTTAGTTTAATTACAGAACCAGATGTGGGATTAGCCAGGGAACCTAGAAACAGATTATGAGTTAAATAGTTTCCTGGTTCTAAGTAGATTTTTTTCGCTGATGTTGGAGAAGTAAAAGATTTGTAAGTATTACTGTTGAGGAGTGAAGATTGGTTAAACCCTATCAACTGGGGCTGATGGCATGGTTGACTAGAATCCTGGGGTTGGGTGAGATTTAGCCAAAAATTATCAGGGGGTTGCTGTATGAAGTCTTGGACATAGCTGTAGACAACATCACACAAAATTTCTAGTTGATCGCGATCGCCCTGAATAAAGATTTTACCTTCCTCTGGTGGTTGGGGAGCATCAAAATACAGTTCAAAGGTGAGCTGCTTAATCACTGTTTTTCCCATCAAACGAGATAGGGGTGAACTTTGCCCTAATATTTCCAGAGTACAGGTGGGGGGTGTGTAGCGTCTAATGACTGAATTTAATCGTGACATGGCAGAAACGGCGAGGGAGAGGATGATCTAAAATTTGGCAGAACTGTCTATGAGTGCTAGCCATAATCGGCGGTGTCCACCATTAGCACTATAAAACAGTAAATCTACCAACAGTTTTAGTGCCAAATGGGTCAGCATATCTGTGGTTATTTGCTCGTTTTCTTCCATCCGTTCTTGGTAGGTATTACAGAAAGCATCAATGTAGTCTCCTAGTAAAGCAGCTTGATGAGGTTCCCGCTTGTTTTCCGCCATTTGTTCTAATAGACCAACAGCACGGCGAATCAATTCTTGGTACTGTTTGGCGAGGTAGCAAGTAATCAGAACCAGCGATCGCGCTTCTTCTACATCCAGCTTTTTCCGCCCACCTTGACCTTTGCGTAAGGGGTTAGACTGACGCAATCGCCATAAAGCCACCCGGTCTGGCACTCTTGATTCTAAATTGAGATTAATGGCCGCAGATAGCATAGCCTCGGAACCAATACAAGTTAAAGTTTCTAGGGCTAACATCACCAAGTCCAACTGGGTTTTAATGTTGTCCCATTGAAGTATGTTTGGGGCTGGAAGCTTAGTTAAATCAGCCCATTGGGGATTTGGCGTAGCTGAATCGGCGGCCGAGTGCATAACTTTTAGCATAGGTGATCGGGCGTGTGGAGGCTATTGCTGTTACCCTTTTTGAAACCAGACTCTTCAATAATAGAACAGGGAACGGGGAACAGTCCAAAATCCTACAACCCTTTAATATGAGCAATGGTGACACCGCTACCGCCATCAGCTTGTTCTGCGGGTTCACAGTGGCTAACTCTGGGGTGCTGGTGTAAAAAAGTGTGAACTCCTTGGCGCAGTTTGCCGGTTCCATGTCCGTGAATAATCCATAATGGGCCGGTGGCTTGGGAAATTACCTGGTCTAAAATAATTTCTGCATCAGCTACCCGTTTACCGCGTAAATCTACTGTGTTGCGGGAGGTGCGAAGTTTGGGGGCGCTTTGTTCCGGTTGAGTCACAGGGGCTGGGGCTGGCTTTGTTTTAACTACTGGTTCGGGTTTTTGACCATCTAAAGATTCAATATCTTCTAGCTTGACTGTCATTTTCATCATGCCGAAGCGGACGCTAAATTCACCATCGCCATCAGGGGCTGTTAAAACCTCTGCTGTTTGCCCAAACTGGGAAATCCGCACGCGATCGCCAACTTTAGGCATAAACTGCACTTTGGCTTTGGGCGGGGCTAGGGGCTGATATTTTTGAGCAATTTTATTTAACGCTTCTGTTGCTTGTTGGGCATCTTGGGCTTTGGCTTGACCTTGTTGCAAACGGCGAATTACTTGGGCGATTTCGGACTTAGCTTGGGTAATGGCTTGTTGTACTGCCATTTCTTGGTCAAGGCGTAGAGCTTTTTCCCGTTCTTGCAAGGCTTGAGATTTTGCCGACACTTCTTTGTACAAGCGTTCTGCTTGCTGTAATAAACTTTGAGCTTCTGCAGCTTTAGTTTCTTGGCGGCGACGTTGGGCTTCTAACCCAGCAATTACTTGATTAACTTCGTCTGTTCCCCCTCCCACTTGAGTTTTTGCCTGTTCTATCACTTCTGGTTTTAACCCCAAGCGCTGGGCAATTGTCAAGGCGTTAGAACGTCCAGGAATGCCCCACAATAAGCGATAGGTAGGTGAGAGTGTTGTTTCATCAAATTCCACTGAAGCATTTTCAAATCGCTCATCTTCATATTTGAGGGCTTTTAATTCACCAAAGTGAGTGGTGGCGATGGTTAGCTGGGCATGATCAGCCAGATATTTTAGTAAAGCGATGGCTAATGCACTTCCTTCTGCTGGATCGGTTCCTGCACCTACTTCATCGAGTAATACTAGGGATGAAGCATTGTTAATCTGTTCATCAGTGGCCAAAGCGTCTAAAATTCGACTAATCCGGCGGATGTGTCCAGAAAATGTAGATAAGCTTTGCTGTAATGATTGTTCATCGCCAATATCAGCTAACACTTGGTGAAACCAAGGTATTTCTACTGGTTCCCGGGCGGGGACAAATAAACCTACTTTAGCCATCAATACCGCCAAAGCCAGGGTTTTTAAGGTGACTGTTTTTCCCCCTGTATTGGGTCCGGTAATGGTTACTATCCGAATATGGGGACTGATGAGCAAGTCCACGGGAACCACAGCTTGGCCGTGTTCGTGTTGTTGTTGCCACACTAACAAAGGATGGCGTAATTGTCTCAGGGTAATGATGTCATTATCTTGCCGGTTAATAAATCTGGGGGGGTTGGCTCCCAACCAAAAACTATACCTAGCTCTGGCGGTGGCTAAATCCAAGGTGGTGACAATTGCTAATAAGCGTTCTAAGTCTAGTTTGACTGCTGCTATTTGCTGTGTGAGTTGGCGACGAATCGCTTCTGCTTCTGTTTGTTCTCTTCTCACAGTTTGGCGCAGTTGATTACCTAAAGTGACTATAGAATTAGGTTCTATGTATAGAGTGGCTCCACTGGTGGAAGTATCATGAACAATGCCGGGGATAGCGTCTTTTTGGGGTGCTTTCACCGGTATGACATAGCGATCGCCCCGTTGGGTAATTAGCTGTTCTTGAACCGCACCGGATTTAGCCTGTAAAATATTTTGCAGTTTTTGGGTGATTTGAGTGCGTAGTTTACGTAATTCTGTGCGAATTTCTCCCATTTTTTGGCTGGCGCGGTCTGTGACTTGTGCCCGTTCATCAATACATCGGTGTATTTCTTGCTCTAATTCGGGATAAGTCCGCAAATCTGCGACTAACTGAGAAAGTACAGTTAGGTTTTGCTGTCCGTCAATAACACGACGTAAATTTCTGGCACCAGCCAAGGTTGTGGCGATGGCTAGCAGTTCATCTCCTGCTAAAGTGCCGCTAAGTTCTGCCCGTTCTAGAGAATCCCCAATATCTTTAATCCCGTCAAAGGATAATCCAGTTGTTAACTGAGTTTCCAACTGGTATACTTCTCTGGTTTGGGCTAATAACTGCTGACTGGCTGCCAGAGATGTGGGTGTTTGTAGATGAAGTGAAGCGATCGCCCCTAGCTTGGTTGCCGCAAATGTGGAAAGATGCTGGCAGAGGCGATGCCATTCGAGTAGTTCTAAAGTTTCAGATTGGATCAAGGCTTCAATGTCTAATCTGAACTAATTGTAACAATTCCAGTGGCTGAAAGGTAAAAACCTGAAGGGTAAATTTTCCTGGTTTCCCATACAATCTATCTGGGATTATTCTGGGATCATTTGTAAGCAGCAAAAAAACTGCTCCAAACATCTTCACAATTTGATACCCTAGCTTAAACAGATTTGAGAAAAGTTAAAGCGTGGACATTCAACTTGGTCGGGGAAAGAAAGCTCGTCGAGCTTATGGAATTGATGAAATTGCTCTAGTCCCTGGTAATAGAACACTCGATCCGAGTCTAGCAGAGACTAAGTGGATTATTGGCAATATTGAGCGAGAAATCCCGATTATTGCCAGTGCAATGGATGGCGTAGTCGATGTGAAGATGGCCGTACATTTGTCACGGTTGGGAGCATTGGGAGTGATCAACTTAGAGGGTATCCAAACTCGCTATGCTGACCCGGAGCCGATTTTAGATCGCATTGCCTCTGTGGGCAAAGGTGAGTTTGTGTCCTTGATGCAGGAACTATATGCCGAACCAATAAAACCAGAATTAATCACCAAGCGCATTGAGGAAATTAAACAGCAGGGCGGTATAGCAGCTGTGAGTGCTACTCCAGCAGCAGCCAGTAAGTATGGTGAAGTGGTGGCCAAAGCTGGGGCAGATTTATTTTTTGTCCAAGCTACGGTAGTTTCTACGGCACATTTATCCCCAGAATCTATAGTTCCCCTGAATTTAGGGGAATTTTGCCGTTCTATGCCCATACCTGTGGCGCTGGGCAATTGCGTAACCTATGAAGTGACTTTGAATTTGTTGCAAGCTGGGGCGGCTGCGGTATTAGTGGGAATTGGCCCTGGTGCGGCTTGTACCTCTCGCGGGGTGTTGGGGGTGGGTGTACCCCAAGCAACGGCGATCGCTGATTGTGCCGCAGCCAGAGATGATTATTATCAAGAAACTGGGAACTATATTCCCATCATTGCCGATGGTGGTTTAATCACTGGTGGCGACATTTGTAAATGTATCGCCTGCGGTGCCGATGCTGTGATGATTGGTTCTCCCTTTGCTAGAGCGGCTGAAGCGCCGGGCAGGGGCTATCATTGGGGAATGGCAACACCTAGCCCTGTACTGCCCCGTGGCACACGCATTAACGTTGGTACAACTGGCAGCTTAGAGCAAATCCTTATTGGTCCTGCTGGACTAGATGATGGTACTCATAATCTTGTGGGAGCCTTAAAAACTAGCATGGGTACATTAGGAGCCAAAAATATCAAAGAAATGCAGCAAGTTGAAGTGGTAATTGCTCCTTCCCTACTAACTGAAGGTAAAGTGTACCAAAAAGCCCAACAATTAGGCATGGGTAAATAAAAAAATCGGCAATAGGCAGTAGGGCATTATTCTAGATTCCAGAAATATTTTTCTCCAGACTCCCAAACAATCTCTGGAAAAATTAGATATCTAACCTACAATAGAGATAGCGGAGACGCATGTTTCCGTTCACTCCTCACACCACACTCCGCCCGGACTACTGTTCGGGCGGTTCCTTATGTTGGTACATAATTTCTTTATTTTCGTTGCAAATGTACATTCTTGACTTATGGGCTGCTGTTTTTGCTATGGTAGAATTTTCACCAAATTAACCAAATATAATTGGCAAAGGTTTTTAGGGATGTCAGCAGCAGCACAAGTTACGGATCAAAGTTTTAAGCAAGAAGTACTCGAAAGCGATGTACCAGTTTTAGTTGACTTCTGGGCACCTTGGTGTGGTCCTTGCCGCATGGTAGCTCCGGTTGTGGAAGAAATAGCCGCACAGTATGAACATCAACTCAAAGTTGTCAAAATTAACACCGACGAAAATCCTCAAGTGGCCAGTACTTACGGTATCCGCAGCATCCCCACATTAATGATTTTTAAAGGTGGGGAAAAAGTTGATATGGTTGTCGGTGCCGTGCCTAAAACCACATTAATAAACACTTTGGACAAATATATTACACCTCCTAAGTAAATATTTGTAAACAGGTTTTTGAGGCGCGCCAACCCGCGTCTCAACAAAACTTTTTTGTGGTGGTTATCATCACCAACCACAAAATATCACATAGCAATTACTTGCAGCAGTTGACAACTGCACTCCAAAATCTGGTAAAATGTAATGCCATTATAGCGACAGTTCTCATGACCTCATCTGAGCCATTTGACACATCAGAGAATCTACGTGATATAACTAAATTATTTGATCGGTTACCGACATTAAAAAATGGGCATCTGATTCAGCAAGCCCTGGCTACCATAATACGTCTAGCTGATAGCGAAATTGAGCGGCTTGACTGGAAAATCCTGTCTGCTGCTTTGGCAGATATGGAGCGAGGCTTTCAGCTTTTTTATGACTACCGACACGTCCGCAAAGTAACTATTTTTGGTTCTGCTCGTCTATCGCCGACAACACCGGAATATCAGATGGCCCTTCAGTTTGCTCGCACTGTATGTCAGTTGGGATTCATGGTGATGACGGGCGGGGGGGGTGGTATTATGCAGGCTGGTCACGAAGGCGCTGGGCGAGATAATTCCTTTGGCTTGAATATTCAGTTACCCTTTGAACAGCAGGCTAACCCATTTATTGAGGGTGACCCTAAGCTGATTCATTTTAAGTATTTTTTCACCCGGAAACTGTTTCTCCTCAAAGAAAGTGATGCTGTGGCTTTATTTCCTGGAGGTTTTGGGACTCAAGATGAAGCTTTTGAATGTATGACCCTGAGCCAAACGGGTAAATTTGGACCTGTTCCTGTGGTTTTAATTGATCATCCAGGTGGAGATTATTGGCGGTCTTGGAGTAGATATATTGATCAGCAACTGGTGCAGAAAGGTCTGGTCAGTCCTGATGACTCCAGCCTTTACACTGTAACAGATAGCTTGGAAATCGCTTGTGAGGCTATTACTGGTTTTTATCGAGTTTATCATTCTAGTCGCTACGTGGGAGAGCAGTTGGTAATTCGTCTGTCGGCCGATTTATCAGATGATGCGGTGGAAAAGTTAAATGCTAATTTTAGCGACATTTTGGTAAAAGGAAAAATTGAAAAGAGTCAGGCTTTACCCCAAGAAAACCAAGATGAAACGGTAGAACTACCCCGGTTAGTTTTGTATTTTAACCAGCGTGATTTGGGTCGTTTGTATCAAATGATTGCAGCAATTAACCACATGGGGACTCCTTCCCAGGAAGAAAAAGCACATCCAGAAAGAAAGTAACCACTATATTAGTTGATCAATTCTGAGTCGCGTTACCAAAGCCTGTATATGAACACAGGAAACAGTGAAGGGAGTGAAATATGCTGGAATTATTGGGTTCAGGTTTAATTTCTCTGTGGCTAGAAATGGCTGGTGTAAAAATTAAGCCTGCGATCGCTCTGGAGGTGCTGGGCTGGGAAAATAGCCCTGGCTTGGTTCTAGCACCTGATCCAAATCCCACCGGAAGCACTACAGCAGAAGAATATTTACAAGTACTGATTTCCTCGCAATTAGTGACGGAAAACTTAACCAGTAGTCAGGGAATTTGGATGCAGTCAGGGCCAATATTGATGGCTAATCACCAAGGTACAACACCTCTACCGGCAGCGTCTTTAACTAAGATTGCCACTTCCTTGGTGGCTTTGAAAAGGTGGGGACCAAACCACCAATTTGAAACTGTGGTCAGCGCTACGGGACCGATAGTGAACGGGGTATTACAGGGTGATTTGGTGATTACTGGTGGTGGTGATCCTATGTTTGTTTGGGAAGAGGCCATCGCGGTGGGTAATACTCTCAATCAAATGGGGATTAAGCAGGTAAAGGGAAATTTGCTGATCAGCAGTAATTTCGCCATGAATTTTCAACAAAACCCCATATTAGCGGGTGAGATGCTCAAGCAAGCATTAAATCATTCAACTTGGACTCGTGGGGCAAATTATATATATTCAACTATGCCCAAGGGAACAGCGAAACCCCAAGTGGTGATTGCAGGTAATGTGAAATTAGCATCACAAGCCAACCCGGAAAAAAATCTGCTCCTGCGTCGTCGTTCTTTACCTTTGCACCAACTGATTAAGGAAATGAACGTTTTTAGTAATAACGTCATGGCCGAGATGTTGGCGGAATCAGTGGGAGGGGCTGGTGTGGTACAGTCTGAAGCTGCTAAGTTGGCTGGAGTACCAGAGGCGGAAATTCAGTTAATGAATGGTTCAGGATTAGGAGTGGACAATCGTATTTCTCCGAGAGCGGCCTGTGCTATGTTAATGGCTATCCAAAAAGTGGCAGTAGCCCATCAGATGAATGTGGCTGATTTGTTTCCTACTTCAGGTTTTGATCGTCGAGGAACAATGGAAGGGAGAAAAATGCCTTATGCTACTGTAATGAAAACTGGTACTTTACGGGATGTGAGTGCTTTGGCTGGTGTGATCCCCACCGGCGATCGCGGTTTGGTTTGGTTTACTATTATTAACCGTGGTCCACAAATCTCAGCTTTCCGCGCTAGTCAAGACCAGTTTTTACAAAGTCTAGTCAAAAAGTTAGCAGTTGTTGCCAATATTCCCGCCACCATTACTCCCCATACTCCCAAATATTTTTCACCCCAGTTGGGTGGGGCTAGTCGTAATGAAATTATTGCTCAAAATCCACCGGTGACTAATCAATATCTTCAGGAATAATCTCTATTACCACCCTACTACTGGATTGACCACTTTTCACTACAATATCCTGTGTTTGCAAATTACCCAGGGCCGTTTCTCCTGTAAAATTTATGGGGGGGTCGGTTTGACGATAAACCACATTTCCTTGAGCCGCTAACAGTTTTTTGTCTAAATACCAGTTGAGTTGATTAGATTTGAGGGTTTGACTACGCTGACCTGTGGCTTTGACGTTACCTCTGAAAATAACAACTTTTTCCGGTATTTTCAATTCCCCTTGATTGGCCGTTACAGTCACATTTTCAGTTCGTTGGAGTACCGTCACGGGAGAGTTGGTCTCCACTGCTTCTGCTTTCATGTCCCAGGTCATAGAGTTACTAGCTATCTGGGTTGGTGGGTCTACTAAGTCTAGCTGGGCATTTTTTTGGATGGTAGCAGTTTTAGTTTTTAAGTTGATTTTGGCACCATCTCCCCGACCACGGTCAGTAATTTTATTGTTATTGTAGCGATCAATTGCTATGGGGCGATCGCTAATTAATGTTTCTTGTTTAACCAGCCAAGTTAAATTTTCTGTTCGCAGTTGCATTTGGGGATCAACAGATTTGGCGACTACGCCACCAAAAAACTCTATGCGCTGTTCTCTGGTTTTCACTCGTGCTTCTTGGGCGGTTGCGGTTAGTTGTTTATGAGTGCCATTTAATTGGTTACGGACAATTAATAAATTTTGTTTAGGCAGCCATTCTAATTCATTACCTTGTAATATAATCCCATTAATGGGATCTGTTGCCAGTATTTTTCCTTTGAGAAATAGCCTTTCACCATCTTGTTCTATATCTGCTCGGTCTCCTTGTATTTTGTAAATTGGTTTTCCATCTTGATATAGTTCCCCCACAGGGCTTTCCGCTTGACCAATTTGTTTTTCTTTGGTGTATATGGCTTTTTTAGACCGGACTTTCCAAAGTGGTTTTCCTACTTCGTCTGCTTGTTCTAAGGTGACATCAAAAAAGGTCAAATTGCTGTCTTGGCGGGATGAATCAGCATTATTTGATAAAGAAGCAGGGGGGGATTTACCCCCACAAGCCACTAACCCAAGTACCAAGAAAAAAGTTAAAGGCAGGTAAAACAAATTTACTTTCAGTTGTGAAAAATTGAGGGATGAAAATAAAGGGTTTAAAATTTGGTTAATTTGAGCTTTTTTCAGACAATTGAATTGTTTTTTCTGCCTAACTTTGGGAGCTTTCATTAATCTTGGATTTCTAAATGTGGATCAGCTTCTCTAATCTCTTCGAGAAAACCCATGGTAGATAAAGGTCGATATGGATAGCTTTGGCGGGGATTTTTTTGGATGTCTTCTTTGATGGCTTCTAAATCAATATAGCGATCGCTAACATTGATTAAGCTATCACTTGTCATTGAACGTAAACTAATAACTTCTACCCGCACACCACGATAACTGACTGAATTTACCGCATATGCCAAATCCCCATCGCCACTGACTAATACTGCGGTATCATAGGAATCTACTAAAGCCATCATATCTACCGCAATTTCTACATCCAGATTAGCTTTCTTTGATCCGTCTGGTAACTGTACTAAATCCTTAGCAATAACTCGATAGCCATTGCGACGCATCCACAACAAAAAACCTTGTTGCTTTTCGTTGGTACGGTCTACACCAGTATAAAAGAAAGCACGTAAAAGTCTAGAACCGCCTGTTAATCGGCATAGTAGCTTAGTGTAGTCAATTTCGATTCCCAGTTGTAACGCAGCATAAAAGAGATTGGAACCATCAATAAATATAGCTACACGACCTCGATTTTCTAAGACTTGTTCCGGCGTAAATATGGAATCACTTTCTAGATTATTCAACATTGTTGTCATACCTCATTATTATTCTCGTTTGTTTGATACTCATTTACCCAACTGATATCTAAGAACGGCTTATGATAATATTTCGGGGCTAATCAGTGAGTTAAGCCCCGATCAGTTTTTTGAGAAAATTAAGAAAATGATGGTAAATTAAGAGGTTAATGGTTTTTTAGAGATTCTATGCGTTTAAACACAGGTTGGGGTTGACCCAATATTTGTTGGTTGGTTAGTAGCCCCCATTGGGAATGGGTAGCAAAAGGGGTAAGGGTTGCAGTTGTGATTTGATCATTAAAGTCAACTCCAAAGCCCAGCTGCTGATAAATAGCACTACTGATATTGGGAATGACCGGGGAGAGAAGATAAGCCGCTAGTCTAACAGATTCTAGAACTGCGTACAGCACTATTTCCACTTCCTGCTGCTTTCCTTGTTTATATAATGTCCAAGGGGCTTGTTCATCAATAAACTTATTGCTGGTTCTTACCAGGACAAGGGTAGCTTCGCAGGCTTGGTTAAAAGCTAACGCCTCATAGGCTTGTTTTACTTTTTCCCCTAGATGTAACCCCATAGCTTTTAAGGGATTTTCGTCGTTAATTGCCTCATTTGCAATTGATAGTCCATGATCAGTACAGTATTTCTTCACCATGTTTAAGGTGCGATTTAGCAAATTACCTAAGTCATTAGCCAAATCTGCATTTAAAACATTAATGAATCTAACTTCATTAAAATCGCCATCCTTACCAAATTCGATTTCCTTAAGGAAGTAATAACGAACTGCATCACTACCATAGCCTTGAACTAGCCCAATAGGATCGAGGGTGTTACCCTGAGATTTACCCATTTTTTGGCCATCTTTAGTTAAAAAACCATGGCCAAATACTTGCTGTGGTAGGGGTAAACCAGCTGACATCAACATAGCTGGCCAATAAACTGCGTGGAATCGTAAGATATCTTTACCAATTAAGTGCAGGTTGATAGGCCACCAATTTTTTAAGGCGTTGGCTAAAGTTGGTTCTGCATCCGGCTCTAGTAACGCCGTAACATAAGCTAGTAAGGCATCAAACCAGACATAAAGGGTATGGTTGGGGTCAACTGGTACTGGAAAACCCCAGTCCACATTTACCCTGGAGATGGAAAAGTCTTGTAAACCTTGACTAACAAAGCTTAAGACTTCATTACGACGACTTTCAGGCTGAATAAAATCTGGTCGAGCTTGGTAAAATTCCTCTAGTTGTGCTTGATAACTAGATAGGCGAAAAAAGTAGTTTTGCTCGTCGCGCCACTCAACTTCCTTGTTAGTATGAATAGGGCAGCGCCTTCCCTCTAGTAGTTCCCGTTCTTCCTTAAATTCTTCACAGGATACGCAGTACCAACCTTTCTGTTGTCCTTGGTAGATGTCGCCTTTTTCCCAAACCCGCTGGAAGAATTCTTTAACGATGGCTTCATGGCGAGGAGCGCTAGTCCGACTAAAGCGATCAAATTGAATATTTAGTAACTGCCATAAGCGGATAAAGCTAGGGACGATTTGATCACAAAACTCTTGTGGGGCTTTCCCTAAACTCTCTGCTGAACGCTGAATTTTCTGCCCGTGTTCATCTGTACCCGTAATTAGCAATACTTTATGCCCTAACAGCCGATGAAACCGCGCCAACACGTCCGCAGCCATAGTTGTGTAAGCACTGCCAATGTGAGGAACGTCATTGACATAATAGAGGGGTGTTGTCAATGCAAATGTCTTTTCTGTTTTATTCACTAAATCCATACACAATTTAAAAATAAATTATTAAAATGTTTTGTTTTGTATCTGAACTTTGGCAAAACCAAGCAACTATATAATCATACTCCTAGTTTGACAAACTGTAATTTAATATTAGCAAATTTATGACCGCCAAAATTGTTTATTAATGTGTATCAAGCGGGTTAGTATTGACTCACAACACATTGTCAACAATGGCTATGAGCTTGATTGTGGTGGTGACTACACAGCCGTAAACTCCAAAAAATGGATAGAAATTTTCTACCTGAAGATTGCCTGACTATCAATATTTAAATGTAAAAATTAAGTTAAGTTAAGTCAAGAGCAGAAAAAACATATTAACTTAGCTATGAGTGGCAATAGTCCCCTGGATATTTCTCGTTATTTGCTGGCGGCATCATCAACGCAAATTTTTCGCTATCACGAAAATCGCATTCCCAGGGATGCTAGTGTGTTAGTGGTGAGCAATCATCGTAGCTTTATGGATGCACTGATTTTAATGTCAGCGCTATCCACTCCAATTCGCTTTGCTTGCCATCGTTATATGGGACAAGTACCAGTCATGAGGGAAATTGTCACGGGACAATTGGGCTGTTTTCCTTTAGAAGATCCCCCCAGTCGCCAGCACAGCTTTTTTCAGCAGTCGGAGAAAATTTTGCAGTCTAAGCAGGTGGTTGGTGTTTTTCCTGAAGGTACTCTCCCGATGGTAACATCTACCCCTGCCGATGAAGTAGGGGAATTTCACCGGGGATTTGCTCATTTAGCATTACGGTGTAATGTTGAGGATTTGGTAATTTTACCAATTGCCATCGCCTCTCTACAAGAAGTCAACACTTATGCTTTACCCCTGCGACTGTTAAGTTTATTCGACCCTTCAGAACCTTTATTTCATCAACCAGGTTTACACCCTTTGGTTATCTATCGTCGGGTTGCTGTGTTCATTGGTTGCCCTTATTGGATTACACCACAACATCAAGAAAAATATCACGGCAGACAAGCTAAAAATGTTGTGGCTGAACTAACTGAGCATTGCCACTATGAAATTGCCAGTTTGCTCAAACAAGGTTGTATTTGAAGGGTGGGATATTAGAGAATAAATTATAGGTGACAATAAGAGTAGTTAGTTAATCAATATTTCTCAAATATTTCTCAAATATTTCTCAGCGCCAAAATTTAATCTTTTCTTATCAATTGAGTGGAGGTGAAAGATTTAATTTATATTAAGTGTGGTTTTTGCTACCCACGCCCAGGTCTGAAGCAATTCCGTTAACCCAAAAAGTTGAATTTGACAATGGCAAAAGTTGAGCTAAAACCTTGTTTCCTTACTCCTAACCGAGTACAAATGCAGTATCCGTTGTTTGTATATTTACCAGGATTGGATGGAACTGGTCAACTACTGCGATCGCAAACAGCAGGCTTAGAACTTGGCTTTGATGTCCGGTGTTTAGCCATTCCCAGACAAGACCTCGCCACCTGGGATGTGTTATCCAATCACGTCTTAGATTTAATCCACGCCGAATTAGAAAAAAGCTCTCACAGACCAGTTTACCTTTGTGGCGAGTCTTTTGGGGGTTGTTTGGCCATGAAAGTGGCAACCCAAGCACCACAGTTATTTAAGCGGATTATTTTAGTTAACCCTGCATCTGCTTTTCAACTCCGCCCTTGGTTGATGTGGAGTTCCCAACTCACTTACTTTGTCCCAGAATGCTTTTATGATGTCGGCGCACTAGGGTTATTACCCTTTCTGGCATCGTTACCCCGTATTCCCCGTAACGTGCGCTACGAACTCCTGAAAACCATGCGTTCTGTACCTCCAGCCACAGTTAACTGGCGACTGTCTTTATTGAAAGAATTTAGTATAGCTGAAAATCAGTTACGCCACCTGACCCAATCGGTTTTACTCATTGCCGGTGGTGGCGATCGCCTTTTACCCTCCGTCAACGAAGCCAAACGTTTGGTCAGTATTTTACCTAAGAGCAAAATGCTGGTATTGCCCAACAGTGGACACGCTTGCCTACTAGAAAAAGATGTTAATCTCTATAAAATTATGTATGATAATAACTTTTTAGAGAATACTTGTCAAGTATCAAATTGGCGAGATATGATGCCAAATCCTGGGATAAAACACCTATTAGACCAGAGTTTCCCCCTTAATCAGCAAAACTAGAAAAGACCAATCACTAAGAAAGGCGAATTTTAAGTAATACTGGTACAAGCTGGACAACTTACATCAAATCAGAAAATGAAAATTCAACTTAGTAACAAACCTGTGCTAGAGTGGGGGGGGGATAGTTTAGCAATTGGATTATTTGAAGATGCAGTTGAGTTGACTGATCAACTAGCACAATTGGATGATCAGTTGGGCGGTGTTTTAAAAGAACTGATTGCCGAAGAAGAATTTAAGGCCAAAGCCCACAGCACTATTTTCACCCGTGTAAGTGCCAATAGTCCCATCCGGAAAGTGATTTTAGTGGGTTTAGGAAAACCCGAAGCCCTGAACTTAGAAACCCTGCGACTAGCAGCAGCTGCTGTAGCTAGGGTAGCGAAAAAGCAGAAAAGTAAAAGCCTGGGTTTGAGTTTGCCATTGTGGAATAACCAACCTGCTGCAACGGCTCAAGCCATGGCAGAAGGGTTACAATTGGCGCTATACAAAGACATTCGCTTTAAGTCAGAACCAGAGGACAAAGAAATAAAACTGGCAACTGTAGATTTACTGGGATTAAGTGGACAGGAAGCAGCCATAACCCTAGCCAATCAAATTGTTTCCGGGGTAATTTTAGCCAGAGAATTGGTAGCTGCACCAGCCAACGAAGTGACCCCCATCACCTTGGCAGAAACAGCCCAAGCCATAGCCACAGAACACGGGTTAGAAGTGCAAATTTTAGAACGGGAAGACTGCGAAAAGTTGGGTATGGGAGCCTTTTTAGGCGTTGCCAAAGCTTCAGATTTACCGCCTAAATTTATTCACCTGACCTACAAACCCAAAGGTACGGCAAAACGCAAACTAGCAATTATTGGTAAAGGTTTAACCTTCGATTCTGGTGGACTCAATATTAAGGGTGCTGGTAGCGGCATTGAAACCATGAAAATTGATATGGGGGGTGCTGGTGCTACTTTGGGGGCTGCCAAAGCCATTGCCCAAATCAAACCAGATGTGGAAGTTCACTTTATTTCAGCCGCCACAGAAAACATGATTAGCGGTCACGCTATGCACCCAGGGGACATCCTCACAGCATCCAACGGCAAAACAATAGAAGTGAATAACACTGACGCGGAAGGACGTTTGACCTTGGCTGATGCCTTGGTGTACGCCGATAAATTGAAAGTGGATGGCGTGGTTGATTTAGCTACCCTCACAGGTGCTTGTGTCGTTGCCTTGGGTGAGGACATCGCCGGCTTGTATAGTCCTGATGATGCTTTAGCAGCACAACTGCAACAAGCAGCTGAAACCGCGGGAGAAAAGTTGTGGCGGATGCCAATGGAAGAAAAATATTTTGAAGGATTGAAGTCGGAAATTGCTGATATGAAAAACACTGGACCGCGTTCCGGTGGTTCCATTACCGCAGCCCTTTTCCTCAAACAATTCGTCAAAGAAACCCCTTGGGCGCACTTGGATATTGCGGGACCAGTGTGGACGGATAAAGAAAAGGGTTATAACAGTTCAGGAGCTACAGGTTACGGTGTGCGAACGCTAGTAAATTGGGTATTAGCTTCTTAAAAGCCAGAAGGTAGGGAATAATGACTGGGTAGTTTTGACCGGAATCTGAAGTCCCTACTTTCCACTCCTCCAGTAATGGGTTTATATATTGACAAACTCACCTACCAAGTTGGTGGGTGATTTTTGACGGTTCACTGTAACTTGTTACCGATTGACACTCCCCCAGGCTTTAGCCGGGGGATTCCAACGTCGCTCTCATCCCATTCTTTTGGTCAAAGAATTTTAACTTTTCAGCCCAGCGATCTGGTAAAATTTGTAAGGTTTATAGTAGCTCTTAGCAATGGGATTGACAGGCATACGGATAGCAATTGACGCAATGGGAGGAGATCATGCACCCGGTGAAATCGTTACTGGCGCTCTGCGTGCCAGTGAAGAACTGGATGTAAAAGTATTATTAGTTGGTGATCCCCAAAAAATTGCAGCTGCCCTGCCGCCAAAAACTAATTTGGAACGGGTAGAGATTGTTTCGGCTTCAGAAGCGATCGCAATGGATGAGGAGCCTTTAAATGCAGTTAGACGCAAACCCAAGGCTTCCATTAACGTGGCCATGGATTTAGTTAAGCAACAACAGGCAGATGCTGTGTTTTCTGCGGGACACTCCGGCGCGGCTATGGCATCAGCTTTGCTGCGACTGGGACGATTGCCAGGAATTGACCGCCCAGCTATTGCCACGGTCTTTCCCACGGTGAAACCAGGTAAACCAGTAATCGTACTTGATGTTGGTGCAAATGTAGACTGCCGCCCTAAGTTTTTAGAGCAGTTCGCTGTCATGGGGTCAACCTATAGCCAGTATGTATTGGGTGTTAGTAAGCCTCAAGTAGGTTTGTTGAATATTGGTGAAGAGGACACTAAGGGTAATGAGGTGGCTCTACGTGCCCACCAATTACTCAGGGAAAATTCCCAAATTAATTTTATTGGTAATGCTGAAGGGCGTGATGTACTTTCCGGTAATTTTGATGTAATTGTTTGCGATGGCTTCGTGGGTAATGTATTATTAAAGTTTGCGGAAGCAGTGGGGGAAGTCATTTTGCAAATCCTCCGGGAAGAATTACCCCAAGGATTACAAGGTAAAATCGGTACAGCAATTTTAAAACCTAACCTGAAGCGAGTTAAACAGCGCATGGATCACGCAGAACATGGCGGCGCTTTACTTTTAGGAGTTGCTGGAGTATGTTTTATTGGCCACGGTAGCTCTCAAGCTGCTTCAATTTTTAATGCAATTCGCACGGCCAAGGAAGCTGTCGATAATCAAGTGCTGCAAAGACTTAAGTCCCAATATAAAATCCTACAGCAGGAAACAAGTTAGGGGAGATTAGGAGTGGAAAAGTTAGGCATAGCAATTACAGGAAGCGGCTCGGCGGTACCAAAGACTTCCTTAACTAATCAGGGGCTGACCCAACTGGTGGAAACTTCAGATGAATGGATTGCTACCAGAACCGGAATTCGTCAACGGCGTTTGGCACTACCAACAGAGTCTTTGAGTAGTTTGGCTACTGTTGCAAGCAATCAAGCTATTGCCGCAGCTGGCATTGCAGCAACAGACCTGGATTTGATTTTGCTGGCAACATCCACCCCTGATGATTTATTTGGCACTGCTTGTCAAATTCAGGCAGAATTAGGAGCAACTAAAGCGGTGGCTTTTGACTTGACAGCTGCCTGCTCTGGCTTTGTGTTTGGTCTGGTGACAGCTGCCCAGTATATCAAAACCGGTGTTTATGAAAATGTATTGTTGATAGGGGCAGATATCCTCTCTCGCTGGGTGGATTGGCAAGACCGACGCACTTGTGTATTGTTCGGTGATGGTGCTGGAGCGGTAGTATTACAAGCTAATGCTAGCGATCGCTTATTGGGGTTTTGTCTGAAAAGCGATGGGACGCAAAACCACTGCCTTAATCTAGCTTATACCCCTTCTCCCCAAGAATTACTCCCAGAGGTAAATATTACTAAAGGGACTTACCAGCCTATCACAATGAATGGTAAGGAAGTTTACCGCTTTGCTGTGCAGAAAGTCCCTGAAATTATTGATAAAGCTTTATTTCAAGCCCATCTTACTGTTGACCAAATAGATTGGCTACTGTTGCATCAAGCTAATCAAAGGATTCTTGATGCTGTTTCCCAACGCCTCAATATTCCAGAACATAAAGTAATTAGCAATCTTGCCAATTACGGTAACACTTCTGCGGCCTCTATCCCCCTAGCTTTAGATGAGGCGGTGCGGCAGGGTAAAATTAAACCTAATCAAGTTATTGCTGCATCGGGCTTCGGTGCTGGACTCACCTGGGGCGCAGCAATCTTTAAATGGGGAAGATAATCGAAAATTGATTGACCAATGACTAAAACTGCATGGGTGTTTCCCGGACAGGGTTCTCAAACTCTGGGAATGGGAATTGATTTGTTAGATATACCTACCGCCAAAGATAAATTTGCCCAAGCTGAAACAATTTTGGGCTGGTCTGTAACAGATTTGTGTGAACATGAGGAACAAAAGTTATCACAGACGCTCTACACACAGCCAAGTCTTTATGTTGTGGAAACCATCTTGGCTGATATCCTCCGAGAACGGGGGTATCAACCAGATGTAGTTGCTGGTCATAGTTTGGGTGAATACATTGCTCTTTACATTGCAGGTGTATTTGAGTGGTCTGCTGGGCTACACTTAGTCAAGCGTCGTGCTGAACTCATGGATAGTGCCGCTGGTGGTATGATGGCAGCTTTGATGAACTTTGACCGGGAACAACTGGAAGTAGTTCTTAGTCAAACACGGGATGTTGTTTTGGCTAATGATAACAGTCCGGCTCAAGTGGTGATCTCTGGGACTCCAGAAGCTGTGAGAGCAGTCATGACCAAGGTTAAAGCAAAACGTGCCATACCCTTAAGAACCTCTGGAGCATTTCACTCACCTTTGATGGCTGCTGCTGCGGCAGAGTTCCAGGATGTTTTGGAGTTGGTAGAATTTCAATCGGCTACTCTACCAATATTATCTAATGTAGATCCTTCTCCTGCCACTGATGCCAAACTTATCAAACAGCGCCTTAGCCAACAAATGACCGCCTCGGTACGCTGGCGAGAAGTTTCTCTAGAATTACCCGCCAATGGTATTGAGCAGGTGATGGAAATTGGACCTGGTAATGTGCTAACTAATTTAATTAAGCGCACTACTCCTGATTTAATCTTAAAAAATATCCGTAATGCTGGAGATTTGCCAGAGTCGGGTGTTAGGTAATTCATTTGAGTTAAATTATTTTCCGTGACTAGAGAACGCGAACCTTTGATCAGTCTGGCTCTTTACCACGCTTTTAAGTGGTCAATTGTCAGCCCCATGCTTCATGCTTACTTTCGGGGGCGAATTTATGGAGCGGAAAATGTCCCCCAATCAGGAAAACTAATAGTAGTGAGTAATCATGCTAGTAACTTTGACCCCCCTATTGTCTCTAATTGTTTACGTCGTCCGGTGGCGTACATGGCCAAGGAAGAGTTATTTAAAGTCCCGGTTTTAGGGACAGCAATTAAATTGTATGGTGCTTACCCTGTGAGTCGCGGCAATAGCGATCGCCAAGCTATCCGTTCTGCTCTAGAATATCTTGATCATGGTTGGGCTGTGGGTGTTTTTTTGCAAGGTACTCGCACTCCTGATGGCAAAATCACAGATCCTAAAAGAGGTGCTGCACTACTAGCAGCAAAGGCCAAAGCACCATTATTACCGGTGAGTTTATGGGGTTCTGACAGGATATTACAAAAAAGCCACTGGTTTCCTCGTGCTGTTCCCCTAACTATTAGAATTGGGAAATTAATTGATCCGCCCAGTTCCACTAATAAAGAGGAATTACAAGCTCTGACAAGTCAATGTGCTATAGCAATTAATGAGTTACACCATTTAGGTCGGTGAGTATGTCAAGGCATTAAAGAATATATTTGAGGTAGGTAGCGATGAAAAATGAGGGATTATGTCCGATTTAAGAACCGAACTAACAGCAAATCTAGATGAGGCTGAGTGGGATTGGCTAATTCCTCATCTCCAAAGGGATGCTGTGATTTTGGTATCACAGGATTTAGACTTGCTGGATGTGGGAGTGGCCATCGCCAGTGATCAAGTTTCATCCGTGCAAAACTGGATTGATCAACAACTAATGGCTAAACCATCAGATACACAAATGGGAAATTGGAATGGCGATCGCAGCAAGCGATTTTACACGTTGATCATTCAGCCCTATGTTCTCATCCAGGAAATGGCATCATGAAGTTTCCATCTCCATAGGCCATTTCCCCACAACTCACCGATTTTGATTAGATTCTGCACCGGTGTAACCAGTAGCCACCCACAGTAAGGCTCTAACTCCATCACGGATAGATTTATCCACTGGTTCACCGATATTTTGGGAAGGTACTGATACTGGTTTTAATTGAATACCCCGACTACCCAAAACTATTTCCCCAACCACACGAGCGCGGCGCATATGATATTCAGAAGTAATTAAATAAACACTCTTAATACCTTGAGCTTGCAATTTATCCACTAGTGTGGTAAAGTTAGTTACAGTATCTACAGCTTCGTAATCCAAGTGTAATCTTTTCAGATCAACTCCAGCTTTGGTAAACACATTTTCGGTGGATTCAGGTGGACTACCTCCAGAAATCCAAATGGGTAAACTTGGATGATCGCGGACAAAATTGGCTGTGAACTTCTCTCGTTCTAAGTGTGATGTAGAACCACCCAATACCAATACTGCTTGAGGTGGTAAGTTCTCAATTTTCGATTCCTGGTATCCCAACCACATTAATACTGGTAGGGCGAAAACCATAAACCGAAATGAATGACCTGTAAATAATAGATTATTCTTCAAGGCTTGATACTTTCGTTTGGTGAGTCCAGGATTTTTGATCAGAAAAGATAAACAAGTATGTACACTAGCAGATTTTGACAAAAACCTACCCGGATATGAACTGATATTTATATTTAATACAGAGTCATAGTCTTATTAACAGGACATACAAAGATTTTCCACACCCTGCTTTATACAACTTTGATTTGATAACTGGACTGGCCAGGCTCGAACCGGCGACCTAGCGCTTAGGAGGCGCTCGCTCTATCCATCTGAGCTACAGCCCCAACTCAAAAATATATAGTGTGCATGATTATAGCATTAATCTTAGCTAGACTGCCAAGAATTATCCCAAGAACTGCCGCCTATTTCTAAACCACAAACAGAACTATGTGCTGTGAGGATGGTGTGAGATTTTCTGTCACTTAACTTTCTTAACTCCAAATTTAACTTTCCTTGCATGGTATCCTGACAACAGAATAAGAAACCATTTGCCGTAGGCGCACGCAAGGGTGTACCAGGTAAATCGGTGATTCCCGTTAATTTAACTTCATAATCTAAGTTTCTCCCCGTCATTTGCCATCTACCCCAAGGCTGAATATCCCATTCCACCGTTCCATTCCAGGGAACAAATTCATAAAATTTGCCTTGATAGTGCAACCCAATCATGGCCACAGATTCCATCCACCACAATACTCCGCGCTTACCACCACCCGCGGTTAAGGCTAAATCGGGTTCCCCATCAAAGCTATTACAGTTCAACCAAAACCATTTTTGTGGAAAAGCACCCCCCCAATTTTTCTCTCCGTAGGCTGGGGCGTTGGTAAATTCGTAAATTTTACCATTCCAATCAATCCAACCACTGGCTAAACCATGTGCCATTAAAATTTGCCATCCAGGTTCAAAAATTTGCGAAAATGATAGCCAGCCTGCGGTTGATTGCTGAATACTATTTTGATTTCCCCAGTGGTATATGGGCTGAATTTCATATAGCCAACGGCAATAATTACCCGTACCAGGATCATAAATCGCTCCCTGATTTAAGGTGGCTGTAGCTTGATAGCCTTCTTGAATATGACGTGCAAACTCCGCCGGTGGGAGGTACAGAGGTTGAGTGTTGAGGTCGGTTTTACCCCAATGACCTAATGCGAGAATATCTCGACTACCCCAAAATTTTTTCACATCAGGAAAGGTACGGCATATATACTCATCATTTGCCCCTAAAACTTGGGCTGCGCCTCCACTATGGGGTTGACCACCAATGGGGTCTTCAATGGAGTACATAAAAGCGAAGGTTTGACCGCAATGGGGTAGGGTTACCCGGTAATACCAACCTTCAAAGAAACGGCGACTACTACCATCCCAATGGTATCCACTATGAGGGGTTTCGGTAAATTGAAGCATATGGCTAAAAGGTTAAGAAAAGTTACTAAGTTATTACAACAGGTTAATGCTGTTCAAGTTTGGTAAATACTTCACATAAATGAAATTATGATGCTAGATTAGTCTCAAGGTGCAAAACTAGAACTCAATTAAAAGTAACGGATATTTTTAGAGCTTGTCCTAAGTTGCATTTTTGAGATGGACAGGGATCTAGATGCCGTAATTGATTTCAAGTTATCGCGTTTGGCTAAAGTGTGAAAGCTTACCGAGGGATAACTGCTTCCATGCTCCCGTTGAAGTAAGAAGTAAAGTCTAGCTTTGTCTAGGTTTTATTAAGCAGGCTGTACCTTCTGCTGTAATCACCTCACAATTGTTACTCTATTTGTTGCATCCACTCAAAGTTTGTTTCTTTTTGTTTGTTTTTCACCCCCAAATACTTTAGTTTTTATTTATTTGTTTCCTCTGGAGGTTTTTTGAGTTTATAGCCATAGATACCTGTTTTTTGTGTTTGTTGTCTTTGTTATGATTAGGGATGCTCAATTTTGAGAGCAGCGGTTGCGATTGTCCGCGTTAAACAGAATCCCCGATACTTTAGAACGGGGAGTGTCCAACAACTGGATATTTAATCAGCCGCCGTGGGTTACTGATGATTTTTTGTCGTAACTTATGGCGGTTTACGAATAAATAACTATTGGGTCATTAAGGTAATGACGGTCACTTCAGGTGGGCAAAATAAACGCCCTGGACGATAAGTTCCTAATCCGCGATTGACGTATAACTGATTATTCGACACTTGATGGAAACCTTTTGCCCACTCCCAATGTTTTACTACCTTTGAGCAGTCACCCAGTGATAATGGTTGCCAACGTTGCAGTTTTTGCGGAAGTTGTTTTAGTAGCTTTTGATAATGAACAATCACAGGGCCAAGTCCTGGTAAGACGATATGACCGCCGTGGGTATGTCCAGATAGTTGCAAATCTACCCGCCATTGTTGCAAAATTTCAGCAGTATCTGGGTTGTGGGATAAAACAATCCTGGGTGTATGACAATTGAGTTGGTTCATCACTACAGCGGGTTGAAATTCCTTTGACCAATAATCAGCCAATCCCACTATTGGTAACTGTGGACCGAGAGGATAAGCAATTTCATTCCACAATACATGAATACCAATGCTGGTGAGGGCTGATGTTACTTCGGCCTTTGAGTGCTTGTAATGTATATCATGATTGCCAAGGACAGCGTAAACACCACACCGACTTTGTAGATGTTTCAGTCTTAAAGCTAGTTGGTTAATTGGTTTAGGGTCGTCGGTTACATAGTCGCCAGTTAAGACAATTATATCTGGGTTAGCAGCGTTACTGGCAGCGATCGCCTGTTGTAAAAGTTCTTCAGATAGTCGGACACCATCATAGTGGAAATCTGTCAAATGTACCAGCTTTGTACCGTGCAAAGATTGTGGCAGGTCCGCAATCTTAACTGTTAATTCATCTATACTTAAACGCCCCGTAAACAACCAGTGCATAGTGTAACAGAGACTCCTTATACCAGTGTTTACAGCTTATCAAAAACTGTAACTGTAAAAATTCTTTCCTGCCATCCGCCAACTTTGATCAGCGTGGGTGAGTCAAACTAACAATTCCCGACCATTGCACTTTTTTTTGTTGCTCCCGACGATAAGAAAAGAAATATTCTGGAGTTTGGTAAGTACAATAAGGAGCGATCGCTATTTGTTCCGGGCTAACACCCAAGTTTTCCAGTTGTAAAGCGTTAACTCGTCGCACATCTAACCTCACCTTTCCCGGGTTGGGGTCTGCTAACAAAGGTGAGTTGGGTAAGTCCTGTAAAGCAGCGATAATCTGCTGTTCCTCTGGTATTGGTGTAATACTAGCGCCAACTTCCGCTGCTACCTGCACTGAAACTTGGTAAACTTCACCTGCAATGGCTGGTCCCATGGCAATGCGTAAATCATCCAGGTTAGTACCTCGTTCTTGCAGTCTGGCGATGGCTAGGGGAACAATCTTCTTAGCTGTCCCCCGCCAACCGGCGTGTAGTGCCGCCACTTGCCCAGTTTTTACATCACCAATTAATACAGGTGTACAATCTGCGCTGGCTACCCAAACAGCTTGTAGTGGTTTTTCAGTGATGACACCATCCCCCAAGACCAAGCCAGAATTTTCTTCTCCAGTCTGACTTGCAATTTCTTGGGGGGTCAGAACTATATTGCCATGTACCTGCTTCAAGCGATATGCTTGTGCATCTGGGTGCAGCACCTTTGTCAAATCTTCAGGAGTACGCGGCCAAAACTGTTGAGTAAAAAAGCCGTGATGCCAATCATTCAGAAGACTACAAGTTAGATAAGATAACCCTTGCCAATGGTGCCAGTGCCAAATGTGCATCTTGAACCCAACCTCAACAAAAATCACAATCAATCAATTAATGCTAACGTGAACAACGGGATTTCGGTTAACTGCGGTGAGATTTAATCGGCAACTCTTGGAAACTGCCCTACACTCGGTAATTGAGTATGGTTATTTACCATCTTACCTACACATTTTTGACAGTGTTTCTTCAACTAATCAGACTCTCTGGGATTTGCTCACACGGGGATTTGATCCTTACTCCATTGTCATTGCTACTCAGCAGACTTCTGGTAGAGGACAATGGGGTCGTCAGTGGATTTCTCCCACCGGGGGACTATATCTTTCGGTGGGCATTATTCCTAAACTAGAAGCTACTGATGGTTATCAGCTGACTTTAGCTAGTGCTTGGGGAATTGCGGATCAATTGCGTCAGTGCGGCGTAGGGGTAGGCATTAAATGGCCTAATGACTTAGTATTGCATGGTCGCAAACTGGGGGGTATTTTGACAGAAACAAAGGTCCTCCATGGACAGATCACCCAAGCAGTGATTGGCGTTGGTATTAACTGGGCTAACCCAGTACCTGATACTGGCATCAATCTCCAGTCTTGGCAAGCTTCCCAACCTCACCGGGCTATTTCCTGTCTGGAAACACTCACCGCCACAGTTTTACTGGGAATAAAATCCGGTATGAACTGTCTTTGCCAAGAAGGAGTAAGTGTACTCTTGTCTCGATATTTAGAATTGTTGACAAATATCGGTGATCAGGTATACATCAATAATCTTTTAGGCACTGTGGTGGGCGTAACTTCACAAGGAAAACTCCATGTATCTTTTGCAACTAAGAAAACAGATGAGATAAAAATACCAGAAATTTATCTAGAACCCGGTACAATCAGTTTGGGTTACCGAGAATCTTCGGTTTGACTTTAGGTTTGTTAAAAAATACGCTCTTTGGGCAACACAAACCACTGAGATCATCTCTTTAGACTAATTGAAAACAACTGAGAGAAACAATGACGCAGCGCCATCAATCTACCCATCACCATTTCCAGAATTCATCAAAACGCTATCCTTACGGGAAATTATTCCACATCTACGTATCTACACTACCAGCACAAAGCTTTTTTTTGCTCAGTAGTGTTAGCTTCTTAGGTGGCGGGTTAGCAGTTGCTCAAACAGAAACGGCTATAGATAATATTGTTCCCGCTGTTCCCGCTGTTCCCACTGTTCCCGTTGTGGAAACTTCCCAGTCAACAGCAGTGGGAAATAATCCAGTAAAAAAAAATACTGATACTTCCGCTATATCTACACCAGAGTCAGACCTGGAAGAACGGCAAGCTGACCTAATACAGAAACTCCGGAGTAGAAAACCAGTTTCCCCACCTAAAGCAAATGTGACTTTGGAGAAACCAAGGATACAGGTAGCCCAACCCACTAAACCCAGTACCTTGCCTGAAAAACTCCCAGAAGTTGCCAGACCCGGAAACACAAACAGGGTCACAAGTACAACAGTGGAGAAAACCAAGGATTATAATAACGCCTATATCGACCCAATCAACTATAATGTCAACACTACAGCTACCTACCAAGCACCTAAATCGGTGGTGCTAACAGAACGCTCTAGTGGTTGTGAGACTGTTTTACCATCGGGGCAAAGTATATCAAGCAATACTTGTGCAGGCGCACCCCAAACACCCGCACCCAATCAGAGTTTAGCTAACTCTGAGGGTAAAACAACCCCCAACTGGCTGAAAGCCAGCCAAAATACTCAAGTAGCTAAGGTTGCCACTGTTACACCATTAGCCACCAAAAAGAGTAACAATACATGGCGGCCGCAAACAACCGCATCTAGTAATACAACAAAAACGGCCTATCGCCCGAATCGGTTTATCCCTCAACCCGGGGATTTTGCCACCACAACCGCCATTGGGTCTCCCATGGCCTCCAATGGCGAAACTCTACCGCCACCAATGGCATCTGGCAATATTGCACCCCGCGCTAGTAGGGTAGCTTATGATTTTCCTTTAGCATCGGTACTGCCACAAATTCCCTTTACTGGTGGTTTCGCCTATGCTAACCACCGAGGGATGATGTTTCCTCTCTCTATACCCGCCCGCATTACTTCTGTATTTGGTTGGAGAATTCACCCCATTACAGGCGATCGCCGGTTCCACGCTGGTACAGATTTAGGTGCGCCCATGGGTACACCGGTAGTAGCGGCCGCAGCTGGTGAGGTGGAAACAGCTAACTGGCTGGGGGGTTATGGTTTAACTGTAATTCTCAACCACCCTTCCGCCCAACAAACCCTTTATGGTCATTTATCAGAGCTATTTGTTCAACCCGGTCAAAGGGTAGAAAAAGGAACCGTTATTGGTCGAGTTGGTAGCACTGGTAATTCCACGGGTCCTCACCTACACTTTGAAGTCCGTCATCTTAACCCACAAGGTTGGGTTGCTGTTGACTCAGGTGTACAATTACAAGTAGCCCTTAATCAGCTGGTACAAGCTTTACAAACGGCTCGAGTTAGCCAACAACCAGACAGCTAGTAGCCCAAGGCGGAAATCAAAGGTCAAGCCTGAATGTTTTGGAGACGCGATGATTCGCGTCTCTAGCTAACCCCCCATCACAAATACCCATGTTCTGCTAAAAAGGCTGGTGTTAACATCTCACTTTTCGGCTGTTGTTCACTAAAAGAAAGGAATTTTTCTACATATTTACCTAAAATATCCCCTTCTAAATTGACCCAACTACCAGAGACAAGATAACGGAGATTTGTTTCTTCATAGGTGAGGGGAATAACTGCCACTGTAAATTGAGATAATTCTGGATCATATGCAGCTATTGTCAAGCTCACACCATTGATAGCAATACTACCTTTGGGAACAATATACCGGGCGATCGCTTCGGGTGCTGTGAAAGTCATCTCCCAGGAACTAGCCGTTTGTGCGGACTCTACCATACGACCCACACCATCTACATGACCCATGACAAAATGACCGCCCACTTTACCACCAACCCGCAAAGAAGCTTCTAAATTCACATACCTCTGTTGTGTTTCTTCATGACCTAAAGTTGTCCGGCGTAGAGTTTCCGGTGAAGCAGTAGCGATAAACCCATTATTTAAAATTTGCTCCACTGTTAAGCAAACCCCGTCCACCGCTACGCTATCGCCATAAGCCAAATCCTGCATAATCTCAGCAGAGGACTGACTTATTAAGCTAATCTGCCAACTGTCGCCCCCTAGGGGTTTCATTTTTCCTAAACCTTGAACTAATCCTGTAAACACGGCTTTTTTTTGCAAACTAATTCTATTTATTGCCTAATTATGTCCAAAATCTACTGTAATTCTGACATTAATCCAGAAAATTTAAGTATAATTCCTGACTGTTTTTATTATAGATTTATGAACACATTTCCATCTTTCACAAGACATACTTGATTAAGCCGGTTATTGTCTATATAGACCACTTTGACCTACTCTGGTGTTCACAACAAGTTCGGAGTTTAATAGAAGCAATTATAGAGAACAATGGTTATGTTTATTCCCGTCCCCAAGTTACCCCATACTAGGGTATATTTGTTACACAGCACCCAATCACATCAAGGATTGTAGAGGCTAAGGCAATGATTGAAATGAGAGTCGCAGGCATAGCATTAGATGCCATAACCCGCAGTCCCATCGTACTTTTGAAAGATGCCTCAGATCGACGCGCTTTGCCAATTTATATTGGGCAAGAGCAAGCTAGGGCAATTATGGGTGCGCTAGAAAATCAAAAGCCCCCTAGACCGCTAACACATGACTTAATTGTTAATCTTTTAGAGTCATGTTCCATGATTCTGGAAAAGGTAATCATTCACTCCTTACAAAAGGATACATTTTATGCAGCTTTAATTGTCCAGCAAGGCGAAATCAAAAAAGAAATTGATGCTCGCCCTAGCGATGCTATCGCCGTGGCGCTTAGGACTAATTCCCCTATTTGGGTGATGGAAGAAGTGATTTCTGATGCTTCCATCCCTGTTGACCGGGATGCTGATGAGGCGGAACAGCAGGCTTTCCGTGAATTTATCTCTAATCTGCGTCCAGAGGACTTGATTAAGCGCTTTGGTAATACTGAAAGCTAAATGAGTCAAAAGTAGGAAGCAGGAACAAGCACAAGAATACAGAAAAAAAATTGCACTTGTCGCCCTGTCCTTCTTCCTACGGTGTATACACCCATGATTGGGCTTGGCTGAATAAATCCTCAAAAACTGGTTCTTTGTTCGCTGTTTTATGCAATACCGACGCTTTGGTAAAACTAACCTGCTCTTCTCGGTTTTTTCTTTAGGAACAATGCGCTACCTGGCTAGTAGCGAAAATGCCCAACAAACCATCAGCAAAGCTTTAGCCATGGGAGTAAATCATCTAGAAACAGCCAGGGGTTATGGCAAAAGCGAGGAGTATCTGGGTGCAGCTATTAAAAGCGGCTTATTAGTACCCCGTTCTCAGATTTACATCACCACAAAAATCACTCCCACAGTTGATGGTGATAGTATGGATCGGTACATCAATGAGTCCCTGAGACGATTAAATCTGGATTACCTGGATTGCTTGGCAATTCATGGCTTAAATACTTGGGAACATCTCCAGTGGGTAGAGGCTAAGGGCGGCTGTATGAAAGCGGTTCAAGAAGCCCTGGATGATGGTAGAGTGCGCCACGTTGGTTTCTCTACCCACGGTTCATTAGATGTAATCCTGGCGGCTATTAAAACAGATTTTTTTGAATTTGTCAATCTGCATTATTACTATTTTTTCCAGCGCCACGCTCCAGCAATTCAGTTAGCTGCTGAAAAAGACATGGGTATTTTCATCATTTCCCCGGCTGATAAAGGAGGTCGCCTTTACACCCCTTCCCAAACATTAATAGATTTATGTCAACCTTATTCACCTTTAGAATTAAATTATCGTTTTTTACTCAGTGACCATCGCATTACTACTTTGAGCTTAGGCGCAGCTACTCCAGGTGAATTAATCGAACCTTTACAATTTGCTGATAGTGGTGACAAATTAACACGGTCGGAAACTTTAGCTTTCCAAAAGTTAACAGAACACCAAAAAGCAGCTTTAAAAACTGAACAATGCAGCCAGTGTTATGCTTGTTTACCTTGTCCAGAAAATATCAATATTCCAGAAGTATTGCGGTTAAGAAATTTAGCTGTTGCTTACGATATGCAAGAATACGGAAAATATCGTTATGGAATGTTTGAAAATGCTGGTCATTGGTTCCCAGGGATGAAGGCTAACAAGTGTACAGAATGCGGTGAATGTTTACCTCGGTGTCCAGAAAATTTAAATATTCCTGGTTTGTTAGATGATGCTCACCAAAGATTAAGCGGAAAAACTAAAAGAAGACTATGGCAATAATGTACTTTAATTAAGTTTGTTGATCTGAACAGGTTAAAATGTTGGTAGACATCGCTATCAGAAAGAACAATGCAAGCAATACAACGGCGATACTATACCCCAGAAGAATACTTGGCTTTGGAAGAAGCTGCTGATTATAAGAGCGAATATATTGATGGGGAAATTATTCCAATGGCGGGTGGAACAGTTAATCATAACCGAATCACAGGTAATATTTACGCTGCTTTAAATTTTGCTTTCAAACAGCAGGATTACGAAGTTTTTATGAGTGATATTCGTTTATGGATACCGGAAAAGCGTATGTATACTTATCCAGATGTGATGATTATATCAGGTAAACCGGAGTTTTTCAACAACCGTCAAGATGTAGTCCTTAACCCACGGGTGATAATTGAGGTTTTATCAAAGTCTACCCAGGACTATGACCGGGAAGATAAATTTCAGGCTTACCGCACTATTTCTACATTTCAAGAATATCTACACATAGACCAAACTCAAATCCGTGTAGAGCAATATTTTAAGACTGGGAAAAAACAATGGTCACTGCGTGAGTATGATGCAGAGGATCAAGCGATCGCATTTAATACCGTACCTTGGGAAATTTCCTTAGCAGACTTATACAACAAGGTTAAATTTGAATTGGTAGAATCTAATGTCACAGAATCGAGTTGAAGTCGGTACTTATAGCGAATTTTGCCCAATTGAGTTACATTTTTAGCAAGCAGGATGCTCGCGCTACAAGACGATGATTTACATTATAACTGTTTGTTGCTTCCCAATTAAAAATTATGTTGAAGAACGTAAAAATAGAGAATTTAGATGTATGATTTATAACATAGTAATATATATGGCGATCGCATAATATTTGTTAGTCTGAAAATCATAAAAAAAACGGTAGACGTTCAAACATCAGCAATGAGTACCATCAAAATTCATTTAATTGTTGGCATTCATAAGGTTACCCTGGCAGTGTTTTATACACAGCAAGAAGAGTACTGGCAATTCCGCTTGGTTACTCCCGGAGGCGCAGTTTTTGGTGAGCATAAGATTTACTATAGCCCGGAAGCTGCGGAGAAGGCCGCGCGACAGTGGATTAAACAAGGCCATTGAAGCAATAATATTAGTTTCTCCCTTCAGCAAGAGTTTCTAAATGAAAGGCCAGATTGATCAGGGCCATCTCAATCTCAGAACTATAAGGAATTCTGCGCCATTTTGGGGTGGTTGCATTATCCATTGCAGTTGTTTCTAGGTATTGAGCAACAACTATTAGTTTTTCGGGATCTGTTGCTGCTGTGGCCAAATTTTCTAAAAATTCTTCTGGTGTCATGGCTTTCCTACAAATACTCAAGAGTATGACAATTTCACTACTGCTATGAGAATAACTACTTCACCATTATTATTCTGTTCATGACACTCATGTTTTCTTAAAACCTCTTTCTCAAACACCTTGCTTAATTTTGGCAAACAAAGACTCATATTGGTCTATTGCTGATGCAGGTAACCATTGCAAAAATTCACTTTTATCAAAAACTTGATGATTATTCTGTAACAGCGGTCTGAATGGTTTTTCCACATCGGAGACACTAATATTAGGAAAAACTGGCGAATTACTTTTAGTTAATACAGAAATTTGTTTAGCAGTATCTGTCCGCCAACAAAAATCAATCCATTGTGATGATAAAGTATCTGTTTTAACTCCTTTGGGACGTACCCATAAATCAGCCCAAATTGCTGTTCCTGATTTCGGAATTACTGCGGCTAACTGGGGATAACGCGCCAATATCGGTATAATATCGCTTGACCAACCAACAGCTAACCAAGTATCTCCAATAATTAGGGGTTCTAAGTATTGATGGGAACTATATAACTTTACCTGTTGATTTAATGCCCGTAATTCATTTTCTAAATCTGGTATTGTGTTCAGATTTTCTGTATTGTAGGATTTTCCCAATTTTTTTAAAACTAGACCAATTACTTCTCTAGATTGATCGAGTAAAGAAATTCGGTTTTGTAATCCATCTCGCCACAAATCACTCCAGTCCTGGGGGGTCCAACCCAAACCCTGGAACTTTTCCCGATCATAAACAATTACTGTACTACCCCAACGGTAGGGAGCGGCCCAAACATCTCCTTGAGTATCTAAATTTCCTTGATTATTCCGCCTTACCAGTTGCTTCCACCTGTCATCTAAACCCCACCAATGCTTTAACTCTTTGATTTCCGCCTGTTCTAGTGGTTGAATTAGTTTTTTCTCAATGGCTCCTTTGAGCCAATAATCTCCTAAACTGACTAAATCAGATGGTAATGGTGGTTCAGAAGACCTAAATGGTATAAACCGACCCCAAAATGAATCATCAGTGGTGTTTGATGGATTTTGCCAACTTTGCAATTGTTTAAATAAATCCTGTATTTGGTCTACGGGGGAAAAATTTAATTGTACCTGTTGCTTTAAACTCCGGCGAAACTGAGAAACTACCTGATTGGGGATAGAACCTTTTAATAACTTGACATTGAGTTTTATCTGGTTGCTTCCTCCACAACCTAACAAAAGTTGGGAAAGCGCGAGTCCACCACCAGCCAGCAAGAAAGAGCGTCGATCCATCGGTTTTGGATTTGGAACTGCGGAATTTTGACTATACAAAATTATAACCTAACTGCTTATTAGACTGTATTTTGGGAATAATAGGGGCAAACATCCTCTAAGAACCACTTTAGACTATTATGCTCATAACAACTGCTAATGGATTCATTTATCTTTACCAAGATTATGATTAATGCTATTCAAAAATATTAAATTAAATTTATTATATAACGGTAAACACTCACTCTGCCCATCCGGACACAATCCGGGCAAAAATTAAATAATTCAAAAATATAGTTAATATCACTAGTAAATTGAATAACATATAGAAAATATACCAATAAAAGGAGAAGGGTATTTAATGGAACCATTACAAACACATATCCTGACTTTAAATCATAAACTTGATGCCCTCTACAAAGTGGTTGAGCAACTTGATCATAAACTTGCTCAAGCCTTCTCCGAATGTTATTTAGCAAATACACAGGGACAGAATAATAATTATGTAGAAAATAGTGAGCTAGTCCAGCAGCATTTTAAAGGACATATCAACTTAAATCCAAACATGGAACATAAAGATGTTTTGACAGATGGTATGTCTTTAGACATAAATCGGCAAAGTGGA
>Ga0169931_10000729_pt1 | contig 54751 bp, 60 predicted proteins | sample Kivu_15m_20L_FD_129675 | JGI IMG/M metagenome (GOLD analysis project Ga0169931, IMG submission 129675) | Freshwater microbial communities from Lake Kivu, Western Province, Rwanda to study Microbial Dark Matter (Phase II) - Kivu_15m_20L... | ecosystem: Environmental > Aquatic > Freshwater > Lake...
ACTCTGCGGCACCGACCGAACCATTATACCCATGACAATCAATAACTTACTATTCCGAAGAGGTCCCGCAGAGACCGCCGAAATCCGCCCCGACCGTCAGACGTTGAAGCGGAAGTGCATAACGTCACCGTCTCTCACCACGTAGTCCTTGCCCTCGAGGCGCATCTTGCCGGCCTCCTTCGCGCCGTGCTCGCCCTTGAGGGTGACATAGTCGTCGTAGCCGATGACCTCGGCACGGATGAAGCCACGTTCGAAGTCGGTGTGGATGACGCCGGCGGCCTGTGGGGCGGTATCGCCCTTGTGGATGGTCCAGGCACGCACTTCCTTTTCGCCGGCCGTGAAATAGGTCTGCAGGCCGAGCAGCTGGTAGGCGGCGCGGATGACGCGATTGAGGCCTGGTTCCTCCAGCCCCATGTCGGCCAGGAACAGCGTCTTGTCCTCGTCCGACAGATCAGCCATCTGGGCCTCCATGGCGGCGCAGATGGCCACCACGGGGGCGCCCTCCTTCGCGGCGTGCTCACGCACGCGATCGAGCATGGGGTTGTTGTCGAAGCCACCCTCGGCCACGTTGGCAACGTACATGGTCGGCTTCATGGTGAGGAAGAAGAACTGCTTGATGACCGCAAGCTCTTCCTTGGCGAGATCGAGGGTGCGTGCAGGTCTGGCCTGGTCGAGCACGACCTGGAGTTTCTCCAGCACCAGCACAAGTCGCTGAGCTTCCTTGTCACCTCCGGACTTCGCAACCTTGGCGTACTTCGCGAGCTGCTTCTCGACGCTCGCAAGGTCGGCCAGCGCCAGCTCGGTATTGATGACCTCGATGTCGGAGAGCGGATCGACCTTGCCGGACACGTGGACGACGTTCGGATCCTCGAAACACCGCACCACATGCGCGATGGCATCGGTCTCACGGATGTTGGCCAGGAACTGGTTGCCCAGACCTTCGCCCTTTGAAGCCCCGGCCACCAGGCCAGCGATATCGACGAACTCCACCGTCGCGGGCAGCACCTTCTGCGGCTTGACGATCGCTGCCAGACGGTCGAGGCGCGGGTCGGGCATCTCGACGATGCCGACGTTGGGCTCGATGGTGCAGAACGGGTAGTTCTCTGCGGCGATGCCTGCCTTGGTCAAGGCATTGAACAGGGTGGACTTGCCCACGTTGGGCAGTCCGACGATTCCGCATTTGAGGCTCATGTGTTCTCCGTGGAGCGTGTGCCGACGTCGGGCATCGCGGCTGAAACAGTGGGTGGTGAGTGTCGCGCCGGTCAGGTGCCGTCACCTGGGCGGCGGGGCCCGCCCTGCGACGCGGCGGCTGCAGGGCCAGTCTCCGCGCCAGCCTTGGTGTGCAGAGCCAGCATGGCGGCTTCCATGCGATCCTCCCAGATCGTCGGCCACACAGCCAGCGCGCGGTCGATGGCCTGCTCGATGCCGGGCATCTCCTCCCGGCGGGGCGGCTGCAGCACGTAATGGACCACCTGGGCCCGGTCGCCCGGATGGCCGATACCCAGACGCAGGCGCCAGAAGTCCTGACCGATGGCCGCGATGATGTCCTTCAATCCGTTGTGGCCCGCTGCTCCGCCGCCACGCTTGAGCTTGACGGCTCCGGGCGGCAGGTCGAGTTCATCGTGCACCACAAGCACCTCGTGGGGCGCGATCTTGTAGAAGCGCGCCAGCGCCCCCACCGAGCGGCCGCTGGCATTCATGAAGGTCTGGGGCTCGAGCAGCCAGCACTCGCGCCCGTCACGCGACACCCGTCCCGCCAGACCCTGGAAGCGGGACTCGAGGCGCAGGGACACGCCCTCGCGCGCGGCGACGGTATCGACGAACCAGAACCCGGCGTTGTGCCGGGTGGCCTCGTACTCCCGACCGGGATTTCCCAGCCCGACGATCAGACGCATGGCAACCCTGCCGAGGCGGAAACGAACCGGCTCCGGCCGTCGGGCAGCCAGTGGCCGACTGTGCTGCGCCAGAGGCCTTTGGCTCGCACCGCCACGATGTCATGGCAAGCGCCGGCAGCAAACCACCTCGGGGTCATGGACCACCAGCCAGCCGCTGGCCCTGCCGATGGATGCCTCAGGATAGTGCGGCAGAACTCCGCCGAAACCCGGCCTGCGGCTGCCGGACGGATCTGCGTGCCAACCGTGCTCATGTCTCTGATCTTCCTCGAAATACGACAAGGCCCGCTGCGGGATAACCCGAGCGGGCCTCGAGGCTGTGGAAACGCGCAGCTTACTTCTTCTCGGGCTCCGCCTCGCCGCCGGGTACCTGGATGGTGACCACCACGGCGTTGTCACCACGCTTGTACTGGACCGACTCGACACCCGCAGGGAACTGGATGTCGGCGAGGTGGACGGACTGCCCCAGTTCCATCGCGCCCAGGTCGACGGCGATGAATTCTGGAAGAGCGTCCGGCAGACAGGTGATCTCGATCTCGTTCATAACGTGGTTGATGATGCCGTGACCGAACTTCACGCCGTTCGAGCTCTCCGCATTCAGGAAGTGCAGGGGCACCTTGACGTGAATCGCCTGGTCCTTGGCCACGCGCTGGAAGTCCACGTGCAGGATCTCCTGGCGGTAGGGGTGCATCTGCACATCGCGCAGCAGCACCAAACCGACGTCGTCGCCCACCTTCAGGGTGAGCACGGACGCGTGGAAGGCCTCGTTGCGCAGGCGCAGCGTCAGCGCCTTGTGGTCGAGTTCGATGGACTGCGGTGCACTGCCCCCGCCGTAGACGATGCCAGGCACCAGACCCTTGCGGCGCAGGCGGCGGCTCGCACCCGTTCCCTGCAAAGACCGCGGGCTCGCGATCACTTCGAATTGCATGTCGTTCTCCTTTGGCCCGACGCCAGCCGCGACCAGCTGGCATCGATCTTCGATCGGGGCGGGCAGTGTCGCCACTCGGCGTCACAGCCCGCCCCACCCACACGGAACAGGCTCGAGCCTACTCCATGAACAGCGATGACACCGAATCCTCGTTGCTGATGCGACGCATGGTTTCGGCCAGGAGGCCCGCGACTCCAAGTTGCCGGATCTTGGGGCAGGCCCGGGCGTCTTCGCGCAGCGGAATGGTATCGGTGACCACGATCTCGTCCAGCACGGACTCGGTGATTCGCTCCACCGCCTTGCCCGAGAGCACGGGGTGGATGCAGTAGGCGAGCACCTTGGCTGCGCCCTTCTCCTTGAGCGCGCGCGCCGCCTCGCAAAGGGTGTTGGCCGTGTCCACCATGTCATCCATGATCAGACAGGTACGGCCGGCGACGTCGCCGATGATGTTCATGACGGTGGCCACGTTGGGCCGGGGGCGGCGCTTGTCGATGATTGCGAGGTCGGACTCCAGCCGCTTGGCCAGTGCCCTTGCCCGCACCACCCCGCCGACGTCGGGCGAGACGACGATCAGGTCCTGGAAACCCTGCTTCCAGACATCGCCGAGCAGAATAGGCGCCGCGTAGATGTTGTCCACGGGAATGTCGAAGAAACCCTGGATCTGATCAGCGTGCAGATCCATGGTGAGCAGGCGGTCCACCCCGACGGACTGAAGCATGTTGGCCACCACCTTGGCGCTGATGGCGACACGCGCCGAGCGCGGGCGACGGTCCTGGCGCGCGTAACCGAAATAAGGGATGGCTGCGGTGATGCGCCCAGCGGAAGAGCGCTTGAGAGCGTCCACCATGAGCATGACTTCCATGAGGCTGTCGTTGGTCGGCTGGCAGGTGGACTGCAGGACGAAAACATCCTTGCCGCGGACGTTCTCCAACAATTCGACCATCGCCTCGCCATCGCTGAAGCGACCCACTGTGGCTTTGCCCAAGTGGATGTTCAGATGCTTGCAGACGTCTTCGGCAAGGCGCGGGTTGGCGCTGCCGGTGAACACCATCAGGCTGTCGTAGGCCATGAACTGTCAGCTTTGCGAGGAGAGTTGGCTGGGGAGGAAGGATTCGAACCCTCGTATGCCGGAATCAAAATCCGGTGCCTTAACCAACTTGGCGACTCCCCAGATGTCCCTACAAATCGCCCAGGCCCAGCAACGGGTGTTCCTGAAGACCGCGAGCGACGAAACCACGCCAGAGAGCGGGTTTTCGGATCCACACCGCCTGTGCCTGCTCGGGCGTTGCGAAACCGCAGAACACGCTGGCCCCGGACCCCGTCATGCGGGCCGGACCGAACTCTGACAACCACGCCAGCGCTACCGCCACTTCGGGATGCATGCTGCACACGACTCCTTCAAGGTCGTTGCGCACGGCCCCCGAAAAAAAGGTCGCCAGTGTGATCGGAACGCTATCGCGTGTCAAATCCGCATGAGCGAACACCTGGGCGGTTGCCACGTGCACCGGTGGCGTCAGCACAACGTACCAGGCAGGAGGAAGGTCCACGGCCTGAAGCCGTTCGCCAACCCCCTCGGCGAAGGCATTGCGCCCGAACACGAACACGGGCACGTCGGCCCCCAGCTGCAGGCCGAGCGCCCGCAGCCTTTCGCGGCTGAATCCCGCCCGCCAGAGATGGTTCAGAGCCACCAGGGTGGTCGCGGCATCAGAGCTCCCGCCCCCGACCCCGCCCCCGAAAGGCAGGCGTTTGACAAGGTGGATGTCCACGCCGGCCCGGACTCCGGCCTCACGCTGCAGCAACCGGGCCGCCCGCACTACGAGATCCTGATCCTCCGGCACCTCGGCGGGACCGGAGACCCGCCGTATCCCGCCGTCGCTCCGAACGTCGAAGCGCAGCGAATCGCCATGATCCAGGAAGCGGAACAGCGTCTGCAGTTCGTGGTAGCCGTCCGATCGACGACCGGTGACGTGGAGGAACAGGTTCAGCTTGGCCGGCGCCGGCCACTCGTCGTGCCGGTTCAACGCGCGTCGCTCCATCGGGACACGACCAGCCTGACCTTGAGGCCCTCGCGCTCCAGGTCCAGCCGGGACGGCAGGGGGTCAGAGGCATTTTGAAAGTAGTCGCGGTAGAACACCGCCCAGCCCGCCTGTGTCAGCCGGGTCGGCCGGCCAGCCGCATCGCTTTCCAGTTGCGCCGGCCGGTCGATCGGCGCAGGGCGCGTGAACAGCCAGTAGGGCAGTTCGGCGAGAGGCAACTCCCAGCCGATCACCCGTCGCGACAGGCTTGCGGCATCGGGCTCACGCTGCCGCCTGCCATCCGCCATTTCGATCACGGCACCGTCGGCGTCGCGCGACAGCCGGGCGTGGAGGGTGCCGACCGGGGTGAACAACTCGACGACATCGCGTTCGACGGAATGACGCCACAAAAGACTGCCACTGTACCCGTCGCCATCTTGCCGCACCCCGATGCGCGCCTCCAGGACGAAGCCGGCAGGGTCGGGACGTCCCTCGACCCCGGCAGGTTTCCGCACGAGCCCGGCGCAGCCTCCCAGCGAGAGGATCAGGGACAACGCAAACGGCACGAGTACGGGCCACCACCTGCCACCACCATTGCGCCGGCGGGCGAGCAGGACCCGCTCCCGGGAGGACATGTTCGCGAAGACAGCACTCACCGTCTGTGCCAGCGGCGGCTCACCTGAGGAATTTCCCGATCGCGCCCTGGAGTTCCTCGCTGTTGGGGTGTTCCGCAAGCGCCGCACGCCAGACACGTTCGGCCTCCTGCTTCATGCCCTTGACCCAGAGCACCTCGCCAAGATGCGCGGCGATCTCCGGGTCCGGGCGGACAGCGTAGGCACGCTGGAGATAGCGCAGGCCGTCATCGATGCTGCCCTGGCGGTAATGCACCCAGCCCATGCTGTCCAGGATGAAGGCATCGTCGGGCGACAGCGTCAGCGCCTTCTCGATGTAGGTGCGGGCCTCGGCAAGACGGATGTTGCGATCCGCGAACGTATACCCCATGGCGTTGTAGGCCTGGGCATGGTCGGGCTTGATCTCTATCAGTCGCTTGAGCTTTTCCTCGAACACATCCAGACGGTCGACCTTCTCGGCCGCCATCGCGACGTCGTAGAGCAGGTCCGGGTTGTCCGGCTGCTGCGCCAGTGCGTCCGAGACGACCCCGAAGGCCTCGCCGTGCTGCTTTGCATCCCGCAGCACCTGCGCCTCCGCCTGAGCCAGCATGGCGCGCTGCTGGTCGGTCTGGGCCTCTGTCTCCTGGAGCACCCGGCGCGCCTCGTCGACACGATTCATGCGCCCAAGCAGCAAGGCATGGCGCGCCGCCGCGGGCACCGCCTGCTCGCCGCCGCGCACGTTGGCGTAATGGGCGATGGCGTCTTCCGGGCGCTTGCCCTCCTCGGCCAGCTGACCAAGGTAGAAGTGAAGCGTGTCCGGATCGCGGTAGTTGAGTTCCAGGCCACGCTTCAACTTGGCCTCTGCAGTGGCGAAATCCTGGGACTGAAGGGCAATGAAGCCAAGCATCACCACCACCTCGGCGTTGGCCGGCGCGTCCCGCTCGAGCCGCTGGAACTGCTCACGGGCTTCATCCATGCGCCGCTCGGCGGCAAGCATCCGGGCGTACATGAGGCGGGCATCCCGGGCCGCTTCGTTGGCGGAGAGGAACTGCCCGAGGTAGGCGGCCGCCGGAGCGATGCCAGCGCGTTGCAGCAGCTGCGCCTTGAACAGGGCCGCCGCCTCGAAGGAAGGCCGCAGTTGCAGCGCCTTGTCCACCTCGGCCTCGGCGAGCTGGAAATTCTCCGCGCTGGCTGCCGTCTGCGCGACGGCCAGCCGGGCCTCGGGCATCTGGGCGTGCGGCTGGGCCAGATCCTGGACCAGCCGCAGGGCGGCGGCCTTGTCCGACTGCCGCGCCAGCACCGGCGGAATCTGCAGGAACAGCGCCGCGGCACGAGCCTTGTCGCCAGCCAGCATCTTCTGGAGCACCGGCTTAGCGTCGGACACGCGGTTGCTGCCGACCAGATTGGCGAGTAGCGCCTGACGTGCCTGCTGGGACTCGGGCTCGAGTTCCAGCCAGACGCTGGCAGCCTCCGCCGAGATGTCGCTGAAGCGCCCCATCATCGCGAGTTCGGTCGCACGCTTGGCCAGCCGCGAGTCGCGGGTGCTTTGTGCCATGTCGAGGTAGGCACGCGCTGCGAGGCGGAGGTTGCCGCGCTGGCCGGCCACCTCGGCGAGCAGCAGCTTGTAGAGCAACTCCCGGGACAGGGCAACGGAAGGGAGGCGGGTGGTCTTGTCGCCCTGCGCCGGAGCAACAGCCCCGGCGGGCTCGCCGCCCTCGGCGGCCTGGGCAAGCAGCAGCGTGCCTGCCATACCAGCCGACTTAGCGTCGGAGCGCACATGCTGCGCACAGGCAGGCAAGGACAGGCTCAGGGCAAGAAAGAGAATTGAGAGGCGCATGGGCATCGGAACTCTGGAGGTGGTGTGAAGGTTCATCTGCCGGCCGACACCGGCAGGGGTCCGAGGCAGCGCCCGATTAGAGACGGGTGCGGGCAGATGGTTCTTGGAACCTTCGGGCCAGTTTAGGTATATTTCCGGGCAGTCACAAGATTGTGTCCAGCCGCGTCAGTCGCGGCTCCGGCTGGCCGCAATACCGCTCACCCGTCACGCAGCACCCACCCTTGGAATCCGGTCCGGAGCCTACCCTTCACGCGAGCAACCTCACGCGCACCTTTGGCGCGAGGCGGGCAGCGCAGGACATCTCGCTCACCCTGCATCGCGGAGAGGTACTTGGATTGCTCGGCCCCAATGGGGCGGGCAAGACGACGACCATGCAGATGATCACGGGCAACCTCGCGCCGAACGCGGGAGAGATACGTGTGTGCGGCATCGACCTTCTGGAAGCACCTGCCCGGGCAAAGGCGCGCATCGGCTATCTCCCCGAGACCCCTCCTCTGTACCGCGATTTCTCGGTCGACGAGTACCTGCGCTTTGCCGCCCGCCTGCATCGCGTGGGGCGCCCCGACATCGCCGGAGCCGTCAGCCGCGCCAAGGCACGATGTGGATTGGCGGATGTCGGCCACCGCCTCATCGGCACCCTGTCGAAGGGCTACCAGCAGCGCGTGGGCATTGCCCAGGCCATCGTGCACGACCCCGACGTCGTGGTGCTCGACGAACCCACGGTAGGCCTGGACCCCAATCAGATCCGCGAGATCCGGGCACTGATCCGCGAGCTCGCCGGCAGCCACAGCGTCATCCTTTCCACGCACATCCTTCCCGAGGTGGAGACGGTCTGTGATCGGGTCCAGATCCTCAGCGCAGGTCGCGTCGTCTACACCGACACCATCGCCGCCCTGAAGCAGCACCGCGGAGGGCACGCGCTGACGGTCACGCTGCGTCGTCCCCCCACCCGCACCCGGCTCTGCGCCGTGCCGGGCGTGCGCTCGGTCGACGAACTGGGCGGAACGCGCTTTCGCCTGTTCCATGACCCCGGGGGCGACCCGACCGAGGCGCTGGTGCGCACCAGCGTCGAGGAGGATTGGGGACTGGCGGAACTCACGCCGGTCGAAACCTCGCTGGAGGAAGTATTCGTGCAACTCACCCAGGGAGAGGAGGACGCGTCCGCGCCTTCCGCGCCACGCGGAGCTGGCGCATGATCCTGACGATCGCCGCCAAGGAACTGCGCAGCCTGTTCGGCTCCCCCCTCGCCTGGGTGGTGCTTGCCATGCTTCAGATCATCCTCGGCTACAGCTTTCTGGTGGCCCTGGACCGCTACCTCGAGATCCAGCCCCAGCTGGCGCAGTATCCCAACCCGCCAGGCGCCACGGCGATGATCGCAGGGCCCACCTTCAGTCTGGCGGCGATCGTGCTGCTCATGATGGTCCCCCTGCTGTCGATGCGATTGCTCGCCGAGGAGAGGCGCAACCAGACGCTCACCTTTCTGCTTTCGGCGCCAGTGAGCCTGTCCCAGATCGTTCTCGGCAAGTTCGCCGGCCTGCTCGGATTCCTGGCGCTGGCCTGCGTCCTGCCGACGCTGATGGTGGTGTCCCTGCATGCGGGAGGCCGCGTGGACCTCGGCCTGCTGGGGACCAACGTGCTGGGCCTGTTGCTGCTCGGTGGCGCCTTCTCGGCAGTCGGGCTTTATCTTTCGTCCCTCACGGCCCAACCGGTGGTGGCTGCCGTCTCCGCCTTCGGCGCCCTGCTGCTGCTCTGGCTCGCGAACATGGGCACCTCCGACCCCGACAGCCCACTGCACCTGCTGTCTCTCCTCAAACACTACGAGAGCTTCGCCAAGGGCAGCTTCCACACCGGTGATTTCGCTTATTTCGTCCTGCTGACGGGCCTGTTCCTGGGCCTCACGGTGCGTCGCCTAGACCGGGACCGGCTCGCCGCATGATCACCTCACGCCGCACCCGTCTCGCCCTGATGGCCCAGAACGGCGTGTTCGCCGCCCTGCTGGTGGCCGCCGCGCTGTTGCTCGCGCAACTCGCACAGCAGCACTTCCGCGAATGGGACCTCACGCAGAACGCCCGCAACAGCCTGAGCGAAGGCAGTGTCCAGACGCTCGCCCTGCTCAATGGCCCGGTCAGGATCACTGCCTATGCCACCGCGCAGAATGCGACCACGGGGAACCTGCGCCAGGGCATCGCCGACTTCCTGTCACGCTACCAGCGCGTCAAGAAGGACATCTCCGTCGAGTTCATCGACCCGCGGGAACAGCCCAAGGCAGTCGCCGCGGCCAATGTGCGGGTCGACGGCGAGATGGTGGTCGAATACGACGGCCGCAGCGAACACCTCACCAGCCTCGACGAACAGTCGCTCACCAATCTGCTCGCGCGACTGGCGCGCAAGACCGAGCGCATGATCATGTTCCTCGACGGCCACGGCGAGCGCAAACCCACCGGCATAGCCAACCACGACCTCGGTGAATTCGGCAAGCGCATGCAGGCCAAGGGATTCCGCGTCGCCTCACTGAACCTCGCAGCGGCGCAGGCCGTGCCGGACAACGCCGCGGTGCTGGTCATCGCCGCCCCTCAGGTCGATCTGCTCCCCGTGGAGCTGGAGAAGATCCTCTCCTGGGTGGAGGCCGGCGGCGCGCTGTTCTGGCTCATCGACCAGGAACCGCTGCACGGACTGCAGCCGCTGGCGGAGAAACTCCGGCTCCAGCTTGGACCCGGCGTGGTCGTCGATCCGGCGGCCAATGCCCTGAAGGCCTCGGCGACCCTGTCGATGGCGTTCTCCTACGGCACCCATCCGGCCACGCGCGACTTTGCCCTCAATACCGCCTTCCCGAGTGCGCGCCGCCTCGCGGCGGAGCCGGATGACCCCACCTGGCGGTTCATCCCTCTGGTCGAGGTGGCGCAGAGCGGCTGGGTCGAGACCGGCGCACTCGAGGGTGACGTCGCCTTCGACAAGGCGCGGGACATCAAGGGCCCCGTCACCGTCGTCGCCGCCCTGGAACGTGACGTGTCGGGGAAGCCGCAGCGGGTCGTGGTGACGGGCACCGGCCATTTCCTCGCCAACACCTATGCCGGCCTGCTGGGCAATCTCGATCTGGGCATCAACCTCGTCAACTGGCTGTCGGGGGATGAAAACCTCATCACGCTGCAACCGCGCACCCTCGTTGACGGCTCGCTGGAGTTGTCGCGTTCGTCGCTGCTGTTCCTGGTGCTGGCCTTTCTGATCGCCATTCCGGGCGCGCTGCTGTTCACCGGCGGCATGATCTGGTGGCGCCGTCGCCACGGCTGAGCCGTGGGCCAAGGCCACGCCTTGCGAACATGAGCATCCAGGGCTGTCCATGAAGCGCTCCCTGCTGATCAATCTGCTGCTCGCGCTGCTGGTCGGTGGGCTTGCCCTGTGGATGACGCTGCAGCCCGGGCGCAAGTCAACCGAGCCCGGGCAGCCTCTGTCCGCCCTGAAGCGCGACGACATCGACACGATCCGCATCGAGCGCGAGGGCCTGCCGGAGTTCGTGCTGCAGCGCCGGGGACGGCAGTGGGTGCAGACCGCGCCGTTCCCCGCCCGCACCGACAGTTCGCAGGCGGGGCGCCTGCTGGACCTCGTGGCGGCAACCTCGTCGCGGCAGCTTCCGGCCACGGACCTCGAGCGCTTCGAGCTGGCCAGACCGTTCGCCCGCGTCACTCTGGGCAACCAGGTGTTCGCTTTTGGTGCCGTCAACACCCTCACCAACGAGCAATACCTGCTGACAAACGACAGCGTTCACCTCGTCACCCCGGCGATCGGCTTCGGTCTGCCGACACGCGAGGATGCGCTGGCGTCCCACATGCTGCTTGCGGAAAACGAGATCCCGGTGAGCCTTCGCGCGGGCGCAATCAGCGCCGAGACCCGCGACGGCCACATCGCGCTCACGCCCGAGCCTCCGGAAGCGGAACGCCCGTCCCAGGACGACCTCCGGGGCTGGCTCGAGCAGTGGCGTTATGCTTCCAGCCTCGCCACCCAGCCCGCGGAATCGCTGCCCAGTGGCGAGTTGGTTGTCGTCGGCCTGAAGGACGGCAAATCGCTGGAGTTCGTGGTGGTGCGGCGCACGCCAGAGCTGGTGCTGGCGCGCCGGGACGAGAATCTGCTCTACACCTTTCCACCCGAGCAGGCCGCCCGACTGCTTGCTCCGCCACGGGGGCGTTGAGCTCGACATGCCGGAACTTCCCGAGGTCGAAACCACGCGACGCTCCCTCGAGGCAGGGCTGGTCGGGCGCCGGGTGTGCGAGGTGCTGGTCCGGGAACGACGCCTGCGCTGGCCGGTGCCGGACGCCCTCGCGGCGGACCTTCGGGGCGCGCTCATACGAAGTCTCGGCCGGCGTGCCAAGTACCTCATGATCGAGACGGATCGCGGCACCGCCATGGTGCATCTCGGCATGTCCGGCCGTCTGCGAATCGTCGATCCGGACACCGAGGCACTCAAGCATGACCACATCGATGTGGTGCTGGACGACGGTCGGGTGCTGCGATACCACGACCCGAGACGGTTCGGCAGCGTGCATTGGCTGACGCCGGCCGAGGGTGAACACCCCCTGCTCCGGGACCTGGCGCCGGAGCCGCTGTCCGCCGCATTCGACGGTGGCTATCTGCACGCCATCACCCGCCATCGGGCCGCCGCCATCAAGCAGATCATCATGAACGGCAACCTGGTCACCGGGGTGGGCAACATCTACGCCTCGGAGGCACTGCACGCGGCCGGCATCAACCCGAAGACACCCTCGAAACGCCTGTCACGTGCACGCTGTGACCGGCTCACCGACGCCATCAAGACCACGCTGGGTCGCGCCATTGCGGCAGGCGGCTCCACACTGCGCGATTACGTGGATGGCGATGGCAGGGCCGGCGACTTCCAGAACCGGTCGGCAGTCTATGGCCGGGCTGGCGAACCCTGCCCGCGCTGTTGCGCCGCGATTCGGCTGATCCGCCAGGGGCAGCGCTCCACCTACTACTGCGCGGGATGCCAGCACTGAACACCACGATGCCTGCTTCGCGCCGGCCTACCCGATCACGTCTGATGGGCGTTCTGGCTGCCCTCCTCCTCGGTTGTTCGGGGGCTGCGCCGGCATCGGCAGCCGACCGGATGGTGCTGTGCCTGAACTGGGCGCCCGGCGCGGATCACGCCGCCCTCTACCACGCCCGGGCGGAGGGATGGTTTGCAGAAGCGGAACTTGCGACCGAAATCCGTCCCGGGGGCGGCTCCGGTGACGCCCTCGCCCGCCTCGAGGCCGGCGAATGCGACGCCGCCATCGCCGACCATGCGGCAGTGGTGGCCGCGCGCGCCAGCGGCAGGGAGCCTGTCGGGATCCTCACGGTGTTCGCAGACTCTCCACTGGCCTTCTTCTCCGTGCGCCCCGGCCAGGTGGAGACGCTTGCCGACCTCGCCGGACGCCGCATCGCTGCAGACCCGCGCGAGCTTGCCCGCAGGCTGTGGCCCCTGCTGCTGAATCGAAACGCGCTTGCCGACCTTGAGGTGCAATGGCTGGACATCCCCAACAACGCCAAGGTCGAGGCGCTCGCCTCGGGCGCCGCGGACGTGGCGGCGAGCACCTTCTACCACCATGCCCGGGAGTTCGAGCAGGCCTTCGGGGAGCGACTGTCGGTGTTGCATTGGCGTGATCACGGCGTCAATCCCTACGCCAACGTCGTTGCTGTCCGGGAGTCCGTCACCCACGAGGATCCCTCCCTTCCCGGGCGACTCGCCGAGGTGGTGCAACGGGCGCAGGTCGCGTGCACCCGCGACCCCGCCCCCTGTCTCGAAGCCTTGCTGGTGGCCAACCCGCACCTGGACCGTGACACCGAGGCTGCGCGCTGGCGTCTTGCCGTTCCCCTGATGACGCCGCGACGGCTCTCGGGCGGGATCATGGGCGCCTTTCAACCCGATCGACCCGAGGCCACCTGCGACAGCCCGGGCGCGTCGTGCACCAACCGCTTCCTGTCGCCGACCCACCGCATGCCCTGAACCATTCAGATCGCCGGCAAGGTATCGGTTGCAGTCAGTTGACTTTCCTTGTGGATTCACGCGTCGATGCGCTCAGTGCTGCCACGCCCTCCGAACTGCCCGCGCCACGCCACGATCCGAGTCGCGGGACGGTCTGATGAACGGCATCAGTCGCCGCCGGAGGCGGCAGCGCTCAGACGCTGGTATTTGTCTTCGAGTTGCTCACGGGTCTCGACGACATCGGGATCCAGGACGATGCAATCGACCGGACAGACCTCGACACACTGAGGCTGGGCGAAGTGCCCGACGCACTCGGTGCACTTGCGCGGCTCGATGACGTAGATCTCCTCGCCCATGGAAATCGCCCCGTTGGGGCATTCGGGCTCGCAGACATCGCAATTGATGCACTCGTCGGTGATGAGCAGGGCCATGGGCGGATCGGAACTGCGAGGCGGGGAAACAGGAACAGCGCTCAGCGGCTCTTGGCGCGGATGCGGTCCATCAGGAGCGGATTCACGAACGGTGTCACATCCCCCCCAAGAGTCGCGATCTCGCGAACCATGGTGGCGGAGATGAACTGGTACTGCTCTGCGGGCGTGAGGAACAGCGTCTCGACATCCGGGTACAGGATGCGGTTCATCCCGGCCATCTGGAACTCGTACTCGAAGTCCGACACCGCGCGCAGTCCGCGCACGATGATTCTCGAGTCGAGATCCCTCAGGAAAGCCATGAGCAGGCCGGAGAAACCGCGAACCTCGACGTTTGGGTAGGGGGCCAGCACCTCACGCGCCATCTGGACGCGTTCCTCGAGGGTGAAGAAGGGGTTCTTGACCCGGCTCGCCGCGATGGCGACGGTGACGCGGTCGAACAACTGGGAGGCGCGGCGGACCAGATCCTCATGTCCCCTGGTGATGGGGTCGAAGGTGCCCGGGTAGACGGCGTGTTTCATGGATCAGTCTTCTGCAGCAGGTGCGCATGAACATTGCCGGCCCTGAGCCGGCGCAGCACGGACCAGCCGTCGATGTCGCCCAACTCGCCCGGCGCCTCGACGTAGACCACACCCAGCGGCGTCAAGCGGGAGCCTGCCTGCGCGAGCAGGCCAGGCGGGTCGGCCTCGGCAAACGGAGGGTCAGCGAACACCACATCGAACTGGCGGCGGTCCGTTCGGAGGAATTCTAGCGCATCGCCCCGCAACACCTGGATACCGACCATACCGAGGGAACTCACGTTGTCCCGCAGGGCCTCGACGGCCTGCCGATCCGAATCGATGAGGACCACCTCAGTCGCACCTCGGGAGGCCGCCTCCAGACCCAGGGCGCCGCTGCCGGCGAACAGGTCGACGACCCGGCGGCCGGTGAGATCCTGACCCAGCCAGTTGAACAGCGTCTCCCGCACCCGGTCGGGCGTCGGCCGCAACCCCGGCCGGTCGGGAAACCTCACCAGGCGGCGTCGATGACTGCCACCGATGATGCGGACCTGCCCGATCCTCACCGTCCTGGAGCCACCGCACCGACCACCACGGTCACGAGCCGGTCAGGATCGATGCGACGCCGGAAAGCATCGCGGATCTGGTCCCGTGTCACCGCCTCGATGTTCTCCACGAAGCGGTCGAGGTAGTCGAGGGGCAGACCGTAGAAGCCCATGAGCCCGAGATAATCGTGGATCTTCTTGTTGGAATCGATGCGCAACGGAAAGCCGCCCACCAGGTTGAGCTTCGCCGCTGCGAGCTCCTGCTCGGAGGGCCCGGACTCGACGTAGGCACGCAGTGTCGAGCGGACCACCTCCAGGGCCTGGGCTGCCTGGTCCTTGCGGGTCTGCAGCCCGATCTGAAAGACTCCGCCGGCAGCTGACGGCATGAAGGCACTGTAGGAACTGTAGGCGAGGCCACGCTTCTGGCGTATCTCGTCCACGAGACGAGAGGAGAACCCGCCGCCGCCAAGGACGTAATTGCCCACGAAGAGCGGGAAATAGTCCGGATCATTGCGCGCCATCGCGGGCTGTCCGACGAGGATGTGGCTCTGCGAGGCGGGATGCTCGATGAAGCGTTCCACCGCTGCGGTGACCGCCCCGGCGATGGGAAGAGGCTCGACAGGGCCATCGGCCCGGGGAAGACTGCCGGTCAGCCGGCGAGCGATGCCGTCCGCCTCCTCGCGGGATACATCCCCCATGATGGCCACCACCGCCCAGTCCGAGCGGAACCACCTGGTGTAGTGAATGCGCAGATCCTCCCGGGTCAGCGCAGCGACCGAACCGATCTCGCCCACACCCCGCAGCGCATAGGGGTGATCCGGGTAGATCGCCGCCGAGAAGGCACGCTCTGCCAGGCTCTCGGGTTTCATGGCGGCCTCCTTGAGGTTCGCCATCACGCGCGCCTTCTCCCGCTCGAGCACCTCGCCGGGAAAGTCTGGCGACTGCAGCACCGTGGCCAGCAATTCCAGCGCGCGCTCCCGTTCAGACGGGGCCGACAGGGTACGCAACGCGTAGCCCGCACGGTCTGCGTCGAAACGCTTGCTCATCTGGGCACCGACATCCGCCAGACCAGCGGCTATCCTGGTCTCGGGCATGCCCCCCGCGCCGAGCCGCATCATGGAGAGCGCCATGGCCGCGCGTCCGGAAGTCTCCGCGGTATCGCGGGCGTAACCCGCGGGCAGGTCGACACTCACGTCGATCATGGGCAGGGCGCGGTTCTCGACGAACAATACGCGAGCGCCGTTGGGCAGGGTCCAGGCCTCTATGGGCAGCGTTGCCCGGGCCAACGAGGCCAGGCCGAGAAGGACGATGCCGGCACACAGGCGGGCGCTGACAGACAGACGGGACAGGGTGGCGGTCATGGAGCGCACCTCAGTGGCTTGTGGAAGCGCCTGTGGCGCTGCCGGCGACGCGCTCGGACAGCGGCTGCGGCTCGAGAACCGCCACCGTCAGCCCCTCGTCCACCAGATAGCGGCGCGCAACGTCCTGGACCTGGGCGGACGTCACCTCGCGGATGCGACGTACCTGGATGTCGGCGGAATCGTAGGGCAGGCCGGCGTTGTCCAGAATGCCCATCTGCATGGCCTGGTAGAACATGGAATCGCGCTGGAATACCTGTTGCGCGATCACCTGCGCCTTGACGCGGTCCAGTTCGTCGGCGCCCACCCCCTCGTCGACGATGCGGCGGATCTCCCGCCTCAGCGCAGCTTCGAGATCGGCAACCGTGCGACCAGGCGCTGGCACGCCGTCGAGCGTGAACATCCCGGGTCCGCGGTTGACGCTGTCGTAACCGGCCCCGGCATTGAGGGCAACGCGCTCCTCGCGCACCAGGATCCGGTCGAGCCGCGCGGCATCACTGCCATCGAGGACACCCACCAACACACCGAGGGCGTAGGGCTCCCAGTCGTTGGCCACATCCCGGATCACCGGCGCATGCCACCCCATCAGCAGGTAGGGCAGTTCGCCGGGAGCTTTCACCACCAGCCGCTTGAGGCCACGTTGCGGAGGCTCGACCTGCGGCTTGCGGGCGGGCAGGGGACGAACTGGAAGTGAACCAAACTTTTCTCCGGCCACCCGGAACACCTCCTCCGCCTCGACATCGCCCACGACGACCAGCGTGGCGTTGTTGGGTGCGTACCAGGTGTCGTACCAGGCGCGCGCGTCCTCGACGGTCATGTTCTCAAGATCGTTCATCCAGCCGATGATCGGCCACTTGTAGGCACTGACGGTGTAGGCCGCAGCCATCAGTTGCTCGTAGAGCAGGGCCCGCGGCTTGTCGTCGGTGCGCATGCGCCTCTCTTCCATGACGACGCGGATCTCCTTGGCGAACTCCTCGGGCGACAGGACGAGGTTGCGCATGCGATCCGCCTCCAGGCCGAGGGCGATCGACAGCTTGTCCTTGTGCAGCTGCTGGAAGTAGGCGGTGTAGTCCTTGCTGGTGAAGGCGTTGTCCTTGCCACCCGCCTGGGCGATGGTCTTGGAGAACCTGTCCCCGGGATTGTCGACGGTGCCCTTGAACATCATGTGTTCGAGCACATGGGCCACGCCGGTGGTGCCACTGGTCTCGTCCATGCTGCCGGCGCGGTACCAGACCATGGATGCCACGGTGGGAGCGCGGTGGTCCTCCATGACGACGACCTTCATGCCGTTGGGCAGGATCCGGTGACTCGTCTCTCCCTGAGCGGCGTGCAGCGAGGGGACGGGCACCAGGGGCGAGAGCAGCGCGAGCGCAGTGACGGCGTTGGGCAGGAAAGGCTTCATCGGAGGCTGGAGGAGCGGATCGACAATAGTAGAATCGAAGTCGGGACGCGGGACGAAATGACACCCATGCACCCCCGACCGGACGCTCCGGCGGCAGCGAATTCGCTGCCGCGGCGCAGTGGACGGCACTTCTGACACTCTATCACCATGCTGAGTTTCCTGAAGGGCAAGGACAAGGACCGGGGCGGCGCCGGCGCCGACGAGTCGCCACGTTCCTGGACGCAGCGGCTGCGCGACGGTCTTGCGGCCACGCGCGAGAAGCTCGGCGGCCAGCTCGCCCAGCTTTTCAGCGCCGGCGGGCGCATCGACGAAAGCTTCTACGAGGAACTCGAGACCATCCTGCTGTCGTGCGATGTCGGGGTTGCCGCCACGACGCACCTGATCGACACCACGCGCGGCAGGGTGCGCAAGGCCGGCCTGACCAGCCCGGAGGAAGTGCGGGAAGTGCTGAAGGAGGTTCTGGCGGAGCTCGTGAAACCGCTCGAGCAGCCCCTGCGCATTTCGGCGGTCAGACCATTCGTGATCCTTCTGTGCGGGGTGAACGGCGCCGGCAAGACCACCTCGATCGGCAAGCTCGCACACCTGTTCCAGGCCCAGGGGCATTCGGTATTGCTCGCGGCTGGTGACACTTTCCGGGCGGCGGCCCGGGAACAACTCGCCGAGTGGGGCAGCCGCAACAACGTTACCGTGGTGGCACAGCAAGGCGGTGATCCCGGTGCAGTCATCTTCGACGCCATCCAGTCCGCGACTGCCAGAGGCGTCTCCATCGTCCTGGCCGATACCGCCGGCCGCTTGCCGACCCAGGCGCATCTGATGGAGGAACTGCGCAAGGTGCGGCGGGTGACCAGCAAGGCACTGGAGGGAGCACCCCACGAGACGCTGCTCGTCCTCGACGCCAACACCGGTCAGAACGCCGTGGCCCAGGTGAAGGCCTTCGACGATGCCATTGGCCTGAGCGGCCTGGTGCTCACCAAGCTCGACGGCACTGCCAAGGGCGGCGTGATCGCCGCCATCGCCCGGGAGCGCCCGATTCCTCTGCGCTTCATCGGCGTGGGTGAGGGCCTCGAAGACCTGCGTCCGTTCGAGGCGCGGGCCTTCGTCGATGCAATGCTCGATTGAGGCCCCCGTGGACATACGCGACAGCGACAGACCCGCGATGAAGACAGCCCGTGCGCGCTCGAGCGGTTGCCCGAAGTGTCGGCATCGCCTCACCCTCACATCCCGAACCCCGTGATCCGGCTGCGCGACGTCGCAAAACGCTATCCCGGCGGCCACGAGGCACTCGCGGGAATATCCCTCCAGGTGGACAAGGGAGAGTTCATCCTGCTCACGGGACACTCCGGGGCGGGCAAGAGCACACTTCTCAAGCTGGTGGCAGCCATCGAGCGCCCGAGCGAGGGGATGGTGGAGGTCAGTGGGCGTGACCTTTCAAGGCTCGGTCCGGCGGCCATACCCTACCTGCGACGCAAGCTGGGGCTGGTTTTTCAGGACCTCAAGTTGCTGCACGACCGCAGCGTCTTCGAGAACGTGGCCCTGCCATTGCGGATTGCCGGCTTCGACGGTCGCGAGATCGGTCGGCGGGTCCGCGCCGCCCTGGACCGCGTGGGATTGCTGGAGCGGGAACGGCAGGCCCCCCAGGCCCTGTCCGGCGGCGAGCAGCAGCGGCTGTGCATCGCCAGGGCGGTGGTGCACCGCCCGGCGCTCATCCTGGCAGACGAACCCACGGCCAATCTGGACGACGCCTATGCACGGGAGATCGGCACCCTGTTTCAGGCCCTGCACGTCGTTGGCACGACCCTGGTCGTGTCCACGCATTCGCCGGCCGCCTTCGCGAGTGCCTCGGTGCGTCTCGTGGCTCTCGAGGCGGGGAGGCTTGCAGGATGAAATCCTGGCTGCGTGAACACCTGCTCGCCCTCCTGGACAGCGCCGGCCGGATGGTGCGGCACAGTCCGGCCACCGTTCTGAACGTGCTGGTGATCGGGCTCGCCCTGTCGCTTCCCGCCGGACTGTTCGTCGCCATAAAGAGTGCCGCCCTGCTCGCCCCTGAACGCACACCGGACGCACAGCTCACCGTCTTCATGGCGACTTCGGCCACGCGTGCCGAGCTCGAGGCTGCCGCCACGCGACTGCGGGCGCACCCCGCGGTGGCACGCACCGAGATCATCCTCAAGGAAAAGGCCCTTGATTCGCTCAAGGACACCGCCGGAATGGCTGGCGTGATCGAGGAACTGGGCCGCAATCCGCTGCCCGACGCAGTGGTCGTTTCAGCCCGCCCCGGAGCACTCGACCAGTTGGAAGGCCTCCGCGATCAGGCACGCGGGTGGCCCGCGGTCGAGCATGTGCAGCTCGACAGCATCTGGGCGCGGCAACTCGAGGACGCCGTGCGCGCGGGGCGACGCGCCGTGGCCCTGGTGGGCATGCTGCTGGCGGTGGGTCTGGTCGCGGTGAGCTTCAACACCATTCGCCTGCAGGTGCTCGCGCGGCGCGAGGAAATCGAGGTATCCAAGCTGATCGGCGCAACCAACGCTTTCATCCGCCGACCTTTCCTTTACTTCGGGACCCTCCAGTGCCTGCTTGGCGCCCTCCTTGCCTGGGCTCTGGTGGCGGCTGCCACCCGCAGCCTCGAGTCGCACCTGGGCAGCCTGCTGGATGCTCTCGGACCCGACCAGCGTCTGCCAGGCCTCAGCGCCCCGGAAGCTGGGGTGCTGGCCTTGCTGGCGGCTGCGATCGGCTGGGCCGGAGCCTGGATGTCCGTGTCGTTTTTCCTGCACAAACTGGATCCCTGAGCCGGCACAAGCCCGGAGACGCCAACAAATGGCTCCAGCCGGACGAAACTTTGCCGATCATTGGCACTCACAGACATCGAGTGCTAACATTCCTTCAGGAGGTACGAACACTCTATGACCACTGCCCTCACCCTCACCGTTTCGCTTCCATCTGTCGCCAGCATCGACAGCTACGTGCAGGCCGTCGGCCGTTTTCCCATGCTCACGCAGGAGGAGGAGAGCCGGCTTGCAAGGCAGTTCCGGGATGAAGGGGACGTGGAAGCCGCGAGGCGTCTGGTGTTGTCCCATCTTCGATTGGTGGTCGCCATTGCCAGGGGATACATGGGCTACGGTCTGCAGCATGCCGACCTCATCCAGGAAGGCAACATCGGCCTGATGAAGGCAGTGAAACGGTTCGACCCGGATCGGGGCGTGCGTCTGGTTTCCTTCGCGGTGCACTGGATCCGTGCGGAGATTCACGAGTTCATTCTGCGCAACTGGCGCATCGTCAAGATCGCCACGACCAAGGCCCAGCGCAAGCTGTTCTTCAACCTGCGCAGCATGAAGTCGGGCCTCAACGCCCTCACCCCGGACGAGGTGGCCGCCATGGCGACCGAGCTGCGGGTGAAACCGGAGGACGTGGTGGAGATGGAGACGCGGCTCGGCGGAGGTGACGTGTCCCTGGAGCCGCTGTCGGACGATGACGAAGACGCCTACGGCCCGATTGCCTACCTGTCCAACCCGGAAGACGAGCCAGGCCGCATTCTGGAGCACGCCGAACAACAGCATGTTCGTACCGAGGGGTTGGCGAATGCCCTGACCCGTCTGGACCCGCGCAGCCGACGCATCATCGAGGCGCGCTGGCTTCGCGAAGCGGATACCGCCACCCTCCACGAACTGGCGGATGAGTTCGGCGTATCGGCGGAGCGCATCCGGCAGATCGAGGTTCAGGCGATGAAGAAACTGCGGCTCGCCTTGAGCGACGCAGTCTGATGCGTCTTCAGGCGTCCGTACGAAAAGGGCCCCTCAGGGGCCCTTTTCGTCGATGCTCCCGCAACCTTTCGTCCCTGGTTTCGACCTCAGCCCGCAGCCAGCAGCGTTGCGAGGTCGGTCGCAATCGTCTCTGCGTCCGCATTGCCTGCGACGTAGAGTCGCACCCGCCCCTGGGTATCGAACACGTACATCGCGGAGGTGTGATCTACGGTGTAGCTGTCAGGCGTAGCCCCTGGCTGACGCATGGCGATCGCGTTGAAACCACGAACGGTCACCTGAACCTGGTCGGGTGTGCCGGTCAACCCGAGGAAGGTGGGATGAAAGCCCGTGGTGTAGGCCTTGAGCAACGGCGGGGTGTCCCGCTCGGGATCCACGGTCACCAGCAACACCTGCACCCGGGCGGCGTCAGGCCCCAGCCGATCGAGGACAGACTTCAGTTTGACCAGGGCGGTAGGACAAACGTCGGGACAATGGGTGAATCCGAAGAACACCACCACCAGGTTGCCCCGGAAGTCCGCGAGCGTCCGGGGCGTGCCGTTGTGGTCGACCAGCTGGAAGTCACGGGCAAAGCCGGCGCCCGTGATGTCGGTCGCATTGAAGCTTGGGGCTCCGCTCTTTCCGCAGCCGCCGGACAGCGCCAGCGGAACGGTTGCCGCCAGCGCGGCAAGCAATGCTCTGCGCTTTCTCACCAGACCAGGTAATGGTCCACCAGCAGGACCGCGAAGAGCGCGGTCAGGTAGACGATGGAATAACGGAACGTCTTCTGCGCGAGGGCATCGCTGTAGGCCACGTGGATACGCCAGGCGTAGCGGAGAAACACACCGCCCAGGACGAGCGCTCCGATCAGATACAGCCAGCCGCTCATCCGCACCGCGAATGGCATCAAGGTCACGGCCAACAGGATGACGGTGTAGAGAAGTACGTGCAGCCGCGTGAACTTCTCCCCGTGGGTCACGGGAAGCATGGGCAACCCGGCCTTCGCGTACTCGTTGCGGCGGTACAGGGCAAGCGCCCAGAAATGCGGCGGCGTCCACGCGAAGATGATGAGGAACAGCAACAGCGCCTCGTGCGTCACCTGGCCCGTCACTGCCGCCCAGCCGAGCACCGGCGGCATCGCCCCCGACGCACCACCGATTACGATGTTCTGCGGCGTCGCCGGCTTCAGCAAAACGGTGTAGATGATGGCGTAGCCCACAAAGGTCGCCCCCGTGAGCCACATGGTCAGCGGGTTGACGAAGTCGTGGAGAATCCAGAGCCCGATACCGCCGATGAAGCACGCAAAACCGAGCGCCTGCGGCGAGGTGAGCTGGCCCATGGGCAAGGGCCGCGCCCGGGTGCGAGCCATCAGCGCATCGAGCTTCTGCTCGACAAGACAGTTGATCACGGCGGCGGCACCGGCGACCAGGGCTATGCCGACGGTCGCGCCCAGCAACGGTTGCAGGGGCACCCACCCCGGCGTGGCCAGGAACATGCCGATCACTGCCGTGAAGACGATGAGCGACACGACCCGCGGCTTGGTGAGCTGGTAGAACGACTGCAGGCGTGACCCCATGCCGGGCAGGATCGCACTGGTCGTCATCTCGGTCTCCACTACCTTTCTCTGACAGGGCGCAGAGTGTAGCACTGCACCGCTTCCTTCCGTGCACTGCATCATGACCCGGGTGGATCAACCGATGCGCGACACCTTGAGCAGATGGATGAGATCCTTCTTCATGCGATTCGGATCGGGATTCGCCGGAAACCGCATCATCAGATTGCCCAACGGGTCTACCAGGAAGATGTGATCCCGTGCGTCCCGCGCCTCGAGCAGGCCCATCAGGCCGCGAACCTGCCCGGGCTTCAACAGCACCATGCCTTCATGCTCCGCGAGCAATGCGGGATCCGGCGGTACCTCGTCGATCACAACCCAGGCCCTGGCGACCCTGTCCATTTCCTTGCCCTGGGTGAGGCGCAGTTGTCGCAGCAGCCACAGACGCTCCCGGCACGCTTCGGGGCAAGCGCCCTGATCGACCACGACCATCACCCACTTGCCCTTGAGCGCACCAAGCTGCAGGTCATCGTCGGGCGGCGACGCCACTTCCGGCACCGGGGCAGGGGGAATCAACTCGCCGTAGTTCCTGGAGCCTTCCGGCCGCCAGACGTAATAGAACAGGTAGGACGCCACCAGGGGCGCCACGCACACCAGGGCGAGGATGATGAGACTACGCCTGCCGCGGTTTCTTGAACTGTCGGTAGAGGAAGATGGCATGGAACACAAGAATGAGTATTGCGATGGCGCCCCACTGGAAGGCGTACCCGTAATGCTTGGCCGAACCGCTCACCGGTTTTGCCCAGTCCCGCAGAAGGCCGTCGTCACTTTCGGAATGCTGCTCGAGAATGAGCGGCATGAAATCCAGCCCGAATCGCTGCTCGTACCGTTCCACCGTGACGTTCTGCCAGACTCTCTCGGTAAGGGGCGTCTCGCGGAACTCCAGGAAACGCCCGGATGCCGGTAGTGCAAGCCCCTGAACGGTGACCACTGACTCCGGGGTCGCGACCACGGGCAGCTTGGCACGGTCGAGTTCCCCTTCGATCCAGCCTCTCTTGACCAGGACGTGGCCGCCTTGGTCCAGCCGCATCGCAGAAAAGACATGGAAGCCGGGGCGTGGACCGCGAGCCTGATTGTCCAGCAGTACCGTGGTGTGTGCGAGCATAACGCCGCGCGCCCTGACCTCGCGATAGAGACCGTCCCCGGAGGACACGGCGGGTCCGAGTTCGAGGGCCGGCAAGCTTGCAGCGCTCTGCAGCTGGCGCAGCACCGCGTCCTTGCGCTGGCCCTTGTCGTACTGCCAGTGGCCCGCGGCTACGGCGATGGCGAACCCTACTGTCGCCGCGAGCGTCACACCCCAGCGAGCGCGTACCGAAGCCATGACGTAATGTCCGAAGTTGCGAACAGAAGTGAAGTTAAGGGCACTTGAAGCCGGACCGAAGCAGGTGTGGCGTTGCAGCATGCCGTGGCGTTGTTGGTTACACTGAGTGCTGGCAAGGGAGTTTGTTCATGAAATGGTTTGTCATCGCAGTGCTCGTGCTGATCCTGGGCAGCCTTGGGTCGGCGCTGTTCTATCTGGTGCGTGACAGGGGTGGGAGCGACCGCACGGTGAAGGCACTCACGCTCCGTGTCGGTCTGTCACTGGCGTTGTTCCTATTGTTGATGGCCAGCCACTATTTCGGGCTGCTCCCGCAGGGACGCCTCTGAACCGGGAGGTATTCCCTTCCGGGAGAGCCCTAAAAAACAATCGCCGCTTCCCTTTGGGAGCGGCGATTGTTTTTTCAGCATGACCTGCGTACCCGGATGTCACCGACGAGCCCCCACGTGCCGCGACGCACGCAGGGGAGCCTTTCCACATCAAAGCCAGTAGACGAGCACGAACAGCAGCAGCCAGACGACGTCCACGAAGTGCCAGTACCAGGACACGGCCTCGAAGCCGAAATGATGTTCGGGCTTGAAGTGTCCGGCCAGGCAACGGAACAGAATGACGATCAGCATGAGCGTACCCATGGTGACGTGGAATCCGTGAAAGCCCGTCAACATGTAGAAGGACGCACCATACGCGCCGGAGGAGAGGCTCAGATTCAGCTCGTGAAAGGCGTGGACGTATTCGTAGACCTGCAGGCAGAGGAACACGATGCCGAGGGCCACCGTGGCGAGAAGGCCCAGGTTCAGCTGCGCACGGTTGTTCTGCTTCAGTGCCCAATGCGCCCAGGTCACGGTCACGCCGGAGGTCAGCAGAATGAGGGTGTTGATCGCAGGGATGCCCCACGCACCCATGGGTGTGAACTTGTCCTCGATGGCGGGGCCGGAGGCAGGCCACAGAGACTTGAACTCAGGCCAGAGCAGTGCACCCGTGTCGGCGTCGGTCAGCCCCGGGACTGAGAGCACCCGCATGTAGAACAGGGCGCCGAAGAAGGCCGCGAAGAACATGACCTCCGAGAAGATGAACCAGCTCATGCTCCAGCGGAAGGAGATGTCAACCTGCTCGGTGTACTTGCCCCCCTCGCTTTCGCGGGCGACCGTGCCGAACCAGCCGAACAGCATCCACGTCAGAATGGCGAGGCCGATGGCAAGCATCCATGGGCCGGCCCCGACGTCATTCATCAGGAAAGCCGCGCCGAAGCCCATGAAGAACAGGGCGACCGAACCCACGATCGGCCAGTGGGACGGGCTCGGGATGTAATAGTGGTAGGCGGCTTGCATTGTTGTCACTCCCCTGTGTGAATTAAGAACCTGCCAGGCGGCCCGTCTAGCGGGTTTCCATGGCGGCGGCCGAGGGCTTCGCCGGCCCTTCGACGCGGAAAAAGGTGTAGGACAGCGTGATGGTGTTCACGTCCGATGGAAGGTCGGGGTGGATAACGAACACCACTGGCATCTGTCGGACTTCACGCGGCTTCAACTCCTGGGTCGAAAAACAGAAACAGTCGAGTTTCCGGAAATACCGACCTGCAACTTGCGGTCCGTACGAAGGGATCGCCTGCCCCTTCACCGCAACGTCGGAATCGTTGCGCACCTCGTACACGACCTGCACAAGCTGGCCCGGGTGCACGCGAACGCTCGATTGCGTCGGGCGGAACTGCCAGGGCAACTCGTTGCGGATGTTGGCATCGAGTTCCAGCGTCAGGGTCCGCGCTTCGTCCACCTGAGTGTTGGAGACGGCATCAGCCTGTTGCAGATTGTTCAGCCCGGTCGCCTCGCACAGCTTTTCGTAGAAAGGCACGAGGGCAAATCCGAAACCGAACATGGCGACCGCCACCACGAGCAGCTTGCCGAAGGTACGCCGATTCTCACTGATCACGCCCATAGCAGACGGCGAACGATGATCCCGCAGAAAAAGATGGTCGCAACCACGAGCAGCAGGCCCAGTGTCCTGAGCCTGCCTGCTCCCCGGGTGTCAGCCGGTTGTGTCATGCGCCGCGGGACTCGCCGCTCACTTCACGACCGGCGGCGTCTCGAAGCTGTGGTAAGGCGCTGGCGAGGGAAGCGTCCACTCCAGCCCTTCCGCACCCTCCCAAGGATTGGCCGCAGCCTTCTGGCCGCCGCGGATGCACTTGATGACGCACCATAGCAGGATGAGCTGGGAGAGGCCGAAACCGAACGCACCGATCGACGCGACCATGTTGAAGTCTGCAAACTGGGTCGAGTAATCCGGAATGCGGCGGGGCATGCCGGCGAGACCCAGGAAGTGCATGACGAAAAAGGTGACGTTGAAGAAGATCATGGACAGCCAGAAATGCAGCTTGCCCAGCCTCTCGTCGTACATGTGCCCGGTCCACTTCGGCAGCCAGTAGTAGACGCCCGAGAACAGCGCGAACAACGAGCCGGCCACCAGCACGTAGTGGAAGTGCGCGACCACGTAGTAGGTGTCCTGGATCTGGATGTCGATCGGGGTGATGGCGCACACCAGCCCGGTGAACCCGCCCATCGTGAACACGAACAGGAAGCCCACGGAGAACAGCATCGGGGTCTCGAACGTCATGGACCCCTTCCACATGGTCGCGACCCAGTTGAAAACCTTCACCCCCGTCGGAACCGCGATGAGCATGGTGGCGTACATGAAGAACAGCTGCCCGGCGGCCGGCATGCCGGTCACGAACATGTGGTGCGCCCAGACGATGAAGGACAGGATGGCGATGGAGGCTGTCGCGTACACCATCGACGCGTAGCCGAACAACGGCTTGCGGGCGAAGGTCGGGATCACCTGCGAGACGATGCCGAATGCCGGCAGGATCATGATGTAGACCTCGGGGTGACCGAAGAACCAGAACACGTGCTGGTACAGCACGGGATCACCACCACCAGCAGCATTGAAGAAGTGGGTTCCGAAGTGGCGGTCCGTCAGCAGCATCGTAACCGCGCCCGCAAGCACGGGCATGACCGCGATCAGCAGGTAGGCAGTGATCAGCCACGTCCAGACGAACAGCGGCATCTTCATCAACGTCATCCCGGGGGCGCGCATGTTGAGGATGGTGGTGATGATATTGATCGAACCCATGATCGACGACGCGCCCATGATGTGGATCGCGAAAATCGCCAGGTCCATGCCCATGCCTTGCTGCACCGAGAGAGGCGCGTAGAGCGTCCAACCGGCACCGGTGGCGCCGCCGGGCACGAAGAACGAGACCACCAGGAGGGAGGCGGCCGGAGGCATCAGCCAGAAGCTGAAGTTGTTCATCCGCGCGAACGCCATGTCCGACGCGCCGATCATCATCGGAATCTGCCAGTTCGCGAAACCGACGAAGGCCGGCATGATGGCCCCGAACACCATGATCAGGCCGTGCATGGTGGTCAGCTGGTTGAAGAATTCCGGACGCCACAATTGCATGCCGGGCTGGAACAACTCCGCCCGGATGCCAAGCGCGAGCAGGCCACCCGTGATGAACATCGTGAAGCTGAACCACAGGTACAGAGTCCCGATGTCCTTGTGGTTGGTGGTCGTGAGCCAGCGCATCAGGCCGGTCGGGTGATGATGGTCGTCGTGTGCGTGGTCGTGTCCGTGAACGGCTTCCATGCTCGCTCTCCTGCGCGTTTAACTCGTGATCTGTGTGTGGGACGGAACCGACCCTGTTACTTCGACTGTGCGACCATGTGGTCGACGGCCGCCTTCACTTCCGCGTCCGAAAGGGCGGGATTGCCTCCCTTCGCGGGCATTGCCCGGATGCCCTTGATCGCGTGTTCATAGAGCATCGCATCCCCCTGCGCGATACGAGCTTTCCAGCCGGCCTTGTCTCCTACCTTCGGGGCACCGGCCACACCTGCCGTGTGGCAGGCGGCACACAGGCCGTCATACACCGTGGCGCCATCGGCTGGTGCAGCGGATGCGTCGCTGGCCGTCGAGCTGGCGGCCGCCGCCACCTGCATCGGCGCCTCCACCTCCGCCGAGGAAGCGGCCGCACGTTGCTTCGCAGCCCAGTCCTTGAACTCTTCTTCGGGGACGGCGCGCACCACGATAGGCATGAAGCCATGCTCCTTGCCACACAGTTCGGCGCACTGCCCCCGGTAGACGCCCGGCGTCTCGACCGTGAACCATGTATCACGGATGAAACCCGGGATGGCGTCCTGCTTCACCCCGAACGCGGGCACCCAGAAGGCGTGAATCACGTCATTGGCCGTCGTGAGGATGCGCACCTTCTTGTTGATAGGAACAACCATTTCGTTGTCGACTTCGAGGAGGTAGTTTTCGCTCTTCGCAACGTTCTTGTCGTAAATCTGATCCATGGGCGTGGCGAGGCGAGAGAAAACCGAGATGCCATCGCTTACGTCCTTCAGGCTGCCCTCGCCCTTGATGTACTCGTAACCCCACTTCCATTGATAGCCGGTGGCCTTGATGGTCAGGTCGGGGTTGCTGGTGTCTTTCATGTCGATGATCGTCTTCGTCGCCGGGTAGGCCATGCCCAGCAGGATGACGAAGGGGATGACGGTCCATACCACTTCCACCGTCGTGTTCTCATGGAAGTGCGCGGCCTTGTGCCCCACCGACTTGCGGTGCTTGAAGATGGAATAGAACATCGCCCCGAACACCGCCACGAAAATCACGACGCAGATCCACAGGATGAGCGTGTGTAGCGAGTAGATATCGCGGGCGATGGGCGACTGCGGGTCCTGCAGCCCGTACTTCGACGTCGCCGCAAGCGTGGTGTTTGCGATCCCCGCCATGGCGAGCGCGATGCCAGACAGCAGTGTTCTCATGCTTCCCCCAGTTTCCATCTTCAAGGTTTGTTCAATCTTTTCTGCAGTTCGCCCGCCAGACTGGCGCGCTGGTCATCGGTGAGCAGCGCACCCACGCCCACTTCTCTCCCGTGCGATCTGAGGGCCAGCATCATCTGCCCCGCCGCTGGGCCTCGCGTCACCACCAGACGGGCCCAATACGTGTTGAATTCGTGCCGGCTGACGGCGCCTCGTTCGCGCCTCTCGACCAACAGCCGATCTCCCTCGATGGTGATCGACTCGAAGTCACCCGCATGTCGTTCCAGCAACAGCAATGCTCCGAGGAGAACCGCCATCTCCATGAGCGCAAACGGCAAAACCATCCAGGCACCGCGCGCCGACCATGCCACTGCGATGCCTACGGACACAACGACCATGGACGCAAAAAAACGCCGCCGGCCTCTGCCACCCAGCGAATCGTTGCGCCTTGCCACGAGGCGATAACCGTTCAGTGCCGACTGCGAACTCACCATGTCCACTCCCGCACAGCGCCAGCCCCGCTGCACATCCCTGCTGCGTCAAAACGTCGCGGACTCTAGCATGGCCCTCAGAGGCGAGGCAAGAATGGACAGGCACCGGGCGGGGGTTTGTCCAGGGCTCAGCGTCGATCGCCAAGCCCATGAATTTTAACGATATCGAGGCCGTCAACCGTCTTCGTGGGCCCGTGCTCGGGCCACCAGGCGTGGCCATAGACGATCTCGAAGGTCACCTTGACTCCACCATCCACCGCCAGAGCATCGAGCGCGGCGCGCCAGCGCCGGGGAGTGACGAGCCCGCGGCGACGGGCGACGCGGGCATCGGCTGCCCCCTGGCCGCGCAGGTCCGCGACGAGACGCTCCGGATTGGGATACTCGAGCGTGATGTTTTCCATGTCCATCACGGGCGCGGCAAAGCCGGCCCTGACCAGGGCATCGCCGACGTTGTGCATGTCCGCGAAGGGCAACACCGGTGCGTCCAGGCCAGCCGCGCGCCAGGCTGCCCGAACTTCCATGAGGGTGTCCGGCCCGAGCGAGGAGAACATCAACAGGCCGCCGCCCCGCAGACTGGCACCGATCTCGCGCCAAGCTGAAACTGGGCGGGCCAGCCACTGCAGCGCGAGATTCGACCAGAGCAGGGAGAACGTGCCTGGCCGGAATGGCATGCGCTCCAGCGCTGCGCAGATCGCGGCACCTTGCGAGCGACGGCTGGGGAGCCACCAGCGGGATCGCGCCGGCGCCGGGCGCGCCAGGGACGCCAGCGCCTCGGCGGGATCCAGCCCGAACACGTCGCGCCCGGCGTAGTGCTCGCGCAAGCTCGCGGTCCAGCGACCGGTGGCACACCCGAGGTCCAGGACCGGACCCTCGGGAAGGCGAACCACGTCGAGACGCTCGAACATCCGCCTGCCCACTTCATCGGCAAGCACGGAGGACTGTTCGTATGTCGCGGCTGCACGCTGACGATTGCGCCGAACCACCGCCGCGTCGATGACATACTCTTCAGACTCTGCAGCCATGTGCGTGCCGCCGCCCTGTAAATCGCCTATGAGGACCCTGCCGAACAGGATTGCCGCGACCCTGCGCCCCCTTCTCGGGGAACGCTGCGCCGGCTGTGAGGCGCGCCCTGCGCCCGGCGGACTGTGCGATGCGTGCCGTGCAGACATCGCGCCGCTGCCCACCCCGTGCTGTCCGCTGTGTGCCCTGCCGGGTGCCACAGCATCACCCTGCGGCAACTGCATCACGTCACCGCCACACTTCGATGGCGTGGTCGCGGCCGGGATCTTCGCACACCCCCTCGACGCCTACATCCGTGCATTCAAATACCACTCCAGGCTTTCGCTGGCCAGGCCGCTGGCCTCGCTTCTGGCGGGTCAGCTCGCTGCGGAGCCCTTGCCGGACGTCATCGTGCCGATGCCCCTGGCAGCAGACCGCCAACGGTCACGGGGGTTCAATCAGGCACTGGAGCTGGCCAGACAGCTGCCCGCGCCCTACCCTTCGCGCATCGGCCTCTCGATGCGACGGATCCGCGACACTGCCTCGCAGGCCGGGCTCGGGCGTGATGAGCGCAGGATCAACATGAAGGGCGCGTTTGCGGCCACCCCGGACGTGCGCGGCATGCGCATCGCCCTGCTAGACGACGTCATGACCAGCGGCGCCTCGCTGGATGCGGCCGCCAGGAGCCTCAAGGAGGCCGGCGCGATCGAGGTGCGCGCCTGGGTGGTGGCCCGCGCCTTGCGCCACGACTGAGGATGGCGACGCCCGACGGCCCCTGCGAAGTATGCTGACGCAGGGTGACGCCCCCCCTCAGAGCAGGGCAAGCTCCCGTTTCACAAGGCTGCGCAGGGCGTTGGGCAGGCGCTTCATCGACGCCACCTGCCGCAGTTGCGATCTGGCCTCCGCCTCGCGACCCAGCCGGCGCAGCGATACCGCCTGCTCGACCAGCCAGAGCGGCTGGGGATCGCCTTGGGCAAGTGCCAGGCCATAGCGCTCCACTGCCTCGGCGTGAAGGCCGGCCTTCTGGAGCAGCGCAGCGTGAAACACCAGGAAGTCGCGCTGGCCATCGCCGGCGTCACCGAGACGCTCGAGGGTGTCGAGCGCTGCGCGAAGATCACCGCTGTCGGCCTGTATCCGTGCCGCCGTCATGGCGAACGGCAGATGCGCAGGAAAGTGCCTCAGCCCCTCGTTCGCGAGCGCCTCGGCCTCCAGGTTGCGATCCGTTTCCAGCATCAGACCCATCAGCGCCTGTCTCGTCCGGAGGTCTCCGGGCCGCGCCTCGAGCAGCGCAGCCAAGGCCTTTTCCGCGTCCTGCCGGCGACCGGCATCCCAGGCCTCCATGGCCTGCTCGTATGCCAGCGTGAACCCGTGGTCGGGTGCTTCGGCAGGCGGCTCCGGCACAGGCGGACCGTCTGTCGTGGCTGCTGACGTGGCCGGCACGGACGCTCCGGCGGTCTCATCGATGGTGAGTGGTGTCACCTCGGTCACGGGCGGGCGTACCAGGGCGGCCGCCTCGGCCGATGCCATGAACGTCATCGGGCGCGCGGTCTGACCAGACTGGCGCGACTCTCCGGTCGGACGGCCAGCCCACCAGAGCGCGGTGGCAAGCACCACCACGCCCGTGGCCGCCATCGGCAGCGTGCGCCGCCTGCGCGCCCGGGGCATGAGCACCGCCCGGACCCCGCCAAGACCGGCGTCCGCACCATCCAGACCGGCGTTGCGTTGCTCCAGCTCCTGGAGCACCTGGTTGATGACACTCATACGAGCCACGGAATCAGGATGCGACTGGCAGAGGAGGTGTCGCGCGCCGCCATCATCACCTGCCGGATTCCGACGCGCCCCTCGCCGCGTGCGTAGGTAAGCAGCAGGGCCTTGTGGGCGAGGATGTTCACCAGACGCGGGACACCACGGCTCGCGCGGTAAAGAAACCAGAGCGCTGCCGCGGAGAACACGGGCGGACGGGCACAGCCCGCGACCTGCAGGCGGTGCCGGATGTACTGGCCCAGCTCGCGCCGTGCGAGGCGGTCGATGACGTAATGAAAGCCGATGCGCTGTCTGAGCTGACGCACCAGCGGGTTCTCCAGATTGCGGTCCAGTTCCGGCTGCCCGACCAGTACGACCTGCAGCAGCTTGCTCTTGTCTGTCTCGAGATTGGACAGCAGCCGGAGCGTCTCAAGGGTTGCCAGCGGCATGGCCTGGGCTTCGTCGATCAGCACCACGGCCCGCATGCCGCGCTGCATCAGTCGCACGAGTGCGCCGTTCAGGGTGGCGAGCAACTGGTGGGGATCCTCGCGCGCGCTGACCTGCAGCCCGAGTTCCCGGCCCAGCGCCACCAGCAGGCCGCGCGGTTCGAGGAGAGGATTCGGCAGATAGCAGACCACGTACTCGTCACCCAGCGCCGCAAGCACACGCCGGCAGAGCATGGTCTTGCCGGTACCGACTTCGCCGGTGACCTTGATGAAACCCTCCCCGGTGCGCAGCGCGACCATGAGGACATTGAAGGCCTCCTGGTGCGCCTTGCAGTCGTAGGCGAAGGAGGCATCGGGCGTAATCCCGAACGGAGCTTCCCGGAGCCCGAAGTGGCGCCCGTAGATCAACTCAGCCATGCCGGAGCCCTCCAGTTGCCGTCCCGCATCGGTCCGGCAACGCGCTTTGCGGCGCGGCGTACCCCCCTGCTGCCGCAGCCCCGCCTTCCACCCTCGCCGACGGCAGCTCTACGGCATGACCGGCCAGCCGCCTTTCTGCCTGCAAGGCGAGGATGAGCGGGCAGCGCCCGGATGCAAGTGCAGGTTGATTCATCTCGAATTCCCCGGTATCTAGCGTTGCGGTGCCTGGCGCCGACACCCCGATCCATCGGACGACGCGGTCTCGGCTACCGGAATGCCCCTTCCAGCGTCGTTAACGACGCCCCACCCGTCGACCTTTAGCAGGCTGTTGAATTTCTACGTTTGAAGACTACGGCTCCCGCTGAACATGAATCCCTGGAATGAGCGCTTTCCTTGTCGGGGTAACGCGGATTCGGCCCCGCGGCTGCCTCGAGGCCGCGTTTTGCGGCCTGCGATCCGGCGCGGATGCCGTTTCGCATCGCGATCGGGCCCTTCATGCCGCTGCACTCCCGAGCAGATTACGCAACCGTGTCAGGTTGTAGCCCGTCATGGTCAGGACGAACTGGAATCCCACCCGCTCATAGCCCCTGAGCTTGGTCTTGCGCATCGGTCCGATGGTCTTGGCCCATCCGAACACTTCCTCAATGCGCTTGCGAATCCGCTGGCTGAGTTGGTAGCCGTGATGGCGCGTGGTGCGTGCGTCGATGGCCGAGCCGCCGCTTCGCGCGTGGTTCGCAGCCACGTGGGGCGTCACGCCCAGCCCCCGACACCCCGCAACGAACCCTCGTGTGTCGTAGCCCTTGTCCGCCCCCAGGCTGCGCGCCCTCACCTGGCCGGCGAGCATCGCCAGCGCCGCCTCGCGCTCGGCCGTGCCCGTGGCGTGACCCAGGGTGGCTGCCGCCACCAACCCGTTACGGTTCTCCATCAGAACGTGCCCCGAGTAACTCGGCTGCGCAGGATGCGCATCGCTCTTGCGCGCCAGTCGGGCGTCCGGGTCGGTGCGCGAGGCGTGCGTGTCGTTCTTGCGCTTCTCGCCGCGGAAGTTGCGCTCGGCATTTCTGCCCACACCACCGCTGGAACCATCTTCGTCGCTGCCGTCCTTCCGGCGCACGCTCTTGTGCGAAGCCCAGGCCTCGATCAGGGTGCCGTCGACGCTGAAGTGCTCGTCGGAGGTCAAACCCGCAGCCTTCGCCTGAGCGAACACCTCCTCGAACAGCCGCTTCGCGAAGCTCTCCTCGAACAGCCTCTCCCGGTTCTTCGAGAACGTCGAGTGGTTCCATACCGCATCGTCCGTGTTCAGTCCGATGAACCAGCGAAACAGCAGGTTGTAGTCGAGTTGCTCCATCAGCAGTCTCTCGCTGCGGATGCTGTAGAAGATCTGCAGCAGCAGCGCCCGAAACAGCCGCTCCGGCGCAATCGAAGGACGGCCACGACGCGAGTACACCTTGTCGAACTCCGCCGACATCTGCTTCAGCGCGGCATCGACCATCGCCCTGACCGCACGCAGCGGGTGATCCACCGGAACCCGCATCTCCGGAGAGATGTAGCTGAACATGCTCGACTGGATCTCGTCACCGCCTCTCATCGTCTCGAACCTCGGTTCAGGATGGCTTCTCCTTTGAAGCCCATCCAGGAGTTGCGTTCGAATTTTTCAACAGCCTGTTAGGGGCATTGGGCCGAGGGGCAGGCGCTGCGGCTGCGTTGACGATCCGGCCGCGAACTCACGAATGCCACGGAACACCTGCGATGTTCGACGTCATACTGTTCCAGCCCGAGATACCCCCAAACACCGGAAATGCCATCCGGCTGTGCGCCAACACCGGCGCCCGGCTGCATCTGGTGGAACCGCTCGGATTCCGGATGGGGGACAAGGAGGTGCGTCGTGCCGGGCTGGACTACCACGAGATGGCCTGCGTGACGGTGCACCCCGATCTCGCCAGCTGCCTCGAGGCCCTGGACCGGCCGAGACTGTACGCGCTGACCACCCGCGGTCGACACAGCGTCTACGACACCGCGTTCCGGCCCGGAGACGCGCTGCTGTTCGGACCGGAGACGCGCGGACTGCCCGACCTGGTGCTGGATACGGTGCCTGCGGAATGCCATCTGCGCCTGCCGATGGTACCGGGGAACCGCAGCCTGAATCTTTCCAACGCCGTGGCGGTGACCGTTTTCGAGGCCTGGCGTCAGGCGGCATTCGCCGGGGCGGGTGGCCACTGAGCGCCCGCGGAGGAAACCGCGCAGAGCCCGCACCCGGATGCCACGGCCGGAGGTAGGCCGCGGGCAGTCCTCAGAGCGTCTCGGGCCTGGCGTCGCGGCGCATGAGGGACTCGACCGCATCGCCAGGCGTCATAACGCCATCGAACAGGCGGCAGACAGCCTCGGTGATGGGCATGTCGATATCCAGACGTGACGCCAGACGGCGCACCTCCCGCGCCGTACCGACCCCCTCGGCAACATGGCCGAGACCGGCGAGGATGTCGGGCAGGCTTTCGCCGCGCGCCAGCGCCAGGCCCACGCGGCGGTTGCGCGACAGGTCTCCGGTGCACGTGAGGATGAGGTCACCGGCCCCGGACAATCCGATGAAGGTCTCCAGGCGTCCGCCCAGAGCCAGACCCAGCCGGGTGATCTCGGCAAGCCCCCGCGTCATGAGGGCGGCGCGTGCCGACAGACCGAAGCCCATGCCATCGCAGACACCGGCGGCGATGGCAATCACGTTCTTGACAGCCCCCCCGACCTCGACACCCGTGAGGTCGGCGCTGGAATAGACCCGCAGCCGGGGACCGTGCAGCTCGCGGGCCAGACGTTCCGCGAATGCAGCATCGGGCGATGCCAGGGTGATGGCGGCAGGCAGGCCGCGAGCCACCTCCTCGGCAAAACTGGGGCCCGACAGGGCGCCCCGCGGGGCCGTGTCAGGCAGGACATCCTGCGCCACCTGATGAGGAAAGCGGGCCGTTTCCGGCTCGAAGCCCTTGCACAGCCAGATGACCGGCGGGACGGGGCCCAGCGATGCGACCCGTTGCAGCATGCCACGCAGGGCCGACGTCGGCGTGGCCACCACCAGCAGCTCGGCGTCGGCAACCACCTCGGCAAGGTCATGCTCCAGGGTCAGTGAGGCCGGCAGGAGAAACCCGGGCAGAAAACTGTTCTCCCGGCTCGCCCGCATCGCTTCGCAGTGGGCAGGATCCCAGGTCCACAGTGCAATCCGGTGACGATGACACTGGGCCAGCGAGAACGCGGTGCCCCATGCGCCTGCACCCAGCACGCCAACCCTCACAGGCCCCAGATCTCCGTGGCGCGGACATAGCCGGAGAGGCCATCACGGTGCCTCACCCGAACCCAGGCACCGGCTGTTTCGACCACCTCCAGAATGAGGCCCCGTTGCGCATCGAACACCGCAGCAGACGTCTCCGTTGCGGCCTCACGCACCATCGCCACAGGAGCGGACACGAGCACAGTCCTGCGGGCCGTCAGGGCGCGCGACTCCACCCAGGCGATGCGACCGCCCTGCTCGCGGAGCTTGGTCCAGCCCTCGATGGTCGAGATGACTTCCACGGGCGATCCCTGGCTGACCACCAGGATGCGGGCGGCATTGGCCGAGGGCGCGTCGAACAGCACCGCGGGACTCGCGCCAACCGCCCGGAACTCGCCCGCGCCGGCGAGCTGCGGCAGCAGGCCTGCGGCAAGGACCGCGACGAGTCGGCCCCGGAGCGTGGCGCTCAGTGCGACTGCTCCGGCGCGGCGGGGGTGGCCTGCTGTCTCTGGCGATACAAGGCCTCGAAGTTCATCGGTGCCAGGAACACCGGCGGGAAACCGGCGCGCACCGCCATGTCGGAAACCGTTTCCCGCAGATAGGGAAGAAGGATGGTCGGGCAGGTGATGGCATAGACCATCTCGAGATCCTCGGCGGGGATGCCGCGCATGAGGAAGATGCCGCCCTGGCTTGCCTCGATCAGGAACACGGTCTTGTCCGACTCCTTGATCTTGGCCGTCACCGTGGCCGTGAGCACCACTTCATGAAAGTCGTTGCCGATGACCTGACCTTCGTTGCGGAACGAAAATTCGAGTTCGGGCTGGGCACGCTCCAGAAAGATCTGGGGCGCGTTGGGAATCTCCACCGAGACATCCTTGACGTAGATCTTCTCGATGTTGAACTGGGCTTGCGTTGCCTGCTGCTGCTCGGCCATGGACTGACACTCCGGGGGGACGGGTTCGAAAATGGCCGCTAGTGTAACCCAGGCCGCATCGGATCCATGCGAGCGTCCCCGGCCAGCGAGGGCGCGGGATCGGCCCGCATCCTAGGGAAGGTGGCGCTTGCTCAGGCGTTGGCCTGCAGCCAGCGACCGAGCGCATTGCCATCGAGCGCGCCCGACACGCGCGCCCGCTCTGCGCCATCGCGGAACAGGATCAGCGTGGGAATGCTGCGGATCGCGAAACGGCTGGCCAGATCAGGGTGCGCATCGGTATCCACCTTGCCGAAGACGAAGCGCCCGACGTGTTCGCGGGCTGCGCGCGCGAACACTGGCGCCATCGTCTTGCAGGGCCCGCACCACGCAGCCCAGAAGTCCACCACGATGGGGAGTTCCCCACGACCCAGGAAACGATCGAACGAGGCGGGCTGCAGTTCCAGCGGCTGCTCGGCCAGTACGGACTCGTGGCAGCGTCCACAGCGGGGGGCCTCGACCAGACGCTCCCGGGGCAGGCGGTTGACCGACAGGCAACTGGGACAGACGACGTGCATTTCGACCTCCGACAAACGACTCAGGAGGTCAGGTGGCGTCCGCCCCGGCGGGATTCAAGGGCGGCGGGCGCAGACGCAGCTCAGTCGGTCAGCAGAGGCACCAGACCGCCCTCGCGGTCGAGCGCAGCGAGATCGTCGAACCCGCCGACATGGCGTTCCCCGATGTAGATCTGGGGCACGGTGCGCCGGCCGGTGCGGGTCATCATTTCTTCCCGACGCGCCGGATCGAGGTCGACACGCACTTTTTCGATGTGCTGCACACCCTTCGACCGGAGCAGGCGTTCGGCTGCTACGCAATAAGGGCACACTGCGGTGGAGTACATCAGGATGTCTGGCATGGTCACTTCTCCGTCGGCATGCCCGCCTGGGTCCAGGCGCCCATGCCGCCCTGCAGATTGAACACCTCCTTGAATCCGGCGTCCTTGAGCGTCTTGGCGGCGACCTGGGAGCGGCTGCCGCTGGCGCAATGCACCAGCACGGGGCGCTCCCGGAAGCGCTCCAGTTCGGACATCCGGGCCTTTAGGTCAACGAGGGGCACGTGGCGGGCGCCCACCAGATGGCCAGCACCGTACTCACCCTGGGTCCGGACATCCAGCACGACGGCATCACGACGGTTGATGAGGTTGACAGCCTCGGCCACCCCCACCTGAGGAACGCCCGACATCATCCGCGCGATGCTGGGCCAGACGACGCCAAAGCCACTCACCACAGCGATCACCACCAGCCACCAGTTGTCCCTCAGGAAACCCACGCAATGCCTCCAGTTCCGTAACGCCGCCGGGGAAGTCCCTAGCCTGACGCTGAACTCTTTATTCTAGGTTACGCCACCCCGGGGAACCAAGCGAAGTGATGCATGAGGTCTCCCGCGCTTCGGCCCCTCCACCCGCCAACACGCCTCGCGGTGCAATAGAATCAGCGGTGAACCCGGCCCCGCAGCCGCCACCCGAATATCTCCCCGAGGACCAGCCACATGACATTCAAGATCGTCCTGCTCCGCCACGGTGAAAGCCAGTGGAATCGCGAAAACCGCTTCACCGGGTGGACCGATGTCGATCTGACCGAGCAGGGGCGGGAGGAGGCCAGAGCGGCAGGACGGTTGCTCGGCTCGCTGGGTTTCGGGTTCGATGTGGCCCACGTCTCGGTGCTCAAGCGGGCGATCCGCACGCTCTGGCTCGCCCTGGACGAGATGGATCTGATGTGGCTTCCGGTGCAGCACTCCTGGCGGCTGAACGAGCGCCACTACGGCAGCCTGCAGGGCTTGAACAAAGCCGAGACGGCGGCCCGATATGGTGACGATCAGGTCCTGGCATGGCGCCGCAGTTACGACACGCCGCCGCCCGCGCTCGACCCCTCGGACGCGCGTTGTGCCGGCAACGACCCACGCTATGCCTCTCTCGCACCGGGCGAGATCCCGCTCACCGAATGCCTCAAGGACACCGTTGCGCGGGTGGTGCCTCACTGGGAGGAGGTGATCGCGCCACAGGTCCGCGACGGACGGCGGGTGCTCATCGCCGCCCACGGCAATTCGATCCGCGCGCTGGTCAAGATGCTCGACGGCGTGTCCGACGAGGACATCGTCGGCCTGAACATCCCGACAGCGGTGCCACTGGTCTACGAACTCGATGCGCAACTGCGCCCGCTTCGCCACTACTACCTCGGCGACAGTGCCGCCATCGAGGCGAAGGTGGCTGCGGTGGCGGCCCAGGGCAAAGCCCGCGCGTGACCGCCGGCACCATCGGCCGGGGCGCGATCGTCACCACGCTGCGGCTGGCGCTGTTGGCCGCCATCGTCGGTTCGACCATGGCGGCTGCGGCTCCAAAGCAGGAGCTCGACGAGGTGCGCGGCCGGCTGCAGGCCCTGCAGAAGGAACTGCGCGAGAGCGAAGAAAACCGTGAAGAGGCGGCGGACCGGCTGAAGGCCTCGGAGCGGGCCATCAGCGATGCCAACCGGCGGCTGCGTGAACTGGGACGCCAGCGCAGGGATCTGCAGCGGGAACTCACGCGCATCTCCGGGCAAAGCGCCGAGCTCGGCAGCCGGGTCGCACGGCAGCGCGACGAGATCGCACGGATGCTGCATGCGCGTTACGTCAGCGGCCAGGCAGAACCGCTGCGGCTGGTCCTGGCTCGCCAGGATCCGAACCGGGTCGCGCGCGACCTGCACTACCTCACCTACGTGTCCCGCGCCCGCGCCGCCGTTGTGGGAGACCTTCGCCGCAGCCTCACTGAACTCGCCGGTCTGGCCGAGGCGACCCGGGCACGGGGCCAGGATCTGCAGTCCGTGGAGCGGGCCCAGGAGAGCGAAAAGCGCGTTCTCGAATCCCAGAAGAGCGACCGCCAGCGCGTACTCGCATCGGTGTCGGCCGAACTCGCCAAGCAACGCCGGGAGTACGCCACCCTCAAGAAGGACGAGGAACGGCTCACCCGCCTGATCGAGAAACTGGCCCGCGCGCTGGCGCGCAAGGCCACGCCCCCGAAACCGGTACGACGGGGCGGCGAGCCGGTCGTGGCCAATCGCGAGACGCCGACGCCGATACCGGATGGCGCCGCGTTCCGGGCACTGCGCGGCCGGTTGCGGCTGCCCGTTGCGGGGGAACTGGCCAGCCGCTTCGGCAGCCCGCCGGGCGACGACGGCTTCTCGCGCAAGGGCGTGTTCATCCGTGCCAGGGCCGGCCAGGACGTCAAGACAGTGGCTGCCGGCCGCGTGGTGTTCGCGGACTGGCTGCGCGGCTTCGGCAATCTGGTCATCGTCGACCATGGCGATGGATACATGAGCCTGTACGGCAACAACGAGGCATTGCTCCGGCAGCCCGGCGACAGCGTCCGTGCCGGCGACGTGATCGCATCGGTGGGCGCGAGCGGGGGACAGGAGACGTCGGGGCTATACTTCGAGATGCGGCATCAGGGTCGGCCCTTCGATCCCCTGGCGTGGGCGCCACCCCACTGACCGCGGCCGCGGGAACAGTCTGTGCGGTTAGACATTGAACATCGGGCGCGGGCCGCGGTCGAAGTGCGTCCTGAGCTTTGCCCTGGCAGCGGCCGGGCCTTCGCGGGCCGTGACGCGGCAACGCCCACCCGGCGCAGGTGCCCCCAATCAACGAGTCGTCGTCTTTCGGAGAACCGCATGGTCACACGTGTCAAACAGGCAGGGCTGGTGGTGGTGGGCGTCGTGCTCGGCGCGCTCGTCAGCCTGCACTTCTCGGCTGTCGCCCAAAAGGAGCCTGGTCCCCTGCCCGTCGAGGATCTGCGCGCGTTCACCGAAGTGTTCGGCCGCATCAAGGCCGATTACGTCGAACCGGTGGAGGACAAGAAGCTCATCAGCGAAGCCATCAACGGCATGCTGTCCGGGCTCGATCCGCACTCGGCTTACCTGGACGCGGATGCCTTCAAGGACCTGCAGGTCGGCACCCAGGGCGAGTTCGGCGGCCTTGGCATCGAGGTCGGCATGGAAGATGGCTTCGTGAAGGTGGTCTCTCCCATCGAGGACACCCCGGCCTTCCGCGCCGGCATCAAGGCCGGAGACCTCATCATCAAGCTCGACGACACCAATGTGAAGGGCATGAGCCTCAACGACGCCGTCAAGCGCATGCGGGGCAAGCCGAACACCCCCATCACGCTGACGATCGTGCGCAAGGGCGACAGCAAGCCGCGGGTGATCACCCTGAACCGGGCGGTCATCCAGATCCAGTCGGTCAAGGCAAAGCTGCTCGAGCCCGGCTACGGCTACTTCCGTGTGACGCAGTTCCAGGAACACACGGGCGAGCTTCTGGCGAAGAACATCGACACCGTCTACGAGCAGAACAACGGCCAGATGAAGGGCCTGGTGCTCGACCTGCGCAACGACCCCGGCGGTCTGCTCAACGCCGCGGTAGCCGTGTCTGCCGCCTTTCTGCCCCAGGGCACCCTGGTGACCTACACCGAGGGCCGCACCGAAGACGCGAAGATGAAGCTCACCGCCGTACCCGAGTATTACCTGCGCGGCTCACGCGAGGACTACCTGCGCAAGCTGCCGGCAGACCTCAAGAAGGTGCCGATGGTGGTGCTGATCAACGGCGGCTCGGCATCCGCGTCCGAGATCGTGGCCGGCGCCCTGCAGGATCACAAGCGCGCCATCGTCATGGGCACCCAGAGCTTCGGCAAGGGCTCGGTGCAGACCATCCTGCCACTGGGCAACGGCACCGCCATCAAGCTCACGACGGCGCGCTACTTCACCCCTGCGGGCCGCTCCATCCAGGCCAAGGGCATCACCCCGGACATCCTGGTGGAGGAAGCCACCATCAAGGAGTCCGAGGATCAGGGTGTGCGCGTGCGCGAGGCTGATCTTGGCCGGCGCCTGTCCAACCCGCAGGAGAAGGACGGTGCCGCCGCCCCCAAGGAGGAACCGGCGCGCAATGGTGCCGCCAAGCCTGCCGAGGAGTCCAAGGGCGACGCGCCGCCCGACATCGTTTCGAAGAGCGACTACCAGCTCAACGAAGCGGTGAACCTTCTGAAGGCTCTCAACATCGTCACCCGCAAGTGAGTCACACCTGCGACCGGCGGCCGGCACGGATCCGGCCCCGGTTGCAGCGCATCCCCGGGCTGCTGCCTTGAACGACGAGCAACTGCTGCGCTATTCGCGCCACATCCTTCTGGATGAGGTCGGCATCGACGTCCAGCAGGCCTGGCTGGATGCGCGTGCGCTGATCATCGGGGCTGGTGGTCTCGGGTCACCGGTCGCGATGTACCTCGCGGCCAGCGGTGTAGGCCGGATCACGTTGTGCGATCCGGACAGTGTCGATCTCACCAACCTGCAACGGCAGATCATCCATCGCGGTGAATCCGTCGGCAGACCCAAGGTCGATTCGGCGCGCGACACACTGGCGCAGATCAATCCCGAGTCGCGCATCGTCGGCCTGCAGGAACGCGTCTCCGGTGCCCGCCTGGAGCAACTCGTCGCGGACGCCGACGTGGTGCTCGACTGTTGCGACAACTTCGCCACGCGCCACGCGGTCAACCGCGCATGCGTCAAGCACCGCCGTCCGCTGGTATCCGGAGCGGGAATCCGCTTCGATGGTCAGGTCAGCGTCTTCGACATGCGGAGCGACGATTCGCCCTGCTACCAGTGCCTGTTCCCGGAAAACGCCGAAATGGAGGAGATGCGGTGTGCCGTGATGGGTGTGTTTGCGCCCCTGGTCGGCATCATCGGCTCGATCCAGGCGGCCGAGGCCTTGAAGGTGCTGGGTCGCGTGGGCTCCTCCCTCGCCGGCCGCCTGCTCATCCTCGACGCACTGGCCATGCAATGGCGGCAGGTGCGCATCCCGCGCGATCCAGGCTGCCTGATCTGCGGCGCGGGTGGCGCGCACACCTGATGCCATCGCCGCAGTTCGGGGTGCGACCGCACATTCAGGGCGACACGCCGTTGCCGAAGCAGAGTTCCTGGTGGCACAGCCTTGCCCGCACCAGTGACTCGTCGGCCAGCATTCCAGCCTCCGGCCACCAGCGTCCGCCGACAGCATGGCGGCGTGCAGAGGCCGCCGAGAAGAGCAGTTCCTGCGGCCGCATCACGACGCGCATGCGGTAGTGGCCCACGGTCTTCCTGGCCAGAAGGGTTGCCTGACTCACGTCGAAGGTCCAGCCCTGTGCATCGAAGCGTTCCAGAGCAGTCGTGATCTCGTCTCTGAGCGCCAGCGCGACCGGCGGGTTGCCGGACCCGGCGGCAGCATCCAGATCATCCAGCGTGAGGCCGCGCGCAGCGAGCGTCACCAGCACCCGGCCGATCAGGGCCGACAGGCGCCCACGAAGTTCCGTCCTCAGGCTGCCCTTCACGACCGTCTCGAAGCGCCCCGGGAAATCCACATCACTGCTGTGACGGGCGAACAGCGGCGCGAGCACCTGTGGCTCGCGATGGTAGGTCACGAGGAACAACTCGCTCTTCACAACGTCGTCCTGCAGCACAACGGCAAAACGCGCCGCCTCGAGCAACGGGTCCGGCGGTGGCGGGGGGCGCATCGGCTCCGGTTCGCCCTTCGGTGATTCGCGCAAGGCCTCCAGCAGGTCGTTGGTGGTCTCCGGGGACTCATCGATGACCAGCTGCTGGGGCCGCATTCGAGGCGGTGGCGGCTTGGGCGGCGGCGGATTCAGGGCGCGCCGGAAGGCAGGCGAACCCTGCAAGACATGGGTCAGGACCTGCTGATCCGCCTCGAGCACCAGAGGATCGAGGGCATAGCGGTCAGTGGTCGACATCGACAAGGCGCGGGCGACCACCGAGCGCGTGGTCTGGCGGGCGCCGCCCCCGCTCTGCATCGCCGCCAGCAGGCCACGCTCACGGGCCAGGGCCGCCGGCGCCACGCTGGCGGCCACGTGGCGGAAGAGGACATCCTCGCGCTCGCCGTCCACGCGACACGGCGTCGGTACATGCCAGCCGCGCGAGCCGCGCACCCGATCCTCGTCGGCACCGCCCCCTGCGGCGAGCATCAGCAGGACACCGGGCACCGTGGCCGTCAGGGCCCAGGCGAGGTCTCGACGCCGCGCGCCGCCGGCCGCCCTCATCCCGTCACAGCAGCAGGCCGAGTTGCACGTCCAGACTGTCGACCGGACTGCGCTTGAAGCGGCTCTTGGCGAACTGGTGCCATCGTCCGACCACGAAGGCCATCACCATGTTCGCCTGGGCCGCCACGTCACGGTCCTCGGGCAGGTCTCCCTGGGTGACCGCGAACCGCAGGGATTGCCGCAACTGCGCCTCCAGACGATCATGCAGCTGATTGATCCGTTGCTGCAGGCGATCGTTCTCGTGGACCAGCGCGTCCCCGATGAGCACGCGGGTCATGCCCGGGTTCTTGGCGGCGAAACCCAGCAGGACCGGCACCACGCCCTGGATCTGGCGCAGGCCGCCCGGCTCCTCTGCGATGATCTTGTTGACCAGACTGAACAGCGTCTGCTCGATGAAAGCGATGAGACCTTCGTACATCTGGGCCTTGCTGGCGAAATGCCGGTACAACGCGGCCTCCGATACCTCCAGGCGGGCTGCGAGTGCCGCGGTGGTGATCTTCTCGCCTGCCGGCTCCTCCAGCATGGCTGCGAGCGTCTGCAGAATCTGGAGCTTGCGCTCTCCCCGCTTGCTTGACATGGGCGCCTCCGTGGCTTCAGTGACGCCTTTCATTGTAGTGAGCACCCGCTCATCGGGATATACCCGTGGTTGTTAAAGGTATCCCTGACCCAACCCTGGGCCAGGAACGGGCATCCGGTTTCCACGCGATGACCGACGCGCGGAAAGTGCACGCAGACCCGCCCCGCTTCGGGGTCGTCGCGCAGCACCGCGATGCGCTCGTGGTCGACGAAGCGGATCACGCCGTGCACCGCCATCTCGCCACTGTCCGCATCAGGCACGACCCGGACCACCCGACCCGGCAGGAGTCCCTGGGAATACGCCGCATCCGCACCCTCGGGCGCGAGTGGCTCTGCGGGGCGGGTCCTCGCCGGGCATCGGTTCCGGGGTCAGTGCAGGCGCCACAGCAGCTGCGGCAGGCGTTCCACCGACCCCACCACGTGGTCGACGCCCAGCGGCCGCCCCGACACCCGCCCCACCAGCACCGTGCGCATGCCGAGCCGCTTGGCGGTGACGAGGTTCTCGACGCTGTCCTCGACCATGATGCAACGCCTGGGTGGCAGGGCGTGACACCGCAGCAGATGCAGGAAGCCGCGAGGATCCGGCTTGGGCCGGAAACGCGTGTGCTCGATCGTGAACACGCCGTCGAACAGGTCCAGGATGCCCAGGACCCGCAGTACGGCGCGGCAGTAATGCTCCGGCGAATTGGAGAACACGACGCGTCGCCCGGGCAGGCGCAGCAGCACGCTGCGCAACGCCGGGTGGCCGATCACCAGCGACTCCAGATCGGGGAACTGGTGGGTGTGCCAGAGGAAGTGATGCGGGTCGGTGCCATGGTTGCGCATCAGCCCGAGCAGGGTCGCGCCGTAGCGCCGCCAGTAATGCACCCGCAGTTCGTTGGCACGCGCCTCGTCCACCGCCAGATGACGGCTGACGTAGTCCGTCATCGCCCGGTTCATCCTGGGAAAGATGTGGGGCGAGGCGTCGTGCAGGGTGTTGTCCAGGTCGAAGACCCAGATGCGTTGGGCGGAACGGATTGGAATCAAGCCTTGCTTCCCGGGTGATGGCGTTGCGTGCCCGCGGCAGGCAACGTCATGATGACGTGCGGCGTCCACTGCCCACGCCACAGAGCATAACCGAGGCCATCGCACCATGATCCGACCCGACACCCTCGACGCCTTGCGCGACGCATTGCGCGCCTTTGCGGCCGAACGCGACTGGGAACAGTTCCACTCGCCGAAGAACCTCGCCATGAGCGTGATGATCGAGGCCGCCGAACTGGGGGAGCATTTCCAGTGGCTGCGCACCGGCGAGGACGCCGAACTGCCCGCCGGGGAGCGTGACCGCATCGCCCTCGAAATGGCCGACGTGCTGCTCTACCTGGTGCGCCTCGCCGACCGGCTCGACATCGATCTGGCGGCGGCCGCCAGGCGCAAGCTTGAACTCAACGCCGAACGCTATCCCGCGGAACGCGCCCGTGGCCGTGCCACCAAGTACACCGATCTCTGAGCGCCCGGCGCCTGGGGGCGCGCCTGCGTTCAGGGCTCGCCCACCCGGTGGCACGCCACTTCGTGCCCCGGCGCGAGCGCGCGCAGTCCGGGCACCCGGACGGCACACTCCGGCACCGCCATCGGACACCGCGTGCGAAAGGTGCAGCCCGAAGGCGGGTCGATGGGACTGGGCAGGTCGCCGACCAGACGGATGCGCTCCGTCGCCGGCGCGTCGGGCGACACTGCGGGAACGGCGGAGATCAGGGCGCGCGTATACGGGTGCCGGGGTCTGGTCCAGAGAGTCTGCCGATCCGCCAGTTCGACGATCCGGCCGAGGTACATGACCGCGATGCGGTCGGAAACATGCTCCACCACCGACAGGTCGTGGGAGATGAACAGGTAGGCCAGACCGAGTTCGGACTTCAGGTCCATGAGCAGGTTGATCACCTGCGCCCGCACCGACACGTCCAGGGCCGACACCGGTTCGTCGCAGATCACCAGACGCGGCGCCAGCGCCAGTGACCGGGCGATGCCGATGCGCTGCCGCTGCCCGCCGGAGAACTCGTGCGGGTGGCGCGCCGCCGCCTCGGGGCGCAGGCCCACCTTTTCCATCAGCCATCGCACCCGCTCGCGCCGCTGGGCGGCATCGCCACGGCGATGCACGATCAGCGGCTCCTCGAGGATGCGGCCCACCGACATGCGCGGATTGAGCGATGCGTAGGGGTCCTGGAAGATCATCTGCATCGTCGGCCGCAGAGGGCGCAGCGCGGCCCGGGAGCGTCCCGCAATCTCCTGGCCATCGAGCCAGATGGAACCGGATGTCGCCGGCACCAGACCCATGGCGCTTCGCCCCAGGGTGCTCTTGCCGCAGCCCGACTCGCCGACCAGTCCCACGGTCTCGCCCGCCCCCACCCGCAGGCTGACCCCATCCACCGCCTTGACCACGCCACCGCGCACCGGATAGTGGACGCGCAGGTCGGAGAATTCGAGCAAGGACTCAGACACCGGCAGACTCCCCGGCAGCGACGAAACAGGCGACCGAGCGCGAGGCCCCGGAGGCTGTGAGCGCCGGCGCTGAGGCGCCACAACGGACCTGCGCCAGCGGGCAGCGCGGCGCGAAGGCACAGCCGGGCGGCATGTCTGCCAGGGACGGCACCATGCCCGGGATCTCGGTCAGCCGCCCGCCGGCGCGACCGGGGGCCGGAATCGACCCCAACAGCCCGCGCGTGTAGGGGTGCCGGGGCTCGCGGAACAGCGCCGCTGTCGGCGCCTGCTCCACCACCCGGCCGGCGTACATCACCGCCACGTGCTGGGAGTGGCGGGCCACCACGCCGAGGTCGTGCGTGATCAGCAGCACCGCCATGCCGGTGCGTGACTTGAGTTCGTCGATGAGATCGAGGATCTGCGCCTGGATCGTAACGTCCAGCGCGGTGGTGGGCTCGTCCGCGATCAGGAGACGCGGCTCGCAGGCCAGCGCCATGGCGATCATGGCGCGCTGGCGCATGCCCCCCGACAGCCGGTGCGGATACTCGCGCAGTCGGCGGCCCGGCTCGGGGATGCCGACCTGCTCGAGCAGTTCACGCGCCCGTTCCAGGGCCGTGCGCCTGGGCACCCGGCGATGCAGCATGACCGCCTCGGCGATCTGGTCGCCGATGGTGAACACCGGGTTGAGCGAGGTCATGGGCTCCTGGAAGATCATGGCGATGCGATCGCCGCGCACCGCGCGCATGGCAGCTTCGTCGAGGCGCAGCAGGTCACGCCCCTCGAACATGACCTCGCCCCCGACGATGCGGCCGGGCGGATCGGCCACCAGGCGCAGGAGGGAGAAGGCGGTCACCGACTTGCCGCAGCCGGACTCGCCCACCAGGGCCAGCGTCTGTCCCGCCTCGATCGAGAAGCCGACGCCGTCTACCGCCCGGGCCACGCCTGCGCGGGAATGGAAGTGTGTTCTGAGGTCACGAACCTCGAGCAGGGCCATGGTGGCTCAGCGGTTCTTCAGCCGCGGATTGAGGGCGTCGTTGACGCCCTCGCCCACGAGATTGATCGCGAGCACCGTCAGCAGGATCGCCACGCCCGGCAGGGCACACACGTACCAGGCGCTGCGCAGGACCTCGCGCCCGGCCCCGATGATGGTGCCCCAGCTCATGACGTTCGGGTCGCCCAGGCCGAGGAAGGCCAGCCCGGCCTCGGTGAGGATGGCGCTGGCCACCATGAGCGAGCCGGTGACGACGATGGGTGCCAGGGCATTGGGCAGGCAGTGCAGCACGATGATGCGCAGGTCGCCCATGCCCATCGCGATGCAGGCCTGGACGAACTCGCGACTGCGCAGACTCAGGAACTCGCCACGCGTCAGGCGCGCCACCGGCGGCCAGGACACCACACCGATGGCCAGCACGATGGTGGTCACGCTTGGCTGGAAGATGGCCACCAGCACGATGGCGAACAGGAAGGCCGGAATGGTCTGGAACAGCTCGGTCAGCCGCATGAGCGCGTTGTCCACCCAGCCGCCGAAATACCCGGCCAGCGCACCGACGGACACACCCAGCAGCAGCGCGACCGCGGTGGCCACGACCCCGATTACCAAACTCACCCGGGCACCGTGGAAGATGCCCGCGGCGAGGTCGCGCCCCATCATGTCGGATCCCAGCGGATGGGCGGCGTCCGCGCCGGGCACGAGAAAGGGCTCGGCCACCATGTCCCACGGACTGTCCGGGTACAACACCGGGGCCACCAGCGCCATGACGATCACGACGAGCAGGATGAGTGCCCCGCCAACGGCCGGGAGGTTGCGGGCGAAGCGGCCGAGAAAGGCCTTCATCGCAGTTCGATCCTGGGGTCGAGGCGGGCATAGGCCAGGTCCACCGCGACATTCACCACCACCACCACCAGCGAGGACAGCAGCAGGATGCCGAGCAGCAGGTTGTGGTCGCGCTGGAACACGGCCTCGAATGCCAGCCGCCCCAACCCGGGCCAGCCGAACACCGTCTCCACCAGCACCGAGCCGCCGAGCAGCGCGCCGACCTGCAACCCCAGCATGGTGACCATGGGTAGCAGGGCATTGCGGAACACGTGGCGGTAGGCGACCCGGCGCTCGTCCAGCCCCTTGGCGCGCGCCGTTGTGACGAAATCCTGACCATAGACCTCGAGCATCGAGGCGCGCATCAGCCGCGTGTAGAGCGCCATGTAGAACAGCGCCAGCGTGATGGTGGGCAGCACCAGATGGGCTGCCACGTCCGTCACCGCCGACCAGCCCGTCAGACCGGCCCCCACGGTCTGCATGCCACCCGAGGGCAGCCAGCCCAGGCGCACCGAGAACAGCAGGATCATCATCAGGCCGATCCAGAAGATGGGCGTGGCGTAGGCCAGCAGCGCGGCGACGCTGATGACCCCGTCGAGCGGCCGCCGCACGTGGCGGGCGGCCGTCACCCCGAGTCCGATGCCGGCGCTGAACGCCAGACTCACCGCAGCCACCATGAGCAGCAGGGTGGCGGGCAATCGGCTCATGATCAGGGCGGTCACCGACATGTTGTGCCGGAAGGAGTGACCGAGATCCAGGTTGGCGACGTTGGCGAGATAGCGCAGCAACTGGACATGCAGCGGTTGGTCGAGCCCGAAGTCCGCCTTCAGCCGGGCCAGGTATTCCGGGGAGGCACCGCCCGCCTCGCCCGCGAGCACATCGGCGGCATCGCCTGGCGCAAGATGCAGCAGCAGGAAGTTGAACACCGCGATGCCCAGCACGATGGGCACGGCCTGCAACACCCGACGCAGCAGAAACATGGCGAAACCCGGCATCGGGAAGGGCCGGCGCTCAGGCGCGACGGACGGACGGCTTCACTTCTGCAGCCACGTGTTCTTGAACGACCCGTAGACGCCCTCGGCCGAATCGGTGTGGTCCCGCACCTTGCGGTTGGCAAGGGTGAAGAACCGGATCTCGAACAGGTCCAGCACCGGCATGTCCTCGGCGGCAATGGCCTGCAGCCGGGCGATGAGGTCCTTGCGCTTCCTGCGGTCGTGCTCCACCTGAGACGCCTCGATCACGGCATCCATCTCCGGGTTGGAGTATCCCGAGGCATTGGAGAACGGCACTCCCTTCTTGATGTTCTTCGTCCAGTAGACGCGCTGCACGCCGATGGTCGGATCCGGCAGGGCATAGAAGAAATTGCTCGACAGGTCGAAGTCGTTGTCGGTGTAGACGCGCTTCAGGAAGGCGGCCGTGTCCTGGCTGCGGATCTCAACGTCGATCCCCACCTTGCCCAGCGCCTGCTTGAGGTACTCGGCCGTGCGCTGGTAATCGGCACCGTAGGGTAGGTAATCGTGCACCAGACGGAAACGCTTGCCGTCGGCCCCACGCTTGAAGCCGGCCTCGTCGAGCAGTTGCTCGGCCTTCCTCGGATCGAAGGGGAACTGCGGTACCGCCGCACTGTAGAACTGCGTGAGTACGGAGGGCACCGGACCCGTGGCCGGTTTGCCGAAACCGAACCAGATGGTCTTGACCACCACTTCACGGTTGAGCGCGTGAGCGATGGCATGACGCACCCGCTTGTCCTGCAGGTAGCGGTTCCTCAGGTTGAACTCGAGCAGGAACAGTGGCGCGAGATACTCGTAGCCCTTGGTCTCGAGCTCGAAGCGGCTGGTCGCCTCCAGTCGCCTGACGTCGTTCAGCGGCACCGGACTGAACCCCCCGAGCAGCACCTCGCCGGTCTCGAACGCCGCGGCACGGGCCGACGCGTCGGGGATGATGCGCATGACGATGCGATCCAGGTACGGCTTGCCACGGTCCCAGTAGCCCGGATTGCGTTCGAGCTGGATGTAATTGCCCTTCTGCCACTCCTTGAACACGAACGGCCCGGTGCCCACCGGCTTGTTGTTGTAGGGGTTCTGCGCCATGTCCGTGCCCTCGTACAGATGGCGCGGCAGCACCTGCCCCTCGTAGCTGGACAGGGCCGACATGATGTAGGGAGAGGCCTCGGACAGGCGGAACACCGCCACATGGGATGACGGGGTGTCCACAGCCACCAGCTTGGCAAAGGTCGAGCGGCCGCGCGGGTGCAGTTCCTTCCACACCTTCATGGCCGAGAACTGCACATCCGCCGCCGTGAAGTCTCGGCCGTCGTGCCACTTCACCCCCTTGCGCAGGTTGAACACGATGGACTTGCCGTCTGGCGCGACCTTCCAGGTCTCGGCCAGCGCCGGCTTCGGGTTCATGTCGTAGTCGTAGCCGAGCAGGCCCTCGAGAATCTTGGTCGACACGACACCGATGGGCCCGGCGGAGTTGAAGGCCGATACCAGACTGGGCGGCTCGGGCTGCACCACCATGGTGAGGGTGCCGCCCTTGACGGGCTCTTCGGCGGATGCGGGGGACAGGGGCGCGAGGACTGCGAGCGCGACGGCGACGACAAACCTGCTCAGACCCATGAGGACGACTCCGGTGGTGCTGGATTGGGGTGCCCGGAGTGTAGCAAGAACGACACCGCCAACCCGCATCGCACGGGACCTGCTCAGCGCTGGCGTTCGTCCTCGAGGATCATGTCGGCGGCCTTCTCGCCGATCATGACGCAGGCGGCGTTGGTGTTGCCGGACACCACTGCAGGCATGATGGAGGCGTCGACCACGCGCAGGCCTTCCAGTCCGCGCAGGCGCAGCCGCGCGTCCACCACGGCCAGCGCGTCGGTGCCCATCCGGCAGGTCGAACTCGGGTGGTAGACCGTGCCGCCGACGCTGCGGGCGTAGTCCAGCCACTCGTCATCGGTGGACACGGCCGGGCCGGGTGCATGTTCCGCCAGCACCTGCGCCCGCATCGGGGGCGTGTTCACCACGCGGCGCACCAGTTTCAGGCCATCGATCACGGTGCGGCGGTCGTCCTCCGTATCGAGGTAGTTGTAGTGGATCGCCGGCGGCTGCGCGGGATCGGCGGCAACGATGCGCACCCGCCCGCGCGACTGCGGTCGCAACGGCGACATGGACACGGTGAACCCCGGGAAGGGGTGCAGCGTAGTCCCCATCCGGTCGGTGCTGAAGTTGATGAAATAGAGCTGGATGTCGGGGCGCTCAAGCCCGGGCCTGGAGCGCAGGAAAGCCCCGGCGTAGCCGGCGCTGACCGTGAGCGGCCCGCGGCGCAGCAGCGCATAGCGCAAGGCGGTGCCGAGCTTGCCCAGGGGTGTGCGCAGGGCGTCGTTGATGGTCACCGGACTCGCGCACTTCCACACCGTGCGGACGTAGAAATGGTCCTGCAGGCCCTCGCCCACGCCGGGCAGATCGCGCACCACCGGGATGCCAAGATCCTGCAGCAGCGCCCCGGGACCGACCCCGGAACACTGCAGCAGCTGCGGGGAATTGAATGCGCCGGCACAGAGCAGCACGCCGGCGCGGGCCCGCACCGACCGCTCGGCGCCGTCCTGCCTGAAGCTCACGCCGGTGGCACGCCGTCCGTCGAACAGCAGCCGTGTCGCCAGTGCCCCGGTGCGCACCTCGAGATTGCGCCGGCGCAGCGCGGGTCGCAGGTAGGCCACCGCGCAGCTCACCCGCCGCCCGCGACGCGAGGTGCTGTGGTAATAGCCGAAGCCCTCCTGGGAGGGACCGTTGAAATCGTCGTTGCGCGGCGCGCCCGTGGCTTCGCCCGCCGCGATGAATGCGTCGCACAGCACGTGCCGGTCAGGCAGGGCGCTCACCGCCAGCGGGCCGCCGCTGCCATGCCACGCGTCGGCGCCGCCGTCGAAATCCTCGGAACGGCGAAACCAGGGCAGTACATCGTCGAAACCCCAGCCGCTGTTGCCCAGGGCCGCCCAGGCGTCGAAGTCCTCGCGCTGGCCACGCACGTGCACCAGACCGTTGATGGAACTCGACCCGCCGAGCACCTTCCCGCGCGGTGTGAAGACGCGGCGCCCATCGAGCGCAGGCTCGGGCTCGGACTGGTACATCCAGTTGACCGAGGGCGTGGCGAACAGGCGACCGTAACCCAGCGGTATGTGGATCCAGGGATTGGTGTCGCGCGGCCCCGCCTCCAGCAGCAGCACGCGACGGCTGCCGTCCGCCGTCAGGCGATTCGCCAGCACGCATCCCGCGGAGCCGGCGCCGACGATGATGTAGTCGACCTCCACGACCCGGGCGCCGCTTCAGGACTCAGCCGCGGCCACGGTAGGACGGCACCCCGGGGTCGGGGATCCAGACCCCCACGGGCGGCCGGCCGGTCTGCCAGAAGACGTCGATCGGGATGCCGCCGCGCGGATACCACCAGCCGCCGATTCGCAGCCAGCGCGGCGCCAGCAACTCGCGCAGGCGCTTGCCGATGGAGATGGTGCAGTCCTCGTGGAAGGCGCCGTGGTTGCGGAACGCACCCAGGTAGAGCTTGAGCGACTTGCTCTCCACCAGCCAGCGCGCCGGCACGTAGTCGATCACCAGATGGGCGAAGTCGGGTTGTCCGGTGATCGGGCACAGCGAGGTGAACTCCGGCACCGCGAAGCGCGCCATGTAGCGCACGTCGGGGTGGGGGTTGGGCACGCGCTCGAGCAGCGCCTGCTCCGGTGAGTCCGGCAGCGGCGTGGTCTGACCGAGCTGCTGCAACGCGGGCTTCGCGGCGGCCCGGGGTTTTCTGGCGGCCATGAGGGTCTGATTCCGGGAGAGTGTTGGCGGCCGGAATGATACCCGGCATCTCGCAGTCGCCCGGGGGCGCGACGTTCAGAACGGGGGTGCTGCGCCACCGACCCTGCGGCCCGCCGCATAGACGGCCGCGACGCAGCGGTCATCCCCCAGGGTCTGCATCACCCCGAGCCAGTGTCCCGGATCGGCCGCGCGGCTCGCGACCCAGGCGAGCAACGGCGTGGCGGACGGATCGAGCACGACGACGTCCGCCTCCAGCCCCGGGCGCAGGTTGCCGATGGTGTCGCCGAGGTCGAGGGCAAGGGCCGCTCCGCCGGTGGCGAGCCAGAGCGCCTGGGCCGGTGCCAGGGCGTGGCCGCGCAGCTGCGCCACCTCGCAGGCGGCGCCCATGGTGCGCAGCATCGACAGCGTGGTACCGGCGCCGACATCGGTCGCGAGGCCGACGCGCACGGGTGGCATCTGACGCTTCGCTGCCGCCAGATCGAACAGCCCGCTGCCGAGAAACAGATTGGAGGTCGGGCAATGGGCGATGGCCGTGCCCGTGGCCGACAGGCGCGACCATTCACGCGGTGACAGATGGATGCCGTGTCCGTGGATGGCACGCGGGCCGAGCAGCCCGCTGTGTTCCATCGCGTCGACGTAATCCAGGCTGGCCGGGTGGAGCTGGCGTATCCACGCCACCTCGGCCAGGTTCTCCGACAGATGCGACTGCAGCCACACGCCGGGAAAGGCCCGGCGCAGCGCCGTCACGGCCTCGAGCTGGGCGGGCGAACTGGTGGCCAGGAAGCG
>Ga0169931_10000730_pt1 | contig 54704 bp, 42 predicted proteins | sample Kivu_15m_20L_FD_129675 | JGI IMG/M metagenome (GOLD analysis project Ga0169931, IMG submission 129675) | Freshwater microbial communities from Lake Kivu, Western Province, Rwanda to study Microbial Dark Matter (Phase II) - Kivu_15m_20L... | ecosystem: Environmental > Aquatic > Freshwater > Lake...
AGCGCCTGCACGGTGCAGTCGAGCACCCAGGACGCGTGCTGGCGACCGTCCTGCTCGGCCCGCTCGAAGCGCACCCGACCGGGCACGTCGTCCCCCGGTGGGGTGTGTGCGGTGCGGACCATCCGCAGGGTCTTCGATCGGCGGAACGGACCGACGCGTGCCGCCAGCACGACCCGCCAGGCACCCGGCCCGGACGGCTCGGCGCTCGTCACGAGGTCGAGCCACGACGGATAGGCGACGAGATCGTCGACGGCGCCGAACAACGTCGAGGGGTCACAGGCGAGATCGATCCGTACCGGCACCTGCACCTGCCCATTGTGGTCCGCCACGTCGACGCAGCGGCGCACCGATGTCAGAGGGGGCCGAGGATCCCCGGCAGGATCGCGACCACGACCCCCTCGGCGACCTCGACGGTCGCCTCCGGCGCCGTGAGCTGGTTGCTCACCCCGAGGCTCGATCCGGGTTCGAGCACCGCTGCGGCAAGCGGGAACAGCAGGCCCGCGGTTCGTCGCACCGTTGCCGGCCCGCCGTAGGCGAGCAGGGTGACGACCTCACCGACCCGACCCTGCAGGTTCCCCTCGGCGCGCACCACGAGGAGCCTGGCCGTTCCCATCCGCGCCTCGACCCCCACCGTGGCGAAGGCGTCGGACGCGAGGACCGCCACGTTGGCGAGCAGATGGTCGAGCCGTCCCCCGTGCCCACCGACGACGGTGACCCGGTCGGCGCCACGTGCGATCGCCCGCTCGACGGCGAGCGCGAGGTCCGTCGCGTCCTTGTCGGGGGGATGGCGCTCCACGGCGGCACCGCTGCGGGTGACCTGCTCGAGGACGTCACCGGGTACCGAGTCGAGGTCCCCGACGACGAGATCGACGGGGAACCCGTGGCGGAGAGCCTCCACGGCACCGGAGTCGGCGGCCACCACGTCGTGCGCCGGGGCGAGCCCGACCACGGCGGCATCGGGCACCGGATCACCGCCGCAGAACACGAGCGCGTGCCGGCCAGCCGCCGTCACGGCGTGTCCGCCTCGACCTGATCGGGGTTCCGGTCGATGAGACGCACCCCCGGACACGCGTCGAGCAGCGCCGCCCGGAACCCGGCGAAGTCCTCGAGGTCGCGCGGGAGGCGCACCTTCGCACCGTCCTCGAAGACCAACACGACCGGTCGGAGACCGATCGAGGTCGTGACCCGCACCTCCCGCAACCCCGCGAGCGGGACGACACGATGCCCCGAACGTGCGTGCAGGTCGAGCGAGGCAGCGCCGCCCGTCGCCACGAGCGCGATGCGTCGGGGCAGCCGTCGGATCCGCCAACGACCGACCACAGCGAGCGCAAGGACCAGGAGGAACACGGCCGCGGCGAAGGTCCAGGCGAGCGCGTCGTCCGACACGGCGAACACGGCGAGCAGGAACCACGGCGGGAGGATGAACGCGGTGAGGACCCCGCAGCCGAGCCGCTGCGTGAACTCCTCGGTCACCTGCCACACCGCTGCGTCGGTCACGGCGGACCCCGGCTCAGCCGGGCATGCCCTCCATACGCACGAGCGTGCGCATCATGACCTCGTCGGTGCCCCCGCCGATCGCCCAGAGGCGCCAATCACGGAAGAACCGGGCCGTCCAGTTCTCCTCGACGTACCCCATCCCACCGTGGAGCTGCACGCACACGTCGGCCACGTGCCGGGCCAGCTTGCCGAGCTTCCACTTCGCGATCGTGGCGAACCGGGTCGTGTCCTCGCCGCGCAGGTACGCGTCGGCACAGCCGTAGTTGTAGTGCCGCAGCAGGTCGAGCTCCGCGTAGCACGCCCCCAGCTCGAACTGCAGGTGCTGGTTGTCGAGCAAGGGACGTCCGAAGGCCTTGCGGTCCCGCAGGTACTCGACGGTCCGGTCGAGGGCGAGCTCCATCGCGCCGACGCCCATGTACGCCGCGATCATGCGCTCGTTCTGGAACTGCATCATCTGCTGCTGGAAGCCCTTGCCGACCTCGCCGATCGTGTTCTCGAACGGGACGCGGACGTCGACGAAGCTCAACTCCGCGGTGTCGGAGGACCGCATGCCGAGCTTGTCGAGACGACGGCTCACGGAGAACCCCGGGGCGGTGGTCGGCACGACGATCTGCGACATGCCCCGGGATCCGCCCTCATCCGAGGTGCGACACAGCAGGCAGATCCAGTCGGCCTGCGTCCCGTTCGTGATCCACAGCTTCGTGCCGTTGATCACCCACTCGTCACCGTCTCGCACCGCACGGGTCGTCAGGCCCGCGACGTCGGATCCCGCATCGGGCTCCGACACCCCGATCGAGCACACCATCTCCCCCGAGATCGCCGGTGCGAGGTAACGGCGCTTCAGCTCCTCGCTTCCGAACCGGGCGAGCGACGGCGTTGCCATGTCGGTCTGCACGGCGATGGCCATCGGCACGCCGGCGCACGCCGCCCGCCCGAGCTCCTCGCCGAGGACGACGGTGAAGGAGTGGTCCGCACCGCCACCGCCGTACGCCGGGTCGTACTCGACCCCGAGCATGCCGACTGCGCCGAGTTTCGGGAACAGCTCGTGGGCCGGGAAGATGCCGTCGTCCTCCCACTGCTCGACGTGGGGGTTGATCTCCCGCTCCACGACCTCGCGGACGGTCTTGCGGAACAGGTCGTGCTCGGCCGTGAACTGCATGGTCCCAGGCTACCCGCCTGCCCGGTGGTGGTCTCACCCGACGCTCGGGCCGAGTCTGCCGGACCCGCGGTCAGGGCGTACATTGTCCGCATGCAGCGCACGATCTTCGAAACCGAGCACGAGATGTTCCGGGACTCCTTCCGCACCTTCGTGGAGAAGGAGATCAAGCCGCACTACGACGCATGGGACCGGGCCGGGATCGTGGACCGCGAGTTGTTCACGAAGGCCGGAGCGGCAGGGTTCCTCTGCATGGACGCTCCGGAGGAGTTCGGCGGCGGCGGCGTCACCGACTTCCGCTACAACATGATCATCAGCGAGGAGCTGCAGTACTCCGGCGCTGCGGGTGCCGGCCTCGGCCTCACGCTCCACAACGACATCTGCCTGCCGTACTACCTGAACCTCGCCAACGAGGAGCAGACGGCCCGCTGGCTGCCGGGCATCATCAGCGGTGAGCTCATCACCGCGATCGCCATGACCGAGCCCGGGATCGGGTCCGACCTCGCCTCGATGCAGACCACGGCGATCCGTGACGGCGACCGGTACATCGTGAACGGCTCGAAGACGTTCATCACCAACGGCATCAACTCCGATCTCGTCATCGTCGCCTGCAAGACCGATCCGACCCAGAAGCACAAGGGCATGTCGCTGCTCGTGCTCGAGCGTGGCATGAAGGGCTTCGAGCGCGGTCGCAACCTCGAGAAGGTCGGCCAGCACGCGCAGGACACGGCCGAGCTGTTCTTCACCGACGTCGAGGTCCCCGTCGCGAACCTCCTCGGCGCCGAGGGCCAGGGGTTCATGCACCTCGTCACGAACCTGCCGCAGGAACGGCTCTCCATCGCCGTGTCCGGCGTCGCGGCATCGCAGGCGGCGCTCGACTGGACGCTCGAGTACTGCAAGACCCGGACCGCGTTCGGTCAGCCCATCGGCTCGTTCCAGAACAGCCGGTTCAAGCTCGCCGAGATGAAGACCGCCGTCGACGTCGCCACGCAGTACGTCGACCAGTGCGTGCTCGCCCTGAACGAGGGGTCGCTCTCCGCAGACGACGCCGCAGCCGCCAAGTGGTGGTGCACCGAGCTGCAGAAGCAGACCGTCGACACCGGCGTGCAGCTCCACGGCGGCTACGGCTACATGCTCGAGTACCCCATCGCCCGGGCCTACGTCGATGCCCGGATCACGACGATCTACGGCGGGACGACCGAGATCATGAAGGAGATCGTCGGCCGCTCCATGGGCGTGTGACCGACCACGTGTCCAGGCACCCGCAGACCGCTGCGTGGTTCGACGCGCCGACCGTTTCCGACCTCCGCCGTCGGGCCGGTGCCAAGTGGAACCGGTTCGGTTCGGACGTCCTGCCGGCATGGGTCGCCGACATGGACTTCCCACCCGCACCGGTGGTCACCGAGGCCGTCGCCGACCTGCTCACGACCGGCGACCTCGGCTACCCCTGGCTCGGGGTGACGGGCGCCCCGAACCCGATCGGCGTCGCCTTCGCGTCGTGGGCGGCACGCCGCTACGGCTGGGAGCTCGACCCCGACCGCGTCGTGCCCACGATCGACGTGCTGCAGCCGCTCGTGCACGTCATCGAGGCCGCGACCCGACGCGGGGACGGCGTCGTCATCCAGACGCCGATCTACCCGCCGTTCCTCGCCGCGCTCGAGATGATCGGCCGGCGACTCGTCGACCACCCTCTCGGCTCGGCGGCGGAGGGGTACCCGCTCGACGTCGACGCACTCCGGACGCTCGACCCGGGAGCCCGGGTGCTGTTGCTGTGCAACCCGCACAACCCGACCGGTCGCGTCTTCCGCAGGGACGAACTCGAGGCTCTCGCCGCCCTCGCCCTGGAGCGAGATCTGCTGGTCGTGTCCGACGAGATCCACGCCGACCTCGTCTACCCCGGGGCGACCCACATCCCCTTCGCGACGCTCGGCCCCGAGGTCGCCGCCCGCACGGTGACGCTCACCTCGCCGACGAAGTCCTTCAACATCGCCGGGCTGCGGCTCGCCGTCGCCGTCTTCGGTTCCGCCACGGTGGAGCGCCGCTACCGCGACCTCCCCCGTTTCGGTCTCGGCGGCGTGAACAGCGCCGGACTCGCCGCGACGCTCGCCGCGTGGAACCACGGCGAGGAGTGGCTCGACGCGCTCGTGGGCTACCTCGACGACAACCGCCGTCACGTCGAAGCGACGATCGCCGAGCGGATGCCCGGACTCGCGCATCGAGCGCCCGAGGCGACGTACCTCGCATGGATCGACGCCCGGGGGCTCCCAGGTGACGCCGGCGCCGACCCGTTCGGCTTCTTCCTCGAGAAGGCCCGGGTGGGCCTCAACGACGGTGCCGATTTCGGGGTCCACGGCCGCGGGTTCGTGCGTCTGAACTTCGCCACGTCGCGGGGCGTCCTCGACGCCGTCCTCGACCGGATGGCCGACGCGATCGCGAGGACGACATGACCACGACCCGCCCCTCCGCCGCCCGAACCCCCTGCCGCGTGCGGGCTGCCATCGCTGCCGGGGTGCTCGCCGTCGTCCTCGCTGCGGCACCCGCCGTCCCGGTCGGCGCTGCGACGACCGCCACGACCACACTGGCACCGCGGGGCACCGCTCCGACGCCGGTGGGGACGCCGGACATCATCCCGCTGCCGAACAGCGGGCGGGCACCGGCGACGCCGGGCGACCGCGGTGGGTGGCAGCAGCAGGTGCTGTTCTTTTCGATCTGCGGAGCGATCCTCGTCGGGATCGGACTCATGTGGCGCGAGTCGCGGGTGAAGCGTCGGCGTCAGGGACGCCTCCCCGTGCGCTCGACGAAGAACGGAGGATGACCCCATGTTCACCGGCATCGTGGAGGAGCTCGGTCGCTACCTCGGTCGCGAGGGCGACCGGTTCCGTTTCTCCGGAAGCGTCGTGCTCGAGGGCTCACGTCTCGGCGACTCCATCGCCGTGAACGGCTGCTGCCTGACGCTCGTGCAGTCCGACGACGACGGCGGCTGGTGGGAGGCGGACCTCTCGCCCGAGACGCTCGCCCGCACCAGCCTCGGGGCGCTGCAGCCCGGCGACGTCGTGAACGAGGAGCGACCGCTCACCCTCGACGCCCGGCTCGGCGGCCATCTCGTGCTCGGTCACGTCGACGCCGTCGGCACCCTCGAGGTCGGCCCGCCGGACCTGCGCATCGGCGTCCCGGCGGACCTCCTCCGCTACTGCGTGCCGAAGGGATCGGTGGCGATCGACGGCGTGAGTCTCACCATCGTCGACGTCGTCGAGACGAACGGTGGCACCCACGGTGCACTCACCTTCGCCATCATTCCCCACACCGCAGCGGTCACCACGCTCGGCCACAAGGCGCCGGGGAGCCCGGTGAACCTCGAGGTCGACGTCATGGCGAAGCACGTCGAGAAGCTCGTGACCCCCTACCTGGCGCGGCCCTGAGGACGACCTCGGGGGCCCGGGCTAGTGTCCGGCGCATGACACCGCAGGAACTCGTCTCGGCCGCCTGTCCCAAGATCGGACTGCTCGGCGCCGTCTTCTACTTCCACCCCAAGACCGTCGCGACCGGCAAGGAACACAACCTCGACGGCTTCCGCTTCTACTTCCTCGGTCGTGGCGGCGTCCTCGGCGACGTCGAGCCCGCCGTGGTGCAGAGCGCGTTCGGGTACTTCCACGGCGACCTCGTGGCGAAGATCTGGAACTCGGCGAAGGAGCGCATGGCGCCGCGCGCCGCGGCGACGCTCTACATGGAGTGCTGCCGCCGCATCGGCCGCGACGCGTTCGCCGACATCGCCGGACTCGACCGGTTCTGCGCCTCGGCCGAGGCGGTCGTCGCCGCCGTCGATCCGCCCGGCCTCGCCCTGTACGCCGGCACCGCGGCCGAACCCCTCCCCGAGGACCTCCCGGGCCGGGCGATGCAGCTCGTGGCGACGCTCCGTGAGTACCGGGGCAGCGTGCACCTGCTCGCCGTCGTCGCCTCGGGGGTCAGCGCGGACGTGGCGCACGCCATCCGACGCCCCGACGACACGGCGACCTTCGGCTACGCCGAGGCCCCCGCGAGCACCGACGCCGACCGGGCGGCGCTCGCCGCCGCCGACGCCCTGACCGACACCATCTGCGCCGGCGCGTACGCGGCGGTGCCGGAGGCCGACCGGGCCCAGTTCGTCGCGACCCTCGAGGCGATGGAGACGGCGCTCGCCGGATGACCGCTCCGGTCCGACGGCAGCCATGCCGTCGGACCGGTACGGTCACCCCATGCGCATCGGCCTCATCTCCGACACCCACGTGCCGGAGGCTCCCGAGCTCTGGCCGCAGATCCACGACGCCTTCCGGGGAGTCGACGCGATCCTGCATGCCGGTGACATCTACGACCTCGGCGTGCTCGACTCGCTCGCGGAGATCGCTCCCCTCTACGCCTGCCGGGGCAACGGGGACGACGGCAGCAGCGGACGCCCCCGTCAGCCGGACCACCCGTGCCTTCGCGACCACTGGCTCGTGGAGCTCGGCGGCGTGACGATCGCCTTGACGCACTGGGTGCCGGTTCCGGAACGACCGAGCGTGCTCGGCCTCCGCGGAGCGATCGACCGCCACTTCGGCGTGGACGTCGTCCCGGACGTGGTCGTGCACGGCGACACCCACGTGGAGGACATCCGCGTCGTCCGGGACATCCTGTGCGTGAACCCGGGCTCCCCCACCTTCCCGCACAACCTGACCTACCGGTTCGGGACGGTTGCGTTCCTCGACATCGACGAGCACGGCGAGGTCGAGGCGGAGATCCGCATGCTCACCGACGACGGCCACGACGTCTTCGACTGGGAGTACTGGGGACGGCGACCCTGGTGAGCGCCGCTCAGGTCGGCTCGTCGGCGGTCACGCCCCGCTCGTACAGGTCGGCGACGCGTGTCGCGTCGTACCCGAGAGCGGCGAAGACCTCGCGGTTGTGCTCACCGAAGCGTGGTGCGGGCCCGCGCAGGGACGCCGGGGTCCGGGCGAACCGCCACGGCCAGGTCGTCGCCGGGTAGTAGCCCACGACGTGCTGGCGCTGTAATGCGTAGATCCCGCGCTCGTGGATGTGCGGATCGGCGAGGATCTGCCAGTTCCGCAGCACCGGTGCCGCAGCGACACCGACGGCGTGGCACGCCTCGGTCACCTCGTACTGCTCGAGCGTCCGCGTCCAGGCGGACACCGCATCGTCGATCTCGTCGTGCCGTTCGGCGCGGCCGGTGAGGTCGACGAGCCCGGGGTCCACGGCGAGGTCGTCCCGACCGACGAGACGGGCGAGCGCCTGCCACTGCGCGGTCGTTGTGCAGGAGATCGCCACCCAGTGGTCGGTTCCCGCGCAGGGGTGGACACCCTGGGTCGCCACGGCAGGGTCGCGGTTCCCCATCGGCGGTCGCTCGACGCCCGTGTGCTCGGCGAGGAGCAGCGCCTCGGTGCAGAACGTCGCCCCGACCTCGTTGAGGGACATCTCCACCCACTGACCGACACCGGTCCGATCCCGATGCGCCAAGGCCGCCAGGACCGCGTTCGCCCCGAGGATCCCGCTCGTCGGATCGGCGTAGAACAGCGTGGTCCTCGAGACCTGGCCGTCGGGGTAGCCGGTGACCGAGGTCAGCGCGGAGGTCGTCTCGATGTTCGCCCCGTAGGCGAGCCAGTCGCGCCGTGGCCCGTCCGCCCCGTACCCCGACATCGACAGCATGACGAGACGGGGGTTCACCGCCGACAGGGCCGGCCAGTCGAGGCCGAGGTTCCCCATCACCCGAGCGCTGTTGTTCTCGATGAGCACGTCGGCGGTGCGGACGAGGTCGAGCAGCACCTGGCGGCCGTCGGGCACGGCGAGATCGATGCAGACGTCCCGCTTGTTGCGGTTCATCTCGGCGAAGTAGAGCGACCGGTGGTGGGGTTGGCGCTGGAAGTCCTTCGTCGGACCCGCCCAGTACAGCGCCCGGGTCGCCGGACGTTCGGCCCGCTCGACCTTGACCACGTCGGCACCGAGGTCGGCGAGGTAGCGGCCGCAGAGCGGTCCGGCCCAGTTCTGCGTGACCTCGACCACCCGCAGCCCGGCGAGCGGGCCGGGCCCGCCTGCGCTCGTACCGCCGCCCGCGGCGCCACCCGCCGCAACAGTCGCCGACCCGACCGCCGCCGCGGTCTCCGCGCGCACGGCGGCATCGTGCTCGCCGACCGTCGGAGCCCGGCCACGGCGCTGCGATCGACCCGCCGTGAGACGGTACGGCTGGCCGGGGAACCGCAGCGCGGGAGCGTCGCCGTCGACCGGATCGGTCTCCCACCAGGACCGGAAGGCGAGCTGCGGGTCCTCGAGGACCCCCGTCGGGGTCACGACCGGGGTAACCGCGATCCGCAGGAGTTGGCCCCGCTCCACGATCTCGGCCACCGGGCGGTCCGCCGCCCAGCGGGCGATTGCGTCGAAGATCCGTGGGATGTTCGCGAACCAGGTCGGGATGTCCCGGGTGAGATCCTCCGCCGCAAGGTCCGGTCGTTCGATGAGGGTGAAGATCGCGTCGTTCGGGACGATCCGCATCAGGTAGAAGCGGCCGTCGGCGGCGTCGATCAGGTCGCTGGGGACACGCTCCATCACCTCCCCGCACCCCGCCCACGAGGACACCAGCCACGCGTGCGCAGCGAGCACGGCGTCGAGCGCCGCCACCTCGACGTGCTGTCCACGCCCCGACGCCCGGCGTTCCCAGAGCCCGACCTGGGCAGCGAAGAGGGCGTGCGCCCCCGCGTGCAGCGACGCCTGTCCGCCCGGCAGCCACAACGGCTCACGGTCCGGCGCGCCGGTGATGCCGAGGTACCCGCCCATCGCCCAGACACTCAGGTCCGACGCCGGCGCCCCGGCCCAGGGGCCGGAGCGTCCCCACGGGCTCACATCCACGACGACCGTCCTTTCCGCGACCCCGGCGGCGACCGACGCCGCGAGCGGGTGGTCGTCGTCGACGAGGAGGACGTCGGTGTCGGTGAGCAGTCCCGGCAGGATCGGGTCGTCGACCCGGTCGACGCGCACCGAGCGCCAACCTGCGGCGAGGTGGGCGAACCACAACCCGGATCCCGTCGGACCGAGCGGCGGCCGGGACCGGAGCGGGGAGCCGGATCCCGGTTCGAGGAGGATCACGTCGGCGCCGAGATCGGCGGCCAGCTTCGCGGCGAACCCCGTCGCGAGCCCGCCGCCACAGACGAGGACACGGTGGCCGACGAGCGCGCCGTCCACCTCGGCCGTCCGGGCGGTCGCCCCGGCATCCCCCGTGGTCCCCTCCACGGCGGGCACGCTACCCCCCGCCGGTGCCGCCCGTGTCCGCAGCGAAGGGTGCGAACTATCCTGCGGCGCCGGGTGCGATCCCGTAGGGGTTGCTCGACCACGGAGTGAGCGATGGCCGGAACGACTGCGGTGACGATCCTCGGCGACCCGAGCGGCACGGAGGACGTGCTCACCCCCGAGGCACTCGAGCTCGTCGCGGCGATGGAACGTGCCCATGGTCCGGCGCGGCAGGCCCTGCTCGCCGCCCGCGTCGAGCGGGCTGCCCGGTTCCGGGCGGGTGAACGACCCTCCCTGTCCCCCGAGACGGCGGCGATCCGTTCCGGCGACTGGACGGTGCCCCCCGCCCCGGCCGACCTCGCCGATCGTCGCTGCGAGATCACCGGACCGTCCGAGCGCAAGATGATGATCAGCGCGCTCAACTCGGGCGCGCGGGTGTTCATGTCCGACATCGAGGACGCCCTGTCGCCCGGCTGGTCGAACGTCATCGACGCCCAGCGGAACATCCGTGACGTCGCCGACCTGAGTATCACCTTCACTCGGCCCGACGGCAGCGTCGACCGGCTGGCCGAGGACCCGGCGACGATCGTCGTCCGGCCCCGGGGACTCCACATGGGCGAGCGACGGCTCACGGTCGACGGCGCGACCCCGTCGGCGTCGTTGTTCGACGTCGCCCTCGCCGCCCTGCACAGCGCACCGCGGTTCCTCGCCCGCGGGAGCGGCCTCTACCTCTACCTCCCCAAGATCGAGTCCCACCACGAGGCCGCCTGGTGGAACGCGGTGCTCGGCGATCTCGAGGCCCGGGTCGGCATCCCGCACGGGTCGATCCGGGTGACCGTGCTGATCGAGACGATCCTCGCCGCCTTCGAGATGGAGGAGATCCTCCACGCCCTTCGCGACCGGATCACCGGGCTGAACGCGGGCCGGTGGGACTACATCTTCTCCATCATCAAGAAGTTCGGGTTCGACCCGTCCTTCGTGCTGCCCGACCGTGGCCAGGTCACGATGACGGTCCCCTTCATGGCGGCGTACGCCGAACGGCTCGTCGCCGTGTGTCACCGGCGTGGCGCCCATGCGATCGGCGGCATGTCGGCCTTCATCCCGAACCGTCGCGATCCCGAGGTGACCGAACGGGCCCTCAGCGCCGTCCGCAACGACAAGGAACGAGAAGCCGACCTCGGTTACGACGGCACCTGGGTCGCGCACCCCGATCTCGTCCCCGTTGCGACCGAGGTGTTCGACCGGGTCCTCGGGGATCGGCCGAACCAGCTCGCGGTCCGACCCCCGGTGCCCGAGTCGGCCGCCGCGCTCATCGACACCACCATCCCCGGAGCGGTGATCACCCGGACCGGCCTACGCAACAACGTCAGCGTCGCCCTGCAGTACCTCGAGGCGTGGCTCGCAGGCCGGGGTGCGGTGGCGATCAACGACCTGATGGAGGACGCCGCTACCGCCGAGATCTCCCGCACGCAGCTCTGGCAGTGGGTCCGCCACGGAGCCCGCCTCGACGACGGAACCGTCGTGACCGACCACCTCGTCCTCGAGGAGCTCGACGCCGAGGTCGCCCGGCTGGCGGCGACGGGTCTCGACGCTGACCGCCTCGGCGTCGCTGCGGATCTCGTCCGTCAGGTGGCGCTCCTCGAGGAGCTCCCCGACTTCCTCACGCTCGTCGCCGAGACGCATCTCGCCTGAGGCCGCGGGCGGGCCGCTCAGGCGGGCCGCACCATCGTGAAAGTCTCCTCCACCGCCACGTAGTCGTGGTAGCCGAGGCGTCCGATCGGACGGGCCCGTCGCAGGTCGACCATCCCGTCCACGACGACGTCGTCGGCGATGTGCACCTGCACCACCCTTCCGATCACCATCGCGTTCGCGACGCTCGGCGTCGACGGGAGCTCGACGATCCCTTCGACGGTGCACTCGAGCGCGATCGGCGCGGCCGCGACCCGTGGCGGACGGACCACGACGGAGGCCGCCGGCGCCAACCCTGCCGCCGCCATCTCGTCGACCGAACGGGCCACGGTGGCGGAGGTCTCGTTCATCTGTTCGCGCAGGTCCCAGGTGCAGAGGTTGAACACGAACTCGCCGGTCTCCCGGGCGTTCCGCAGGGAGTCCTTCGGCCCGCCCTCACGGTGTTCGCCGTTCGCGCAGAACATGAAGCAGAGCGGGTCGTTGGCCACGAGGTTCGCGAAGCTGTACGGCGCGAGGTTCACGACGCCGTCGCCCGAGATCGTCGACACCCACCCGATCGGACGAGGTACCACGAGCGTCCCATAGAGCGAGTGTCGGAAGCCGGGCGGACGGAGGCCGGGGTGATCGGCTGGGGCGAAGTGCACGTCCGCAGCGTAGGCGTCGTGGCGGTACCGTGACGCCGGTGCAGAACGAACCTGGCCGCAACGACCGTCAGCCGCTCGCCGGGATCCGGGTCGTCGAGCTCGCGACCGGTGTCGCCGGACCCTACGCGGGCAAGTTGTTCGCCGACTTCGGTGCCGACGTGGTCAAGGTCGAGGGTCCGACCGGCGACCGCGCCCGCCGCGCCGGCCCGTTCCCGGGCGACGTCGAGAACCCGGAACGGTCCGCCGCATTCCTCCACCTGAACACCAACAAGCACAGCGTGCGGGGCACCCCGGATCTGCTCGGCCGCCTCGCCCGATGGGCGGACCTCGTCCTCGAGGGCGACGGCGACGAGACGCTCGCCGCCTGGGGCATCGACCTCGACGACCTGCGCGCCCGACGCCCGGATCTTGTTCGGGTCGCGGTCACCCCCTTCGGTACCGACGGTCCCTACGCCGGGTGGCGTGGCGCCGACATCGTCACCTACGCGATGGGTGGTCCGATGCACGCCACCGGCATGGCGGGACGCGAGCCGCTCAAGCTCGCCGGATCGGTCGTGTCCGTCCAGCACGGCAACGTCGCGGCCGTCGCCGCGCTCGCCGCCCTCACCGTCGCCGATCGTCACGGTCGGGGGCCCGTCGTCGACGTCGCCGCGTTCGAGACCCAGGCCGGGTCGATCGACCGGCGTGGTGGCTACCTGATGTGGCGGCAGTTCACCGGCGTCGACGCAGGGCGTCGCGGCGGTCACCGCGCCGGGGTCATCCCGGCGGGCATCTACCCGACCGAGGACGGCTACGTGCAGGTGCTCATGGCACCGAACTGGCTCGTCCGCCTCGCCGAAGACCTGCTCGATGACGCTGACCTCGCCGCCCGCTACCGCTCACCTTCCTGGCAGGACGACCCCGAGATCGCCGGCCTTCTCGACGACGCCCTCCACGTCTGGACCCTCACCCGCACCAAGGCGGCCGCTCAGGCCGAGGCACAGGCGCTCGGGCTCGGGGTGATGGCGCTCAACGCACCCGAGGACGTCATCGCCGATCTCCACCTCAGCCGGCGCGAGGCCTTCCGGCCGGTCGACCATCCCGTCGCCGGTTCCTACCGGACCCCCGGGCCGCCGTTCCGACCCACTGCGCCGGGGTGGGTGCTGCGACGCCGCCCACCGCTCCTCGGCGAACACGAGGACGACCTCGCCACCGCCGACGCCCTGCCGCCGCGCCCGACCGTGCCGCCCTCGGCGACCACGGGCCTCCCGCTCGAGGGCATCCGGGTCCTCGACCTGACGGTCGTGTGGGCCGGCCCGTACGGGACGACGCTCCTCGGCGACCTCGGTGCCGACGTGATCCGCGTCGACAACGCGAACCTCTTCCCGACCGCGACCCGCGGCGCCGTCCCCCGACCGGCGCCGGGTCGGGCCCGCGATCTCGGCGAGCTGTGGGGCGCCTTCCCCGACGACGACCCGGGTGCGCGGCCGTGGAACCGCGTGGGGGCCTTCATCGTCCACGCCCGCAACAAGCGCAGCGTCACCCTCGACCTCCGCACCGACCTCGGTCGTGAGGCGTTCCTCCGCCTCGTCGAGCAGGCAGACGTGCTCGTGGAGAACAACTCCGTCAAGGTCCTCGAGCGGCTCGGCCTCGGTTGGGAGGTGCTCACCGACCGCAACCCGCGCCTCGTCGTGGTGCGCATGCCGTCGCTGGGGCTCGACGGGCCGTACGCCCATTACATCGGCTTCGGTGCCCACGTCGAGGCCCTCTGCGGTCTCACCCATCTTCGCGGGTACCCCGACATGGACCAGACGGCGAACGCGTCGACCTATCACATGGATCCGGCGAGCGGGACCGTTGCGGCCTTCGCCACGCTCGCCGCCCTCCGCCGCCGGGAGACGACCGGCGTCGGCGAACTCGTCGAGGTCGCCCAGTCGGAGAACCTGCTGAACCACCTCGGTGACCACCTCGTCGACGCATCGCTGGGGGGTGGCGGACGCACCCATGCCGGCAATCGGCACCCGACCTTTGCCCCGCAGGGCTGCTACCCCTGCGCGGGGGACGACCGCTGGGTGGTGCTGTCCATCGACGACGACGAAGCATGGTCAGCGCTGTGCGGCGCCCTCGACGCGCCCGACCTCGCCGCCGACCCGGGGCTCGCCCATGCCCCTGGGCGCCGGGCCCGCCACGACGAGATCGACGCCCGCATCGCCGAGTGGACCGCGGGGCTCGACCGGTGGGAGGCGACGAGGCGCCTCCAGGACGCGGGCATCGCCGCCGGACCGGTCCTCGGCGACGGCGACTGCTGGACCGATCCACACCTTCGCGCCCGGTCGTTCTTCCGACCGAACGGCTCCGAGGACCTCGGCACGATCGAGTTCCCCGGCCATCTGTGGCGCTGGGACGGTCCACCCCTGCGGTGGGACCCGATCAACCGGCTCGGCGCCGACAACGATGCGGTACTCCGCACGGTGGCCGGGCTCGACGACGCAGCGATCGACGCGCTCCGGAACGCCGGACAGCTGCGCTTCGACTACGTCGATGCCGCCGGCTCGCCTCTCTGATCGAGCCGGGCGTCGACCCAGGGGCGGAGCAGCACCCTGCAACGGTGGGCGAACGCCTGCATCTCGCGGAGGGACGGGTCGTCGAGGCCGTGGACACTGAGCTCGGGCAGGAGCTGGGCCCGGTAGTTCTTGATGGTGTTGACGGCGAGGCCGCACTGCGCCGCGACCGCCTGGTAGGCGATGTCGACCGACGGGTCGAGCAGCGCGGACCACAGCTTGGCGTGACCGAGATGCTGCACGAGCAGGCGGAACCGCTCGACGCTGCGCCAGGACGGACGACCTTCGGGCAGCACCGCACGGAAGGGCTCGTCGAGGATGCCCTCCCCGCCCTCGGTGACCGTGCGCAGCGCGTCCACGAGGTCCTCGACCGTGCGGGCGCGGGAGAGCACCGCGACGACGGGCAGGAGCTCCCACGCGTCGCGCACCGCCGGCACGATCGCCGCGTCGCCCCGGCTCAGCACGACGAGCTTGGTCTCGGGCGAACGCTCACGAATCGCGACGAGGGCGTCGATGCAGGAGCAGTCGAATGCCGGGAAGCGGTCGTCGACGACGGCGACGTGCGGCCGTGCTGCGGCAGCGACCGCCCCTGCAGCATCGGGCCCGGCGACGACGTCGACCGCCGCGTCGAGCCCGCCACGCAAGGCGACGGCGAACAGTTCGGAGAACCCGACCGCTTCGTCGACCAACAGCAGACGCTTCATCACACCCCAGTGCTCACCGGACAGGACCGACGCAATCGTCGCACCCGGGTGTGACAAAAAAGTGGATTACCGCCACCAGCAGTTCACCGAGACGCCACTGGCGAGAATTTCAGCGATGTAGTTCCACCACTGTCGGCCCGTTCGGCCTCAGCCGAGGTGCACCGGGACGGACCGGGGTCCGCGGATCTGGCCGCCCGTCCACTCGAGCTCGGCACCCTCGACGAGGGAGAACTCGGGGAACGCCGCGAGCCACTCGATCAGCGCGACCTGCAACTCCATGCGAGCGAGGTTCGACCCGACGCAGCGGTGGATGCCGAGTCCGAACGCGGCGTGCCGGTTCACCTCACGGTCGATGCGGACCTCCTCGGGCGCCTCGAAGAGCGCCGGATCCCGGTTCGCTGCGGGGAACGACAGCAGCACCCGGTCCCCGGCGTGCATCGGGCAGCCGCCGACCGTGGTGTCCTCCTTGACGATGCGCGCCATCGTCACCGGCGCGTACACCCGGAGGAACTCCTCGATCGCCGTCGGGATGAGCTCGGGTTCCGCCACCAGGCGACGGCGATCCTCGGGGTGGGTCGCGAGGTGCAGCAGCGACGAGCCGATCGAACTCCACGTGGTGTCGATCCCGGCGACGAGGAGCAGGAACGCCGAGCCGAGGATGTGGCGATCGGTGAGCGGGGCGCCGTCGAGCTCGGCGGCCATCAGGTCGGCGATCAGGTCCTCGTGGGGCGCCGGGTCGGCCCGGCGAGCCTCCACATGGCCCTTGAAGTACTCGAAGAGCTCCTTCGTGGCGGCCCGGCCTACCTCGAAGTCGTAGGGGCCGATCTGCAGGACGCGCACGACCCAGTCGGTGAAACGCTCCTCCTCCTCGAGGGGGATGCCGAGCATCGTCGCGATGACGAGCACGGGGATGTGGCGTGCGTAGCGATCTGCCGCGTCGACCACGTCGTCACCAGACTCGCGGATCTCCGCGATCAGGCGACGGGCGAGGTCACGCGCCAGCGGAGTCAGGCGTTCGACCGCCTTGGGGGAGAACGAGGGCAGCAGCACCCGACGTGCCCCGGTGTGCTCGGGCGGGTCGGACGTGATCGGCGGTGCGGTGAGGATCGTGCCCTCACCCGGCTTGCGCCCCGTCACGCCGACGGTCACCGACGAGAAGTGGTCCGTGTCGGCCGCGATCTCTGCGATGTGCTCGTAGGTGACCGGCATCCACTGGCCGCCCCACCGGTCGCTGTGCGCGACCGGGCAGCGCTCCCGCAGGTCGGCGAACACCGGGTAGGGGTCGGCGACGAACTCGGGGTCGAAGATGTCGAAGTCGATCGCCCAGTCGCTCACCGGCTCGCGTTCCATCAGCCTCTCCCCTTCGACGTGCCCTGCGTCACAGCGTAGCGGGTGGCGAGCGGGGACGTCCGGGTGCGATCCGTCAGCGTTGCGTCCCCACGAGCAGGTCCTTGAAGGGGGTGTCACGATCCGGACCCGGCTCCTTCGGGAGACCGAGCCCACGCTCACCGACGATGTTGCGCTGGATCTCGTCGGTGCCGCCGTAGATCCCCGGCGCCGGCGAGAACAGCGTGAACTCGGCGAGCCAGCCGTCGAAGGGACCGTCCGCGGCGCCGAGCTGTGCCGCCGGACCGGCGAGCTCGCACGCGAGGTCCCGCGCCGCGTGCACGGCAGAGGTCATCGCGATCTTGGCGAGCGAACCGTCGACGGCGGTGCGCGACCCGTTCGCCTTGGCGAGCAGGCCGGTCATCCGGAGCACCTCGACCCGCGTGTGCAGGTCGGCGAGGCGATCCCGGACCCGTGGGTCCCCGAGCCGACCGGCGCTGCGGGCGAGATCGGTGATCCGTCGGAGGGTGCCCGGTCCGACCCCGCCACCGAACACCGCACGCTGGGTCCGCAGGAACGCGGACGCCGGCCGGTCGAGATGCCCGGCGATCGAGCCGGGGAACGCCCGGCTGAACGACCCGTCGGAGCCCCCGATGCCGGCACGCTCGTGCTGCAGGGTCGTGTTGGCGACCGCCCAGCCGTCGTGCAACCCGCCGAGCACGTGCGAGTGGGGCACCCGGGCGCCGTCGAGGAACACCTCGTTGAACACGGCGTGACCGGTCATCTCCACGAGCGGCCGGATCTCGACACCCGCCTGGCGCATCGGGAACAGGAAGAAGGTGATGCCGCGGTGCTTGGGTGCATCGGGATCGGTGCGGGCGATGAGGATGCCGAAGTCGGCGAACTGTCCGGTGGAGGTCCAGACCTTCTGGCCGGTGACCACCCACTCGTCTCCGTCCCGGACGGCCTTCGTCTGCAGGCTCGCGAGATCGGAACCGGCGCCCGGCTCGGAGAAGAGCTGGCACCAACCCTCGGTCCCGTCGACGAGGGGTGGGACGAACCGTTCGATCTGCTCGGGGGTGCCGCAGTGCAGGATCGTCGGCAGGGCGAGCGATGTGCCGATGCCGCCGGCCGGTCCGAGCACGTCGCGATCCCGCAGCACCCCGGCGACGAGCCGTGTGCGCTCCCGGTCGTACCCTCGACCCCACGGCGTCGGGAGTTGCGGCATCGCGAGCCGAGCGTCGGCGAGCGCCCGCCACCAGTCCCGCACCGTCACCGTGTCCGACCAGTGCTCGTCGACGAAGGCCTCGACCTCGGCGCGCAGCTCCTCGACCGTCGGCAGATCCGTTCCCGCCATCCCGACATCACCTCCGTGCCGCCCGACGCCCGGACGCTAGTGATCCGCCGAGCGCGACGTCACACGCTGCGCAAGGATGACGGCGTGCTCGACCACCTGCGCATCCTCGACGCGACCGACGACCGGGGCCAGATCGCTGGACTGTTCCTCGCCCAGCTCGGGGCCGACGTCGTTCTGCTCGAACCCCCCGAGGGGACGGTCACCCGACGCATGGCGCCCTTCGTCGACGCTGCGGGCGACCCCGACACGAGCTTGCGCCACTGGTCCTACAACCGGGGCAAGCGGTCCGTCACCGTGGCCGACCCGACCACCCTCGCCACGCTCGCCGCGGACGCGGACGTCCTGCTGCACACCCCGGGTGCCCTCGGCGGTGTGGCCGTCGACCTCGCGGCGCTCCGAGCGGCGAACCCGGCGCTCGTGACGGTCGCCATCACGCCGTTCGGCGACGACGGGCCGAAGGCGGACTGGGCGGCAACCGACCTGACGGTCGCCGCGTCGAGCGGCCAGCTCGTCCTCACCGGTGACGCCGACCGCCCGCCCGTGCGGATCAGCGAACCCCAGTCGTTCCACCATGCGGCCCTCGAAGGGGCCGTCGGCGCCCTCCTCGCGCTCACCGAGCGTGCCCGGTCGGGGCTCGGCCAGCACGTCGACGTCTCCGCACAGCAGTCGATGACCGAGGCGACGCAGGCGTCGATGCTCGCCGCTGCGGTCGGCGCCCTCCCCTACCGGCGCACGGCCGGAGGGATCCTCGTCGGCCCGTACAAGGTCCGCTTCGTCTACCCGGCGCTCGACGGCCACGTGTCGATCACGCTGCTCTTCGGGGCCATGATCGGTCCGTTCACGGCGCGCCTCATGTCGTGGGTGCACGAGCGGGGGTTCTGCGACGAGGCGACGCGGGACCTCGACTGGGTCGGGTTCTTCGAGTTGCTGTTCTCCGGCCGCCTCGAGGCCTCGGTGCTCCAGACGGCGACCGACGCCGTCGCGGCCATGACGGCGACGATGACGAAGGCCGAGATCATGGCCGAGGCCACCGCCCGCCGCCTCCTCGTCGCTCCCGTCGCCACCCCCGCCGACGTGGTCGCCGAGGAGCAGTTCCGGGCGCGCGACTACTGGGACCGCCACGAGATCGGTGGACGGCCGGTGGATCTGCCGGGACCCTTCGTGCGGTCCTCGACCGGTGGGGTCCGCCGTCTCGGGCCGCCACCCTCGCCTGGTTCGACGACGACGGCGGACCTGCGGCGCAGCCGGCCCCCCGGCGTCGCCGCATCCGTCCGCCCCCTCGTCGGCCCGGCCGACGACCGGCGGCCGCTCGCCGGCCTGCGGGTCGCCGACTTCAGCTGGGCGATCGCCGCGCCCATGAGCACCCGGGTCCTCGCCGACTGGGGTGCGACGGTCGTGCGCGTGGAGTCCCTGCACCGGATGGAGGCCATCCGTGGCGCGGGCCCGTTCCTCGCCGGGACGGCCCTCGGCATCGAGGACACGGCACAGTGGCACACCGTCGGGGCGGGGAAGTTCGGCATCCAGCTCGCCATGGCGCGCCCCGAGGCCCAGGCGGTCGCCCGGGACCTCGTCGCATGGGCCGACGTGGTCGTGGAGTCCTTCACCCCCGGGACGATGGCCGGCTGGGGACTCGACGCCGACACCATTCGCTCGAGCCGCCCCGACCTCGTGTACGTCTCGAGTTGCCTGATGGGCCAGACCGGCCCTCGGGCCGACTACGCCGGATTCGGGAACCTCGCGGGCGCGGTGACCGGTTTCTACGAGCTGACCGGGTGGCCGGACCGTCCGCCCGCCGGGCCGTTCCTCGCCTACACCGACTACACGTCGCCCCGGGGGACGCTCGTCGCCCTGCTGGCCGCGCTCGAGCACCGACGTCGGACCGGGATCGGCACCCACCTCGACTTCGCGCAGGCAGAAGGCGCGCTCCACTTCCTCGCCCCGACCCTCGCCGAGGTCACCGCGCACGGCACGAACCCGACTCGCGTGGGGAACGTCGACCTCCGGTTCGTCCCCCACGGCGTGTACCCCTGCGTCGGCGAGGACCGGTGGCTCGCGCTCGCCGCCACGGACGATGCGCAGTGGGCGTCCCTTGCGCACTGCATCGGACGTGCCGACCTCGCCGACCTCGACCAGCCGGGCCGGGCGTCCCGCGTGGCCGAGATCGACGACGTCGTCCGTTCCTGGACGACCGAACGGGAGGCCGCCGAGGCCGAGGCGACCCTGCAAGGGATCGGCGTCCCGGCCCACCGGGTGCAGAACACCGACGAACTGCTGACCGACCCGCAACTGCTGCACCGACAGCACTTCCGGTCGGTACCGCACCCGACCCACGGTGCGGTGTGGGTGGAGGGTCCGCACCTTCGGCTTCATCGCAGTCCCGGAGGGCCGGCCTGGGGTGGCCCCACCCTCGGCCAACACACCGAGGAGGTCCTGCGCGACCTCCTCGGCTACGACGACGACCGGATCACCGACCTCGTCCTCGCCGGCGCCCTGGAGTGAAGCGAACACCGGCGCGTTGACGATCGGGCGCTGCCCTGCCAGTATTTCCGACCATGTCAGTCGGATTTGTCAGGAATATCGCCGACGTCCACGCTGCGCTGCCGGCGATCAGCACGCGACTCGCCGCCGGCGCCGCAGCCCATGACGCCGCCGGCACCTTCCCCCACGAGGCGATCGCGCCGCTGTGGGAGGCCGGCGTGCTCGACCTCGTCGTCCCCCGTGGCGCCGGTGGTGTCGGCGGTGGGCTCCGGGACACGGTCGCGGCACTCACCGAGATCGGACGGGGCGACCCGTCAGTCGCTCTCGTCGTCGGCCTGCACCTCCTCCAGCTCCTCGCCATCGGCGCTCCCGGCTCCCCCTGGCCGGACGGCCTCCGTGACCGCCTCCAGCGATCCGTGGTCGACGGACCGGCACTGCTCAACGCGCTGCGGGTCGAGCCCGAGCTCGGTACGCCCGCCCGAGGCGGGCTCCCGGCGACCGTGGCGATCCGCCAGCCGGACGGCGGGTTCCGCCTCCACGGCCGAAAGATCTACTCGACCGGTGTGCCAGGCCTCAGGTGGCACCTCGTCTACGCCCGCACCGACGATCCCGAGCCCCGCGTCGCGCAGTTCGTCGTCGACGCCGCGGACCGCGAGGGTTGGCGGGTCGAGCCGACCTGGGACCACCTCGGCATGCGGGCGACGGCGAGCCACGACGTCGTCTACGAGGGTGCCTACGTGGCGGCCGACGCCGTCGCCGACATCCGCACCCCCGGCACCAGCCATCCGCTCGACCCCGTGGTCCTCGGCTGGAACTCCGCAGCCATCGCGGCCACCTACCACGGCGTCGCACTGGCGGCGCGTGACTGGCTCGTCGACTACCTGCACCACCGCGTGCCGAGCGCGCTCGGCGCGCCGCTCGCGACCCTGCCCCGCTTCCAGGAGGCGGTCGGCCGCATCGAGGCGACCGTGCGGACCTCCACCCGTCTCCTCGACGACCTGGCCCGTCGCCTCGACGATCCCTCCACCGTCTCGGACGCCGTTGCCGACGCCCCCGTGGTGAAGCGCGCGGTCACCAACGCAGTCATCGAGGTCACGAGCGAGGCGATCGGTCTCGTCGGGAACCCCGGTCTCAGCCGGGCGAACGACATCGAGCGACACCTGCGCAATGCCCTGTGCTCGCGTATCCACACGCCGCAGGACGACATGGTGCTCCTCATGGCGGGTCGCGAGGCTCTCGCTCGCCACGATGACGGGGCCCGCCCGTGAGCATCGAGATCGCCGGCTGGCTCGCCCCCCGGGTCACCTCCGAGATCATCCCGCCCAGCGAGCCGGCATGGGGCTCCGCGACGATCGAGCGGACCGCCCGAATCCACGAGGAGGCCGGGTTCGACACCGTCCTCGTCGGCTGGTTCTCCGACGCCCCCGACGGCCTCCTCGTCGCGGCGCAGGGCGCCCAGGTCACCGAACGACTCCGGTTCCTCGTCGCCCACCGACCCGGGTTCACGGCGCCGACCGTTGCCGCGAGGTCACTCGCGACGCTCGACCAACTCACCGGTGGGCGCACCAAGGTGCACCTGATCTCCGGCGGGAGCGACGCCGACCAGGCGCGCGACGGCGACCATGTCGACCACGCGGGCCGGTACCGGCGCACCGCCGAGTACGCGAGCGTGCTCCGGGCCGTGTGGACCTCGGACGTTCCCGTCGACCACGAGGGCGAGTTCTACCGGATCGCCGGGGCCCGGTCGCAGGTCCGCTGCGCGCAGGAGCCGCACCTCCCGATCTACGGCGGAGGCGGGTCGGAGGCGGCGATCGCGGCCCTCGCCCCGCACGTGGAGACCTTCATGCTCTGGGGGGAACCGCTCGCGGAGACCCGGGCGTTCATGGAACGCGTCCGTGCCGCCGCCGAACCCCATGGGCGAACCCCCCGGTTCTCGGTGTCCACCCGCCCGATCCTCGGAGCGACCGAGGCGGCGGCGTGGGAACGGGCACACGACATCCTCGAGAGGATCAAGGCGTCCCACGGCGGACGCACCCCGGCCCGACCCGACAACATCGCCTCCCGGCGACTCCTCGACGCCGCAGCGCGATCCGATCGCTTCGACCGATGCCTGTGGACCCCGCTCGCCACCGCGTCCGGGGCCCCGGGCAACTCGACGGCGCTCGTCGGCACCCCCGAGACGGTCGCCGAGGCCCTGCTCGACTACGTCGACCTCGGCGTCGACACCCTGCTCATCCGTGGCTACGACCCTCTCCTCGACGCCGAGGACTACGGTCGAGAACTGATCCCGCGTGTCCGCGAACTCGTCGCCGCACGGGACCACACCGTCCGACGCTCCGCATGAGCACTTCGGTACGCCGCGAGGAGGAACCATGACGACCACCCCCATCCGATTCTGGGTCGACCCGATCTGCCCGTGGTGCTGGGTCACCGCCCTGTGGATCCGCACCGTGGCCCCCGAACGTGGCCTCGACATCACGTGGGAGCCGATCAGCCTGCTCATGAAGAACGAGGTCGGACCGGAGAGCCAGTACTACGAGGCGGTCGCCTGGAGCCTCGGCCTGCTCCGGGTCATGGAGTCGGTCCGCGGAGCAGGCGGCGCAGCGGACCTCGGGGAGCTCTACGTCGAGTACGGCCGGCGCATCCACCACGACGGTGACCGCTCCTTCGCCGCCGAGGACGCGCTGCGAGCCGTCGGGATCGACGTCGCGCACGCCACTGCGGCCTCGGACCCGACGTGGGACGCCGAGGTGCGTCGCCGCATGGACGAAGGGCTCGCGCTCGTCGGTACCGACGTCGGCACGCCGATCATCGGCATCGGCGAGGGCGCAGGGACCGTGGGGATCTTCGGCCCCGTGATCACCCGGGTCCCCCCGCGCGACGACGCGCTCGCCCTCTGGGACGCCACCACCACGCTCGCCCGCCTCGACGGGTTCTGGGAGCTGAAGCGGACCCGGACCGAACGGCCCGATCCCGGCCCACGCCCCTGAGAGGCGATCAGCCCTCGGCGTCGACCACGACGAGCACGGCACCGTTGTCGACCTGCGCGCCGACCTCGGCACGAACCTCCGACACGACGCCGTCGACCGCAGCCGACAGATGGTGCTCCATCTTCATGGCCTCCATGACGACGAGCACCTGCCCGGCGGTCACCCGGTCGCCGACGCCGGCGCGCACGTCGAGCACCCGCCCCGGCATCGGTGCGACGAGGCCTCCGACGGGACCTGCGACCTCCGTCGCGGCGAACCGCCCCTGCACCTCGACGGTCACCGAACCACTCGGCAGGTCGACCAGGTAGCCGTCGGGGAGCTCGCACACCCCGGCGGCGAGCCGTCGCCCGTCGACCTCGACCACCACACGATCACCGTCCACCGACACCGGCCGCGCCGAACCCGTCCGGTCGGCGAAGGTCACGGCGAAGGATCCGTCACGTCGAGACCGGTACTCCACCACGTCGGCGACCAGCTCGATCCGTTCCGGGGGGAACTTCGTGTTCCGCCACCCGCTCGGGATCGACGCGAGCACCCGTGCCGACGCCCGGTTGCGCGCCTGCACCCACATGGCGAGTGCCGCCGCGGCGACGAACCGGTCCTCGGGTCCGGCGTCGCGCCGGGCAGCCGGTGCGTGTCGTTCGATGAAGTCCGTCGTCGTGTCGCCCGCCAGGTAGGCCGGATGGCGCAGCGTGGCGACGAGGAAGTCCCGGTTCGTGACGAGGCCACCGATCCGGGTGCGTTCGAGCGCGAGCGCGAGCTTGAGCGCCGCCTCGGCGCGCGTCGGCGCGTGGGCGATGACCTTCGCGAGCATCGGGTCGAACTCGACGCCGACCAGCGATCCGGTCTCGATACCGGAGTCGTAGCGCGCCTCGGGTGCCGGGGCGGGCTCCCACACCGCGACCGTGCCGATCGCGGGCAGGAACCCGTTCGCCGGGTCCTCCGCGTACAGGCGGACCTCGACGGCGTGGCCGGTCAGGGTCACGTCGTCCTGCCCGAAGGCGAGCGGCTCGCCCTCGGCGATCCGGATCTGTTCGCGCACGAGGTCGAGACCGGTGACCGCCTCGGTCACCGGGTGCTCGACCTGCAGGCGGGTGTTCATCTCGAGGAAGAAGAACTCGCTCGTCGTGTCGTCGAAGAGGAACTCCACGGTGCCGGCGTTGTGATAGCCGACCGCCCGGCCCGCAGCCACCGCTGCCGCCCCGAGGCTCGCCCGGGTCGCTCCGTCGACGGCGGGCGACGGGGCCTCCTCCACGACTTTCTGGTGGCGGCGCTGGATCGAGCACTCGCGCTCGCCGAGGTGGAGGATCGTGCCGTGCCGGTCGCCGAGGATCTGGACCTCGATGTGACGGGCCCGGGGCACGTAGCGCTCGAGGAACACCGTCCCGTCGCCGAACGCTGCGGTCGCCTCACGACGGGCCGACGCGACGGCCTCCTCGAGATCCTCGGGGCGTTCCACGATCCGCATGCCCTTGCCGCCGCCACCCGCCGACGCCTTCACGAGGAGCGGGTAGCCGACCGTGGCCGCGTCGCCGACGTCGACCGCCATCGGCAGCGTGGGCACCCCCGCCGCGATCGCGAGCCGCTTGGCCTCGAGCTTGTCGCCCATCGAGGCGATCGCCTCCGGCGAGGGGCCGACCCAACCGATCCCGGCGTCGATGACCGCCCGGGCGAACCCGGCGTTCTCCGACAGGAAGCCGTAGCCCGGGTGCACGGCGTCGGCACCACTGCGTCGGCACGCCTCGAGCACCTTGGCCACGTCGAGGTAGGACTCCGCCGGCGTGGTGCCGCCGAGAGCGAACGCCTCGTCGGCCTCCGCAACGAAGGGCGCGTCCGCGTCGCCGTCCGCGTAGACGGCGACGGTCGCGATGCCCATCGAGCGGGCGGAACGGAACACCCGTCGGGCGATCTCGCCGCGGTTTGCGACGAGCAGCTTGGTGATGCGTGTGGTCTGTACGGCGTCGGTCACGGCCGGAACACCCCGTAGCCGGGTGCGCCCTGCACGACGTTGTTGTGGCAGTACGAGAGCGTCATCCCGATCACCGTCCGTGTGTCCCGGGGGTCGATGATGCCGTCGTCGGACACCCGCGAGGTCGCGTACAGCCCGAGCGACGCCTTCTCGGCCCATTCCTCCACACCGGCCGCACGGATGCGGTCGGCCTCCTCGTCGAAGGGCTGGCCCGACCGCTCCGCCTGCCCGCGGAACACGATCGACATCACCCCCGCCATCTGCTTGGGGCCCATGACCGCGATCTTCGCCGTGGGCCACAGGAACGTGAAGCGGGTGTTGAACGCCCGCCCGGACATCCCGTAGTTCCCTGCGCCGTAGGAGGCCCCGATGATCACCGTGATGTGCGGCACCGTCGAGTTCGACATCGCATTGATCATGAGCGAGCCGTTCTTCACGATGCCCGCGTGCTCGAAGTCGGTGCCGACCATGTAACCCGTGATGTTCTGCAGGAACACGAGCGGCGTGTTCGTCTGGTTGCAGAGCTGGATGAATTGCGTCGCCTTCTCCGCCGACTCGGGGAAGATCGCCCCGTTGTTGCCGAGGACGCCGACCGGGAAGCCGTGCACGGTGGCCCAGCCGCACACCATCGTCGTGCCGTAGCGGGCCTTGAACTCCTCGAACCGTGAGCCGTCCACCACCCGGGCGATGACCTCGCGCACGTCGACCGGCTGGCGCAGATCCCGCGACACCATCCCGAGGAGGTCTTCGGGGTCGTGGGCCGGCTCCTCCGGTGGGAACGTCGGGCCGGGACCGAGCTTGGTCCAGTGCAGGTGGGCGACGGTGTCCCGCAGGATCCGGATCGCATCGTTCTCGTCCTCGGCGAGGTAGTCGCCGAGACCGGACACCTCGCAGTGCATCTGCGCACCGCCGAGCGTCTCGTCGTCGGCGTCCTCCCCGGTCGCCATCTTCACGAGCGGCGGGCCGCCGAGGAACACCTTGGACTGGTTCCGGATGAAGATGTTGTAGTCCGACATGCCCGGCTGGTAGGCGCCACCGGCGGTCGAGGACCCGAACACGACGGCGATCGTCGGGATCCGCATCTTCGAGAGCTCGGTGATCTCGTAGAACATCCGACCGGACTCACCGAAGTGCGTCGTGTTCGTCTTCATCGTGCGCTCGGGGTCCGGATCGCCCCGCAGGTCGGCTCCCGCCGACTCGACGAACTGCACGTATGGCATCCGGTTCTGACGGGCGACCTCGAGGGCCCGCATGAGCTTCTTCACCGCGAACGTGGTCATCGCCCCGCCGAGGACCGACGGATCGTTCGCCAGGATGACGCACTCGGTACCGGAGATCACGCCGACGCCGAGGAACATGCCGGCCCCGACGGCGTAGTCGGTGCCCCATGCTGCGAGCGGGGACAGTTCGAGCAGCGGCGAGTCTCGATCGACGGCGAGCGCCACCCGCTCGCGCACGGGCATCTTCCCGCGGGCCGCGAGGCGCTCGTGCGACTTCGGTCCCCCACCGGCGGCGGACGCATCGAGGAGGCGGTCGAGCTCCTCGAGCATCTCGACCATGTCGGCCCGGTTCCGTTGGAACTGCTCGGCACGACGGTCGATCCGCGAGCCGAGCGGCCGGGCCGCAAACTGGTGGACTGGCGCTGCACGCATGGGCGCATGCTTGCCGGTCGCCCGCCCGCCGTCCACTACCGCACCCCGCAACGGTAGGTTCCCCGGTCGTGCCGAGGACCGACGCCGCGCCACCCCGCTCCCTCCCGCCCGGTTCGGGCGGATGGGCGCGCCGGCTCGCCCCGTTCGTCCTCGCGCACCGGCGACCGGCCGCCTTCTCCCTCGCTGCAGCGCTCGTCGGCCAGGGGCTCGCCGCGCTGGCGCCGGCCATCCAGCGCATCGTGGTGGACGACGCCCTCCTGAGCGACCGACGTTCGTCGGCGCCGTGGCTCGTCGGCCTCGTCGCCATCACCGTGGTGGCGTTCGCGCTCGCGTTCGTGCGGCGGTGGTACGGCGGTCGGGTCAGCCTCGCAGTGCAGTACGACCTGCGGAACGCGATCTTCGAACGGCTGCAGCGGCTCGACTTCGCCGGGCACGACCGGCTCCACACCGGCCAGATCGTCGCTCGGGCCACGACCGACCTCGGCCTGCTGCAGATGCTGCTGTCCTTCCTGCCCCTCGTCCTCGGGAACCTCGTCCTGATCGTCGTCGCCGTCGTCGTCATGGCGACCCTGTCGCTGCCGCTCACCGTCATGACGGTCGCCGTCCTCGCGGTGCTGTGGCTCGTAGCCGTCCGCATGCGCCGCACGGTGTTCCCCGCGTCCTGGGACGCTCAGCAGCGGGCCGGAGAGGTCGCCGGCGTCGTCGACGAGGCGGTCAACGGGGTCCGGGTCGTGAAGGCGTTCGGACAGGAGGAGCGGGAGCTCGAACGGCTCGGCGCGGCCTCCCGCCGCCTCTACGCCTCACGCGCCCGCCTCGTGTGGATCCAGGCCCGCTACACGCCGACCCTCGCCGCGGTCCCCGCACTCGCCCAGGTCGCGGTGCTCGGCCTCGGCGGACACCTCGCGCTTCGGGGCGACCTCAGCATCGGCGCCTTCCTGGCGTTCGCCGCCTACCTCACCCAGCTCGTCGCCCCGATCCGGATGCTGGCCATCCTCGTCGCCGTCGCCCAGCAGACCCGAGCCGGCGGCGAACGGATCCTCGACATCCTCGACGTGAATCCCGGCATCACCGAACGCGACGACGCACCGGACCTCCCGGTCGGTCCCGGCGCGGTCTCCTGCCGGGGGGTGCGGTTCGGCTACACCGCGTCGACCCCCGTGCTCGACGGGTTCGACCTCGACGTCGCCCCGGGCGAGGTCGTCGCACTGTTCGGCGCGTCCGGCTCGGGGAAGTCGACCGTCGCCGCCCTCCTCCCCCGCTTCTACGACGTGGCCGCGGGGTCGATCACCATCGACGGGGTCGATGTCCGGGACGTGACGTTCGCCTCGCTGCGCCGACGAGTCGGGGTGGTGTTCGAGGAGGCGTTCCTGTTCTCCGACACCATCGCCGCCAACATCGCCTACGGACGGCCCGACGCGACCGACGCGGAGGTCCGGCGCGCTGCGGTCCTCGCCGGGGCAGCCGACTTCGTCGACGACCTGCCGGAGGGCTACGACACCGTCGTCGGGGAACGCGGTGTGAGCCTGTCGGGCGGCCAACGACAGCGGATCGCCCTCGCCCGGGCGCTGCTCGGCGATCCGAGCGTGCTCGTCCTCGACGACGCCACCTCGGCGGTCGACGCGGGCACCGAGGCGTCGATCTTCGCCCAGCTCCGTCCGGTCCTCGCCGGTCGGACCACCCTGCTCGTCGCTCACCGACGTTCGACCCTGCAGCTCGCCGACCGGATCGTCGTCGTCGACGCGGGACGGGTCGTCGAGCAGGGGTCCCACGACGACCTCTGGGAGCGCAGTCCGAGGTACCGGGAGCTCCTCGGCCACGTCGACCCGACGACCTCCACGGCGACCGCCGCGGACGTTCCACCCCCCGCCGGGACGGTGACCGCCGCCGCGTGGCCCGAGCCCACCGGCGACCTCCCCCGGGCCTCCGCGGAGCCGGGCCGGCCCGGAGCGGGGATCGGTGGACCTGGCCACGGGCACGGGATGATGCTCTCCGCCACGCCGGACCTGCTCGCCGCCCTCGCCGCGTTGCCACCCGCCACGGAGGACCCTTCGGTGGACGAGGTGGCCGCGACCGCCCCACCGCGTGAGGGTGCGGGCTTCGGGGTCCGGACACTCGTCGCGCCGTGGCGTCGCCTGCTCGCACTCGGCCTGCTCGCCGTCGTCGCCGAGGCGCTCCTCGGGCTGACCGGACCGCTCCTGCTGCGTGTCGGCATCGACCAGGGGGTGGGCGAGAGCCGACCCGGCCTCCTGTGGGCAGCCACCGCGGTGCTCGCCGCCGCCGTCGGCGCGTCGTGGGTGGTGAGCCACCTCGGAGCCCTCCTCACCGGGCGGACCGCGGAGCGCATGCTGCACGAACTGCGGCTGCGGATCTTCGCCCAACTCCAACGGTTGGGCATCGACTTCTACGAGCGCGAGCTCGCCGGCCGGATCATGACCCGCATGACCACCGACGTCGAGGCGCTCTCCCAACTGGTCCAGACCGGACTCGTCACCCTGCTCGTCGGCGTCGCGACGGGTGTGGGCGTCTTCGTCTTCCTCGTCGTCCTCTCCCCGCCCCTCGCGCTCGTCGCCGCGCTCTCCCTGCCACCCCTCGTGCTCGCCACCCGGGCGTACCAGCGTCGGGCCTCGATGGCCTACGACCGTGCCCGCGAGGCCATCGCTGAGGTCAACGCGAACCTGCAGGAGAACCTCTCCGGCGTCCGGGTGGCGCAGGCGCACGGTCGCGAGGACCGTAACCGTGGGCACTTCGCCGACCTCAACCGCGCCTATCTCGGCCATCGCCTCGGCGCACAACGTCTCGTGTCGCTCTACTTCCCCTTCGTCGCGCTCCTTGCCTCGTGCACGACCGCAGCGGTACTCGGGGCCGGCGACGTGCTCGTGGCCCGGGGCACGGTGACCGCCGGCGTCGTCGTCGCCTTCGTGCTCTACCTCGACCTGTTCTTCGCCCCCGTGCAACAGGTGTCCCAGGTCTTCGACACCTGGCAGCAGGCGCAGGCATCGGTACGGAGGATCGACGAGCTCCTCGCACTGCGGACCGTCGTTCCCTCCCCCCTCGACCCCCGCGCGGTTCCCGAGCCGCTCGGCGTGATCCGCCTCGAGGATGTCCGGTTCCGCTATCCCGGCGACGGCGTGGAGGAACGCTCCGAGGCGTTGCGGGGCGTCGACATCGAGCTGCGTCCCGGTGAACACGTGGCGATCGTCGGGCCGACCGGGGCCGGGAAGTCGACGGTCGTCCGCCTCCTCGCCCGTTTCGCCGACCCCACGGCCGGCCGGGTCACCGTGTCCGGGATCGACCTCACCGAGCTCGATCCTGGCGCCTACCGACGACACATCGGCTACGTCCCCCAGGAAGCGTTCCTGTTCACCGGGTCGATCCGCGACAACATCGCCTACGGGCGACCGGACGCTACCGACGCCGAGGTCGAGGCCGCCGCCCGATCGGTCGGCGCCCACGGCTTCGTCGCCGCCCTCCCGGACGGCTACCGGACCGCGGTCACCGAGCGGGGTCGGTCCCTGTCCGCCGGGCAGCGGCAGCTCCTCGCTCTCGCCCGGGCCCGACTCGTCGACCCGGACCTGCTGCTCCTCGACGAGGCCACATCGAACCTCGACCTTGCGGCGGAGGGCCGGGTGCGAGAAGCCCTCGACGTGTTGCGCCGAGGTCGTACCACCGTCACCGTGGCCCACCGGCTGCCCACCGCCGCACAGGCGGACCGGATCATCGTCCTCGTCGACGGCGGGGTCGCGGAGACGGGCACGCACGCGGAACTCGTCGCCGCGGACGGCGTCTACGCCGAGCTGTGGGCGGCGTTCAGCGCCGGCGAGACCGGCGGCGAGCCGGTCAGCGCAGCGACCGGACCTCGACCAGAGGTCTGAGCCGCTCGACCACGGAACGGCGAGCGAGGGACGAGCCGGCCTCGGTCACCGTCGCCGTGCCCGCAGCGATCCCCCACACCGCGGCGTCGAGGAGGTCGTCGCCGCGAGCGAGGCGGGCGACGAGACCACCGACGACCGAATCGCCGGCGCCGACGGTGCTGACGACGGTCACCTCCGGCGCCCGCAGCAGCATCGGCGGACGATCCCTGGTGACGAGCACCGCTCCCGCGGCCGCCGCCGACACGAGCATCGCCTCACAGCGTCCCGCCCCGAGGAGGCCGAGCGCTGCGTCCGCTGCCTCCTCGAGCCCCGCGAGCGGCCGACCCACGACCTCGGCGAGCTCGTCGAGACTCGGCTTCGCGAACACGATCGGAGCCTGCAGCACCGCGGCGAGCGCCGCCCCGGAGGTGTCGGCGACGACCCTCCCGCCGCGCTCGACGACCTCACAGGCGAGCCGGGCGAACGCATCGTCGGCGACGCCCGCGGGCAGGCTCCCCGACAGGACGACGCAGCAATCGTCGTCGACCGCATCCACCACCGCGTCACGACATTCGTCCCACTCGCCGTTCCCGAGCGACGGACCGGGATGGATGATCCGGTAGTCGCCGCCGGACCGTCGGTCGTGCACCGTCACGTTCTGCCGTGTCGAACCGGCGATCGGGACGGCACGCAGCGGGAGGCCCCGCTCGCGCACGAGACCGGCCACGATCTCGCCGAAGTGGCCGCCGAGGGCCACCACGGCGAGGACCTCGACCCCGAACTCGGCGACGACCCGCGCCACGTTCAACCCTCCGCCTCCGGGATCGTGACGCGGCGCGCTGGCCCGGAGCTTCCGGTCCGGTTCCATGGCCTCGACCGACGACGACGTGTCGAGCGACGGGTTCAGCGTGAGCGTGACGACGGGCATCGACGCCCTATTCGAGCATCGTGCCGAGACGCTGCACCGAATCGATGAACTCGTCGACCATCTCGAGCACGACCCGTGCGGCCGGCTTGACCTCGTTCATCGACCCGACGATCTGACCGACGAAGTAGTTCGCCAACTGCGCGGCACCCGCATGGTTCTGGGCGGCACGGTCGATCCGACGGGACGCCTCGGCGATCAGCACGGGTTGGAGCGGCATGCCGAGCGGCCCCGGCCCGTCCGGGCGCTCCCACTCCTCCGTCCACGCCGAACGGAGCTGGCGGGACGGCTTACCGGTGCGCGAACGCGACCGCAGCGTGTCCGACGACGTCGCGGCGAGGAACTTCTCCTTCACCACCGGATGCGTCTCGGCCTCCTCGGTCGTCAACCACACCGACCCACACCACACCCCGTCCGCGCCCAGCGCGATGGATGCCGCCATCTGCCGACCACGACCGATCCCCCCCGCGGCGAGCACGGGCACCGGAGCGACCGCGTCGACGATCTCGGGGACGAGGACCATGGTGCCGATCTCACCGGTGTGCCCGCCCGCCTCATGGCCCTGGGCGATGATCAGGTCCGCCCCTGCAGCGACGTGACGCACCGCGTGGGACGCCTTCCCCGCGAGTGCCGCGACCGCGACCCCCTGGGCGTGGGACCGCTCCACCATGTCCGGCGGCGGCGGCCCGAGTGCGTTCGCCATGAGCGCGATCGGGTGCGAGAACGCCACGTCGAGCAGCGGCTGCGCCTGGTTGTAGGTCATCGGCGCCGCCGTCGACGACGACGTCCGGATCCGGTCGCTCTCGGGAAGCTCGGGGACGTCGTAGCGACGCAACAGGTCGTCGAGGAACTCCCGGTGCGCCGTTGGGATCAGATCGTCGATCTCCGACCACGACAGACCACCCTCGTCGCGCCCCTCGTACTTGGCGGGGACGATCACGTCGACGCCGAAGGGCCGCCCGCCGACGTTCTCGCCGATCCAGCGCAGGTCCACGTCGAGCTGTTCCGGCGAGATCCCGGCGGCGCCCAGCACCCCCATGCCGCCGGCCCGACTCACTGCGGCGACGACGTCTCGGCAGTGCGTGAAGGCGAGGATCGGGAACTCGATCCCGAGGAGGTCACAGACGATGTTGTTCCGCATGCCCGAACCGTACCGTCCCCGTCATCGCTCGTCACTGCGTTCAAGGCCCTCGTCGAAGTAGGAGCTCGGGTCCTCGACGGGCTCGAGGTGGGTGAGGACATGCAGGTTCGGTACCGCAGCGCGGAACTCGGCCTCGATCCGCTCGAGAACGTCGTGCCCCGCACCGACCGTCCAACGCCCCGGTACCAGCACGTGGATCGACATGAACCGCCGTGGACCGGAGGCCCGGGTCCGCAGCGCGTGGAAGGCGATCCCCTGCCGTTCCCACCGGCCGATCACCTCCTCGATCGCCAGCTGCTCCGAAACCGGAATGGTCGGGTCCATCAGGCCGCGCACCGATCCCCACAGCACCCGCACCCCGGTGTGCACGACGTTCACGCCGACGGCGAGTGCGAGCAGCGGGTCGAGCACCGTCCACCCGGTGGCGGCCACGACCCCGAGCCCGCCGAGCACGCCCGCTGTCGTCCACACGTCGACGAGCAGGTGGCGGCCGTCGGCGGCGAGCGCAGCGGAATCGTGCCGACGAGCCGCGCGGAGCAGCACCACGCCTGCGGTGCCGTTGAGTGCCGCTGCCGCCACCGACATGAGGACACCGACGCCGATGCGCTCGACCGGCTGTGGATCCACCAACCGGTCGACGGCCGCCCAGCCGATGGCCGCAGCGGCGACCGCGATCATGAGCCCTTCCGCCGCGGCGGAGAACAGCTCCGCCTTCTCATGGCCGTGCTGGTGGATCTCGTCGGGCGGGAGCGCCGCGACCCGGAGCGCCACCAGCATGAGGAGGCCTGCGGCGAGGTTCACGATGGACTCGAGGGCGTCGGAGAGCAGACCCACCGACCCGGTGAGCAGCCACGCCGACCCCTTCACCGCCATCGTGACGAGGGCTACCCCGATGGAGAACCATGCGAAGCGCGTCAGGTCGCGGGACGGCGACGGCGCGTTCAGAGGTACCCCGCCTTGCGTCCGCCGTAGGTCGCCCACTGTCCGGTGCCGCACGTGACGCCTCCGTCGACGGGGACCGCCGCGCCGGTCACGAAGCTCGCCTCCGGCGAGGCCAGGAAGCTCGCCACGTTCGCGATCTCCTCGGGCCGACCGAACCGCTGCATCGGGATGCGCGCGCGCATGGCGTCCCCGACCCGGGTGCCGTCGATGTCGGCGGTCATCGGGGTCTCGGTGGGGCCGGGACAGATCGCGTTCACCCGGATCCCACGGTGGGCGAGATCGAGCGCCGCCGAACGGGCGAGGTTGACCACCGCCGCCTTCGACGCGTTGTAGGCGAAGATCCCCGAATCGCCCGCGAGGCCGGAGACGGACGCGGTGAGCACCGCAGCGGCGTCGCCGTCGCGGCGCGCTGCGGCCTCGAGCGCCGGGATCGCGGCTCGCAGCCCAACCACGACGGCGCGCACGTTGACCTCCATGACGAGATCGAAGTCCTCCATCGAGCCGCGCGCCACGTCCCCCTGGCGGAGGATCCCCGCGTTCAACAGCACACCGTGCAGTAGGCCGAATCGCCGGGTCGCGAGCTCGACCGCCTCGGCATCGACTGCGGCGTCGGTCACGTCGCCGGCGAGCGTGACGAGCCGGCCCTCCGCACCGGGCCACGACGACGCGTCGACCACGAGGTCGACCGCCACCACGTTCGCGCCATCGGCGAGCAGGCGACCGACGGCTGCACGTCCGATCCCGCCCGCAGCTCCGGTCACGAGCACCGTGCGACCGGCGTGGCGACCACTCACTTCCGTACCCTCCCCCACGGGGGTAAGCGTAGCGACGGCGCCGGCCACTGCTCCGCGTCGAGCGGACTCGCTACGATCCCCCGGGGGACCCGGGGGGATCCGGGCCACAGGGGAGGAACCATGGCAGGCAAGCGGATCGTGCTCACCGGCGCGTCGACGGGCATCGGGTTCGCCACCCTCCGGATGCTCGTGGCGGCGGGCCACGAGGTCACCACCCTCGACATCAAGGACGCCCCGGAGGGCTCCGCCCATCACATCCACTGCGACATGGCCGACCCGGCCTCCATGGACGCTGCGGTCGCCCAGCTCGAGGGGTCCTACGACGGACTCGGCAACATCGCCGGCGTCCCCGGATCCTTTGGCGCCGAGCTCGTGTTCAAGGTCAACGTGTACGGCCTACGCCACCTCACCGACGCCATGCTCGCTGCCGGGCGACTCGCCCGGGGTGCGTCGATCGTGAACATCGCCTCGCTCGCCGGGATGGCGTGGCAGCGTCACCTCGACCGCATCGCCGCACTCGACGCCGCAGCCGATTTCGCGGCGGGCGTCGAGGTCGCCCAGGCCTACGACGGTGACGGACCCGCGGCGTACGTGCTGTCGAAGGAATGGGTCGTGCACTACTCCCAGCAGCTCGCCGGTCGACTGCTCAACGACGGGATCCGGGTCAACAGCGTGAGCCCCGGTCCGGTGCTGACCCCGTTGTTCCCGTACTTCGAGGCCGACGCCGGCGCCGCGCAGATGGCGTGGTTCAATGAGCAGGTCGGCCGCCCCGGACAGCCCGAGGACCAGGCCGAGGTCGTCTCGTGGTTGCTCGCCGGCCCGTGCGGCTGGTTGAACGGGGTCGACCTCCCCGTCGACGGCGGTCTCCAGGCCGGCATGCGCGTCGGCTGGGTGAACACGAAGTCCTCGCCCGCCGCCCAGGCGCGACGCTGAACCGGGAGGCCCGATCGTGGACTGGTTCCCGAAGCTCCGGATCGGCGATCTCCCCGATCGTGCGGCAGCACGCTGGCCCGACCGCGAGGCGCTCGTGCAGGGCGACCGCCGTTGGACCCACGCCGAGTTCGCCGTCGAGGTCCGGCGGACGGCGAAGGCGCTGATCGCCCTCGGGGTCGCACCTGGTGACAAGGTCGCCATCTGGATGACGAACCGCCCCGAGTGGCTGTTCCTCATGTACGCGATCCCCATGGTCGGTGGGGTCACGGTGCCGCTGAACACCCGGTACCGGACCGATGACGTCGTATACACCGTCGACCAGTCCGACTCCTCGGTGCTCTTCCTGAACGACCGGTCCGGGCCCATCGACTACTCGGCGATGGTCCGCGAGGCCCTTCCGGCGTGGCCGAAGGTGCGCCGGGTCGTCGTCGTCGGCGACGACCTCCCCGAGGGATCGCAGCGTTGGGCGACGTTCCTCGAGGCGGGTACCGCCATCGACGACGCGACCCTCGCCGACCGTGCTGCCGCAGTCGACGCCGACGCGCTCGCGCTGATCATCTACACCTCGGGGACGACCAGCCTCCCCAAGGGTGCGATGCACAACCACGTGCTCATCCGCAACATCGTGGAACGCGCACAGCTGCTCGGCATCACCTGCACCGATGCGTTCGTCGGCTACCTGCCGCTGTTCCACGCGTTCGGGTACACGGAGGTCGCGCTGACCGTCGCTCTCACGGGCGCCAAGCAGGTCCTCGTGGAGACCTTCGACGGCGACGAGGTACTCGACCTCGCCGAGCGCGAACGCGTCACGATCCTGCACGGCTTCGACGCCCACTGGCAGGACTTCCTCCGGGCCCGCGAGACCCGACCCCGCGACCTCGCCCTGCGGTTCGGCATGCTCGCCGCAGGCCAGGAGTCGTCGCGCCCCGTCGCCTACCGCAGCCAGGAGCTGTGCCCCACCGTCACCGGCTGGGGCATGAGCGAGGTGTGGACGGCAATCGTCGTGTCGCATCTCTCGGCGACGCCCGAGCAACGCTGCGAGGCGTCCGGCTACCCGATGTTCGGCGTCGACCTGCGGATCATCGACCCCGAGACCGGTGCGGATCAGCCGGCCGACGAATCGGGTGAGTTGCTCGTGCACAGCTACACCCGGATGCTCGGCTACTACAACAAGCCCGTCGAGACCGCCGAGACGATCGACGCGGACGGCTGGCTCCACACCGGTGACCTCGCACGCATCCGACACGACGGCCACCTGCAGTTCATCGGCCGCCTCAAGGACATGCTGAAGATCGGTGGGGAGAACGTCGCACCGGCCGAGATCGAGGGCCGGCTCCGCGAGCTGAACGGTGTGGTCGACGCCGCGGTCGTGGGGATCCCCGACGACCGCCTCGGCGAGGTCGGCGTCGCCTACGTCCTGCGGGCACCCGGGGCGGACCTCGACCCGAACGGCCTCCTCGACCACCTCCGCGGGCGGATCGCGAGCTTCAAGATCCCCCGTCACGTGTTCGTGGTGGATGCCCTGCCCATGACCCCGACCGGAAAGATCCGCAAGGTCGAACTGCGGGAGCAGGCCCGCGACGACGTCGCCTCAGCGTGATCCGGCGAGGGCTGCGGCGGCCGCCGACGTTCCGGCGATCCGCCCGAACACGGAGCCGCTGACGAGCCCGGTTCCCCCGGGGTAGTTGTGGTAGAAGAGCCCGCCGACGAGCTCACCCGCCGCGAACAGTCCGGGGATCGCACGACCGGCGGTGTCCTCGACGGCAGCATCGAGGTCGATCTTCAGCCCGCCGAAGGTGAAGGTCACCCCGCAGGTCACCGCGTACGCCTCGAAGGGCGGCTCGTCGATCGTGTTCGCCCAGTTCGTCTTCGGGAAGGGGATCCCCGGCGTAGCCCGGCCGTCCTTGACGGCGGGGTTGAACGGCACATCCGTGCGCACCGCGGCGTTGAACGCCTCGATCGTGCGCAGCGCGGCGGCGCCGTCGACGCCCTCGAGCTTGGCGACGAGCTCCGGCAGGGTGTCGGCGCGGACCTTGGTCACCTGGCGGATCCGGTACTCGTCTCGCAGGAGCGGGAGCACCTTCGCGTCGAAGACCTGCCAGGCGAACATGTCCGGCTGGGCGAGGATCACCGCGCCGTACTTGGCGTAGGTGTAGTTCCGGAAGTCGGCGCCCTCGTCGACGAACCGCTCGCCCCGGGCGTTCAGCATGATCCCGAGCGGATAGCTGTGCTTCTGGAAGTTGTCGCCGACGGCGAGGTCGCCGAACGCCGGGGCGTTCAGGTCCCAACCGACCGCGTGGGCGCCCGACCAGTGGCCGTGCGGCATCGCCCCGACCTCGAGCGCCATGCGGATCCCGGCGCCGGTGTTGAAGCGTGTCCCCCGCACCTTCGCGAGATCCCAGTTCGGCCCCAGGTAGCGGGCCCGCCACTCGCCGTTCGACTCGAACCCACCGCAGGCGAGCACGACCGCTCCGGCCCTGATCTCACGCACGGTCCCGTCACGCCGGACCCGGACGCCGCACACCGTGCCGTCGTCGTCGACGAGGAGGGACTGCGCCGGGGTCTCGTAGTGGATGGCGACACCCTCACGGTCGCACGCCCGGTGTTCGAGCTCGACGAGCCCCGGGCCACCACCCCACGCCTCGACGGCGAGACCGCCCCAGAAACGGAACCGACCGTCGACCTTGAAGGCCTGCCGACCGTAGGACGGCTGGAACCGGATGCCCTTGCCGGCCATCCACCGCAGCGTCGGACGACTCCGCTCGACGAGGACGGCGACGAGGTCCGGATCGGCCCGGTACTGGGTGACCCGCGCCATGTCGTCGAAGTACTGCTGCGCGCTGTACGACCCGAAGTCGACCGTGCGGCGCTCCTCCTCGCTCAGATCCGGCAACAGCTCGAGCAGGTCCTCGAGCCCGTCGAAGACGACCCGTACCGCACCCGCCGTGTACGCGGTGTTCCCGCCCGCCTCGGACCGGGGAGCCGCCTCGAGCATGACGACGTCGACGCCGGCCTCCCGGGCCGCGAGGGCCGCGCAGGCCGCCGCGTTCCCGGCACCGACGACGACGACGTCCGCTCGGGTGGTGTCCACGTCGGTCCGATCAGACGGTCGGCGGACGCAGACCGAAGCCCTTGAAGGTGTCGTTGATGTGCGTCGTGATCGAGGCGAGCTTGCCGCGCCCCTCGAGCATCCGCGGCGCCAGGCTCTGCAGGCCCTCGACCGTCCACCGGCCGTCGGCCGCGATGATCCGGTCACCGTCGAGCGACCAGCCGCCGTAGAGGCCCACCTCGTTGCCGCCGACGTGGAACACGCCGCCGTTGAAGGGGCAGTCGGCCGTCGACAGGTAGGCGACGAGCGGCGAGATGTTCGCCGGGTCGAACTTGTCGAACTCGGACGGATCCTCCGGCGGGGCGACCGTGTCGCCGAGACCGGGGGTCTGCAGCGTGAGGCGGGTCCGCGCGAGCGGTGCGAGGCAGTTGGCCCGCACCCCGTACCGCGAGAGCTCCTGCGCCATCACGAGCGTCGCTGCGGCGATCCCGGCCTTGGCCGCCGTGTAGTTGGTCTGCCCCGGGTTGCCGAGCATCGCGCCGGACGCCGTGTTCACGATCGCCGCGTTGACCGGGCCGTTGATCTCCTTGGACTTCTCCCGCCAGTACGCGGCGGCCCAACGGCTCGGCGCGAAGTGCCCCTTGAGGTGGACGCTGATCACCGCGTCCCACTCCTCCTCGGTCATGTTCACGAGCACGCGGTCCCGCAGGATGCCGGCGTTGTTCACCAGCACGTGCAGGTCACCGAACGCCTCGACCGCGGCGTTCACCATGCGCTGGCCACCCTCCCACGAAGTGACCGAGTCGGTGTTGGCGATCGCCTCGCCGCCCATCGCCCGGATCTCGTCGACGACCTCCTGCGCGGGGCCGACGTCGGAACCCGACCCGTCGATGTTGCCGCCGAGGTCGTTCACCACGACCTTCGCGCCCTCCGATGCCATGAACAGGGCGTGCTCGCGCCCGATGCCGCGGCCTGCGCCGGTGATGATGACTACGCGTCCGTCAAGGGTTCCCATGCCGCCGAACACTAGCCCCGCGACCCCGGCGTCCCCATGCCCGCGGACGGGTGCCCGCGCCCGGTGCGGGCGGTAGGGTCCGGACACCACCGCTGCCACGGCGGGGCACCGACCAGGGGGGACGATGACGACGGGAACGACGATGCAGGGACGGGTCGTGCTCATCACCGGCGGCGCCCGCGGTCAGGGCGAGGCCGAGGCCCGGATGTTCGCTGCGGCCGGAGCGACGGTCGTGGTGACCGACGTGCTCGACGACCTCGGCGAGCGGGTCGCCGGGGAGATCGGCGGCAGCTACCACCACCTCGACGTCAGCTCGGAGTCCGAGTGGGACGCGGTCGTCGCCGACGTCGTCGCCCGGCACGGGCGGCTCGACGTGCTCGTGAACAACGCGGGCATCCTGCGCGGGAACCAGCTCGTCAACGAGACGCTCGAGCAGTGGGAGCTCGTCGTGCGGATCAACCAGACCGGCGTGTTCCTCGGGATGCGCGCCGCGGGCCGGGCGATGATCGCGGCCGGCAACGGCGGTTCGATCGTGAACATCAGCTCTGTCGCCGGGCTCGAGGGCGTCTTCGGTTCGCTGTCCTACAGCGCGACGAAGTGGGCGGTCCGGGGCATGACGAAGGTCGCCGCGAAGGAACTCGGGCGCCACGGGATCCGGGTGAACAGCGTCCACCCCGGGATCATCGTCACCGAGATGACCGCCCACTTCCCCGAGATGCACGACGAGGACCGGCGGCGACGGACCGAACGGGCGACCCCGCTCCAGCGGCTCGGTGTGCCGGAGGACATCGCGGAGATGGTGTTCTTCCTCGGATCCGACGCCTCCTCGTACTGCACCGGCCAGGAGTTCACCGTCGACGGGGGCATGCACAGCTGAGGACGGGCCCGCCGCCTGCGTCGCTCAGGCGGTCCGACCGCGGATCTTGGCCCAGTCATCCCGCAGCCCGACGGTCCGGTGGAACACCCCGGGCACGTTCGTGTCGACGCAGAAGTACCCGACCCGCTCGAACTGCACCCGGTCGGCGGGCGCCAGTTCCGCGAGCGACGGCTCGGCCCAGGCGCCACCGACGACCTCGACCGAGTTCGGGTTGAGGAAGTCGAAGGGATCACGCCCCTCGTGGGCATCGGGATGCGGTTCCGTGAAGAGCCGGTCGTAGAGACGGGCCTCGATCGGGACCGCGTGGGGCACCGAGACCCAGTGAATGGTCGCCTTCACCTTCCGACCGTCGGGAGCCTGGCCGCCCGTCGTCGCCGGGTCGTAGGTGCAGCGCACCTCGACCACCTCGCCCGAGGTGTCCCGCACGACGTCGGTGCACCGCACGAAGTACGCCGCACGCAGACGGACCTCCCGCCCGGGAGCGAGCCGGTAGAACTTCGCCGGAGGATCCTCGAGGAAGTCGTCCCGGTCGATCCACAACTCACGGGAGAACGGCACCAGCCGTGTCCCGGCCGACGGGTCCTCGGGGTTGTTGACGACCTCGACCTGTTCGACCTGGCCTTCCGGGTAGTTCTCCACGACCAGCCGGAGCGGCCGGAGCACCGCCATCCGACGCGTCGACGTCCGGTTCAGCTCGTCACGGACGAAGGATTCGAGCAGCTCGACCTCGTTCGTGCCGTTGACCTTCGCCACCCCGATGTGGTTGCAGAAGGCCCGCAACGCCTCGGGCGGGTACCCGAGCCGTCGCATCCCGCGCAGGGTCGGCATGCGCGGGTCGTCCCAGCCGTCCACGTGCCCGCCCTCCACGAGTGCCGAGAGCCGCCGCTTCGACAACACGGTGTGCGTCACGTTCAGGCGTGCGAACTCGTACTGGTGCGGCCGCTTGGCTGGGATCGGCAGGTGGTCGAGGAACCATTCGTACAACGGACGGTGGGCGTCGAATTCGAGCGTGCAGACCGAATGGGTCGTCCCCTCGAGCGCATCCGACTGCCCGTGCGCCCAGTCGTAGGTCGGGTAGATGCACCACTGCGTCCCCGTGCGGTGGTGCGCGGCGTGGCGGATCCGGTACAGCACCGGGTCCCGGAGCTGGGGGTTCGGGTGCGCCATGTCGATGCGCGCCCGGAGCACCCGCGCCCCGTCGGGGAACTCCCCCGCACGCATCCGACGCAGGAGGTCGAGGTTCTCCTCGACGGGGCGGTCCCGGTAGGGGCTGTCGACACCCGGTTCGGTGAACCCGCCGCGCTGGGCGGAAATGGTCTCGGCGTCCTGGTCGTCGACGTAGGCGAGCCCGCGCTCGACGAGCAGCTCGGCCCACGCGTAGAGCTGCGGGAAGTAGTCGGACGCGTACCGGGTGGGTCCGTCCCAACGGAACCCGAGCCAGCGGACGTCCTCCTCGATGCCCGCGACGAAATCCGCACGTTCGGTCTCGGGGTTCGTGTCGTCCATCCGCAGGGTGCAGGACCCGCCGAACTCGTCGGCCACGCCGAAGTTCAGGCAGATCGACTTCGCGTGGCCGATGTGCAGGTAGCCGTTCGGCTCCGGGGGGAACCGGAGCTGCACCCGGCCGCCGTGGGACCCCGCGTCGACGTCCCGTCGCACCTGGTCTCGGACGAAGTCCGGTGGACCCGATCGGGGGGACGATTCGGACGTCATCAGGCTCCTAGGGTTGCCGATCGGACCGGCCCGGGCAAACCCTCGTCGGCCACGGGGACGTTCGCGGGCCCCGCTCCCTGCTAACATTCCACAGGTCGACGTCGACGGAATCCGCCTGCGGTCCGGACCGACGCCACCGCGAGGTGGACACGACCGACCGGAACACCGCTCGCCGACCACGGCGGACGCCGTCCGGAATGTGCGGTGCCGCCGCGGCACATCCCGCCGTCGAAGGACAGGAGACGACCACGCACGCTGCAGTGCCGACCGACGCGCCGAAGGACACCGCCGTCCCACCCGCGTTCTGGGACAGTGCCGTCGCGGCCGACGCCGACGGGCTTGCCCGACCGGAGGAGCGCGCGCTCCTCGAGGGTGACCGGGCCCGGTGGGTCGCCACGCTGTGGCGCCTGCTCGACGACACCGAGCGCACCCTCGCACGCACCGTCCGGTCGGGCGGCGAGGACCGCGCACAGATCCTCGCGGACTTCCGTGAGGAGCAGCGTCGGTACGCCGACGCCCTGACCCGCGTCGCCGGCTACCGCGTCGTTCCGGTCGAGTTCGGGGAGCCCGCGCCATATTCCGAGGACGACATCCCCGAGGCCGAGCCCGAGGTGGCCGCCGTCCCGGTCGAGGACCCGGAACTCCTGCAGCTGTCCTGGACGCCCGGTCGGGTCGTGGCCTGGGCGGGCCCGGACGTCGACCTCCGCGAGCTCCTCGAGCGCGGCCGCGCCCCCGGCAACGGCTGGGAGGACGTCGATCCGATCAACCTGCCCGGCCGCCAGCGTGTCGCCGCCGTCGCCGCTCCGCTCGGCAGCGTGCTGGGATGGCTCGTCGCCGTCGGCGCCGATCCCGCCGGCCACGACGTCGGGTCCACGGTCCGCTGGCTCGGACGGGCCGCAGCTCTCGCCGTCACGTCGGTGGCACGGGGGCGCTTCGCCCCCCGAGTCCGCCCCACGGCTCGCCAGGACACCGCCGCCACGCCCGGACGCGGCCGTGGGACCGCCCGGCACACGGTCCACTGGGCACCGGTGCTCCTCGACGGCGCCACACTCGACGAGCTCGCGGCGCTCCTTCCCCCCGAGGTCGGCGCGGTCGCGCGCCTCAAGGGCGGTTCCCGGATCCTCGCCGAGACCGTCGTCGGCGACATCGTCGATGTGATCTGTCGGACCGCCGCCGCCCGGATCGAGGTGCCGGCCGCACCACCGCGGGTCCGCACGACCGCCGACGTCGCCGAGACGTTCCTCGCCCACCTCGACGGCCGACCCTTCGAGGCCCCGGCGGGCCCGGCCGGGGAGTTGGCCGGCCGACTCGACCGCTGGGCGAAGCCCGTGCTGTCGGGCGGGAAGGTCCGCCTGCAACTCCAGTTGTCGCCGCCCGACAGCTCCGGCGGGTGGCTGCTCCGCGTGCTCGCTACGGGCGTCGAGCGCCAACCCGTGCTCGTCGACCGAGCGATGGTGTCGCCGTCGGAGTCGACACGCCGTGAGGCGACGAACCACTTCACCCGACTCGAACGACTGCTGCCGGCGCTGCGTCGTCCCGGCAGCCATCGACGCGGCGAGGTCATCCTCGCGACCGGTGAGGCATGGGAGCTCATGACCGAGACCGGTCCGATGCTCACCGCTGCCGGGTTCGACGTCGCGGTGCCCGCGCTCTCCCGACGCAAGGCGGTCGCCACGCTGCGCCTCGAGGCCGAACCCGGTTCGGCCCCGGTCGTCGGCATCGACCAGCTCACGACGGTGCGTTGGACGGTCGCGTTCGGCGACCTCGAGCTCGACGCCGCCGAGATCAGCCGGCTCGCCAGGGAGGCCCGACCGCTGATCCGCACGGGAGGGCGCTGGGTCGCCGTGGAGACGGCGGACCTCGTCGAGGCGGCGGCGGCGCTCGCCGAACGGGCGAACCTCACCCGGCTGTCCGGTTCGGAGATGCTGCGCCACGCGCTCGGCCTCGAAGGGTCCCCACTGCCAGGTGGGGTCGTCCTTTCAGGCCGGAGTTGGGCGAACGAGCTGCTCGAGGCGGCCGCCGGGGTCGCCGAGGCGGCCGACCCCGAGCCGCCCGGGTTCTCCGGACGGCTGCGGTCGTACCAGGCCGAGGCTCTCGCTTGGATGGGCATGCTCGACCGGGCCGGCCTCGGCGGATGTCTCGCCCTCGACATGGGTCTCGGCAAGACCCCGACGGTGCTCGCCCACCTCGCCCAGCGGCGGGGCCGTGGGCCGTCCCTCGTGATCGCGCCGCCGGCGGTCGTCGGCAACTGGGCGGCGGAGGCGCGCCGGTTCGCCCCCGGGGTCCGAGTGGTGGTCCACCACGGGGCGAACCGGACGAGCACGACGGCGCTGCGCAGCGCGGTCGTCGCCGCCGACCTCGTGCTCACGACCTATGCGACCGCCGTGCGCGACGTCGACGCGCTCGCCGAGGTCACCTGGGACGCCGTGGTGCTCGACGAGGCCCAGGTCGTGAAGAACGCCACGACGGAGACTGCGCGTCAGCTCCGCCGACTGCAGGCGCACACCCGGATCGCGCTCACCGGGACCCCCGTCGAGAACGGGCTCGGTGACCTGTGGGCGATCCTCGACTTCACCAACCCCGGTCTCGTCGGGGGCCGCGCCCAGTTCGTCGGCGCGCTCTCCCGGGAGGACCAGGGCAACCGGGCCGGCGAGGCCGCACTCCGGGCGTTGAACGGGATCCTCGTCTTCCGCCGCACCAAGTCCGAGCCGGACATCGCCGCCGAGCTCCCCGACCGGGTGGACCAACTCGACCACTGCGCGATGACCCCCGAGCAGATCGGGCTCTACCAGGCCGTGCTCGACAGCCTCATCCGGACCGTCGACGAGGACGGGGTCGCCGGCCCCGAACCGCGTCAGGGTGCCGTCCTCGCCGCGATCACGGCACTCAAGCAGATCTGCAACCACCCGGCTGCGTACCGGGGCGCTGAGGACGGCGAACTCACCGGCAGGTCGGGCAAGCTCGCCCGGCTCGAGGAGATCGTCGACGCCGTCTACGAGGCGGACGAGAAGGTGCTGGTCTTCACCCACTTCGCCGAGTGGGGCCAACGGCTCGCCGATCACCTGACGACGCGCACCGGGACCCCGGTCGCCTGCTATCACGGCGGGTTGAGCCGGACCGCCCGCGACCGGATGATCGAGGAGTTCCAGGCCCGTGACGGTGCCGGGGCGCTCGTGCTGTCGCTCAAGGCCGGCGGCACCGGACTGAACCTCACCGCAGCGAGCCACGTCGTCCTCTACGACCGGTGGTGGAACCCTGCAGTCGAGGATCAGGCCCGAGACCGTGCCTGGCGGATCGGTCAGACCCGCACGGTGGTCTGCCACCGCCTCGTCTGCCCGGGGACGGTCGACGAGCGGGTGGAGGAGGTCGTCGAGGGCAAGCGTCGGATCGCCGACCTCGTGCTGCCGCGTTCGAGCTCCCTCGGGGACCTCGACGCCGACCAGCTCCGTCGCGCCCTCGGTCTCGGCGACGCCGTCGTGCTCACCGACGACCCGCTCGAAGGGTCCGCGGGAGCGGCGGATCAAGCCGGCGTCGCGATGGTGGGGGCCCCACGATGAGCCGGACCCGTCGACGTCGTCCCGGGGGCCGCTCCGACACACGTCCGTCCGCTCCCGTACGCCCGAGCGGCGTCCTGCCCGTTCCCGAGCTTCTCGAACCGGCGTCGCCCGTCCGACCGACGGCGATCCCCGATGCCGTCGTCCGGTCGCTCGGCCCCCCGGCGCTGCCGGGCCTCGAGGTCCCGGCGGCCCACACGTTCGCGGCGGTGTACGACCGGGCGGTCGGGCTCGCCACCGCCCTCGCCTCGGCCGCCGGACTGCTCGCCGACCTCCCCGAGGACGAGGGCGAGCCCGAGACCGACTCCCCGGCGGATCCCGAACCCGAGGTGGTCGACCCCGACCCCGTTTGCGAGCCGTCCACCGATAGCGTCTGAGGGTCCCGGCGGCTCCTCCCCTCGATCCGCCCTGCCTCCAGGCCGGAGTTCCCATGCTCGAGCGCATCGCCCGTTTCTCGTTCCGCCGACGACGGATCGTGCTCTTGTGCTGGGTGGTCGTGCTCGTCGGTCTCGGCGCGCTGCAGGGGGTGACCGGCAGCGCCTTCCGGACCGATTTCACCCTGCCGGACTCCGAGTCCAACGACGGGTTCAGCCTGCTCCGGGCAGCGAGCGGCGGGGACGGTGGGGGCTTCGACGGCACCATCGTGTTCCGCGCCGACGCCGGCGTCACCGACCCGACCGTCGTGGCGACCATGACGGAGGTCTTCGACCGGACCCGTGGCGTCGAGGGCGTGACGTCGCTCGTCTCCCCCTACGACGGCGAGGTCGGCGCCAGCCAGATCGCCCCGGCCGGACCGCTCGCCGGCAAGGTCGCATTCGCCCGTGTCGGGTTCGCACCCACGCTCGGCCAGTCCGACTTCCTCCACATCACCGAGGAGGTCAAGGAACTGCTGCCGGAGCAGGAAGGACTCCAGGTCGAACTCGGTGGTCAGGTGTTCGCCGAGTTCGAGCCACCCGAGTCGGAGCTCCTCGGGCTGGCCTTCGCGGTCGTCATCCTGCTCGTCTCCTTCGGTTCCGTCCTGGCGATGGGACTCCCGATCGGGGTGGCGCTGTTCGGCGTCGGTACCGGCGTGACGCTGCTGACCCTCGCCAGCCACCTGATCAACATGCCGGACTTCACGAACATCCTCGCTGCGATGATCGGCCTGGGAGTCGGCATCGACTACGCGCTGTTCATCGTCACCCGGTACCGCGAAGCCGTGCATCGGGGCCTGTCCTTCGAGGACGCGACCGCGGAGTCGATCACGACGGCCGGCAGGGCTGTGCTCTTCGCAGGGTGCACGGTCGTGATCTCACTGCTCGGCATGCTGCTGATGGGGCTCGACTTCGTCCGAGGGCTCGGCATCGGCGCATCCATCGCCGTAGCGATGACGATGGTCGCGTCGATCACTCTGCTCCCCGCGCTCCTCGGGTTCGCGCAGGCGCGGGTCGAGGTCACCCGCTACCGGGGCCTCGTCGCCGCGCTCGCCGTGGCGGTCGCCCTGTTCCTCGTCGGGCTCAAGCTGGTGTCGGCAGCGGGGGTCGTACTGCTCGGTGGCCTCGCCGTCGTGCTCGCCTCCTTCGTCGTGGCGCCGCTCCGTCGCGAGGTCCCTCGTCGGGAACCCAAGCCCATGCGCGAGACGATGTGGTTCCGCTGGAGCAGGACCCTGCAGCGACACCCGTGGGTCGGCGCCATCGGCGGCCTGTTCATCCTCGTCGTGCTCGCCCTGCCCGTGTTCTCCCTGCGGCTCGGCTTCGCCGACGAGGGCAACTTCCCCGAGACGTCCTCGGTCCGTCGGGCCTACGACATCCTCGGGGAGGCGTTCGGTCCCGGGTTCAACGGTCCGCTGACGCTCGTCGCACAGGTAGCGCCGTCGGACTCGGCCGCGGCGACCGGCGCCGTGCTCACCGCCGTGACGGCCACCCCCGGCGTCCAGGCCGCGCTGCCGGTCACACCGCCCGACTCGCCGCTCCTCGTGGTCCAGGTCATCCCCACGACCTCTCCCCAGGACGAGGCCACCGAGGAGCTGGTCGCGACCCTGCGCGACGACGTGCTCCCGGCGGTCGAGGCATCGATCGGGACACCCGTGTTCGTCACCGGCACGGTGCCTGCGAACATCGACTTCGCCTCCTTCATCGCCGGCCGCCTGCCGATCTTCTTCGGCGCGGTCCTCGGCCTGTCGTTCCTCCTCCTCATGGCGGTCTTCCGGTCGCTGCTCGTACCGCTCAAGGCGGTCGTCATGAACCTCTTGTCGATCGGTTCGGCCTTCGGGGTCGTCGTCGCGATCTTCCAGTGGGGGTGGTTCGGCGAGCTCGTCGGGATCGGCAAGGGCGCACCCATCGAGGCGTGGGGTCCGATGATGATGTTCGCGATCGTCTTCGGCCTCTCGATGGACTACGAGGTCTTCCTCCTCTCCCGCATGAAGGAGGAGTACGACCGCACGGGCGACAACGCAACGGCGGTCGCCGACGGTGTCGCGACGACCGCTCGGGTGATCACCGCCGCTGCGGCGATCATGGTGTTCCTGTTCGGGTCGTTCCTCCTCGAGTCGAACCGGGCGATCAAGGTGTTCGGCGTCGGACTCGCCACCGCCGTGTTCCTCGACGCCACGGTCGTCCGCATGATCCTCGTGCCCGCCACGATGGAACTCCTCGGTGCCCGGAACTGGTGGCTCCCCCGCTGGCTCGACCGGATCCTGCCCCGCATCGACGTCGAGGGCGGCGGCCACGCGGTGGAGCGGACACCCGAGCCGGTCGGCTGACCGCGGGCTACCGTGCCGGGCGTGGCAACGGTCGAGGGGGTCCTCCACGAGGTCTACGCCTGCAAGTTCGCCGAGCACACGGGAACCCGCGGGCACTACTTCTACGGCAGCGCCGGTGACCCCCACGACGCCCCGGTCGATCTCGACTTCTTCGTCTGGTTGATCCGACCCGTCGGTTCGACGACCGATGCCGATTCCGTCGTCGTCGACGCCGGGTTCTGCGCGGAGGTCGCCGCCCGACGCAACCGGCGCCATCTCCGCCGTCCCAGCGACGCTCTCGCCGCCCTCGGCGTGGACGTCGCCAACGTCCGCACGATGGTGCTCAGCCACCTCCACTACGACCACGTCGGCGATCTCGAGCCGTTCGAGCTCGCCCGGTTCGTGCTGCAGGAGCGGGAGATGGCGTTCTGGACCGGTCGTTTCGCCGGCCGACGCGAGTACCGCGCGCTCGTCGAACCCGACGACGTCGCCGGCCTCGTGCATGCGAACTTCGCCGGCCGGGTCCACTGGGTGGACGGCGACGCCGAGATCGTGCCCGGCGTGAGCGTTCACCTCGTCGGCGGCCACAGCCCCGGGCTGCAGGCCGTCCGGGTGGCGACGGCAGCCGGGCCGGTCGTCCTCGCGCTCGACGCGGCGCACTTCTGGTCGAACCTCGAGGCCGACCTGCCCTTCGGGATCGTCCACGACCTCGCCGGCATGTACGCCGCGTTCGACCGGCTCCGTGAGCTGTCGGGGCCGGACGGGATGGTCGTCCCGGGCCACGACCCGGCCCTCATGCGGCGCTACCCGGCGGTGGAGGGACTGAACGGTGTCGCCGTCCGCATCGCCTGATCGGGATCTGGTGACACGCTGTGCGGTCGTCGGCCTCGGCAACATGGGCGGCGCCGTCGCGGCACGGCTCCACGCATGCGGCTTCGACGTCATCGGGGTCGACCTCGACGAACGCGCCCGGTCCCGAGTCGGGTCGTCGGGCATCCCGGCGACGGCGACGATCGCCGAGGGGATCGCCGCGGCCACCGTGGTGCTCACCAGCCTCCCCGCCGACGCAGCCGTGCTCGACGCGTGGACCAGCCCCGGCGGCATCGCCGCGGTCGCTGCGCCGGGCACCTTCGTGGTCGAGCTCAGCACCATCGGACCCGACACGATGCGCGAGGTCGCGGCTGTGGCCCGCCGCTCCGGCCTCCGACCCGTCGACGCTCCCGTCTCCGGTGGTCCAGCCGAGGCCGCGGCCGGCACCCTCGCCCTGATCGTCGGCGGTGAGGACACCGACCTCGACGAGGTCGACCACGTCCTCGCCGCACTCGGACCGCGGCGTCGGACCGGTCCGATCGGTTCGGCGAAGGTCGTGAAGCTCGTCAACAACATGATGACGATGGGGAACGTGGCGGTCGCCGCCGAGGCGTTCGCCGTCGGGCTCGCCGCCGGCGTCGACGCGACGACGCTCTACGACGTGCTCGCCGAGAGCGGTGGCCGGTCGCACCACTTCACGAAGCGGTTCCCGAAGGCGCTGGCCGACGACTTCGCGCCCGGGTTCACGGTACGTCTCGGCGAGAAGGACCTCCGCCTCGCGCTCGCGCTCGCCGAGAGCGTCGGGGTCCCCACACCTGCGGCAGCGACGGGCACCGAGCTCTACGGCTCCGCCATCACCGAGGGCCTCGGCGACCTCGACATCGTCGCCATGCTGGAGCTCTACCGACGTTGGTCGAACCAGCGTTGAGTGCACCGAGTCGACGACCTAACCTGCCCCTCGTCGGCCGCACGGGAGGTCCAGCAGATGCGCCATGAGCGACAGGTCGAGATCCTCGACCGGATCGAAGCGGCAGGCCCCCGCCGGGTCGGCCTCTTCGGGGACGAGAGCATGGTCAACCCTGCCAGCGTCTACACCGACCCGGTCCGCTTCGCCGAGGAACGGCGGGTGCTGTTCCGGGAGGGTCCGGTGCTCGCCGGGCTGAGCTGCGAGATCCCGAACCCGGGCGACGTCCTCACGGCGACCTTCGACGGCCTGCCGATCGCCGTGGTCCGTCAGGCGGACCGGTCGGTCGCGGCGCTCGTGAACACCTGCCGCCACCGCGGCGCACCGCTGGTGACCGAGCGCGTCGCGAGCTGCGGGGCACGGCTCACCTGCCCCTACCACGCCTGGACCTACGAGCTCGACGGGAAGCTCGCCGCACGACCGATGTCGGACGGCGCGTTCGACGACGTGGACCTCGAGTGCAACCTGCACCGGGTCGCAGTCGCCGAGAAGTACGGGATGATCTTCGTGCGGGCCGGCGGACCGGCGCCGATCGACGTCGATGCCGTACTCGGGGGCGCCGAGGACGATCTCGGGGCGTTCGATCTCGGGGCGTGGCACCACGTCGAGTCGCGGGTCAACACGTGGAACTTCAACTGGAAGTTCCTCCTCGACACGTTCTGCGAGAGCTACCACATCCGCTGGCTCCACAAGGAGAGCCTTGCCCCGACGTTCCTGTCGGACTGCACGGTGGTGGAGTCCTTCGGACGGAACTTCAACTCCATCGGGCTGCGCAAGTCCGTCGTCGAGGAGTTCACCAAGCCCGTCGACGAGCGATCGATCCTGCCGCACTCGACGATCCAGTACTTCCTCGTTCCGAACACGTTGCTCGTCCATCAGATCGACCACGTCGAGATGTGGCGCCTCGAACCGGTCGACGTCCACACCACGATCGCTACCACCTCGATCTTCGCTCCCGAGCCGGCGGTCACGGAGAAGGCCCAGCGGTACTGGGCGAAGAACCATGATCTCCTCCTGCAGGTGACGGGCACGGAGGACTTCCCGGTGATGGCCGCCGTCCAGCGCTCGCTCGAAGCGGGAGCGATCAGCGAACTCGTCTACGGCCGCGTCGAGCCGGCGCTGACCCTGTTCCACCAGTCGGTCACCGCTGCGGTCGAGGCCGGGACCACCGGACTGTGACGACCGCGACCCACGCCGCCTACTCGGCGCGCGTCACCGACGCCCTCGGGTTCGCGGCGGCGTGTCATCGCGAGCAGTTCCGCAAGGGCACGGAGGTCCCCTACCTCGCACACGTCCTCGGCGTGGCGTCTCACGTGTGGCGCCACGGCGGCGACGAGGAGCAGGCCGTCGCCGCGCTGTTGCACGACGTCATGGAGGACGCGGGCGTCCACATCGACGAGCTCGAAGCTCGCTTCGGCGCACGGGTCGCCGCGATCGTCGCGGCGGCGACCGACACGGTGGTCCCCGGTCAGCCGCGGGACGCGTCGACCTGGCGCGAGCGCAAGGTCCACCACCTCACCACGATCAGGGACATCTCCGCCGCTGGGGACCCGCACGGTGCCCTCGTCGTGATCGCATGCGACAAGCTCGACAACCTCACCGACCTCGTCCGGGACGTGCGGGGTGCCGGCGCCCGGGCCTTCGACCGGTTCAACGCTCCCGACGACAAGCGCACGAACGTCGTCTGGTACCAGGGCGCCGTGGTTCACGAACTCGGCGACGCCGTCCCCGGGTCGTTGCGGAACGAGCTCGAGGCATTGCTGACCGAGCTCGCCGAGCTCGCCGACCTCGCCTGAGCGCGACAGGCGTCGACGAGCGTTGCCCAGTGCTCCGGCGCCGGGACCTCACCGGGCAGGTTGAACCGGACGCGATCCGCCACGTCGCCGTAGCGACGCCACAGCTCGGCGGCGATGGTGCCCACCGAGCCCACGCAACACATCGCCTCGAGCACCTCGTCGTCGATGAGCGACGTCATGTCGTCCCAGCGGCCCTGCTTGGAGAGCCGGTTCAGCTCGACCTGCAGATCCCCCCACCCATGCAGGTCGAGCACGGGACGGTACGCCGGCGTCGAGCCGTAGAAGGCGATCTGGCGGCGGACCGCGGCGACCTCGGCGTCCGTGGTCGCCACGAACGCCGACAGCCCGATCTCGAACCGGGACGTCCGTTCCGCTGCGGCGCGACCCGCGGCGACGAGCGGGAGGGTCACCTCGCGCAGGTACCGCTCGGTCGTGAAGGGGTGGGCGAGCAGGCCGTCCGCGACCTCGCCGGCCACGCGGGTCATCCGCGGGCCGACCGCCGCGAGCAGGACGGGTGGCGGGCCGTGGGGGTGCGGGGGCGAACGGAACGCCGGGGTCATCAGCGTGTGCGTGTAGAACTCCCCGCGCACGTCGAGGTCGGACCCGTCCTCCCACGCCTGCCAGATCGCCCGTAACGCCACCACGAACTCGCGCATCCGCTCGGCGGGACGCGACCACGGCATGGAGAACCGCTTCTCCACGTGGGGGCGGATCTGCGTCCCGAGACCGAGCAGGAACCGACCGCCGGAGAGTCGCTGGAGGTCGGAGGCGAGGTAGGCGACCGTCATCGGTGTCCGGGCGAACGCGATTGCCACGGACGGGCCGACGTGGAGCCGGGAGCTCGCGGATGCTGCCGCGACGAGAGGGAGGAACCCGTCGCACTGGTTCTCCGTCGTCCAGGCACCGTCGAACCCGATGGCTTCGGCGGCGGCCGCGTCGTCGGCCGCGTGCACGAGGTCGGTACGAAGCCGGACGTCGAGCTTCACGACACCCTCACAGCAGCTCGCCCGCCTGGAACCGGCGCAGCGTCTCCCGGAGCCCGTGCTCGGCGATCGTGCGGTTGACGAGGCGGACCGACGGCGACACGTGGGCGATCGTGTCGACCTCGACGCTCTGCAACAACGCCGCTCGGAACCCGGCGAGCTCCTGGGTGCGGTTGATGGACTGCTTCTGGAGTCCGAGGATGTCCTTCGGCGTGCGGGCGACGAGCGCGGCGTACCGGGCCATCTCCTCGGCGACCGTCCCCGGTTCGGTCGCCCGGTTGAACAGCCCCATCGCGGCCGCCTCCGTGCCCGTCATGAGGGTTCCCGTCGGGAAGAAGACCTCCTTCGCCTTCTTCGGGCCGACGAACCACGCCCAGAACGCCGACACGTACCCCGCTCCGAGCGGGAGCTGCGGTGCGCCGACCTTGGTGTCCGCATCGACGAAGCCGATGTCGCAGATCGCTGCGAGCTGCGTTCCCCCGGCGAGGCACACGCCGTGCACCTGCGCGAGCACCGGGAGGCGCAGGTCCCAGATCTGGAGCCACCCGCGGAGCATCCGCTCCAACCAGTCCCGATCGCCGGTCACGTCGGCCGGGACGTCGCCGGACCCGGCCACGTCGTACCCGGCGCAGAACCCGCGGCCTTCACCGCGCACGACCGCCACGTGGACCGTCGGGTCGGCCTCCGCCTCGGCGAGCGCGGCGAGGAGATCGGCCTGCAGGCCCGGGGTGATCGCGTTCAACTTCTCCGGCCGGTCGAGGGTCACGGTCGCGACCCTGCCCTCCACCTCGTACCGGACCAGACCGTGCGTCCCCGTCATGACCCCCACGGTAGGTCCGCGTCAGCCGCGGCGCTTCACGACCCTCGCCGGGGCGCCTTCGACCGCGCCGACGATCGTCGCCGTCGTGCCGCACACCGGGCAGGTGATGCGGGCGACCGGCGCCACGTCGTCGTCGATGACGTCGGTGACGTCGTCGTCGAGGGCGAGGGCCCCGGGTGCCCGGCGCACGCAGAGCCGACGGGTGCACCGGGTGCACGTCGTGGAGACGACCCCGTCGGTCGGGGCGTTCGGGTCGACGCCGACCATGCCGGCGTGACCGGCGTCGATCGCGGCGATCCGTGCGCCGTCGGAGAACACGCTCACCGGTCCGTCCGCCGACACGACGAACACGACGGTGCGTTCCTCGTCGAAGGAGTAGCGCTGGGCGGCGGTGTGCCTGGTGCCGCGGCCCCGGGGAACGGCGACGAGCCGCTGCGCGTCGACGGATGCGGTGAGGTGCAGCCCGGTGGCCCGAAGGTTGCCGTCGGCGTCGACGACCGTCGCCCCGTCGACCTGGGTCAGCAGCTGGCGGACCGCGCCGTGGGTGCCCGCGTCGAGGAGGGAGAGC
>Ga0169931_10000731_pt1 | contig 54632 bp, 59 predicted proteins | sample Kivu_15m_20L_FD_129675 | JGI IMG/M metagenome (GOLD analysis project Ga0169931, IMG submission 129675) | Freshwater microbial communities from Lake Kivu, Western Province, Rwanda to study Microbial Dark Matter (Phase II) - Kivu_15m_20L... | ecosystem: Environmental > Aquatic > Freshwater > Lake...
AAAGAGTATTCGGGTGATATCGCCGACGAAGCTGCGCGATCGCGAGGTGATGATTACCCCAAGTGCCAACATGCCGACGAACAACAAACCGATTGCCGTGTCACTCGACAGCCGCGACTTGCGGGTGATTACAGAAATGCCCGTCATCATGACTGCCGCACTGACCGCCGCCCCGAGTGCGCCCGAAACACCCATCAACAACGCAGTGGCGATGCCGGGGATCACGCCGTGAGCGAGCGCGTCGCCGACGAACGACAGACCGCGCAGCACCACATAGGTACCGGTCACGGCGCAAATCAGGGCAACGAGCACGCTGGCAAGCAGCGCTTGGCGCATGAACTCGTTCGCGAAGAACGGGTCGAGCAGCGCCCCACGCGACATGACGGCGGAGGTTTACTTGAGGGCGTCGGCGATTTGGTTGGCGACTGTCCTCATGAATTCAGCGTACGAAGTTGCCGTGCCCATCACGTGCGTGGCGAGCTCGACGATTTCGACCCCGGTCTCCTTGGCGACTTGTTCGGTGACGGCTTGTGGCGTGCCGAGACTGGTGAAAATGACTTTGGCTCCGTGCTCGGCAATCGTGTCTTTCAGGGCGGCGAGCTCGCCCGCTGATGCCTCGGATGTCGTGGTGAGGCTGGGAATCACCGCTCCGATTGTTTCGCACCCGTAGCGATCGGCGAAGTAGCCGAGCTCGTCATGACCAGTGACCAATTCGCATTCTCCAACGCCCGACATGATGCTCTGCAACTCGGTGTCGAGCGCCGTGAGGTCGGCAGTGACCCGTTCGGTGGCGGTCGCGAGATCCACACCGAGCGCAGCGCCGAGTTGGCTCGACAACTCAGGCAACATTTCCAGCATTACTGCGGGGCTCAGCCACAAGTGTGGGTCACCGGCTGAGTGATCGTGGTCGTCGTCGCCGTGGTCGTGATCGCCATCCTCAGATTTGTCATCGTCACCATGGCTGTGGCCGTGATCGTCTTCACCTTCTTCCACTTCACGCACGGTGATGTGCTCGCCGACGAAGAACACGGGCCCATTCGCATCATGCAACTTCTCCAACGACTCATCTAGTCCTTCTTCAAAGTTGAGACCGTTCGCGACAACGAATGCCGCGTTATTGATGGTCTCAAGATCTTTTGCTGATGGTTCAAATTCGTGTGGGTCTTGACCATCGGGAATGATGGTCAAGACATCAGCGACTCCGTCGACGAGCTCGCTCACCACAGCCGCGAGTACAGAGTAAGTGACCACGACGTCGGGCAAATCGACAGCAGGGGCATTCGTTGTATCAGGTGCGGTCGTGTCGGGCGCGGCCGGCGATGACGCGGGTTCGTTGGTCGTCGCGCAACCGGCACCGATGAGGGGAACGGCGACGAATGAAACGGCGGCGACGAGTGTGACAAGCCGACGCGACGGTGCTTGCTGGTGCGGCAGGCGGGCGATCAGTGTGCGAAGAAGAGTGAACATGGCACCACCCTAGCGGATAATGAGAATGATTCTCATTATGCTCCGACCAGGGCGGGACCCGGTCTTTCCGGAGGCGGAGAATCAGCTGCCGGCGAGGGCGGTGGTGAGCGCGACGGTGAGCGTCGTTGCGTCGATCTCACCACTGTGTCGCCAAAGCACCTTGCCGTCGCTGCCGAGCAGCGTCATGTACGGAAAGGCGTTCAATCCGAACGCATTGGCCGCGTCATTTGATCCCGAGTCGGCCATGATCGGCCACACGGCCGGCCACTTCTCATTTGCCAGCCATGTCGACGGCGGGAAGTTCGGTGCGGCCGGATCGGTCGACGTCGTCACGGCAATGACGTCGAGATTGTCGGGAACCTGGCCGTCATTGAACCAATTGACGAGAATCGGAACCTCGCGCTGACACACGGGGCACCAGTGAGCAAGGAATATGAGGAGTGTCGGTGCGCCGGGTTCGGTCGTCACGACGTTGCCCGTCGGTCCCGCACCGCGCAGGACCGGTGCCATCGCGCCGACTGCGGCATCGGTTCCCTGCCCGGTGAATGCAGCGAGCGAATCTCCCGACACGGCGACGTCCTGAAACTCGGACACGACACCTTCGGCACTCTGGTCGGCATCAGACGTGCCGGTAACGGCGACGATGGCAAACACGGCGACGATCACGGCGACGGCTGCGCCGATGATCCAGGGGAGACGCTGCTTCACGAGGGGTCCTTCCGCGCGGTGGTTGTGGCCAGAACACGATCGCCACCGACCGGCAGCGTCAGGAACACGAGCGTAGTGATGAAGGCGGCGAGTGCCATGAACGCGAGTGTGACGAATCCGAAGTTCTCAAAATACGGCACCGAACAGGGCGCATCGGCGGAGCAGGACCCCGTGTCGAGCGTGGGCCAACGCTCGAGCAGCCAGTGATACAGGGCGATGGCCGCACCGATGCCGGCGATGGGCAGCGCGTAACGATTCACGCCACGGTCACGTCTCACGGCAGCGATGACGAGCATGACGGCGAGCGGATACATCGCGGTGCGCTGGTACCAGCACATGAGACACGGCCGGTATCCGACGAGATTCGAGAAATAGAGGCTGCCGAGCATCGACACGGAGGTGACGAGAGCAGGTATCGGCAGTGCGAGCGGGGCGAGTCCGTCGAGTAGTTCACGGGCCGGAGCCGTCGTGCGGGCGACGATTCGCAGCACGACGACGCCCGCTGCAGCAGCGAAACACAGCAAAGCGAGTAATGCGAAAAAGAGCTCGGCTGCCTCGTTGTTCACGCGCGGATCATCGTACCTTTCGGACATCGCGGGGTGGCACGATGGAGGGCATGGCACACCAATCCCCGCAACCTTCCGCTCTCGGACGACGTTTGCAAGATGACCTCACCGCTGCGATGAAGTCGGGTGGTGAACGCGAGAAGTCGACGTTGCGGATGGCGATTGCCGCTGTGAAGAATGCTGCAGTCGCCGGTGACGAAGCCGTGCAGCTCACCGATGAGCAGATCGTTGCGGTGTTGCGTGCCGAGGCCAAGAAGCGCAGTGAGGCGGCCGAGATTTACGAACAGGCTGGGCGTGCCGATGCCGCCGCGGCGGAGCGCGACGAACTCGCGGTGCTCGAGCGGTACCTGCCTGCGCGCATGGACGATGCCGCGCTCGCGGCGATCATCGCCGAAGAAATCGAACGCGCCAGAGCCGCGGGCCAGAGCGGACCCAAAGCGATGGGAGCGGTAGTGAAGGCCGTGCGAGGTCGCGTCGGCGATTCCGCCGACGGTTCAATCATCGCATCGCGGGTAAAAGCGTTGCTCTAGCCCACTCGTTGCACCCGGTCAGGGGCGGGGTCGGGTGGGATATTGACGCGGTGATCAATTAGCGGGCATCAGTGAGACGCAGTGGTCGCGGATTCCTGCGCGGAGACGCTGATTGACGCGCGCCACGGCGGTCGGTACCGTTAACAGCGAGCCGGCATCAGTTGGGCTCATCACCTGAAGGGGAGTTCAGAACATGAAGAGTCCGATCCGAGGCGTACGCCGCAAGGTTGCTGCAGCCATTGCAGTCGCCGTCGTGGCGTCGTTGGGAACCGTGGCGCCCAGCAGCGCAGCGAAGGTATCAGCACCCGTGCGGGGCGGCGAACTGAAGGTCGGCGTGTTCGACCAGTTCGTTGGTATGTGTATGGCCGACAACAACGCGAACTCGGCCTTGTTCGCCGTTCGTTCGATGTACGAGACCTGGGTCGAGCAGCGCGCCGATGGCAAGGTCGTTCCGTACCTGCTGCAGAGCATTACCCCCTCGGCCGACTTCAAGACGTGGACACTCACCGTTCGTGACGGCGTCACCTTCCACGACGGCAGCCCGGTGAACGCCCAGGCGCTCGTCATCAACCTCGAAGCGCTCCGCGGTTCGCTATTCATCAACGGTTTGCTCGGTCGCACGCCGGCGACCCCGAGCCCCTCGACGGCGGGTGCCTTCACCGGCAACATCGCCAGTGTCACTGCGACCGGCGCGATGTCGGTCGTCGTCACGCTCGTGAGGCCGGCCACCGACTTCCCGGAAAACCTGTACGGCTCGGGACGCTTCGTCGCCCGCGGAGTCGCCCAGCTCACCGGCGGAAAATGCTCGACGACTGTTGTCGGCACGGGTCCGTTCAAATTGACCTCGTTCAACCTGAACGAACTCGTGGTCGAGAAGAACCCGACCTACTGGCGAAAAGACGGCAGCGGTCAGGCTCTTCCGTACCTTGACAAAATCACCTTCACCTACCTCGTCGACGCCAAGCCGCGCGAGTCGGGCGTGAAGAACGGCTCACTCGACATGGCAATGTTCTCGTCGGCGGCCGAGTCGCGAACCATGGGAGCCCTGTCAAAGAACAAGAATCTGACGTCGCTCATCTCGGGACCGGACTACTACCCGTTCATCTGGTTCAACAACCGAATCGCGCCGTTCAACGACCGCAACGCACGCCTCGCGTTCGCGCACGCGCTTGACCGGGCTCGCTTCGTGAAGGTGCGTCAAGCCGGTTTGCCCGGTGCAGTCGTGCCCGACAGCATCGTCGGCCCGAACAGCATCATGTACACCAAGCGCGGCTTCACCGCGTTCAACCTCGACGGTGCGAAGAACTACGTCGCCCAGTGGAAGGCCGCGAATCCGGGCAAAGAGCTCGAGTTCTCGTTCCCGTACACCGCAGGCAGCACCGACTCGCTGGCCAACGTCACGCTCATCAAGCAGATGGTCGAAGCAGCCGGCATGAAGATGAACCTCCTGCCGCAAACGACGGCGGAGATCATCGCCAAGGCTCTGCCGCAGACGTACCAGGTGATGTCGCTCACCCTTGCTGAGGGTGTCGGTACGGCATTCACCCTGCCGTTCCTCGTCAGCGACAACACGTGGGGGAACGCGGCGAATCCGTTCAACGCTGCCGCTCGTGCGACGGGGAACCTCGCACTAGCCGCGGTGCCGCGCATCCTCAACTTGGCGAACATCAACGACCCGGGCCTCGAGACCCTGCTCTCCGATGCACGGGCGACGAACTCGCCGAAGCAGAAGCGCGAGCTGTACCAGTCGGCCACGCAGCGCGTGCAAAGCGAGGCGTACGTGACGACGGTGGGTTACACGCAGTACGGACTCGTGTACGGCAAGAAGGTGCAGGGCGTGAACCAACTCGGTCTCACGTCGGGTGGTAGCCGTCGCCCGGTGACCAACTTCGGCATCGACCTCACCGCGGTGTACAAGTCGAAGTAAGCAGCGATTCGTCGTTGAAGCGACGGGGTGGCGGGGCAACCCGCCACCCCGTTTCGTTGTTGGCGCTAAGCCGTACCGTCGTCATCTAGTGTTCGCTGCATCGTGACGGCGGTAGTCGAGTGAACCCACGCGCGCGGCGCATTCTCGGTCGCCTGGGCAACGCGCTCATCGTCGTCGTTGCGGCGACGTTCGCCGTGTCGATGCTCACCCGACTTCTCCCCGTCGATCTCGCACAGGTGTTGCTGCCGACGGCAAGTGACGCCGAGCGGGAGATTCTGCGTGCAGAAATCGGCGCAAACAAGGATCCCTTCACCTACTACCTCACGTGGTTGTGGGACTTCGTGCGCGGTGACTTCGGAAAGATCTACTTCGCCAGCGGGAGCGAGAGCGTGGGTACGAGGCTGGCCTCGGCGGTTCCCCGCTCCTTGTTGCTCATGCTCTACGCCCAGGTGATCGCACTTGCCGTGGCGATCCCTCTCGGGATGTGGTCGGGGTATCGGGCCGGGCGTCGTGCCGACCGTGTCATCTCGACGACGCTGTTCTCCTTTTCCGCCGTCCCGTCATTCGCTGTGGGCCTCACGCTCATCGTCGTCATCGGCGTTCGGTTGCAGTGGTTGCCGACGCTCGGCTACGAGCCCCTGTCAGCCGGGCTGTGGTTGCACATTTCGCACATGATCATGCCGGCGCTCAGCCTGAGTCTCGGGCTCATCGCCACGTACACACGGTTGCTGCGCGCCGACGTCGTCGCCACGTTGCGCGAGGACTACGTGACCATGGCTGCCTCCAAGGGACTGACGAATACACGGATCCTGTGGCGTCACGTGTTCCGGCCGTCGAGCCTCACGCTCTTCACGTCTGCGGCACTGAACATGGGTGCGCTCATCGGCGGCGCGATCGTCGTCGAAGCTGTGTTTGCGACGTACGGACTCGGCTTCGAGGTCTACACGGCGCTGCAAGGTCGTCAGTTCGTCGCGTTGCAGAGTTACGTCGCCATCATCGCCGTCTTCTATGTGTTGTTCAACCTCGTCGTCGATGAGGCGGCGGGTTTCGTCGACCCCCGCACGCGCAACCGGAGGCTCAATGGCTGACAAGCGTGGGCGCCGCATCGCCGAGCGCATCTCGTACAGCTGGCTCGGGTTCGTCGTCGCACTCGCGGTGGTCGGACCGTGGTTGCCGTTCGATGCGTGGAACACGGTGTACGACGACGCGCTCGCAGTGGGTCCGTTTTCCGGCGGGCACCTGCTCGGTACCGATTCGAACGGCTACGACCTGTTGCTCGGAGTCGTCAACGGGGCACGGCTGTCGATTCTGGTGGCCGTGATTGCCGTCGGTCTCGGCGGCTTCATCGGAAGTGCGCTCGGAATCTTCGCCGCCTACGCGCGCGGCCGCGTCGATTCCGTCATCACGACCGTCTTCAACGTCATCCTGTCGGTACCCAACCTCGTGCTCGCCCTCGCACTCGTCGCGGTCTTCGCAACGAACATCGACGTCACGGACTCCGTCCCGACCTGGCGGCGAGTTCTCGTGCTCATCTTGTCGCTCACGATCGTCATCATTCCGATTCTCGGGCGTATCGCACGGGCTGCGGCGCTGGCGTGGACGGGTCGCGAGTTCGTGCTCGCCGCACAGACCATGGGAATGCGCGCCCGCAACATCATCTGGACCCACATCGTTCCCAACGTGATGCCTGCACTCATCGCCGTCGGTTTTCTCGCCGTCGGCGTCGTCATCATCGCCGAAGCGTCGCTGTCGATCCTCGGTGTCGGGGTGCCCGACGGCGCATCGTGGGGCGCGATGATTTCCCGCGGGCGCAACGAGATCGACTACGCACCACATGTCGTGCTCGTGCCGTTGTTCTTCCTCGCGGTGACGGTGATCTGCACGAACCACGTCGGTGACATCATCCGCGCACGACTCGACAAGCGCCAGGCCCGCATATGAGCGTGACGACCGAACCGATCCTGCGGATCCGAAACCTCGACGTCACCTTCGCCACCGCGCGCGGTCCCTTGCATGCCGTGCGCGACGTGAGCATCGACATCCCGAACGGCAAGGCGATCGGCATTGTCGGCGAGTCGGGATCGGGAAAGACCGTGCTCTCGCGCGCGGTCATGGGCCTGCTCCCGTCGGGCACGACGCGGCGCACGGGCACGGTCGAGTTCGCTGGGACCGATCTGTCGACTGCGTCGGCCGAGGAGTTGCGCACGCACCTCGGTACGGGGATGGCGATGATCTTCCAGGATCCGATGACCGCACTCAACCCCGTACGTCGCGTCGGTGTTCAGGTTGCCGAGGGGTTGCGGATCCGACTCGGCATGGACAAGGAGGCGGCACGACTGCGCGCCGCGGACCTCCTTCGCCTCGTTCGCATTCCCGATCCGCTCGAGACGTTGCGCAAGTTCCCGTATCAACTGTCCGGTGGCATGCGCCAGCGCGTCATGATCGCAATGGCCATTGCGTGCTCGCCGAAGTTGTTGTTCGCCGACGAACCGACGACCGCCCTCGACGTCACGGTGCAGGCCCAGATACTGCAGTTGCTCGGAGAGCTGCGCCGCGATCTCGGAATGTCGATGGTGCTGATCACCCACGACCTCGGTGTCGTCGCCGGTCACACCGACGAAGTCATCGTTATGTACGCCGGTGAGGTCGTCGAACGGGCGCGCACGTCCGTGCTGTTTGCGAACATGAAAATGCCGTACACGAAGGCGCTGCTCACCTCGATCCCGACCGTCGACATGCCGACGGGTCGCCGCTTGCCGGTCATCGAGGGTCGCCTTCCCGATCCCGTGAACCGCCCCGCCGGGTGTGCGTTCGCCGAACGTTGTGCGTTCGCCACCGACAAGTGCCGGACCGAGCACCCGCCGCTCGTCACGGAAGGTGACCACAGTTGGCGTTGCTGGCACCCGCTGGGAGGGAACTGACGATGGCGGGCAGCGGCACGGCTCACTTGCGCGACGGCGAGGACGTTGTCCTGGCGGTGCGCGACCTCGTCGTGCGCTTCAAGGCTGCGGGCGGCAGGTTCGTCCATGCCGTGTCGAACGTGAGCATCGACGTGAAGAAGGGCGAGACCGTCGCGATCGTGGGTGAGTCAGGATGCGGAAAGACGAGCCTCGGCAAGGCGATCATGCAGGTTCCCCCGCCGACGTCGGGAAGCGTCACGTTCGCCGGCCGCGACCTCACCGCGATGGGGAGCGAGGAATTGCGCCGTGCGCGAACCGCGATCCAAATGATCTTCCAGGACCCGATCTCATCGCTCGATCCGCGGATGACGATCAAGCGCATCGTCGAGGAGCCACTTGCGATTTGGAACCGCGGCAACGAAGCCGAGCGTGCGGCGCGGGTCGATGCACTGCTCGACGGAGTCGGACTCGATGCGGCTCTCGTGCGTGACCGACGGCCGTACGAGTTCTCTGGTGGTCAATGTCAACGCATCTCGATCGCCCGGGCATTGGCACTCGAGCCGCAGCTCATCATCTGTGACGAACCCGTGTCGGCACTCGACGTGAGCATCCAGGCACAGATTCTCAACCTGCTGCAGGACCTGAAGGAGCGCTACGGCCTCACGATGATCTTCATCAGTCACGACCTCGCCGTCGTGAAGGCCGTGAGCAACCGCATCGTCGTCATGTATCTCGGAAAGGTCTGCGAAGTCGGAACGCCCGACGTGCTGTATTCGCGTCCGGCGCACCACTACACCCGCGCGCTCGTTCGGTCGGTGCCGGTACCCGATCCGACGCGTGCAGCCCGTACGGCGGTTCTGCAGGGTGAGCCGCCGTCACCGCTCGCCCCGCCGTCGGGATGCCGATTCCGTACCCGTTGTGAGGCGGCCACGGAACGGTGCATGTCCGAGGAGCCGCAACTGCGCGAAGTGACCCCGGGTCAGTTCGTGGCGTGCCACCATCCCGTGACGGGATGACGACGGAGAAGGACTCGAATCAGCGCCGGAAGGCGTCGACGAAGCGCCAAGCGCTCGCCGTCGTGGCTGCCGCGAGCACGAGCTTCAGTGCGTCGCCGATGAGGAACGGCGTGAGACCCATGGTGATCGCATTCGACTCACCGGTGGCCACGGGCACGTCGAGATAGATGGCCAACCAAGCGACGCCGAGCGTGTAGATGATGGCGGTGCCGAACAGCATCGCCGGAATCGAGGTGAGCATGCGGCGATCGTGGCGCTGCTCGGCGAGCCGACCGACGACCCACGCTGCGACGACGAATCCGACGAGGTAACCCATCGTCGCACCGGTGGCGACGTCCCAGCCCCGCTTCGCATCGGCGTACACCGGAAGACCGAGCATGCCGACGAGCCAGTAGGCGAGTTGGCTTGCGGCTCCCTTGCGCGCGCCGAGTGCGGCACCGGCGAGGAGCACGGCGAACGTTTGGCCGGTGATCGGCACCGGTGTGAAGGGGAGTGCGATCTTCACCTGTGCGGCAAGTGCGGTGAGTGCGGTGAAGCCCGCGACGAGCGCGGTATCGCGCACGAGTGCCGACGAACGGCGTGTGGGGCGAACCCAGAGGTCGGAAAGTACGGCGGTCGACATCGAAACGGTCATGGCGCAAGGATAGTGGGGGTTTATGCTCGTGCCCGTGGTCGAACGCCCGCGGATCATCCTCGACTGCGATCCGGGCCACGACGACGCGTTCGCCATCATCGTTGCCGCGCACTTCGCCGACCTGCGCGGCGTCACCACCGTGGCGGGTAACGCGCCGCTTGAACGCACCACCCGCAACGCGCGAATCATCCTCGATCTGTGCGGCTCGTCGGCTCCTCTGCATGCGGGGGCCGCGCGGCCGCTCGTCGCCGAGCCCGTTCACGCCGCCTACGTCCACGGCGAGAGCGGAATGGACGGTGCCGAGCTGCCCGAGCCGTCGCGTCCCGCCGACTCGGTGCGTGCCGTCGACTGGATGATCGACACCGTGCGCTCCGAGGAGGGCACGTGGTTGGTGCCGACGGGGCCGCTGACGAATGTCGCAATCGCACTGCACCGGGCACCGGACATCGTCGACAAGATCGCCGGCATCTCGCTCATGGGCGGCGGACGCTTCGGCAATCGCACTCCTGCCGCCGAGTTCAACATCTGGTGCGATCCCGAGGCCGCCGCAGCGGTGTTCACGAGCGGTGCGCGCGTCATCATGGCGGGGCTCGACCTCACGCACACGTTCCAGGCGACGCCTGCGCGCATCGTCGATATCGAGAATGCCCATCCGCGCCTCGGTGCGATACTCGCGGGCTTGCTCCGTTTCTTCAGCGGCACGTATACCGATCGTCACGAGGGGTTCTCCGGTGCTGCAATGCACGACGTGTGCTCCGTGCTCGCGCTCACGCATCCGCAACTGTTCACCTCGGCACGGCGTCACGTCGTCGTCGAGATCGATGGCACGCACACGCGGGGAATGACGCTCATCGACGAGCGCAAATTGCTCGAGCGACCCGCACCGAACGCCGAGGTACTCGACACGATCGATGCCGACGCGGGGTTCGCGGTCATCGTCGATGCCGTACGCCGCTGCCCACACTGACCCCGCGGGGTCCCGGTGCGATCGAACGGCGCGAAGCGTGCAGCCAGCGTTGCGCGTCTGGCGCCCTCGGCAGGAATCGAACCTGCGCTTCCGGCTCCGGAGGCCGACGCTCTATCCGCTGAGCTACGAGGGCACGTACGCGTCACCGCGTCGCGCCCGAGGCTACCTGCGCCACAATGGAGGAGTGATTTCCGATCCCGTCGTCGTCGTGTCGCGACGGGTCACCACCGCGTTGCGGGATCACTTCGGAGCAGAGCACGCCGATGTCGATCCGGCCGTGCGGCCGAGTGAACACGCCGATGCCCAGATCAACGTAGCCATGGCGCTGGCGAAGCGACTCGGGGAATCGCCGCGCGACGTTGCCACACGGTTGTGCGACGTGCTCGAACTCGACGACATCTGCAGCGACAGCGGGATTGCCGGGCCCGGGTTCATCAACGTTACGTTCTCCGACGAGTTCGTGGGGCAGTGCCTCGCGGCGATGGCTGCCGATGCGCGTCTCGGAGTGACACGCGCGGAAAGACCCGAGACCGTCGTCGTCGACTACTCGGCGCCGAACGTGGCAAAGGAGATGCACGTGGGTCACCTGCGCAGCACCGTCATCGGTGATGCGCTCGTGCGGATGCTCGAGTTCGCCGGTCACTCGGTGCTGCGCGAGAACCACATCGGCGACTGGGGAACCCAGTTCGGCATGCTCATCGAGCACCTCAGCGACGTCGGCGAGAGCGGCGCCGTTGCCGACCTGTCCGTCGGCGACCTCGACGGTTTTTACAAAGCCGCCCGCCGCAAGTTCGACGCCGATCCCGGGTTCGCCGATCGATCGCGCCGGCGGGTCGTGGCCCTGCAGGGTGGCGACGCCGACACGCTGCGACTGTGGCACCTGCTCGTCGCGGAGAGCGGTCGGTACTTCGAGCAGGTGTATGCCCAACTCGGAGTGCGACTCGTTGCGAGCGACGTGCGCGGCGAGAGTTACTACAACGAGTCGATGCCCGGGGTCGTCGAGCGACTCGCTGCTGCAGGGCTCCTGCAACGAGACGAAGACGCCGATGTCGTGTTTCCCGACGGGTTCACGAACCGCGACAACGAACCGCTGCCGCTCATCATCCGCAAGCGCGACGGCGGCTACAACTACGCCACGAGCGACCTTGCATGTGTCATCGACCGAATCGAGAACCGTCGCGCGAGCCTGCTCGTGTACGTAGTCGGTGCTCCGCAGGCGCAGCACCTCGACATGGTGCGTGTCGTTGCCGAAAAAGCCGGCTGGCTGGCTCCACCGGCGCGCATGGTGCACGTCGCGTTCGGCAGCGTGCTCGGTTCGGACCGCAAGATGCTGAAGAGCCGATCGGGTGACACGATCAAGTTGCACGACCTGCTCGACGAGGCCGTCGAGCGCGCCGAGCAGGCGATCGCGCAGCGCAATCCCGAACTCGTCGGCGACGAGCGGGTCGCCGTCGCGCGAACGATCGGTATCGGTGCCGTGAAGTATGCCGACTTGTCGACCGACCGCGTGAAGGACTACGTCTTCGACTGGGAACGCATGCTCGCATTCGACGGCAACACCGCGCCGTACCTGCAATACGCGCACGCGCGGATTTGCAGTGTGTTCCGCCGCGCCGAAGTCGACCACGGACTCCAACGCAGCGACGTCCGCGGGATCGCACCCGTACTCGGTGATCCCACCGAACGCCGGCTCGCGCTGTTGCTGCTGCAGTGCGATTCGGTGTTCGCCGATGCGCTCGCAAAATTCGCGCCGCATCGCTTGTGCAACTACATCTACGACGTCGCGGCGGGTTTCAGTGCGTTCTACGAAGCCTGTCCGGTACTCAAGGCTGAATCACCGCAGGTCGTTCGGTCGCGACTCGCGCTCTGTGATCTCACCGCTCGCGTGTTGCAGTTCGGCTGCGGCGTGCTCGGCATCGACGTTCCGGAGCGCATGTGAGCGCCGTAGCCCGCCACATCCTCTCCGACACCGCCCGCGTGACGCCGGCCGGCCGACTCGAGGTGGGTGGGCGCGACGTCGCACACCTCGCCGACGATTTCGGAACCCCGTTGTTCGTGTACGACGAGGAACATCTGCGCGCGCGCTGTCGCGAGGCGGTCCGCGCATTCGGTACCGACTCGGTCATCTACGCGACGAAGGCGTTCCTGTGCGTCGCCATGGCGCGGCTCGCCCACGAAGAAGGGCTGCTGCTCGACGTCGCCACGGGTGGCGAGATGCACGTTGCGCTCGCTGCCGGTGTACCCGCCGAGCGTCTCGTCGTGCACGGAAACAACAAGTCACGCGACGAGCTCGAGCGTGCGATGCACATCGGAGTGCGTCACGTCGTCGTCGACTCCTTCGACGAGATGGACCGTATCGACGCGCTCGTCGCCCGCGGCGCGCCACGCATCCGGGTACAGATCCGCGTCACGCCCGGGGTGTACGTCCACACCCACGAATACATCAGCACCGGACAGAACGACTCCAAGTTCGGTTTCAACCTCGGCAACGGGGACGCGCTGCGGGCGGTTCAGCGAGCTAAGCGATCCGATTCGATGGAATTCATCGGGATCCACTGCCACATCGGCTCGAACGTGTTCGATGCAGACAACTTCACGAGGGCCGCCGGTGTCATGGTCCAGTTCGCCAACGAGACCGAATCGGCCGAGCTCACTCTCGGTGGCGGACTGGGTGTCGCCTACGTCAACGACGAAGTTGCACCGACGATCACCGAGTGGGCCGCTGCGTTGCGTGCCGGTACGTCGACGCTGCGCCACGGTGTGCGGGTACTCGTGGAGCCGGGTCGCGCGATCGTCGCAGCCGCGGCCCTCACGGCGTATCGCGTCGGCACGGTGAAGGACATCCCCGGCGTGCGCACGTACGTGTCCGTCGATGGTGGCATGAGCGACAATCCGCGGCCCGTGCTCTACGGCAGCGGCTACGAAGCGTTCCTTCCCGCGCGTGCGACCGCATCGCGCGACCGCACGGTGCGGCTCGTCGGCAAGCACTGCGAGAGCGGTGACGTACTCATCTCCGAGTCGCGCGTTCCCGCGGACATCGCCGTCGGCGACGTCGTTGCGACACCGGTGACGGGGGCGTACGGTCACTCGATGGGTTCCAATTACAACAAGGTGCCCCGACCCGCCGTCGTGTTCGTTCGTGACGGCGCGGCGCGACTCGTGGTGCGCCGCGAAACGTACGACGATCTGTTGCGTCAGGACGTCACCGATAGCGTGTGAAGCATGGCGAACGCGGCCCCTGCGCTCGTTCGCATCGGCGTCGTCGGGCACGGCACCGTCGGAGCGGCATTCACCGCTCTTGCGGCCCGGCAGGCCGAGCACATCGAGGCCCGCACCGGCGTGCGGCTGGCCGTCACGAACGTCGCTGTGCGTGACGTCGAACGCCACCGCTCATCGGTCGGCCGCGCGCGGTTGACCAACGACCCGCTCGCCGTCGTCAACGCCGCCGACGTCGACCTCGTCGTCGAGGTGATGGGGGGAACCACCGTCGCGCGCGATGTCGTTGCTGCGGCACTGAAGGCCGGAAAGCCGGTCGTCACTGCGAATAAGGCGTTGCTTGCTGCACACTCCGCCGAGTTGTTCTCGCTGGCCGACCAGGCGCACACCGATTTGTTGTTCGAGGCCGCGGTGTGCGGCGGTATTCCGCTCATCCGGCCGTTGCGCGAGAGTTTGCGCGGCGAACCGATCCGCCGCGTGCTCGGCATCGTCAACGGAACGACGAATTACATCCTCACGAAGATGACGCAAGAGGGAAGTGATTACGCGTCTGCACTTGCCGGTGCGCAGGCACTCGGATATGCCGAGGCTGATCCGACGGCCGACGTCGAGGGACACGATGCCGCCGCGAAGATTGCGATTGTCGCGATGTTTGCCTTCGGCGTGCGGGTCGTCGCATCCGACGTGTTCGCCGAGGGAATGTCGCAGGTCACCGCGTCCGATATCGCGATGGCCCGCAAGTTCGGTTACGTCATCAAGTTGCTCGGCATCGCCGAAGCTGTCGATGGGGCGGTGAGCGTTCGCGTCCACCCCGCACTCGTGCATGTCGACCACCCGCTTGCCTCCGTGCGTGATGCATTCAACGCCGTGCTCGTCGAGGGCGAGGCATCGGGCTCGCTCATGTTCTACGGTCGCGGTGCGGGCGGCGACCCCACCGCATCGTCGGTGCTCGGCGACGTCATCGATGCCGCGGTCAACAAGGTGCGCGGCACGCATGCGGCGCTCGGCAGTTTTCAGCCGGGTCGTTTCTCGACGATGAGCGACGTGCACAACGAGTACATGCTCACGCTCGAAGTCGCCGACCGACCGGGCGTGCTTCACGCGGTAACGGGGGTCTTTGCCCGTCACGGGGTGAGTATCCGCGCAGCCGAACAGGATGGCATCGGCACCGACGCCCGACTCGTATTCCTCACGCACACGGCCCGCGAACGCGACGTGCAGGCGTGCATGAACGAGTTGCGCAATCTCGACGTCGTCTCACGGGTCGGCAGCACCCTGCGCGTCGTTGCCGAATGACGTGCCGAACCGCGTGCCGCGTGACGAAGCCCCGCGACGACCGGAGTCGGGAATGAAGTACGTCTCCACCCGCGGCGCAGCGCCCGCTCTCGGCTTCTCCGACGTGCTACTCGCCGGTCTCGCCCGTGACGGCGGACTGTACGTGCCCGATGCGTGGCCGACCGTTTCCCACGATCACTCCGGGGCACCGTACGCCCGTCGTGCAGCTGCCGTGATTTCAGCGTTCGTCGGCGATGACATCGCTCCCGACGTTCTCGCGCGGATGTGCGACGAGGCGTATGCGACGTTCCGCGATCCCGCCGTTGCACCGCTGCGTGAACTCGACGAAGCCCACCATCTGCTCGAGTTGTTCCACGGCCCGACGCTCGCATTCAAGGACGTGGCACTGCAGCTCGTCGGACGAATGTTCGATCACGTCCTCGCGAGCCGCTCGCAGACCGCGACGATCATCGGCGCCACGAGCGGTGACACGGGGTCGGCGGCCATCGACGGCGTGCGCGCGTGTGCAAACATCTCGATCATCATCTTGTACCCGAACCGTCGCGTGAGCGAGGTTCAACGCCGACAGATGACCACCGTTGATGCGCCGAACGTGCACGCCGTGGCGGTGGAGGGAACCTTCGACGACTGCCAGGACCTGGTGAAGGCGATGTTCAACGACGCTGCGTTCCGCGACGAGCACCGCCTCGCCGCCGTCAACTCGATCAACTGGGCTCGGGTGCTCGCCCAGGTCGTCTATTACTTCACGGCGATCGAGCAACTCCACCGCGGCACCGCATCGTTCAGCGTGCCGACGGGCAATTTCGGCAACGTGCTGGCCGGATGGATCGCCCGCAACATCGGCGCCGACATCGGGCACCTCATCGTCGGTTCGAATTCCAACGACATCCTCACCCGGTTCTTCGAAACGCAGAGCATGCACGCTCGCGAGGTTGTCGCCACGCTCAGCCCGAGCATGGACATCCAGGTGTCGTCAAACTTCGAGCGTTTGCTGTTCGAGATGAACGACCGCGACGGCGCGTTCACCGCGCGACAGCTCGCGGAGTTCCGTCGCTCGGGAAGGCTCGACGTCGATGCTGACTCGTACGGGCGATGGGTGCGTCCGGTCTTTCGCGGACACCGCTGCAGCGATGACGAGACACTTGCCACGATCCGTCGCGTGTGGGAACGCCACGGAGTGCTCATCGATCCGCACACCGCGATCGGCGTCGCCGCCGCCGAGGCGTGCAGGGACGCCGAGGACGAGCAGATCATCACCCTGGCCACGGCGCATCCGGCGAAGTTTCCCGATGCCGTTCGTCGTGCCACCGGCTGCACCCCCGAGTTGCCCGAGCATCTCGCCGACCTGTTCTCCCGCAAGGAGCGCGCCGTCACCGTCGCCAACGATCTCGATGCGGTGCGTCGCATCGTCGCCGATCGCGCACACGCGTAGCACCCCGGGAGGGGCTGCTATGATGGAGGTTGCTCGGATGCTCCGAGCATGCCCTCGCTGTCACATTCACTGACGCGCTGCATCATCCCCGGGCGTTGCTTGTCACCTGGACGCCCTGAAGAAAAGGAACATCGTGGCTGCACCACAACTGGGCCGTGCCCAACTCGAAGACAAGGACCGCGACGACCTCCTCAAGATCGCCGGTGCACTCGGCGTGAAGGGCGTGTCGCGGGCAAGCAAGGCCGAACTCGTCGAGCGAATCCTCAGCGAAACGACCCCCACACAACCGGCCGTCGAGTCGCGTCCGACGACGCCGAGCGCGCCGCGCAGTGACGCGCCGCACAACGATGCGCCGCGACCGGCGCGCGAACCGGCACTCGGCGCCGACGGCGAACCTCTTGCTGACTGGGAGATCGAACTTGCCGAACACGAAGGCACTCCCATTGCTCCCGAAGCGCGACGCGAACCGGAGGGTCAGCGTCAGCAGCGTCGTGACGGTGGTCGTGACTTTTCGCCGCGTAACGACGGCGAGCGCGGACAATTCCGCGACCGCAACTTCAACGATCAGCGCAACAATCGGGGTCGTCGCCGTCGCGGTCGCGGTCGCGGTCGCGACGAAGGTCCGCAGGGTGACGATCGATACGAGATCGATACCCAAGTCGAGGGCAACGAGCCGCAGAGCAACGAGCCCGTGACCGTCGCCGGCTATCTCGACTTGCGCGACGAGGGCTACGGGTTCCTTCGCCTCAACGGATTCCTGCCGTCGCGCAACGATTCGTACATCTCCGTTCGCTTCACCCGCCAGTTCGGTCTGCGCAAGGGTGACTACGTCACCGGTCTGTCGCGACCGGCCGGACGCAACGAGAAGAATCCCGCACTGCTCGAGGTGCACACGGTGAACGGTGAGGCACCCGACAAGGCGCGCAACCGCCCGAAGTTCGAGGACCTCACACCGTTGTTCCCTGACAGCAAGCTCGGTCTCTCCACGCCGACTGATCCGGCGAACATGACGGCGCGAATCATCGACCTCATCGCTCCCATCGGAAAGGGTCAGCGCGGAATCATCGTCTCGCCACCGAAAGCCGGCAAGACGACGGTGATGAAGACGATCGCCACCGCGATCGAGACCAACCATCCCGAGGTGAAGCTGATCGTGCTGCTCATCGACGAGCGCCCCGAGGAAGTCACCGACATGCGCCGAACGGTGCGCGGCGAGGTCATCGCCTCCACGTTCGATCGTCCTTCCGAGGAGCACACGCAAGTCGCCGAACTCGCCCTCGAGAAAGCCAAGCGCATGGTGGAAAAAGGTGAGGACGTCGTCATCATTCTCGACGGAATCACGCGACTCTCGCGCGCGTACAACCTCGCCGCGCCGGCGACCGGCCGCATCATGTCGGGCGGAATCGACGCGGGTGCGCTGTACCCGCCGAAGAAGTTCTTCGGCGCAGCACGCAACATCGAGGAGGGTGGCAGCTTGACGATCCTCGCCACCGCTCTCGTCGAGACGAACAGTCGCATGGACGAGGCGATCTTCGAGGAATTCAAGGGAACGGGCAACATGGAGTTGCGCCTCGACCGTCGACTCGCCGAGCGCCGCATCTACCCGGCGATCGACGTCGACGCATCGAGCACGCGACACGAAGAGCTTCTCTTCGACCGCAAGCAGTTGCAGATGGTGTGGAAGTTGCGCCGCGTGCTCAGTGGTCTCGCCGCCGATGGCAACGCCGCGCCGGGTCTCGAACTGCTCATCGACCGCTTGAAGACCTTCAAGACCAACGACGAGTTCCTCGCCGAAATCGCCAAGCAGCCGTCGGCATAACGCCCCGCCGCTGCAAGTTACGGCCGTGAACCGAGACGTCGACCGTCCCGTTGCGGCGCGGCGATCGACGGTGCGTTTGCGTGCCGCAACGTCTTCGCTCGGAATCGACGACGAGCCGCGCGACGTCGAGCTCGGACACGTCGGCGCACTCCTTCGCGGTGGTCGCCTGTGGATCGACGCGACCGACGTTACCGAGCGAGATGCATTGCGTGCGCTCGGCGCCGCAATGTTGTGGACGGTGCGCGGCGGGGCCGACGGCATCGGTGTGGTCGCCACCGACCGTGCCGGTGTTCTCGCGCGTCAGACCGAACACTTCTCGTTACCCATCGAGGTCTTCACCGTCGCCGGCGGTGCGGTCACCCCTGCGCAACCCGTCGCGCACAGCCGCGTCGAGCCGAGTGGCGGGCATCTCGTGCTCGCCGAGCGGATCCGCCGCGCAACGGCCGACGTCGTCATCGAGCACGGCGTCGTTGCGGGTGAAGTTCTCGGTCTCGAAGTGTGCAGGGTCGTCGATGAGGATTCCGGACCGAGGTTGCGCGTGGGGGTCGGTGCGCACGATCGCGAAACGTTTCAGATGGTGCACGGTGACGATGCCGACGTCACGCAACTCGCCCGCGTCGTCGCAGAGGTGACGGAACTGCGCCGCGATCCCGAGCGCCGTCATCCGCTGGCGCGCCTCGCCGCCGAACGCGCGATGCGGCACCGCGCGCTCGTCGACCCCCGACGGGTCGGCATGAGCGAGTTGGATGCCGTCGAGCCGCCGTTGCGGCGCGACAACGTGAAGGACGCGGTGCCGTGTTGCGCTCTGGGTACGGGAATCGACGGACGTCGCGCCGTGGTCGTGTTCGCCGGGGGACTCGAGCCGTTGCTACTCCCGTTCGCCGCCGATGCCGTCGACCGCATCGATCGCACCGCGGAGTTGCGCGTTGCAACGACGGAGAAGTCGATGATTCCGACGGTTGTGCAGCTCGCTGCGCTCATGCGCCGCACCGTGACGTTCGTGCACGCCTAGCCTGAACGCGTGCGTGAACGACTCGCGGCAATTCTCGCCGATCACGCACGCCTCGAAGCGAGCCTTGCGTCACCGGAAGTACTTTCCGATCAATCGAAGTTGCGCGATGCTTCGCGCCGGTACAAGCAGATGGGCCCGCTCGTCGCCTGCATCCGCGAGTACGACGACGTGCAGTCGACGCTCGACGTCGCGCGCGAGCTCCTCGACGGAGCAACCGGTGCCGATCGCGAGGCACTCGATGCCGAGCGCGTCACGGCACAGCAACGACTCGAGTCGATCGAAGAGCGGCTCCGCGTCCTGCTCATTCCGCCCGATCCGAACGACGGCCGGAATCTCATGCTCGAAATCCGCGGTGCGGAGGGCGGAGAGGAGGCGAACCTGTTCGCCGGCGAACTGCTCGACATGTACCGGGCGTATTGCGCCAGGCAGGGTTTCACTTTCGAGATGTTGCAAATGGACCGCTCACCGATGGGCGGCGTCAACCAGGCGACGGTGCTCGTGAAGGGTGAGGATGCTTGGAACAAGTTGCGCTTCGAGGGCGGGCCGCACCGTGTGCAGCGCGTTCCCGTCACCGAGAGTGCCGGACGAATTCACACGTCGTCGGCGACGGTCACCGTGATGCCCGAGGCCGAGGAAGTCGATCTCCACATCGATGAACGTGACTTGCAAATCGACGTGTACCGCGCCGGCGGTCCCGGTGGTCAGGGAGTGAACACGACCGACTCGGCCGTGCGCATCACCCACAAGCCGAGCGGCGTCGTCGTTGCGATGCAGGACGAGCGCAGTCAGTTGCAGAACCGGATCAAGGCGATGCAGGTGTTGCGTACCCGGCTCCTCCAAAAAATGGAGGATGAGCGGGAAGCGAAGGCGTCGGCCGAGCGACGTGCACAGGTCGGCAAGGGCGGTCGCGGCGAGAAGATCCGCACCTACAACTACAAGGAAAACCGGATCACCGATCACCGCATCGGCTTCACCCTCTACCAACTGCAGGACGTGCTCGCCGGCAACCTCGATCCGGTCATCGACGCGCTTACCCTCGAGTACCAGGCCGAGCGGCTCGCCGAGCAGGTGAGCGTCGGCGAACCCTCTTGATGCGCTCGGCGCCGGGACTCGTGCCATGAACGCGCCGCCCGAGCGGGTCGACTACTCGACGTGGCGCGAGGTGCTCGCCGACGTTTGCGTCGAACTCGGTGATGTGCGCGAGGCGCGATGGATGTGCGAGGACGCCGCAGGTGTCGACGCTGCGGGTTTTGATCTTGTCATCGACGAAGCCGTGCCGATGCGCATGGGCCTCACGTTGCGAGCAATGGTCGCGCGGCGCCTGGCGGGTGAGCCGTTGCAGTACGTGCTCGGTCACTGGTCGTTCCGACGCCTGGACGTCATGGTCGACCGTCGCGTCCTCATTCCGCGCCCGGAGACGGAACAGCTCGTCGAGATCGCCGTGAATGCGTTGCGATCGATGGCAGCGCCGCGCATCGTCGCCGACCTCGGAACCGGCTCGGGCGTCATCGCGCTCTCTCTTGCCGACGAGCTCCCTCTCGACGGCACGACCGTGCTCGCCACCGATGCCTCCGCCGACGCTCTCGACGTTGCGCGCGCGAACCTCGCCGGCATCGGTCGCGCAGCAGTGAACGTGTCGATGTGGCAGGGGGACTGGTACGACGCCCTTCCCGATGCCTACAGGGGAGCGATCGACGTCATCGTTTCCAATCCGCCGTACATCGCCCTGAACGATCCGGCAGTCGACGCCGTCGTCACCGACCACGAACCCCATCGTGCTTTGTTCGCCGGAGCCGACGGGCTCGACGCGCTGCGTCGGATCGTCGCCGGTGCGCCGTCGTGGTTGTCGCCCCGTGGTCTGATCATGCTCGAGATCGGCCACGATCAAGGCCCTCACATGAGCGATCTGTTGCGCGACGCCGGATGGCGCGATGTCGACGTCCACCGCGACCTCGCCGGACACGTGCGATTCGTCACGGCGTTCGCGCCGCGCAGGGGTTGCTGACCCCACCGCCACATAGGCTCTGGGCGATGGCGCCGGGTACGACGAAGCGAATCGCGATCGGCGCCGATCATGCAGGGTTCGAACTGAAGCAGCACCTCGTCGGATACCTCACTTCGCAGGGCTTCCGCGTCGACGACCACGGAACCCACTCGACGGAGTCGACCGACTACCCGCACATCTGTGCCGGGGTGGCGCGCGCGGTGCGCGACGGTCACGCCGACCTCGGCATCGTGCTCGGGGGCAGCGGCCAGGGGGAGCAGATCGCCGCGAACAAAGTGCGCGGCGTGCGCGCCGCCTTGTGCAACGACGAGTGGCTTGCGCGGTTGGCCCGTGAGCACAACGATGCCAACGTCCTGTCGATGGGTGGGAGGGTCGTCGACGCCCCTGCGGCCGAGCGGATCGTCGACATCTTCCTCACGACGCAGTTCGAGGGCGGGCGCCATGCACGGCGTGTAGCACAATTGTCGGACATCGAATCCGAGGAGCGCTGATGCCATTCCCTTCCGAATCTCATCCCGACATCGAGGTGACGCGGCTCATCGCCGCCGAACGCGCGCGTCAGGTGACTGGCCTGCAGCTCATCGCCAGCGAGAACTTCACATCCCCGGCGGTCATGGCGGCGACCGGGTCGGTGCTCACGAACAAGTACGCCGAGGGGTATCCGGGTAAGCGCTACTACGGCGGAAACGCGATCATCGACGAGATCGAGGCAATTGCGATCGATCGCGTGAAGACGTTGTTCGGTGCCGACCACGCCAACGTGCAACCCCATTCGGGGGCGAGTGCGAACATGGCCGTGTACCAGGCGCTGTTGTCACCTGGTGACAAGGTGCTCGGACTCAGCCTCGACCACGGTGGTCACCTCACGCACGGCAGCCCGGTGAACGCGAGCGGGATCTTCTACGACTTCACGTCGTACAAGGTCGGCGCGACCGATGAGCGGATCGACTTCGACGAAGTGCGCCGACTTGCCCTCGAGCAACGCCCGAAGCTCATCGTCGCCGGGACGACGTCGTATCCGCGGCGCATCGAGCCCGAGCCGTTCCGCAAGATCGCCGACGAGGTCGGTGCGCTGCTCATGTTCGACATCGCGCACCTTGCGGGCCTCGTCGCCGGCGGTGCCCATCCGAACCCGGTTCCCCTCGCCGACGTGGTCACGTTCACGACGCACAAGACGCTGCGCGGACCGCGCGGCGGATGCATCCTCGCCAAGGCGCAGTACGCAACGGCGATCGACAAGGCGGTGTTCCCCGGACAACAGGGCGGTCCCCTCGAGCACGTCGTTGCTGCAAAGGCCGTTGCATTCCACGAGGCGCTGCAGCCCGAGTTCGCTGCATACGCGCATCAGATCGTGCGCAATGCATCGGCACTTGCCGAGGCACTCGCGACGCGTGGGTTCCGGCTCGTATCCGGCGGGACCGATACGCACATGATGGTCGTTGACCTGCGCCCGTTCGATGCCGAACTCACCGGCAAGGAGGCACAACTCGTGCTCGACCGCGCGGGGATCACGCTGAACAAGAACACGGTGCCGAACGATCCGCGCAGTCCGTTCGTCACCTCGGGCGTGCGGATCGGCACACCGTCCGTGACGACGCAGGGGATGACCGAGGCGCAGATGCCGGTCATCGCCGACTTCATCGTCACCACGCTGAAGGGTCGCAGCGACGATGCAATCGTCGCCGACGTGCGTGCGCAGGTCGCACGGCTGTGCGCGGAGTTCCCGCCGTACAAGGACTGACGCGCGCGGCCCGTCAATGACCGACCTCGGCTCTTATCTCATCGTCGGTTTCGTCGCCGCGGTCGTCACGGCAGTCGCGACACCAATCGTCACGCGTCAAGCGATGCAGCGTGGATGGATGGCGACTCCCGACGAACGTCGGGCGCACCCGGTGCCGACCCCCGATGTGGGCGGCATCGCAATGTTCGCCGGCATCGTCGCTGCGCTCGTCGCCGGATGGTTCGTGCCCGCCTTTGATCCGCTCTACAGCGATACGACGGAAGTCGTCGGTGTCGCGCTCGCCGGGGCGATCATCTTCGTTCTCGGACTCGTGGACGACATCCGCGAGGTGTCGCCGCCGATGAAGGTGACGGGCGTCGTCGTTGCAGCCGCCGTGCTCGTGTGGTTCGGCGTGACGATGTACCAGTTCCGCGTGCCGTTTCTCGATGTGTTCGTGCTTTCGAACGATTGGGTTCCGCTCGTCACCGTGCTGTGGCTGCTCGGGATGACGCAGGCGATCAACCTCATCGACGGCCTCGACGGCCTCGCCGCGGGCATCGTCGCCATCGCCGCCGGCTCGTTCTTCGTGTACAGCCGCTACCTCACGAACAACAATCTCCTCGTCGAGCCGAACATCGGTCCGCTCATCGCGATCATTGCCGTCGGTGTGTGCATCGGGTTCCTGCCGTTCAACTTCAACCCGGCGCGCATCTTCATGGGGGACAGCGGTGCACTGTTGCTCGGCCTCCTCATGGCCGTGGCGACGAGCGTCGTCGGTGGACGCGCAGATCCCGACACCCAGGCGGCCAACGGGCAGACCTATTTCTTCCTCGCCCCGATCTTCATCTCCGTGCTCATCCTCGGGGTACCGCTCATCGACATGGCGTTTGCGATCATCCGGCGCACCACCACGGGACGATCATTCGCACAAGCGGACATGGGCCACCTCCATCACCGACTCATCGCCCTCGGACACGGTCCGCGCCGCGCCGTTGTCATCTTGTGGGCGTGGACGGGGTTGCTCTCGGGGGTCGTGTTGTACTCGGCACTCGTCGATACCGGATCGGGGCTCATCGTGTTCATCTTCTTTGCTGCGGCGCTCAGTGTGTTCACGATCTTGCATCCGCGGATCACGCAGCGGGGCTGACTCAGTTAGCTGCGGCGCGCCGACGACGCGCAGTTGCACGAATGCACGAGTACGCCCCCACGATTTGGTGGGGTGATCAGTGCCCGAGTAGGTTGTGGATCGTTTCACAAGCCCCTCCGAGTATCTCGGAACCGACGTTCGACAAAGGTGTTTGATTCCAGGTGAAGTCCCGAGTAGTTGATGCCGTGCGCCGGCCACACCGTGACAGCGCAGCGATCGCGGCAAACGATTCGATCTCGCGCGGAATGGAAATTGCGGGAACTGTTGCGGTGTTTACATTCGTTGGGCTCGCCGTTGATCGTGCCGCCGGTACGACTCCGTGGCTGATGCTTGCACTCTTCATTCTCGGTCTTGTCGGGCAATTCGTGAGGTCTTACTACGTGTACTCGACGGCAATGAGTGTCCACGAGAAGCAGCGCACCGAAATGAGTCGTTCGCACGTGAATGCGGGTCGATCGTGACCGCAAACCGGAATTTGTTGCTCATGCGTGACACCGGCCCGTCGCCAGAAGCTGAAATAACGCGCGACATCGTCAAGCGAGGTCTTATCGCGGCGCCGGTGCTGGTTGCCCTTTCGTCGTTGCTATGGGGATCCCGAGGAGCATGGTCGAGCATGTACGGATTGGGGCTCGTGCTGTGCAACTTCATGATTGCGGCAGGTCTTGTTGCGTTCACTGCCAGAATTTCATATGCGCTGATGATGACTGCGACGCTCGTTGGCTACTTGTTGAGACTCGGTGTCCTGGCTGTCGCCGTCATGCTCGTGCGTAATGAGTCGTGGGTCGACCTGATGGCACTTGGACTCACTATCGTCGTCATGCACCTGGGGTTGCTGTTCTGGGAAATGCGCTACGTTTCGGCGTCCCTGGCATATCCCGGTCTGCGACCGACGTCGGCGGCCGACAAACTTTCAAACGAACAGTCCGTGATGACAGAAAAGGTAGGAGCATGATGATCCCTGCGACCGTCGCATTTGAGTTTCCGCCGATCAACGTACTGCTGCGCTGGCAAGACGTCGCTCCTTCTATCAACAAAGTCGTACTCATTGGCTTTGCAGCCGCGATCATCGGAACGAGCATTTTTCTTGCCGCAGCTCGGAAGGACCCCAAGCAGGCCCCTAGAGGGGCAAGGAACCTCGCCGAAGTGATCATCGATTTCATCGAGAAGCAGATCATCATGCAAACGATGGGACCGAGTGGCTTGGCCTGGACGCCGTTCCTGCTTTCGATGTTCCTCTTCATCTACCTGTGCAACGTTCCCGGAATTATTCCATTCATTCAGATGCCGGCGACGGCCCGAATGGGTTTGCCAGCGTTCATGGCCCTCATGGTCTGGGTGGTGTATAACGTGACAGGAATCAAGCACCAAGGCCCGGTCGGTTATTTCAAGTCGGTGCTCTTCCCGCCCGGGGTGCCAAAGGCGCTGTACATACTCGTGACACCGATCGAGCTGATCTCCACTTTTGTCGTGCGTCCCTTTTCTCTCGCGGTTCGACTATTCGCCAACATGCTGGCCGGACACTTGTTGCTCGTGATCTTTGCGCTCCTGTCCGAAGCATTGTTCCAGGCGCGAGACCGCATCTTGATCCCCGTCGGCGTCTTACCGTTCGCCGTGCTCCTGTTCCTCACAGGGTTCGAGGTGCTCGTCGCATTCCTTCAGGCGTACATCTTCACCACGCTCACGGCCGTGTACATCAACATGGCATCTCACGCGGAACACTGATCAATCAACGTAAATCCAACCAAACAACCAAGGAGAAACCCAGTATGGAAGCAATATCAGCAATTGCCCGTCTCGCTGCAGAAGCCGGTGACGCCGTCGCGGATCCCGCAGCTGCTAAAGCCGCCGCCGCCGCCGCTTCGGCGGGCTACGCCTATGGCCTCGCAGCCATCGGACCGGGAATCGGCATTGGAATCATCTTCGGAAAAGCGATTGAGTCGATGGCCCGCCAGCCCGAAGCTGCCGGTATGGTTCGCACGACGATGTTCCTCGGCGTCGCATTCACCGAGGCGCTTGCGCTCATCGGCTTCGTCGCATTCATCTTGCTCAAGTTCGCCTGACCCAAGGACGGCTACGAGCATGCTCTTGTCCGCGATCCACCTTGCTGCCGAGGACTTGGGACCCAACCCCATCGCTCCTGAGAACAAGGAACTCCTGTGGGGCGCCGGAACTTTTCTGGTGTTCCTTTTCATCATGAGGGTTTTCCTTGTTCCAAGAGTGAGGAAGGGAATGGAGTTGCGTTACGGGGCGATTCGAGAGGGCCACGAGAGCGCCGACGCAATGCGTGCGAAGGCACGAGGCGACGTCGCCACCTATGAAGCGGCTCTGTCCGCGGTACGTGCCGAGGCTGCGCAACGAGTTGAGGCCGCCCGCCAGACACTCGATTCGGAGCGACAAGCACAGGTCGCTGCGGCGAATGATCGAATAGCCGCGAAGCGTGCCGAGGCCGAGCGGATTCTCGAATCTACGCGTGCCGCATCGCGCAGCGACATTGCCGCCGCCGTGGGCAGCGTCGCTTCGCGTGCAACTCAACTCGTGCTTGGCAAGGCGCCCGATGCCGCGGTTATCAAGCGAGCGGTAGATGGCACCATGAGCGGAGGTCCGTCATGAAACTGTTCTCAGTCGTTCTCGCCGCGGAGGATCCAACACAGTCTCACCACTGGTTGTTCCCCGAGATCGGGGAAATCATCTACGGCGGTCTCGCATCCCTGGCTGTCCTTTATGCGCTGTACAAGTTTGGTTGGCCGGCGGCGAAGAAAGCTCTCATTTCCCGGACTGCGACAATTCAAAAGGAGCTCGACGCGTCGTCGGCGGCGCGCACGCATGCCGAGGCCGATGCGGTGAAGATCCGTACGGCACTCGGTGATGTCGCTGCAGAGCGCGCGCGACTGCTCGCCGAAGCCGACACGCAGGCCGAGGCGTTGCTGCGCGAAGGTCGCGCCCGCATCGCCGCCGAGGTCGCTGACATGGAAGCGCGTGCCGAAGCGGAAATCGGCGCGGCTCGTGCTCGCGGTTCCGACGAGTTGCGCGCCGAGATTTCGCGTCGTGCAGCCCGTGCAACGGCAGATGCCGTGCGTGCTGCACTCGACGAGCGCACCCAGCAAGAACTCATCGACGGCTTCATCGCCAAGGTAGGTGCCGGAAAGTGAGCGCTGAACGCATCGACGCATACGCCGCCGCGTTGCTCGAGATCGCCCAGGCGGAGGGTAAGTTGGCCGCCGTCGAGGACGAACTCTTCCGCGCTGCGCGCGCCGTCGAGACGAACGAGTCGCTGCGCAGCACGCTCGGTGACGGAACCATCCCCGCTGCGCGTCGCGCCCAGGTCGTCGAGCAGTTGCTCGCCGGCAAGGCGAGCGACCTGTCGGTGCAGTTGTTGTCGCTCATCGTCGGTGCCGGCCGCACCCGTGAACTGCCGCAGATCGTCGACGCGCTCGTCAAGCGCTCGTCGGGTGCGCGACAGCTCGAGGTTGCCGAGGTCCGCTCGGCGGTTGCTCTCACCGATGCTCAGCAGGCGAAGTTGGCCGACGCGCTGGCGCGTGCCACGGGCAAGAAGTTGAACGTCAAGGTCGTCGTCGATCCGACGGTCATCGGCGGACTCGTCGCCACGATCGGCGACGAAGTCATCGACGACACCATTCGCACCCGTCTCGACAACGTGAAGTCACGTCTCTAGGAATCCCGAAAGGAACCATCATGTCGGATCTCACTCTTTCCGCAGGCGACATCGCCGCGGCGATCACCAAGGGCCTCGAGGGTTACGTACCGTCCGTCGAGGCGCGCACGGTCGGTCGCGTCATCGAAGTCGGTGACGGTATCGCACGCGTCACCGGTCTGCCCGACTGCGCAGTCAACGAGCTCCTCGAATTCGAAGACGGAACCGTCGGTCTCGCTCTCAACCTCGACGAAGATTCGATCGGCGTCGTCGTTCTCGGTGAAGCCGACGACATCGAAGAGCAGCAGACGGTAAAGGCGACGGGCCGCATCTTGTCGGTGCCCGTCGGCGACGTCATGCTCGGTCGCGTCGTCAACGCACTCGGTGAGCCGATCGACGGCAAGGGCGACATCGTCGGCGCGCAGTACCGCCGCGTCGAAGTGCAGGCCCCGGGCATCATGGGTCGCAAGCCCGTGCACGAGCCGCTCCAGACGGGCATCAAGTCGATCGACGCGATGACCCCGATCGGTCGCGGTCAGCGCGAACTCATCATCGGTGACCGCAAGACGGGCAAGACGACCGTCGCGATCGACACGATCATCAACCAAAAGGGCCTCGGCGTGAAGTGCATCTACGTCGCCGTCGGTCAGAAGGGTTCGACCGTCGCGCAGACTGTCGAGACGCTCCGCCAGTTCGGTGCACTCGAATACACGGTCGTCGTCGCCGCTCCCGCGTCCGACCCGGCACCGTTCAAGTACCTCGCCCCGTACGGCGGTTGCGCCATGGGACAGCACTGGATGGAGAACGGCGAGCATGCGCTCATCGTGTACGACGACCTCTCCAAGCAGGCCGAGGCGTACCGCCAGATCTCGCTGTTGCTGCGTCGTCCGCCGGGTCGCGAGGCGTACCCCGGTGACGTCTTCTACCTCCACAGCCGTTTGCTCGAGCGCGCAGCGAAGTTGAGCGACGAGCGTGGCGCGGGTTCGCTCACCGCGTTGCCCGTCATCGAAACGAAGGCAGGTGACGTGTCGGCGTACATTCCGACGAACGTCATCTCCATCACCGACGGACAGGTGTACCTCCAGGACAGCCTCTTCAAGTCGGGCGTTCGTCCCGCCGTCGACGTGGGCATCTCGGTGAGCCGCGTCGGTGGCGCCGCCCAGATCAAGGCGATGAAGAGCGTGTCGGGAACCTTGAAGCTCGATCTCGCACAGTTCCGCGAACTCGAAGCCTTCGCGACGTTCGGTTCCGAGCTCGACGCGATTTCAAAGGCCCAACTTGAGCGCGGTTACCGCCTCGTCGAGTTGCTGAAGCAGCCGTTGAACAGCCCGATGCCCGTCGAGGAACAGGTCGTGTCGATCTTTGCCGGAACGAAGGGCTATCTCGACGACCTGCCGGTCGCCGACGTGCGCCGATTCGAGAACGAGTTGCTCGCGCACATGCGCTCGCGCCACTCGAGCACGCTCGCCGGTATCCGTCAGGATCCGAAGGCCGACGTGCCGAAGGATCTCGGCGACATCATCACCGCGTTCAAGAAGCAGTTCACGCCCTCGTCGCAGGGTGCCGCAAAGGCCGACCCGACGGCGGTCGATGCCGGCGAACTCGGCGATGCCGCAAGCAAGAAGACATTGGCCACGGAGTAACGGGAAGCGGTAACGGACGATGGCTGGCGGTCAGGAGCGCATTCTTCGCGGACGGATTCGTTCCGTTCAGGCAACGAAGAAGATCACGCGCGCGATGGAGCTCATTGCTGCGTCGCGCATCGTGAAGGCGCAACAGCGCGTGCAGGCCGCCGTGCCGTACAGCGAGCTCATCACCAACGTGGTGAAGGACCTCGCCGCAGCCGGTGCCGGTGCCGACTCGCCCTTCCTCAAGCCGCGCGCCGACCTGAAGCGCACCTGCTACGTCGCGATCTCGGCCGACCGCGGGTTGTGCGGTGGCTACAACGCCGGCGTCCTGCGTGCAACGGAGGGTGAAGTCAAGGCCGACGTGTTGAAGGGTCGCGAGTATGCGATCGTTCCGGTCGGTCGCAAGGCCGAGAGCTACTTCCGCTTCCGCGGATACTCGCTGAAGCGCGGGTTTGCCGGATTCTCCGACGCGCCCAAGTATGACTCGGCCAAGGAAATCGGCATGTACGTCACCGATCTGTTCCTGTCGGGACAGGTCGATCGCGTCGAGCTCGTCTACACGCGGTTCATCTCGGCGGGCAACCAGGAGGTCGTTCGCCGACCGCTCGTTCCGCTCGAGACGGCGGTTCTCGAAGGTGGCGACGCCCGTCCCGCGGGTGGCGGAAGTCAGTACGAATTCGAACCCGACGCCGACGCGATCCTCGGATCGTTGTTGCCGAGGTACGTCGAGGCCCGCGTGTACGCGGCATTGCTCAATGCGGCCGCGAGCGAGCATGCGTTCCGCCAGCGGGCGATGAAATCGGCGACGGACAACGCCGAAGAGCTCATCAAGACACTCTCACGCACGATGAACCGGGCCCGCCAGGACTCGATCACCACCGAGATCATGGAGATCGTCGGCGGCGCCGAGGCGTTGAGCTCGGACAACTAGCAGTACGACAGAAGTTACGAAGACGAAGCAATCAAAGGAGCAACGATGACAGCAACGATGAACTCCACGGATCGCAAGGACGGCCGCGTCGTCGCGATCGCCGGACCGGTGATCGACGTCGAATTTCCGCGCGGCTACCTGCCGGAACTGAATCAGGCACTCGAGTTCACCGTCGAGGTCGACGGCAAACCGAACGTCATCCTCGCCGAAGTCGCACAGCAGCTCGGCCAGAGCCGCGTTCGTGCGGTGTGTCTCAAGCCGACCGACGGTTTGCGCCGCGGCACGCTCGTGCGCGACACCGGTCGCGGCATCACCGTGCCCGTCGGAAACAAGACCCTCGGACATGTGTGGAACGTGTGGGGCGAGGTGCTCGACGGCAACAACGACGAGTTCAAGGATGTCGAGCGCTGGGAGATCCACCGCCCGGCCCCGGCTTTCGACACACTCGAGCCGACGAAGCGCATGTTCGAAACGGGCATCAAGGTCATCGACCTGCTCACCCCGTACCTTGCCGGTGGAAAGATCGGTCTGTTCGGTGGTGCGGGCGTCGGCAAGACGGTGCTCATCACCGAGATGATCAACCGCGTCGCTTCGAAGCACGGCGGCGTGTCGGTGTTCGCCGGTGTCGGCGAGCGCACCCGCGAGGGAACCGACCTGCGCATCGAAATGGCCGAGTCCGGCGTGTTCGAGAAGGCTGCGCTCGTCTTCGGTCAGATGGACGAGCCGCCGGGAGTCCGACTGCGCGTCGCCCTGTCGGCACTCACGATGGCGGAGTACTTCCGCGACGTGCAGAACCAGGACGTGCTGCTGTTCGTCGACAACATCTTCCGCTTCGTGCAGGCGGGCTCCGAAGTGTCGACCCTTCTCGGTCGCATGCCGTCGGCGGTGGGTTACCAGCCGACACTCGCCGACGAGATGGGTCAGTTGCAGGAGCGCATCACCTCGACGCGCGGTCGTTCGATCACGTCGCTGCAGGCCGTGTACGTGCCCGCCGACGACTACACCGACCCTGCGCCGTTCACCACGTTCACCTTCCTCGATGCCACGACGGAGTTGTCGCGCCAGATCGCATCGTTGGGCATCTATCCGGCGGTCGACCCGCTGGCGTCGACGTCGACGATCCTGTCGCCGGAAGTTGTCGGTGACCGTCACTACGGCGTCGCCCGTCGCGTGCAGGAAATCCTGCAGCGCTACAAGGAGCTCCAGGACATCATCGCGATCCTCGGTCTCGACGAGTTGTCTGAAGAGGACCGTCTCACCGTCGCGCGTGCGCGCAAGGTGCAGCGGTTCCTCTCGCAGCCGTTCTACGTCGCCGAAGTCTTCACCGGCGTGAAGGGCGAGTACGTCCCGATCGCCGAGACTGTGGAGAGCTTCGAGGCGATCGTGAAGGGCGACCTCGACGACGTACCCGAGCAGGCATTCCTCAACGTCGGTGGAGTCGAGCAGGTGTTGGCGAAGGCCAAGGCGCTGCGCGAGGCCACGGCCTGACCGGGACGACGAGTCGATCGCAGGGGTGGTGAACCGTGGCCAGTGATGCAACGATGCGCGTCGAGGTGGTGTCGCCGGAGCGCGTGCTGTTCTCGGGTGATGCTCGTCAGGTGATCACTCGCACCGAGTCGGGCGGCGAGATCGCGTTCCTCCCCGGACACACGTCGTTCCTCGGAACGCTGCTCGAGAATCACACGCGGATCTATCTTGCCGACGGACGCATCCAGCACGTTGCCGTCCACGGGGGGTTCGTCGAAGCAGCAACCGATCACGTGACGATCCTCAGCGACTCTGCCGAGTTGGCGGAGAACATCGACGTCGCACGAGCACGAGCAGCCAAGGAACGCGCCGAAACGGCTCTGCGCGGCGAGCACGATGCCACGATCGAGGCCGATCTGCGCCGCGCTCACGCGCGACTAGCCGCCACCGGCGGACTGGCCTGACAACGGGGCGCGCGATGCGCCAACCTTTCACCCGCGCGCTCGTTACGGGGGCATCGAGCGGCATTGGCGAAGCATTCGCCCGACGGCTCGGTCGCGCCGGCGTGCCGACGACGATCGTCGCGCGACGCAACGACCGACTGGCCCAGCTGGCGGGAGAATTCCCGAGCCTTCGTCCCGTGCCTGCGGATCTCACGACGCCCGACGGCGTGCGCACGATTGAGGATCTCGTCGCGGGGGAGTCGATTGATCTCGTCGTGAACAACGCCGGCTTCGGCACGTCGGGTCCGTTCATCGACGCCGATCGTGACCGTCTCGAACGGGAGATTCGGCTGAACGTCACGGCGCTCACGCGTATCTCGCACGCGGCCGCGGCGGCAATGGCGCGACGCGGTCACGGATACCTGCTCAACGTGTCGAGCATCGCCTCGTTCCAGCCCGGGCCGCACCTCGCGGTCTACGCGGCAACGAAGGCATACGTGACGAGTTTGTCCACCGCGCTGTATGAGGAGATGCGGGGATCGGGGGTGCGCGTGTGCGTGCTGTGTCCCGGTCTCACCCGCACCGAGTTCCAGAGCGTCTCACGCCACGTCGGCGAGCCGACCGACTATCCCGAGTTCATGTGGATGACATCGGATGCCGTGGCGCGGGCCGGATTGCGGGCCGTTCGCAGCGGTCACGCGGTATGCACGCCGGGTGCGGTGAACACGTCGCTCGCAGTCATCACCGACGTGCTGCCGCGTTCCGTCGTGCGCCGACTGTCGGGCGTCATGATGAAGATGCGCTAGTCGGGCGGCCGGCCCGGGTGAATACGCTGGCGCGCGTGCGGGGGATTCTGCGATTCCTGGTCGTGCTCGTCGTCGCTTGCACGGCGATCGGTGGACAACCGACCGCCGTTGCGGCTGCGAGCACCGATGACTCACCGGCGCGAGTACTCGTGCTCGGTGATTCGGTGTTCCACTCGTTCCACCACATCGCAAGTGCACGCCGCCTGATGAATGCCCGTCAGCCGACGTTGTTCGCAACGCAGACGTGTCAGCGTCTCGTCTCGCCCGGCTGTCGACCGTCGGCGCAGCTCAGTACCCTCGATCATTTGCAGAGATTCGCCGGCAAGTTCACCGATGTCGTCGTCATCGGCACCGGATACAACGATCGCATCGGCCCCGACTTCAAAGCGGCGGTGACGGCGATCACCGACGAGGCGCGCAATCAGGGAGTCGACGTGCTGTGGGTGAACTACCGAGAAGTGCGCCACGTCCGCGGCAAGGCACGCGTGATGAACGAACAACTCGTGCGCCTCGACAGCGTGATCGACAATCTCGGGGTGGTGGACTGGAACGCGCACAGTGCCGACGGCAAGGGTTGGTTTCGTCCCGACCGGCTGCACTTGATCGGACTGGGGGCGGACAATCTGGCCGTGTTGCTCAACGAATCACTCGCACCACTGTTGGCTGCGCGGGATGCGGCACGTACAACGGTGCCCGCCGGCTGACGGCTCCTAGCGGAATTCGTCCGACGAGTACTGGCCGATGCGGTCGGCTCGGTGCCGCGTCTCGATGAGCCGGATCGTGCCGCTGCGCGAGCGCATGACGATGCTCTGCGAACTCGCACCGTACTCGTCGTAGCGCACACCTCGTAGGAGGTCGCCGTCGGTGACGCCCGTGGCGGCAAAGAAGGTGTCGTCGCCGCGAATGAGATCGTCGCTCGTGAGCACCCGGGACATGTCGATTCCTTCGGCCCGTGCGAGAGCCACTTCCTTGTCGTTGCGCGCCCAGAGACGTCCCTGAATCTCGCCACCGAGCGCCTTGATCGCCGCGGCCGCAGTGACTCCTTCCGGTGTGCCACCGATTCCGAGAAGAGCGTCGACTCCCGTACCGGGCCACGCCGCAGCGATCGCACCGTAGATGTCGCCGTCGGAGATGAGCTTGATTCGACACCCCGCTTCGCGTACCTCGGCGATGAGCGCGTCGTGACGGGGACGCTCGAGAATGATCACCGTCACCTCGTGCAGCGCCTTGTGCTTCGCCTTGGCGATGGCAGCGAGATTGTCGGTGATCGAGCGGCGGATGTCGATGACGTCACGAGCGGCCGGACCGACGGCAATCTTCTCCATGTATACGAACGGACCGGGGTTGAACATCGCGCCGCGCTCGGCGACGGCGATGACCGCCATCGCGTTGCCGCGGCCGAGAGAAGTGAGCGTCGTTCCGTCGATCGGGTCGACGGCGACGTCGGTGACGGGCGCGCTGCCGTTGCCGACGCGTTCACCGTTGTACAGCATCGGCGCCTCGTCCTTTTCCCCCTCGCCGATGACGACGACACCGTCCATGTTCACGGTGTCGAGGAGGTTGCGCATCGCGTCGACCGCGACGCCGTCGGCGGCATTCTTGTCACCACGCCCCACCCATCGCGCGGCGGCAAGGGCGGCGGATTCGGTGACGCGCACCAACTCCATCGCCAGGTTGCGATCGGGCTTGTGCGACAGCGGCATTCGTCCCCACGATAATCCACCGCCGCCGCGGCACCGAACGGGGTAGGGTGCGGCGCATGAGCGGGGAACGAGACACGGGGGCCGACACGGAATCGGACGACTCCCCGTCGGCGTTCGATGCCCGCTTCGAACTTGCAGAGTGGGGCACCGACGAACGCGTCGAACTCGTCGAGGAGCTCATTGCAGCGGGCATCCGTCACGACTGGGAAGGCGACGAACTCGTCGTCATGAGCGACGATGCCGAACGTGTCGAGGACATCCTCGATCGATTCGAGGAAGACGACGTCGACGAGGAGGAATTCGACGTTGACGACCTCGCCGAGTCGGACCGTCGCGAACTCGCCGCTCTGCTCACCGCGCGGGGAATCGTGCACCGTTTCTATGACGACGCGCTCATCGTGGGAGTCGACGACGCAGACGCCGTTGAGGAACTACTCGATCGGTTCGACTGACCCGACGGGTCATCGATAGCGTCCTCCGGGTGAACGTCGCCGACGCACCGTTGGCCGAAATCGAGGTGTACCACTCGCGCGTGAGTGCCCCGACACGCCGACTTGCGCTCGGTCACCTGCACCTGCCCGTCGAACCGGCGCCAGGGCTGGGCGGGATCCTCCTCGGCGGAATCGTCGCAAGTCACCTCGCCGAGATCGACGAGGACGTCGTTCCCGACATTCATCGCCTACTCACGCAGATCGAACGCAACGAGCGCGTCGTGCAGCCGCGACTTCGCCACCGGTACCAGGTCGACCGGCACGGTTTGTCGCGCAGCGTGCACCGGCTCGTCGCCGATTCCGGATCGATGCGCTACGACTTCGATGTGAAGGGCTCGGGTCTGCAACAGGTGCTCGGTGCGTTGTACTGCCTCGAGCGGCTCGACGTGCCGACACGCGGTGCGCTCGCACCCGTCATCCGCCGGGCGATGCGATGGCGCGGTCCGTTCGATGCGCAATTCCTCGCCTACCTTGCCGGCAGCGCTGCAACCTCGCTGTCTGCGATGGGCGATCCGCGCGCCTGGGCGCTCGAGATCCTCGGCTTCCCGCCGGGCACGGTGAGCCCGTCTCGCCGTGAAGTGCAACGTCGCTACCGCGACGGGTTGCGCAACGTGCACCCCGACCACGGCGGAAAGGCGAGTGAGGCGAGTGAGGCAATCGAGCGACTCGGTGAAGCGCGCCGCGTGCTCCTCGAGATCTAGCGGCCGATGGCTGCGACGCCGGCGTCGGTACGCGGCATCGTGCTCTTCCCCGGATCGGGAAGCAGCGCCGACCACCCGTCATTGCTCGCCATCGAGCGTGCCCTTTCCGGAGTCGCCGTGCGTCGTTGCGACTTCCCGTACCGGAAGGCGGGCAAGAGGTTTCCTGACCGCGGTGACGTACTCGTCGGGTGCGTGCGCGACGAGGTTGCCTCGCTTGCCGACGAACTCGGCTGCGATCCATCCGGCATCGTCATCGGTGGGCGTTCGATGGGTGGGCGAATGTGCACGCTCGCCGCGGCGGGCTTCTCCGGCGCGCGCCACGAGACTGCGCCGACCACTGCGCCGCTGGACGTCGCCGGTGTCATCGCCCTCGCATATCCGTTGCACCCCCCGGGCAAGCCCGACGTGCTGCGCGTTGCACACTTTGCACATCTCACCTCACCCGTGCTCTTCGTCTCCGGTACGAGAGACGAGTTCGGCTCGCCCGCCGAATTCGCCCCCTGGATGCGACGCATTCCTGCCGCCGTCGAGCACCGCTGGATCGACGGCGCGCGCCATGACCTGCGCAATCACGACGACGCCGTGGCGCAACTATGCGCCACGTGGGTGGGGCGGCTGAGTCACTAGCGTCGCCGTGGTGCGCGGCGCGGGAACTCTCATCAACGTCGGGCTCATCGTCGGGGGGAGCCTCGTCGGCTTGGCCGTCGGTCACCGGGTGCCGCAGCGTTCGCGCACGACCCTGTTGCAGGTGCTCTCGTTCGTCACCATCGTCATCGGTGTCGGTGACGCCATGGAGACGCACAACATGGTCTTCCCGCTCGTCGGCATGGCACTCGGTGCGCTCGTCGGTGAAGGACTCGGTCTCGAGGAGCGGGTGGCTGCTTTCGGAGCGTGGCTCGAGCGCAAGGTTCCCGCTCGCGACCCGGCGGGTCGCTCGGCGGACAACACGGCGCGGTTCGTCACCGGATTCGTCACCGCGTCGGCGCTGTATTGCATTGGCCCGATGACGATTCTCGGTGCGCTGCAGGACGCCAGCGGTGAGACGCCGCAGATTTACATCATCAAGGGCTTGCTCGACGGTTTCGTCTCGATCATGTTCGCTGCAACATGGGGAATCGGTGTTGCATTCAGCGCGCTCGCAGTACTCGTCGTACAGGGCGGACTCACCGCACTCGGCAGCGTCATCGATACCGTGCTCGACGATCGCATGCGCACCGAGTTGTTCGCTGCGGGCGGACTCACTCTCATCGGCATCGGTTTGAACACGGCGGGAATCACGAAGATCCGCCTCGTGTCACTTCTCCCCGGGCTCGTGATCACCCCGATTCTCGTCGCCGTCTTCGCGCGCTGACGGCTGCTTCGCTACGGTACGAACGTGCTTCTCGCGACGTGGAACGTCAACTCGCTGAAAGCCCGGTTCGCCCGGGTCAGCGAGTGGATCGCCGACGTGCAACCCGACGTGCTCATGCTCCAGGAAACGAAAATGACCGACGCAGCGTTCCCCGCTGGGGCGTTTGCCGCCGCGGGCTACGAATCCGTGCACTTCGGAGAGGGCCGATGGAACGGCGTGGCGATCCTCTCGCGGGTGGGGCTCGAGTCGCCGCGACCGAACTTCGCCGTGGGTGAAGCCGATTTCCAGGCGCGGGTGGTGTCGGCGACGTGCGGCGGAATCGTCGTCGTGTGCGTCTACGTGCCCAACGGTCGCTCCCTCGACGACGACCACTACCAGTACAAGCTCCGCTTCCTGGCGCAACTGCGCGACCACGTCGCCGCGCTCGCCGATCCCGCCGGAGACGTCGTCATCGGCGGTGATTTCAACATCGCCCCGACCGACGCCGACGTGTGGGACCCCGCCGCCCTCGTCGGGCAGACCCATGTGAGCGCGCCCGAACGCGATGCGCTCGGACGCATCGTCGAATGGGGAGTGCGTGACGTCGTGCGCGATGCTCATCCCGAGCCGGGTCTGTATTCGTGGTGGGACTACCGCAACGGCTCGTTCCACCGCGGTTGGGGAATGCGTATCGACCTGTTGCTCGCGAGTGCCTCTGTCGCCGCGCGGACCACGTGGTCGGCAATCGACCGCAATGCTCGCAAGGGTGAACAGCCGAGCGATCACGCTCCCGTGCTCATGGAGGTGGCGGCGCGATGAGCCTCGGTCCCGAACCTGTGTCGCCCAAACCTGTGTCGCCCAAACCTGAGTCTGGCTTCGAGGCTTTCGCGACGTTCCACCGCCCGCCCGATGCATTGTCTCCCGTCGAATCGGCGCTCGAGGAACTCGCCGTCGTCACCCGCAACCTGCTTGCCGAAATCATCACGTCGGTTGCCGACCCGTCCGCAATCGGCCGGGCCACGGCATCCGTTGCCGACGCCGTGGCGCTCCTCGCCGGCGCCGAACACCGTCCACCGCGCAACGTCGCCGAGGAGGAGATGTCGCCGCGCACGAGCCAGTTCACACTGCGCAGTCCGCTCGTCGGGCGGATCAATCCGATGTCACCTCCGATGCACGTCGTCATCAACGGTTCGGGAATGGACGCAGAGATCGTCGGTCGCGTGACGTATCCGATCCAGTTCGAGGGACCACCCGGGTGCGTACACGGCGGTTTCCTCGCCATGGCCTTTGACGAGTTGCTCGGCTACGCCCAGGCAGAGAGCGGAAACCCCGGAATGACCGCGCACATCGAGGTCGACTTTCGTGCACCGTCACCGCTCGGGACCGAACTCGTGTACCGGGCACGCTGTGACCGCGTCGAGGGCCGAAAGATCCACGTGTCGGCGGATCTGTTCCACGGTGACACGCTCTGCGCCCAGGCGCGGGCAATCTTCATCTCGATGCGACCCGAGGTGTTCGAGCAACTCATGGCACTGCGCGAACAACGACGATCAGGAACCTGAGTTATGCGGCGCGATACGGGACTCAAATGGCCCGGATCCAGCGTTGCTTCAGGAGTTGGCAACCTCGGTGGGGCGGTACTTGGCACCCCGGATTCCGATCGGTGCCGCAACGGTGAATCCGAGGACGTGCCTGTCCTCTTCGCTCTCTCCACCCCAGTAGCCGTATTCACGGTTCGTACGCGCGAACTCGCGACAATCAGATTGCACGATGCACGCGTCGCACAGCGACTTTGCCTTGGCTTCTCGTCGGGCTCGCGCCTGCGGTCGTTCGGCCTTTGGTGCGAAGAAGAGATAGGTCTTGCCCTTGCAGTTGGCGAACTGCGTCCAATCGATGGAGCCGATCGGCCCGGAGGCGTCAAGATCGTCACGCATGCCACGGTCATTCGCTTTTGCGGGCGCTCGCTCGATGAGTGACATCTCTGTTCTCGTTTCTGTGGGGGTGGCACAGCCCCAGCCCGAAGATCTGGGAGGGGGGATCCCGGGCTGGGGGAGACTGTGCTCGTATTTAACACTAAACGGTCGACGCCCGAATGTCAAGCGGTCGGGGTGTGACCGTTGTGTGGGTGTGGGACGGCGTGTGGGACGGTGTGTGGTGGCCCGCTACAGCAGCTCGGCGGCGAGGCTCGCCACTTCGCTGCGCTCGCATGCGGCAAGCGTCACATGGCCGAAGCAGCTTTGTCCGGCAAACGCCTGGATGAGCACCGCCAGGGCGTTGTTCGACTCACCCATGTACGGCGCGTCAATCTGACTCGTGTCGCCCGTGAAAACGACCTTCGTGCCCTCACCGATGCGGGTGAGGATCGTTTTCAGGGTCGTCGGCTCGAGGTTCTGTGCCTCGTCGACGACGACGAACTGCCCCTGCAGCGATCGGCCGCGCAGGAACGTCACGCTCTCGAGGGTGAGTTGTCCGCGGTGGGTGAGGTCGTCGATGAGGCCCCGTGCGGTGCGGCTCGAGCGCTCCTCGCTGAGGGCGACGATGGCGTCGTGAATCGCCGACATCCACGGGTCGAGCTTCTCGTCGAGTCCGCCGGGGAGGAATCCGACGTCGGCCCGACCAACGGGAACGAGCGGTCGGTACACGGCCAGTCGTTCGTACAGCCGGCCCTCAACGACCTGTTCGAGACCGGCGGCGATGGCCGCGACCGTCTTGCCCGTCCCCGCACGACCATCGAGGGCGATGACGGCGATGTCGGGGTCGAGGAGCAATTCGAGGGCAAAACGCTGTTCTTTGTTGCGGGCCCGCAGACCCCATGCCGATGGGGCCTGGGAATCAAGGACGTGGAGCTCGCCGGCGATGCAGCGGGTGAGAGCCGACTGCGAGCCGCTGCGCAGAATGGCGAAGTTGTTGTCGTAGAGCCCCTCGGCTCCGGGCACGTCGATTTGGCCCACCGTGCCGCCGCGGTACAAATCGTCGAGGAGATCGGGGTCGCACTCGACGGTTACCCAGCCCATTGCCCGGTCCGAAGGCGCACCGGCAACGGGGTGGTGCTCGTCGGCGGTGAGGCCGAGGTGTGCCGCTTTGATTCGCAGGGCGGCATCGTTGGATACGAGCGTCGTGCTCGCCGCGCCGTTGCTCAACGCCGCGCCGATGATCCTGTTGTCGGGAATACCCGTGTCGAGGCCGTGGCTGCTGAGCACGTCATGGGCGATGCCGTTCACTTGAATGTGCACCGTCGCGCCGCTGAAGTCGTCGGGAAGCGGCGTCGGCTCGGCCAATGAACCCCCCGCCCGGCGGCGCAAATCCTCAATGTTTCTGAGGGCACTTCGCGCCGCACGCCCGACGTCGTCCATGCGTGATTTTAGGCCATCGAGCTCTTCGACGACCGTCAACGGAATGACGACCGCGCATCCCGGAAATGCGCGCAGCGACGTCGGATCGGCGATGAGCACCGAGGTGTCGAGGACGATGCACTTGCGCGACGCGATGCGATGGATGTGCGCATCTGCATCCGCGACATGGTCATTCGAGGCGTGGGCGGCGCCGGCATCGACGTGCGATGCGATTCCGGTGTCAACGATTCGCAGTGGCTGTGCAGACAACGGACGACAGCATGGCACCGCACTCCGACCCGGTGGTGGATGGCGGACGAAATGTGCGAAGTCGCGCGCAAAAATCTTCGTGCGCGCGGAATTTTTTCTCGGGCGAACTTTTCGGGCGGCGATGAGCGATGCGAATCGGCGCACGGCCCGGCACCGCACGAGGCTCCGGCAGCTCCGGACACGCGGTGAAACATCCGACGAAATACGGCGGCGCCTCGTGACGCTCACGCCGTCGTCGACACTCCGGCATGTCCGAAACACGCTAGAACCCTTGCAGCACATGGGTTTGGTGCGATCCTGATTCCGGTAAGCGAACGCGCATCGTTCGTACGTTGATGTGGATCCGGCTGGCGTGCCGACGAATTCACTTGCTGTCGTGACCCGCGTGCATGACGACGTCATGTCGTCTCGTCGCGCGGCTCCTTGTGCGTTGTCGAATGTCGTGAACGCGGAAATGCTTGCATTGCGCGTCGGAGTGCGATCAGATTGATGGTTACGGAACTCCGATTCCGAGAAAGCAAGGAAAGACAATGACCAAGCAGGAACTCATCGACGCAGTGTCGGAGAAGGCTGGAGTGTCGAAGGCAGATGCCGATCGCACCATCCAGGCGTTCTTTGATCTGGTAGTGGCTTCTGCGAAGAAGGGCGACAAGGTGTCATGGCCGGGCTTCGGTTCGTTCAGCACGTCGAGTCGCAAGGCGCGAGTTGGACGTAATCCGCAAACGGGTGAAGCAGTCCAGATCGCGGCTTCCACCGCGATGAAGTTCAGCCCCAGCTCCACGCTGAAGGCCGAACTGAATCCAAACCGTAAGTAATACCAACACTCCAAGGAGAAAAGACATGGCAGCAAAGAAGCGCAAGAAGGCAGCAAAAAAGAAGGCCCCGAAGAAGGCCGCGAAGAAGGGCAAGAAGGCAGCCCCGAAGCGTCGCCGTCGTAAGAAGGCCGCCAAGAAATAACGACTCTCGCCTTCGGGCGAAGTCATATTTCGGTTCGGAGTACCAAATAGCCGGGGGGCGAAAGCCCCTCGGCTATTTCTTTTCCCCCGTGCGTGGTGCAGCGTCGCCGTCGACGATCCGCGCGTAGTCATCGGCATCGTCGACGTCAAAGGACAGTTCTTCGTGATGCACGGACTCGCTGTGCAGGCCCAGTCGTGCGGCCTCGGCAGCATGTCGAGCCCGACTGTCGGTACCGAAGGCGAATGTGAAGGGGTGGTCCGTGCCGATGACGAGGACGTTCGTGCCGGTGCCGTGGTGGTCCGTCACGATGATGACGTCGGCACGGCGGGAGACGACGTCATCAAAGGAGCGCGCCCGGGGTAGATCGGCATGCGCGACGACGAGTCGGGTGCAACCCCGCCGTCGCGCCTCGTCATGGCCGTCGGCCACCGCACCGTTCAGTCCGGGGCGCGTTTGACGCAGGACGTCGATGTCGAGTGAGCGTGCCCATGCGACGACGTCCGCGGAATCGGTGACGACGAGCACCGGCAACGGTCGTGCCGCCCCGACGACTCGACTCGCGCAGTGGCGAGCGAAGAGCTCGCGATCGACGTCGGAGAGCGCGGCGTGGAGCCGGGACTTGGCCGACGCGAAATCCTTCACCGGTACGACGACGAGCGTCTTCGTTGCGACGTCGGCCCTCGACACGCGTTGAGCCTACGATTTCGGGCGTGCACGACACCTTTGCCCGCGTCGCCGTCATCGGTGCGGGCACGTGGGGTACGACCCTCGCTTCGCTCGTGGCCCACAATGCCCCGACGGTGCTGTGGGCGCGGCGTACCGAACTCGTCGACGAAATGCGTCGCACGCACCGCAACTCGGTGTACCTGTCGGGCATCGAGCTGCATCCCGAACTCACGTTCTCGCACAACTTCGCCGACACGCTTACCGACGCCGACGCCGTCATCGTCGCGGTGCCGTCGGGTGGATTCCGCGACGTCACCCGTCTCATGTCGTCGTACGTCGGCGCGGGTGTCCCGTTGGTGAGCGTGACGAAGGGACTCGAACGCGGCACCGGCCGGCGGATGAGCGAGGTGCTCGCCGAAATCCTTCCCGAACGACCCGTTGCGGCACTGTCCGGTCCGAACCTCGCCCGCGAGATTGCCGAGGGTCAGCCCGCGGCGAGCGTCGTCGCATGTGCCAACGATGACGTCGCGCGTCGTCTCCAGTCGTTGTTTGCCCGGCCGGCGTTTCGCGTGTACACGAACGAGGATCTCGTCGGTTGCGAGATCGGCGGTGTCGTGAAGAACGTGCTTGCCATTGCCACCGGAATCGCCCACGGAATGGGCTTCGGGGACAACACCCGTGCCACGCTCATCACCCGCGGACTGGCGGAGATGAGCCGTCTCGGAGTGGCGCTAGGGGCCGATGCACTCACGTTTTCGGGTCTCGCGGGTGTCGGTGACGTCGTTGCCACCTGTTCGTCGCTGCAAAGTCGCAACACGTCCGTGGGGGTGCTGCTCGGAAAGGGTTCATCACTCTCCGAGGCAATTGCCTCGACCGGTCAGATGGTCGCCGAAGGCGTGCGCAGTGCAGCGGCAATCGTTGCGCTGGGACGCAAAGTAGCGGTAGAGATGCCGATTTGTGAGGCGGTGGCCGACGTGTGCGACTCCCGCGTTGCGGCGAGCGAGGCGATGATCCGTCTCATGACACGTGCGCACAAATCGGAACGGAACTGACCCGTGCGCCGCGCGTGGCGGGACGTGCTTTCCGGCGCACGGCGACGCCCGTCGTTGCGTGGTGCGGATGCCCGTCACGACCACGCGCACGATTCCGACTATGGCACCGATCATGATCTGATGCGGGGTGTGCGCCTCGGTGTGCGCGGCTCGGCTGCGGGTGCCGTCGTCGCCGTCGATACGTCGATCCACGTCGACGGCACCGGGCAGCCGCTGCGGTGGTTCGTCATGTCGGAGGATCGATTGCACGCTCCGGCCGACGAACCGAGTCTGCGAGTATCGACACCCGACGGCGCGCCAGTCGTCACACAACGCATCGCCTTGCCGGGCGGTGACGCGGCGCTCACGACGTGGATGGTCGCCGACGATGGCGGCAGCGTCGTCGTCGAGTTCGCAAACGAGTCCCCCAGGGCGTGCGCACTCATCATCGACGGACCGCCGGCGCGATCGCAGCAGCAGCCGCGACCCGTTGCCGGGGTGAGCGGAGTGCCGGCGACGGCACGGTCATACTCCGTCGGACATCGCACGACGACACGCTTCGTCGTCGGTCGTGGGTCGACTGAGCCGCAGCACCTTCCCGCCGCCGATCGCGTGCTTGCCGGATGGGTGGCAGCGAGTGCATCGGCAAGCAGCGTTGACATTCCCGGTACGACGCTGTCGGCAGCGCTCGTTGCCGCACGGTCAAGGATCGCCGTTGCCCACGACCACGAATGGGAACAGTTACTCGAGCATGCCCCCGATCTCGGCGTACTCGGACTTGCGGAACGGGCGCGAATGGGGGAGACGCTCGGCGAGTGGAGTGCACCGGTGGCCGACGCCGTGGCACGCATCGCGCGCGCTACGCGCACGATGCGCGGTCCCCGCGGACGGGCGATTCGAGCAGTCCAGCAAGCGGCTCATGCACTGTCGCTGTCCGGGGAACGACGCGGTGCCGACGACGCTGACGACGTGTGGCGCCGCATTTCGGCGCCGCACCCGATACGTGACGCCGCGCCGGATCCGCTGGCGGCCCACGATCTCGGCGGACCGCAACGCTTCGACCTTGCGACCGCTATCGACGTTGCGGCGGGGATCGAACAACGTTTCGTGCGCGCGACGTCGGCCGGTGACGGAGGAATCATCCTCGATCTCTTCGCCTCGGGTCTTCCGGCGCCATGGCGCGGCATCGACGGTCGCGTCGAGAAACTGAGTGCCGGGCCCCGTCATTCGCTGTCGTTTGCGATGCGGTGGCACGGACCGCGGCTCGCGATCTTGTGGGAGTGCGCCGGACCCGCACCGGTGACGATCCGCGCCGAGCGCATCGAACCTGCGTGGAGCGTCACCGGAATGCGCGGTGATGCACTGCTCGAGGTGACGCCCGAATCGTGACGACGCGCAGGACGCCGCGATCCGTGCCAGATCTCCGCGCCGAGATCGCCGATGGTCACCTTGCGGGGCGCGTCGTGTGCGGCATCGACGAAGTCGGTAAAGGTTCGTGGGCCGGACCGCTCGTCGTCGGCGTGGCGGTGTTGCGCGCCGACGTCGCGGCCGCCGACGTTCCGGCGCGCGACTCTAAAACTCTCAGCGAAAAAAGGCGCGAGGCGACGTTTGATGTCGTGGCTGCGGCGTGCCGAGCATGGAGTCTCGGCATCGCCACGGCGCGGGAGTGCGACGACCTTGGCATGACTGCAGCACAGAGGCTGGCCACCGGGCGTGCCCTCGACGAACTTGCCGGCCGCGGGTGCGAACCGCAGATCGCACTCGTCGATGGTCGGTGGGATTTCGTGTCGCCGCTCGTGCCCGTGGTTCGGATGTTCGTCGGCGGCGAGTCGACGTCACTGTCGATCGCTGCTGCATCGGTGTTGGCGAAGGTGTCGCGTGACCGGATGATGCGGGCACTCGCCGATGAACTTCCGCATTGGTCTTTGGCGACGAACAAGGGCTACTCGTGCCCGAAACACGTGGCCGGACTGCTCGCCCACGGGCCCTCGCGCGAGCACCGCGTTTCGTGGGGCTACATGGAGCGCCTCGGCATACCGCGTGCGGCGCGGTGATGCGCGTCAGCTCGGTTGCTGCGTGCCCACCTTGAGGTCGCGGAACGGCGAGGTCGAATCGATACCGGTTTCCTTCGGTAGTCCGAGGACGCGCTCGGCGACGATGTTGCGCATAACTTCGTCGGAACCACCGGCGATGCGCAGGCCCGGCGCACCGAGCAGGTACGCGCTCCACGAGTACGTTCCCCATTCGCCGGTATCGGCCTGCAAGCGCGGCCCCACGACGTGGGCAACGAGTTCGATGATCCGCCGTTGATTTTCGACGAGTGCCATCTTCGAGATCGACATTTCGGGGCCGGGAGTTTGCCCGGCACGCAGTTTGTCCATCGCGCGCTTGTTCGTGTACGCAGCGACCTTGTTGTGAACGTACAAATCGGTGAGCATGTCGCGCACGACGGGGTCGCTTTCGCGGCCGTAGTGGCGAATCATGCCGAGTACTCGCGAGAACATCGACACGTCACCGCCACCGAGCGAACCGATCGCGGCTCGTTCGTTCATCAGCGTCGTGAGGGCGACACCCCAACCGGCATTGACGTCACCGAGACGGCACCAATCGGGGACGCGCACTTCGTTGAAGAACACTTCGTTGAAAGATGCGCCGCCGGTCATCTGGCGCAGCGGTCGGATCTCGACACCCGGTGCGCGCATGTCGACGATGAATGCGGTGATGCCCTTGTGCTTCGGCAACGATGCATCGCTGCGGCACACGATTTCGCCGATGTCGCTGAACTGTGCACCCGAGGTCCACACCTTCTGCCCGGTGATCACCCATTCGTCGCCGTCACGTTCGGCCTTCGTCTGCAGCGAGGCGAGGTCGCTGCCGGCACCGGGCTCGGAAAACAACTGACATCCGATTATGTCGGCGCGCCACATCGCGCGCAGGTAGGTGTCCTTTGCGCGCTGCGTACCGTGGGCGAGAATCGTCGGCGCGACCATGCCGAGACCGATGGTGAAGATGCCCTGCGCAGGTACGCGGTAGCGGGACTCGATTGCGTTCCAGGCCCGCTCGTACGCCCCGGGTAGACCCGCTCCACCGAATTCGGTCGGACCGGTGATCCAGCCGAAGCCCGCATCGAAGCGCTTTCGCCGCCAGCCGACGGCGTCGGCGACGACGCGCTCCTCGTCCTCACGGTTGCGCTCCTCGAACATCGCGACGTTGTCGGATCCCTCGCCCCACACGAATGCGCGGGTCGTCTCCTTGCGTTGCGCATTGTCGTCGAGGAACGTCGTCGCGGCGGCGGAGAACTCGTCAAGTGACGGTGCCTGCGTCATGGCGACAGGGTAGTGCGGCGGGTCCGTTGCCGATGCCGCGACTGCAGTACGCTCGCCGCGTGGGTCAACCCGTTGCCGTCACGCTCCGACCGACTGCGACCCCCGGACGGGTGCGCTTCGATCTCAATCGCTCGCTCACCGGTATGGGTCACGAACGCTACGCGTCGCGCGCCGAGGCGCGCGGTCCGACCCCGGGCGCCGAGCTCGCCCGTCGTCTCTTCGATCGCGGTGCCGTGCGGGCCGTGCACGTGTACTCGAACACCGTCACGGTCGATCTCGCCACCGGTGTCGATGCGACGACGCTCGTCGCCGTCGTCGAGGAGCTGTACCGCCACTGGCAGCCCGGAATGGTGCCCACGGTCGGCTGATTTTTTGCGCTCCGTCGGGCGGGACACCGTCGACGGGAGAACAATTGACGCAGTGCCGACGACGACGCTCACCCTTCACGAAGTTGCCGCGGAACTGAAGGTTCACTACATGACGGTGTACCGGTCGGTGCGCATGGGACGCTTGCGTGCGCACCGCGACGGTGGGGAATGGCGCGTCACCCGCGCCGACCTCGGCGCATTTCTTGCCGAGCGCGAACGGGGTGCCCGTTCGGATGCCGCACCGCGAGCCAAGCGCGGTGGTCGGGCCAAGGCGAAGTGGGCCGAGCGCCTCGAGGCACGCCTCGTTGCGGGGGACGAGGTCGGGTCTCAAGGTGTCATCGACGACGCGCTGGCGAGCGGTCACGACTTGTTCTCCCTCTACGGCGACGTCGTCTCGCCGGCGATGCACTCGATCGGTGCGCGGTGGGCACGGGGCGAGCTCGCGATTCACGAAGAGCACCGCGCCAGCAACATCGTTGCCCGACTGATGGGTCGCACGAGTCCGCGGTTTGCCCCGCGCGGTGCATCGCGCGGTGTCATCGTGATCGGGGGACCGTCGGGCGAGCACCACAGTTTGATGCTGACGATGGTCGCCGATCTCCTCCGGTGCGGCGGATTCACCGTGTCAGACATCGGGGCCGACGTCCCCGCCGAGTCGTTCGCCCGCGCAGTCGCGGGTGTCAGTGACATCGTTGCAGTGTGCGTCGGGGTCACCGTCGTCGACGCCCTTGCGAACGCGAAAGATGCCATCGCCGCGGTGCGCAGCGCGACCGGAGTTCCGTGTTTCGTCGGTGGTGCCGCGATCACCTCCGACGAAGTGGCAACGAGCCTCGGAGCCGACGCGCGAATTGATGACGTTCGCTCGCTCATCGAGCGACTCTCGCGACGCTGACGCTTCGCTGCGAGCCGTCGCCGACCCCGCCCATGGCGGCGCCTTTTGTACACTTGGGCGATGGCCGCACCCAGGTACGCACCCGTCACACCCGCCGATGAACCGCGGGCGTACGCGTCGCCCGATTCCGTTCCGGCACCGTGGACGAACGATCGTCCGGCAGCGATCCGCACCCGTCAGCCGCACGGCGAGCGACTCGGTCACCCAGGCCCCGACCAGGGCTACGTGTACGTGCTCGCCGAACGACTCCGCCCACGGATCATCGTGACCGACGGCGAATCCGTCGACGATGCGGTGCAAGGTTGCATCGGCATCGCGTTGCGTCGCGCGGCGCACTTCGGGCGTGCCCCCGTCATCCACGACATGACGATCGCGCTCACGATCTGGGGCTACTTTCTCGCTTCGCCGCCCGCCGACTTGGTGACCGTGCGGCGCGAATTGTTCGAAGGCGTCGCCAACGTCGTGCACCATTACGCCGAGGCACGTACCATCGTCGACATGGTTCCCCAGTCGACGATTCTCATGGCGCCCGAAGCCGTCGCCAAGGCGATGCCGGGGTCGTGGCGCGCGCTCACCGGCGCCTGACGTACCTCACCGGACGACTGCGCAGTCAGCGCGCATCGAGCGCAAATCGTTCGAGGTCGGCGAGGGCGACGAACTCGAGCGTGAGCGCATGGGTGGCGGCGAGCAGCACCTTGGGTGCCTTACCCGCTTCGAATGCCTCCTGCCAACGCGCGGCGCACAGGCACCACTGATCACCCGGTTGCAAACCGGCAAAGCCGTATTGCGGCATCGGAGTCGACAGGTCGTTGCCGACGGATTTCGAGAATTCGAGGAACTCGGCGGTCATCACCGCGCACACCGTGTGCACACCCGAGTCGCTGCCGTCGGTTTCGCAACAGCCGTTGCGGAACCAGCCGGTCATCGGCGCGGTGCTGCACGCGATGAGCGGGTCGCCGTAGACGTTCGACTGACGGGTCACGACACGCTCACCCCGACGACACTGCCGACGGCGAACGTAACGGTGACGGCGATGATGAGCACGGCCACCTGACGCAACGCACTGCGCACGACCGACCGATGTGCCTGGCGGCCAATGATGCCACCGACGATCGCGGCTGCCGAGAGTCCGATGGCGATCGATGCAAGGCGCGCCGCGTTGCCGCCGCCGATCATCCACGGAACGATCGGCAGAAAGGCACCGACGAGGAAGGTGACAAGTGAGATCGTCGCCACCGACACGGGGTTGGGCAACTGCGTCGGGTCGATGCCGAATTCCTCGCGCGCGTGCACGAGCAGCGCGCGTTGCGGGTCCTGCATCACTTCGTTGGCCGCACGGGTGGCCTGATCCTTCGACATTCCGTGGGCACGGTAGATGCCGACGAGCTCGGCAGTTTCGGCACCAGCGTTGTGCAGCAATTCCCGCAGCTCAAGTGCCGTCTCGCGGCGCACGAGGTCGTTCTGCGCGCGCACCGAGACCCACTCACCGACCGACATCGATGCCGCTCCGGCAACCGCCGAAGCGATTCCTGCGAGTCTCACCACACTCGGTCCGACGCCGCTCGCGGCGAATCCGATGATCATCGACACGTTCGTGACGAGTCCGTCGCTGAAACCGAACACCCCGGCGCGCGCCGAACCTCCGGCGAGCGCACGGTGACCGGGATCGTCGTGACTTTCTGCTGATGCAGGTTCGGGAAGGGACGTGTCGCGGGCCATGGCCTCAACCTATCCCTCATCGCCCGCGTCGGTAGTGTGCGTGCGCGATGTCCGTGAAGCCCCGATATCGCTTTGCACCGTCACCGACGGGGTATTTCCATGTCGGTGGCGCGCGCACTGCGCTGTACAACTGGATTCTTGCCCGCAGCAGCGGCGGCGTGTTCGTGTTGCGCATCGAGGACACGGACGAATCGCGCAACGAGCCGCAATGGACCCAGGGAATCATCGATGCACTCGCATGGATCGGCATCTCCGGCGACGATCCCCACTTCGAGGGTCCGTATTTTCAGTCGGCGAACGCCGCTGCACACGTGGCCGCCGCCCAGCGCCTGTTCGAGTCGGGATCGGCGTACTACTGCGATCTCACCGGAGAGCAGGTGCAGGAGCGCGTGAAGTCGCTCGGCGTGCCCGGTTACGACGGCTATTCGCGCGATCGCGGGCTCGGTCCAGGGCCGGGTCGCGTCCTGCGCTTTCGCGTTCCCGAGGGAACAGTCGTCGTGCGCGATGCCGTGCGTGGAGAGGTTTCCTTCGAACACACGTCGATCGAGGACTTCGTGCTCCTGCGCGGCAACGGTACCCCTGTGTTCCTTCTCGCCAACGTCGTCGACGACATCACGCAGGGAATCACCCACGTCGTGCGTGCCGAGGAGCACCTCCCGAACGCGCCCAAGCAGCAATTGCTGTGGCGGGCGCTCGGCAGCGAGCCGCCGGCATGGGCCCACGTTCCGGTCCTCGTGAACGAGGCGCGCAAGAAACTGTCGAAGCGTCGCGACAAGGTGGCCATCGAGCAGTACCGCGACGAGGGTGTGCTGCCCGAGGCGATGGTGAACTACCTCATGACGCTCGGCTGGGCACCCGATGGTGACACCGAAATCGTGCCGTTCGAACGAATCGTCGGGCAGTTTTCGCTCGCCGCGGTCAACCATTCGCCGGCGTTCTTCGACATCAAGAAACTGCAGGCTTTCAACGGCGAGTACATCCGCAAACTGTCACCCGATGAGTTCATTGCAGCGTGCGAACCGTGGTTGGCTGCGCCGCACGCCACGTGGCCTGCCGCCGCGTTCGACCGGGCGCGATTCCTCGCGATTGCGCCCCACGTGCAAACGCGGGTGGCAGTGCTGTCCGAAGTGCCGGCGATGGTCGACTTCCTCTTCCTCGAGGTTCCTGCCATTGACGATGCGGCGTTCGACAAGGTGTTCGGCGTCGAATGGGCAGTACCCACTTTGCGTGACATCCGCGACCGACTCGCGAACGCCGACTGGCATGCCGACTCGTTGAAAAAAGTCGTCGAGGACGTCGGCGCCCACTACGACGTGAAGCTCGGCAAGCTGCAGGCGCCTCTGCGCGTCGCCGTGACCGGCCGCACCGTTGGTCCGCCGTTGTTCGAGTCGATCGAAATCCTTGGGGGAGCGCGCGTGCTCGCCCGCATCGATGCCGCGCTGGTGCGCGCCGCGTCGCGATGATTCCACGCGCGCCGGCGGCACGCGTCCTCGTCGGATTGCTCTCCGTTGTCGCGTGTGCCTACCTCGTGACGTTGTTCCAGGTGTGGTCGACGGGTCGCTCAGAGACCGCGCGTGACGGTGATGCAATCGTCGTTCTCGGCGCCGCACAATACGACGGACGACCATCACCGCAATTCACTGCCCGCCTCGACCATGTCGTTGCGTTATGGATGGCGGGTCGCGCGCCGCTCGTCGTCGTCAGCGGCGGCAAACAGCCGGGTGATCGTTACACCGAGGCCGATGCAGCGCGTCGTTATCTCGTCGAGAGGGGAATTCCCGACGACGCGATTCGCGCCGAGTCCAGCGGGCGCACGACGGTGGAGTCCTTGCGTGGTGTGCGCGACGTCCTCACTACCGCGGGCTCGCTCGACGTGCTCCTCGTCAGTGATCCGTACCACATGTTGCGTGCAGCACTGTCGGCGCGCGAACTGGGAATGACCGTGCACGTAACGGCGACGCGCACCGGGGTGACGCGCGGTGGTGATGCCGTGGTGCGCAACGTGCGCGAGGCACTCGGCGTCATGGCGGGTCGGCTCGTGGGATTTGAACGACTCGACCGCTGGGTACACTGATCGCACCACTGGGGAGTGGTGTAACTGGCAACACAGCAGATTCTGGTTCTGTTATTCAGGGTTCGATTCCTTGCTCCCCAACCACGGAGTGGGTTTCAACCAATGAGTCGCCTTCGGGACAACTCATTTACGATGACGTCCGAAGGTGACCTCGCTGTTGATCGCGGGACCGTCGCATTCGGGGGATTCTGCAGGCACTCCACGAGGACGGACGTCCGCATTCCCGTGAGTACGGCATTCCCACCCGGCCGAAGCCCATCAGGGCGCTCACTAACGACACGGTGCACAATGCATGGGACTCCCAGCGCGGCAGATTCTTCCTGCACTCCGCCGGAGTCGGTCACTACTACACGGCTGCGTAGAAGTAGCTCAAGAAATTGTGCGTGTGGGAGCTTGGCGATAATTCGAACGTTCGGATGACGTGCGAACGCGTTGTACTCGGGGCGGCCCGAAAGATACTTGTTCGCGAGCGAATCGACGACGAAGTTGATCCTCTCGTCGCGAGCAGCGACCGTGAGAGCGAGCAATGTATCTCGAGTCGTGTCGGCGTCACCAAGAAACTCGACACGATGTAGGAGAACAAGCACATCCCGCAGCTCACTACGGGTTCCGGGGTCCTCGTGTGCGCTCGGCAAGTTATCGACCGCAGTATTGCCGTCAGTGACGATCACCTCACCGCGGGATTCCGAGAGGTTGGATGCCGCAGTGTCGTTCGGCGCAAAGTGAAGGTCGGCGATACGTCCCACAATGCGTCTGCAGATTTCCTCGGGGAACGGATTACGCCAGTCACCGCTTCGCAGGCCGGCCTCGATGTGTCCGACTCGATACTTCATTGATCGCGCAAGTACGGCGCCGAGGGCAGTGGTCATTGTGTCGCCATGTACGAGGACCGTAGTCGTGTGTCGATTCTTGCGATTCTTGAAGGCGCTACGTAGGAATCCGATTGATGCTGACAATGCCCAGATCGGCACATGCCACGCTCTTGAGATGCTTCGTTGGAAGAAGCCGTGGGTTAGCCATCGTGTCTTATGAGACGACAGATAGGCCACGACGTCGGGAAGCGTTATCAACTCCGAGTACTGTTGCGCCGTGCACCAAATCTCAATTTGGTCCGTCTTGTCGGTGCACCGATCAACCACGGGCCGTAGTTTGATTAACTCGGCAGTTGTTCCGAGTACAAAGACCAACATCGTGGAATCTGATCGTAGTTTTCGGTCCAGCTCGTTGCGTGGCCCGGATGTAGATCAATCGCCGTGATTCGACAACTTGTCCGCCGCACGCTCAGCGTCGCACCGCTCGTAATCCTTGGAAACGCTGCCTTCTTCCTGGCTTCTGTGCTCGCAGCTCGCGTGCTGATGCCGGAGGAGTTCGCCCTGTATTCGGCTCAGATTGGCATCATCGCTGTGCTCGCAACGGCGATGTCGGGAGTGCAGCTTGACATCGCACATAGTTCTTCCAGCGGTTCACGAACCGAGAGCCCGATTCGGCGACATTGGTCGTTGCACGGCATTCCCGCGCTTATCGCGATTCTCACCGTCTTGATCTGTGCCTTGCTGCCCCTGCTCGCCCGCTTGTGGGATGAAACTCCCAGAGCGTTCATTGCGCTAACTATCGCCCCGGCATCTGTCGTGGTCGGTTCTGCGGTAAATGGCATTCTTCAGGGAAGGCGCGAATTCCGCAGATTGTTCGGCATCTCGTTCGCACTTGGATTGTTGCGAATAGGGATCCTGATGGCGGCCCTCGTACGGCCGGTGGCCTCAGGCACCCTCGTCTTGGCGATGCTGGTAGGGAGCACGGCGATCTACCTTCTCGTGGGATCGAGGAACCACAGTCAGTCGTTGTTGATCGGATGGAAGGCGTCCAAACGTTTCGCAACTCTCAGTGTCACTTCACTAGCGCTGTGGGCGATGATTTATGGGGACTTGCTGCTCATCCGGCGGTTTGCTGACGGCGACCTGGCCGGGTCTCTCGCTGCGATACTCACTGTCGTCAAAGGATCGCTTGCTCTGCCGATTCTCCTAGGACAACTCCTGTTTCCTGAGTTTGCCGATACGCGAACTGTAGCTCCGCAGAAGAAGCGAGCCGTCTGGCGACTTGCGATCTTCGCCGTTTGCGTTGGATCCGCTGTCAGTTTGGTCGTCGGCGCTGCTGGACCATGGCTCCTGACGGCGGTATACGGAGTAAATGTTTTGCCGTCTGGGAGCGTGATCTGGGTCAGCAGCGCATCTGTGATTTCCTTGTCCCTGATGATTGTTCTTGGCAACTTCGCGATGTCTGCCGTTTCCCATCTGTTTGCTGCAGTGATGGTGGTGGCATCCCTGGTTTATTTCTTCACTGGCGCATTCGCCGTCCAGAATGTCGAGCAATTGGTGATTCTGTCCGTCGTAGCGCCACTAGCCCCGATCGCATTTTTGGCTCTTGCGACGCCCAGAATTCTCCGCTGGGACGGTCAACCGAAGGCGAACCGTGGCAACGGATAGCCT
>Ga0169931_10000733_pt1 | contig 54618 bp, 47 predicted proteins | sample Kivu_15m_20L_FD_129675 | JGI IMG/M metagenome (GOLD analysis project Ga0169931, IMG submission 129675) | Freshwater microbial communities from Lake Kivu, Western Province, Rwanda to study Microbial Dark Matter (Phase II) - Kivu_15m_20L... | ecosystem: Environmental > Aquatic > Freshwater > Lake...
ATGGCGATATCGACGGTGCAGGCTTCGCGTGTCCGTGTCGCTTTGCTCTTGTTTCGTGCTTCCCTCTTCAGGCCGCGGGCTTCATCAGACGCTAGGTGTCCCCGCGACCTGTTCACCGAGAGCGCCGATAGTCCGTATTACGCGGGTGTTCGGTTGACATAATACGCCCTATCAGACGCTGGGGCAGATCACCAAGGGCGGCGGCTCCAAGGAGCCCGGCCACTCCGCCGATCCAGTGGCGCCGCGACAGTCTGTTGGCGATGGGTGGGGTCATGGCGAATTTCCTCATGCCGCTCGGGCGCGCTGCGACGACTGATATTGCCGCCGCTTCGGCCGAGCGAGCGGTGCCGATTGACACCGACGCTCTTTGCCCTCGCACGCCACCGGCCAAGAGGAATCGACGGGTTACTGCGTGCGCACCGGCACGCCGGCGGCCGGCCCGCTGCGTCCGACCCAGCGGCGGCCGCGGCGCCAGCCGAGGACAATCGCCGTGCCGCTCACGGCGATGCCGCCAAGGCTGAGGGCGATGACGACGAGGTCCCAGGCCGGGCGGGCGAAGTAGAGCCCGGGCAGATCGAGGGAATGCAGGCCCCGATACAGCCAGCGGTTGAGGCGGCTAAGGCGCTCCTCCTTCCTCAAGAGCTGGCCGGACTGCGGATCGGCGTACAGCCACGTGCCGACGGCGTCGTCGAACTTCACGCGCAGCACCGGCAGCGGACGGCCGCCGTCGCGATCGTAGTAATAGGCGTCGTACTGATCGAGCCAGGTCGACTCGACGACCGCCGCATTGGGCACGGCCCGGTGCGTCAGACGCTCCACCGAGGCCCGATCGAAGCGGTCGATGAGCGAGCGACCGGGATCGCCGAGGCGCGTGAGACGGCGCTCAAGCGCGGTCTGTGGCGACAGAAAGGCCGCCAGGTCGGTGTTGGTCCACTGCCCGGCGTCGGCGGCGCGTGGCGGCCGGTAGGCCGACAGATACGCCGCGCCATCGAACTGCAGCAGATCGGCCTCACGGGCGGGAAACGTGTCGGCCAGGGCGCCGGCGGCATCACGGATGGCGGCGACATCGAGCCGATCGAGGTCCAGTGGGCCGCCGGCCAGCACGTCGCGCTGCTCGCGGCTCGGCGAACTGCCGGGACTCCAGTCCCAGGGGTTCATCGACAACATGCCACTCAGGATCCACGTGAAGGTGATGACGCCGAAGATGAGGCCGCCGTAGTGGTGCCACTTCATCAGGCCGGCGTACGGAGAGCGCGACGGCGCGCTGGCGCCCCGCAGGCGGTAGCGCGGTTGGCGCGACCAGCGCCACAGCCCGGCCGCGAGTCCGCTCAGCGCCATCACGCAGCCAAATAGCGATCCGTAGACGATGAGGGCGTCCCACAGGCCGGCGTGCCGGCGCAGCGGCGTGAAATACACCCAGTGCAGCACGGCGCCGGCATAACCCCAGAAGCGACCGCGCGCGTCGGTCTTCATGACGATGTCGCCCGTGCGGGCCGAGAGGTAGAGGTGGGTGCCGGCGGCATCACCGAGCGCCAGGCGGTGCAGCGGCATCTGGGCGCGAATGACGCTGCTGAGCGTCCATTGATCGGAGTCTTCGAGCCGCACGTCGTGATGCACCGTGTCAGCATGCTCGGGCACGAAGGCACGCACAGCCGCGACGGCCTCCAGCGCGGCCACTTCGCCGAGCGGCGCGCCAGTGTCGGCGTAGACGGCGCGCCACTGGGAGCCGCGAGCGAAACGGTACACGGGTCGCCCCTGCCACATCCCGATGCGCAACCGGTCCGGCCCGGTATCGAGCGCATAGCCGGCACCTCGCGCGGCGTCGGCGGGCGTCACCGCCACCGTCGTCAGGTCGAGCGGCGGCAGTCGCATCAGACGCTCTTCCGCGGTGAGCCGCGGCATGCGGGCATACATCATCACGATGCCAGAGGCGAACCACACGAGGAAGAGCCCGCAGAACGCCAGGCCGAGCCAACGGTGGGTGTAGATCAGCCAGCGGGTGACGGTCGCGCGCGACATTGCGCCACCAAGGTACCTTAAAACGACGAGGGGCCTGGTGTCGAAGCATCGCCGTGCGTGGTGCGCAAGCGCACCGTGTGGCGCACCACGGGCGATGCCGGCAAGCCGTTATGATCACCGGCATGCCGGTACGCCTGTCCATCGCCCTGCTTATGCTCCTTGGTGCCGCGTGTCGTTCGGCGGCGCCGCTGCCCGTCGCCGCGGTCGCGCCGTTCGGCACCCGCTACATCCTGCTGCCCAATCCGATGTACGGGAGCTGGCAGCCGCGATGACGGCTGCACCGGACTTCGACCGGCCGGCGCGTCTCGGGCTGGTTTCTGTGAGCGACCGCGCATCGGCAGGCGTCTACACGGACGAGGGCCTGCCGTCGCTGCGCGCCTGGCTCGGCATCGCGCTCGCCACGCCGTGGACGGCGGTTGAGCGGCTCATCGCCGATGATCAGGCCGCAATCGAAGCCACCCTCATCGAACTCGTCGATACGGTGGGCTGCGACCTCGTGCTCACGACCGGGGGCACGGGGCCGGCGCCGCGCGATGTCACGCCCGAGGCCACGCTTGCGGTCGCGCACCGCGAGTTGCCTGGCTTCGGCGAACAGATGCGGCAGGTCAGCATGCGCGCGGTGCCGACGGCGATCCTGTCACGGCAGGTGGCCGTGATCCGCGGGCGCGCCCTCATCGTGAACCTGCCGGGACGCCCGACCGCCATCCGCGAAACACTCGAAGGCCCGCGGTCGCCGGATGGCTCGCTGGCCATGCCCGGGATCTTCGCCGCCGTGCCCTACTGCCTCGACCTCATCGGCGGCCCGTATGTGGATACCCACGCGGCCGTCGTCGCGGCGTTCCGGCCCGCGTCGGCACGCCGTCGCTGAGGCCGGCGCAACCCGTGCTTTAACTATGACGTGAACCCACTTCCCCAGACAAAGGATCACAGCCGCATGACCGTCGCCTATCTCTTCGCTACCAACATGGCCAGCACCACAAAACTCGCCACGATGATCCAGCCGCAGCTCGAACGCGGCACGCACGGCGTCAAGGTGGCCGGCATGATGTTCTTCGACGACAACCTCTACTGCCTGCGCGCCGGCGACCCGGTGGGCGAGCGCCTGGCGAAGGTGGCAGCCGAGCAGGGCATCCTGCTGATGGTCTGCGACCAGTGCGCCGTGCGCCGTGGCCTCGCTGACGGCACGTTCGACCAGTGCGGCACGGGCAGTGTGACGGCCAAAGGTTTCGTGAACGGCGTCGTCGCCGGCTGTTTCCCGCAGCTCTACGCCGCCCTCGGCGGCGCCAAGCCCGACCAGGTCATCACGCTCTGACGGCCGAACCGTTGCGCAGCAACAGGTGGCGCTCGCCGATAGTCCGTATTACGCGGGTGTTCGGTTGACATAATACGCCCTATCAGACGCTGGGGCAGATCACCAAGCCGTCCTGGAACACCATCACCGCGCACGGCGTGGTGCCGTCGTACTGCGCCGGCACGTACACCCACCATTGGCGGATGGTCCCAGGGAGCGCGGTGGTGCTGGTCCACACGCCTTCGGTGACCTTGCCCTTCGGCACGCCTTCCTGCACCAGCGAATCGGGGCCGAATTCGTACTTCGCCGGTTTGACGGCCTCTTCGGCGTGGAGCGGGAGCACGCCCAGCAGGGCGAGGAGGCACAGCAGCGGTCGGGTCATGGTGGTTCCTGGAGAAGGAAAGTGTTCGTCGGCGATGGCCCTATGTTGCCAGGATTCCGTCGGACCCAACGGGAGTGTCTTTCCCAGGCTCACCGTTGCGGCTTAGGGATACAGGCAGAGCGGATCAGCGCGCTCGTCACTTGGCCAAGAGCCATGATCCGAGCGTGAAGTAGAACAGCAACGTCGCCACGTCGCCGCAGGCGAGCACGATCGGGCCGGAGGCGATACGGGGGTCGCGGCCGAAGGCGCGTACGCCCGTAGGCAACAACACACCGAGCATGCATGCGGTCAGCATCGCCAGGGTGATGCTGCCTGTGATGACCGCGGCGACGCGCGGGTCGCCCTTCCACAGCCACGCCACGCCACCGACGATCGAACCGCACACCAAGCCCAGCAGCAACGCCACACCGAACTCACGACGGGTCGCGCGCAGCAGGTTGGCGAGGGTGATCTTCGCGCCATGCAGTTCCTGGAGCGTCAAACTCATGGCCTGGATGCTGACGCTTTCAGACAGCGCCAGCACCACCGGGATGAACAACGCCAGGACGATGGCGGTCTGGAGCAACTGGTCGAAGAAACCGGAGATCACCGCGCACAGGATGCCGCCGGCGATGTTCGACAGCAGCCACGGGAAACGGTTGAGGAAGCCGAGCCACACCGACGGTTTGGAACGGGTCGCGGCGTGCACACCGATGAGCTGGAACAGTTCATCGGCGGCGGCGCGTTCGCTCAGGGCCTGCAACTCGTTGGTGAACAACCCGACATCGACGATGCCAAGCACCCGTCGCTCCGCATCGACCACGGGAAACGCCAGGAACTTGTGCACGCTGAAGAACTCGCAGGCCTCCAACACCGTGGCGGTCGCCGGCACCGAGATCACCTTGCGCACCGCCAGATCGCCGATGGTGGTCGACGGTTGGCTCATCAGCAGGCGCCTGGTCGGCATCACCCCGGTCAGGCGGGACTCGGCGTCGACGACATAGAAGTACACCACCTGCTCGGGCAGGTTCTGTTGTCGCAGGTGGACGAGCGCCTCGCCGACGGTCATCTGCTCCGGCAGGGCGATGATCGCCCGCCGCATGTGCTTGGTTACCGGATCATCGCCGATAGTCCGCATTACGTGGGTGTTCGGTTGACATAATACGCCCTATCAGACGCTGGGGCAGATCACCAAGGGCGGATTTCGCGGCCACAATGCCTCGGCGCAGTGTAGCCCAGGGCTCCGAACCCAGTAAACTTCGACTGAGGCGCCGCAGACGCCCCGATCCGGCCCACCCACAGCCACACCTCCGGCCGCCCGCCGCCGCTTGAGGGGACCGTCCTGAATCGAGACGTCAAAGCGCTACTGGCGAAGGCTGGGCTACCGGCTCTGCACTTTCACGCCCTGCGGCACTCCTGCGCGACGTTGCTACTGGCGCAGGGTGTCGCGCCCCGCGTTGTGATGGAAGTGCTCGGACACTCGGATGTCCGGCTCACCATGAACACGTACAGCCATGTTGTCGAGCAGTTGCAGGATGTCGCCGCCAGCAAGACGGACGCGGCGCTGTTCGGCTGAGTCGCGACGGCCGTTTTTCGCTGGATAGGGTGTCAGATAGGGTGTCAACGGCCACGGCGGCGACGGTGGCGGCGAGCAAACGTGAGAATTTCCTAGGGATTATTGGAGCCGGCGAATGGACTCGAACCATCGACCTGCTGATTACGAATCAGCTGCTCTACCAACTGAGCTACGCCGGCCCGGCGGGGGAATACACTGACCCTTCCGTTCCCGTCGGGCCAGACCCTGAATACTACCACGCCGCCGCGCGTCCGTGGCCGACATCGACTGGCTGGCCGGCCTGCAGGAGCAACGGCTGCGCGAGGCACTCCGCGCCGTCCCCGAGCACGTCCCGAAAGACGAAACAGCCGGGCTAAAGTCCGGCTGCTCCAGACCCTCGGACTGCGGACCGCGGACCGATGTTACGCCAACACCCGGATCACGACACGCCGATTCCGGGCGCGGCCATCACGCGTTGTGTTGGAGGCCACGGGCTTCTCTTCGCCGAAGCTGATGATGTTGATCTTGTGCAGCGGAATCTGGTGCGCCTCGTAGAGGTACCGCTTCACCGCATCGGCACGCTCAAGCCCGATGCGCTCGTTGATGGTCGCCGGACCGGTGTTGTCCGTGTGGCCTTCGATTTCGAAGTACGCACCCTTCGGGTCCGACATCAGCTGCGCGACGAGTTCGTCAATCCGCTTCTTGGCTTCGTCCGGCAGCGTGACCGCGTTGAACTTGAAGTTGCCCTGGTCCTCGCTGAGGACGACGGTGAACATCAGGCGACGGGAGGCCGCCGCGAGTTCGTCGGTCTTGGCGCCAACGGCCTTGGCTTCATTCTCGGCCGCCGCCGCGCGCTGGGCTGCCGTCTGCGCCGCTGCGGCAGCGCCTGTGGCCGTGGACTGAGCCGCGCCGGCCTTCTGGTCCACTTCGGAAATGCGACCTTCGTTCTGCTTGGTGCGCGCCTGGGTCTCCTCCAGGCTGCCGGTGAGCGCCGTCACCTTGCCGTCGACATCGTCGACACGGGTGTTGACGAACCCCTTGGTGGCGCAGGCCGCGCCCGCGGTGGTGGTGGCCAGAACAAGCGTGGATGCAAGAATCAAACGTCGCATGGGAATCCTCCTTCAGGATTGGGGAGAGACGGAATAGCCGGCGCGCGCGCGCACCGTGTGGTTGGGCCGGGTGCGCACGGACAGGCGATGCCAGCCCGGGCGCGAATCCGGCTCGAACGCCAGCAGATAGTGCTGGCGGAGCTGGGTGATGATCGAGGTCTGCGCCTTCTGAATCGGCGCCCCTGGCGTCACGGTGAACAACTGCCCGCCCGTGTCACGCGCGAGCGCGTCGAGCCCGGCCTCGGGCGCGGCGCCAATCGCCACGACATACACCGGGACGTCGATGGCCGCCACATGGGCGCTGACATCCACCGATGGCTGCACACTGCTGGTGTCCACGCCATCGGTGTAGGCCACCAGACCCCGCCGGGCCGCCCCGTCGGCGGCCAGTGCGCGGCTGGTCGACAGGATGGCGTCAAAGAGCGACGTGGATCCGAACGCGTGGGTGTCATCCACCGCGGCCAGCAGCGTGGGATTGATCGGACCAAAGTCATGGCGCATCGTCAGGGTCCGCTCAAACGTGAAGAGGCCCGCGCGATCCTCCGGGCGATCCAGTCCGCGCAGCAGATCCTGCACCCCGGCGACCGCAGGACCAATGGCGCGGTTCACGGCCATGCTGCCGCTGGCGTCCACGAGGAGAGCGGTCGTCACCGGTCCCGACTCACTCGTGAACTGCACGATCGGCTTCCGTTCGTCGCCTGAAAAGACCTGGAAGTCATCGCGGGTGAGTCCGGTCACTACCTCACCGCCGCGCATGACTGACACCGCCACGGTGACCAGCCGGGTACTCGACGTAAACGTCGGGGCCTGCTGGGCCAGCAGCCCGCTCGTCGCGGTGGCGACGATGGCCACGAGGGGAAGTCGGAGGTGTCTCACGCCCTTGGGCACTTCAAGATGCTTGCCAACACTTCCGTGGCGAGATCGGCGTTTGTTGAATCCAGACCATGTAGGAATTACGCACGTCCGACAGGGGGAAGGTAAGATCGAGGTCATGATTCGGGTAGCTCCGGCCGTCGCGCTTATCGGACTGGTGCTCGCAGCGCCACAGGTGGCGTTCGCGCAGTCCGACGTGTTGGCGCGTGCCCGCGCGGCGTACAACACCATGCGGCTGGACGAGGCCGTCACGCTGGCCACCGAGGCTCGGGCCATCGAGCGTCTGGCCCATTCCGCCAGCGTCGTGTTTGCCCGGGCGTCGCTGGAGCGCTACCGCCGAACCGGTGATGTCGCGGATGTCGCGATGGCCAGGCAGGCGCTGCTGGCCGTGGACGTGACGCGGCTGACGCCGCGGGAGTCCGATGAACTGCGGCTGGCGACCGCGGAACTCCTGTTTGCGGATGAGCAGTTTGGAGCCGCGACCGAGCTCTTTGAGTCGGCCCTGGCTGTAGTCCCCGAGGGGGACGCATCGGCGCGCGAGCGCGTGTTTGACTGGTGGGCCTCGGCGCTCGATCGGCACGCGCAACTGGCCCCCGAAGGTGAACGTGAGCGCCGGTATGCACGGCTGCTCGCCGGCGCCGAGCGGGAAGCCGCGCGCACGCCGGCGTCGATCGTCGCCGTGTATTGGGTGGCTGCGGCGTGCCGGGGCGTCGGAGATCTCGACCGGGCGTGGGCGGTGGCGGTGGCCGGATGGATTCAGGCCGTGCGCGTGGCGCCGGGAAGCCCTGGCGTCACCATGCAGACCGATCTCGACAGCCTGATGCGCACCGCGATTATTCCCGAGCGTGCGCGCGCAGCGGCGGCGCCCTCCGACCCGGAGGCGGTGCGAGTGGCGCTGGCCGCCGAGTGGGAATCGATCAAGAAACGGTGGACGCGATGACGGTCCGGGGTCCGGGGGCCGGGGTCCAGGGTTCTTTTGCAGTCTTGGTACTCCTGTTCGCGACGGTTGGGTGTGGTGCGCGGGCGGAGGTGCGGACGCCGACGGATGTGCCGATGCTCGTACCGGCGCCACCGCCCGATCGGCTGATCGTGCCCGTGCCGGAACGTCCCACCTTGCCGGACCAGGAGCCACCGGCAGCGGGAACACCTTCGACGAGCACGCCGGTGCGCCCGCAGCCGCCGGCACGGAGCAACCCACCGGCGTCGACGCCGCCCCCGGCACCGCCTGCGGGAGTCGCTGCGCCGCCCGCGGTCCTGAGCACGACGGCGAACACGGCGGACTTCGAACGCCGCATTCGTGAGCAGCTGCGCCGAGCCGAGGCAGACCTCGCGCAGGTCAACCGGCAGGTGCTCAGCTCAAACGCGAAGGCGCAGTACGACGCCGCCCGCGGATTCATCCGTCAGTGTGAAGACGCACTCAAGGTCCGGAATCTGGTGTTCGCGGGCCAGCTCGCCGACAAGGCGGCCACGATGGCGGAGTTGTTACGGCGCTGACGGGAGCGTGACCGTGAAGGTCGTGCCCTTTCCGGGTACCGACTGCACGTCGATATCGCCGTCGTGCAGCGTGACGGTCCGGTAGACGAGCGCCAGTCCGATGCCGGACCCTTCCGGCTTGGTCGTGAAGTACAGATTAAAAATCCTGCCGAGGTTGTCCGGGGTGATGCCCGTGCCGGTGTCCTCCACGAGCAACTCCACATACCCACGGCGTGCGGAGGACGGTCGCGCGGCCAGCCGGAGCGTGCCGCCGTTCGGCATCGCGTGGCACGCGTTGAGCGCGAGATTCAACAACGCCTGATGCAGCAATGCGCGATCGCCGGCTACGTCCGGCACGCCGGCCTGCACATCGACCTGTACCTGGACCCCGGTCTTGCCCGACTCGGCGTTGACCACCGGCAGCAGATCCTCGAACAACGCCGCCGGCGCAATCGCCTCGACGGTCAGATCCTCCTGCTTTGTGAACGACAGGAAGCCCTGAACCACCTCGTCCAGTCGCCGCATCTGCTCGCTGAGCACCCTGACGTGGTCCACGGTGCCGGGGACCTCCGCGGTCTGCATGCGGAGCAGTTCAAGGTGGATACGCATCGCATTGAGGGGGTTCTTGACCTCGTGCGCAATGCCGGAGGAGACACGGCCCAGGGCCGCCATCCGGCGCGACATGGCCGCGCGGGACACTTCGCCATCGGCGTGTTCTCTTGCCAGGCGGTCGCGAACGGCATTAAACGACTCGCCCAGGTCGCCGAACTCGTCGCGCACGGGCAGATCCAGCGTGACATCGGTATCGCCCTGCCCGAGCCGGGCCAGGCCGGCGCGCAACACCAGAATCGGTCGCAGCATCCACTGGGCAAGGACCGTGGCCACCAGCACGGTGCCAAGCAGCAGCGCCAGCATCGTGACGAGCACCGGGCGCAGTACTTGCTCCAGCTCCGATCGCATGAGCAATGTGGAGACGCCGACGCGAATCGCGCCAAACTCCTGCGCGTTGAGCATCAGCGGCATGCGGACTTCACGTGTCTGCCCACCCTGGGCGTTCACCGCGTGCCACTGGTCCCAGGCGCCGGCGTCCACCAGCGTCGCCAGTTCGGCGACCGGGGCGAGCCGCAGATTCACCCTCGAGGGGTCGTTGTGCGCGAGGACGACGCCGTCCGTGTCGACCACGGCGGCGTACAGGGCGCCGTCGGCGTACATCGACGACTCGAGCATCGACTGCAATCCGGCATCGGTCCGAATCGCGGTCGTGAGGTCGCCGCCATCAAGCGCCAGCTGGTTGATGCGCTGGAAAATGCCGTGCGCCACCAGTTCGGAACGGGTGCCGATGTCCTGGATGAACACCCGCGCCAGCGAGAGCATGTAGTACCCACCGAGGCACACGACGACCGCGAAGACGATGGCGGTGACGCCGGCGACCTGCTTGGTGCGGACCGAGATGCGCAACTAGTCGTCCGCCTTCTTTGCGTCGCGCGCCAGTTTGTTGTGCAGCGTCTTCAGGCTGATGCCCAGCATCGCCGCGGCCTTGGTCTTGTTCCCGCCCGTGTGTTCCAGCGTGATGGCGATCAACTGCCGCTCGGCGTCGTTGACGGTCAAACCCGGATACAGGGTGTTGGGTGCGGTGCCTGGTGCCGGGTGCGGGGTGCTGGGTGCGTGGTGCTGGGTGCGCGGAGTCGTCGAGAGGCCGGCGAGGTCGGCGACGCCGACGGTGCGGTCGCGCGTGATGATCGTGGCGCGTTCGATCACATTGCGGAGCTCGCGCACGTTGCCGGGCCAGTGGTGGGCGCGGAGGGCGTCCATCGCTGCCTCGTCGGCGTCCACGACGGTCTTCTGCTGCTCCTTTGCGAACTGCGCGATGAAGGCGTGCACCAGCAGGGGCAGATCTTCCAGCCGATCGCGCAGGGGCGGCAGGTGCACGGCGAACACATTCAGCCGGTAGAACAGGTCTTCGCGCATCTTGCCGGTGCGCACGGCCTCCATCGGATCGACGTTGGTCGCAGCCACGATGCGGATGTCGATCGGCCGGTCGCGATCGCCGCCTACGGGCCTGACGACCCGCTCCTGCAGCACACGCAGAATCTTGGCCTGCAGCGCCGGATTCATTTCGGCAATTTCGTCCAGGAACAACGTGCCGCGGTCGGCCAGTTCGAATGACCCCTGCCGCCGGGCGATCGCGCCGGTGAACGATCCCTTTTCGTGGCCGAACAATTCGCTCTCGAGCAGGGCCTCGGGAATCGCGGCGCAGTTGATCGGCACAAACGGTCTGGTCGCTCGCGGACTGAGCTGATGGATCGTCTGCGCCACCAGTTCCTTGCCCGTGCCGGACTCGCCCGTGATCAACACGGACGCGCCGGTGGGGGCGGCCTGTTCGAGCAGTTGATACACCTCGCGCATCGGGCGGCTCGCGCCGATCAACGTGCCGAAGCGGCCGTGTTCGCGCAGTTGCCGGCGCAGGACCGCGACTTCCTGTTGGCGCGCCAACCGCTCGACCACCTGGTCGAGCAGGATGCGCAGGCGCTGTGGATCGATCGGCTTTGACACGTAGTCGTACGCACCGAGCCGGATGGCTTCGATCGCCGTGTCGACGGTGGCCTGCGCCGTCAGCAGCAGCGTGGTGATCTCGATCCCCTGCTGCCTGAGCGCGCGCAGCAGGTCCAGGCCGCCCATTTTCGGCATGACCAGATCGCTGACGATCACGTCCGGCGTCGCGGACGCGATCTCCGCCAACGCCGCTTCGCCGTCCGGCGCACTGGTGACATCAAATCCCCATCCCGCGACCAGCAGGGTGAGCCCGGTTCGCTGGGCCGGGTCGTCTTCAACAATGAGCACGCGGACACGCATGGAACCACTCTAGCAGGGCTGCACGGGTGCCGACCGGACGTGATATCTTCCCGCCATCTCCGGAGGCTATTGCACCATGACCATTCGACGGTCTCTCGCCCACGTGACGCTCATCGGCCTGCTGGCACTGGTGCCCTATGCGTTGCTGGCACAGACCCAGGCTCCTCAGGCTCCGCAAAGTTGGGCGGACCGCATCATTGCGCAGGAGGGGTATGCCACACCGCCGCCTGAACTCGCGTCGGCCGTACTCGCGCCACGCCACCTCAATGTCTCACTCGGCAACCTCAGCCCTGACAAGCAGTGGTTCCTTGATGAGGTTGCCGACGGCCCGGTCGTGATGGCCACGTTCGCGCGGCCGTTTGACGAACTGGGCGGCGTCTTCATCGACGCCAAAGCGAATCGCAGCCGCGCGCTGACGGTGCGCAACAACGTCGGCATTCAGCTGATCTCGGCCACCGACGGTACGAAGCGCTCGATTGCGCTGCCGGCCGGTGCCCGTGTCTCGGGCGCGCAGTGGTCGCCGACCGGGTCACACGTGGTGTTCCTCATGCACGGTGCCGATGCCACGCACGTCTGGATGGCGGATGTCGCCGCCCTCAAGGCGCGCCAGATCACGAAGACGCCGCTGCTGGCGACGATGACCTCGTCGGTACAGTTCACATCGGACGGCAAACATCTGGCGGCCGTGTTTGTGCCCGAGGGCCGCAAGGCGCATCCCGTGAAACTGGAAGCGCCCACAGGACCCGAAGTCAGTCTCGCGCTGAGCGCCGATCGGAACCGCCTCAGGACCTATGCAAGCCTGATGAAGACGCCGCACGATTTCGAGTTGCTCGAATGGCACGCGACCGGGCAGCTCGCTCTCGTGGACGTGGCGACCCAGGCCGTGAAGAAGTTCGGCACGCCGCAGATGTTCCGGTCGTTTGCTCTCTCACCCGATGGGCAGCACTCGCGCATCACGCGCATGACCCAGCCGTTCTCCTACATCGTGCCGGTGAGCAGCTTCGGCCAGGTGGAAGAGGTGTGGGACGCGACCGGCAAGGTGCTGGTGGAACTCTCCAGACGTGATCTCAACCTCGGCGTGCAGCAGGCGAACCCGGATCCAGCGGCCGCACCGGCTGGTGGCCGCGGCGGCGGTGGCACTCAGGCGGGACGCCGTGAACTGGCGTGGCGGCCGGATGGTCAGGGCTTCACCTACGTCGAGCAGGAACCGGCACCGGCCGCACCGGCGGGCCGTGGCGCTGATGCAGCAGCGGGAGACGATGCGCCGCCTGCCGCTCGGGGCGGTGGCGGTGGACGTCAGGGCGGTGGCCGCGCCGGTGGCGCCGCAGCCGCAGCGCCGCAGCGCCCCGACCGCGTCTATCAGTGGATGGCGCCATTCACGGATGACACCAGGAAGGTGATCTACGAGAACAACGCGCGGATCACCGGCCACCGGTTCTCCGAAGACATGCAGATGTTGTTCTTCCGTGAGACGTCCGGCACGACGGCGACCGACTTTGCCGTCGACCTGAGCGCTCCGGCGGAGAAGCACCGCATTCTCAGCTACTCCACGAGCGACTTCTACGCCAACCCGGGCACGATGATGAGCGTCAGTGGTGGCGGCGGCGGCCGCGGCGGCGGCGCTGGCGGGGCCGTGTTGCTGTCGAAGGATCGGGCGAACGTGTATTACTCCGGCACGGTCTACGACAAGGCACCGGCGGATGTCGGTCCCAAGACGTTCATCGACCAGGTTGCGATTCGCACGGGAGCGAAGGCACGGATCTTCGAAGGCAGCAACGCCAACATGTTCGAGCGCGTCTCGAGTGTGCTCGACATCGACGCGAAGCGTTTTGTGCTGGCGGTGGAAGGGCCGACGATGCCGCCGCAGAACGTGCTGCTCGACAACGGTACGCGCAAACAGCTGACCAACAACGAAGACATGCATCCCGACCTGACCAACGCGCCGAAGGAGCGCTTTGTGGTCGAGCGGCCCGACGGCTTCAAGTTCCGCGTGGTCGTCAATCTCCCGCCCGGGTATCAGCAGGGGACGCGGGTGCCCGCATTGTTCTGGTTCTATCCGCGCGAATACGCGACGCAGGAGGCGTATGACACGCCGGATCGCACGTACAACAAGAACGCCTTCCAGAACTTCGGGGTGCGCTCGATGGAGTACTTCGTGCGGCTGGGGTACGCCGTGGTTGAACCTGACGCCCCGATCGTCGGCCCCGCGGGGCAGATGAACAACAACTACGTGCACGACCTGCGTAACAACCTCGCGGCCACGATTGATGAGCTCGACCGGCGCGCGCTGGTGGACCGCCATCGCATCGGCATCGGCGGCCACAGCTACGGCGCGTTCTCGACGGTCAACGCGATGGTGCACACGCCGTTCTTCAAGGCGGGAATCGCCGGTGACGGCGCCTACAACCGGACGTTGACGCCGCTGGGCTTCCAGAGCGAGCAGCGCGACTTGTGGACGGCCCCGAACGTGTACCTCGGCATGTCGCCGTTCCTGAACGCGAACAACCTGACCGGCGCGCTGCTGATGTATCACGGGATCCACGACCAGAACGTGGGCACCGACCCGGACAACTCGATTCGGCTGTTCCACGCACTCAACGGGCTGGGCAAAACGACCGCGTTGTACATGTATCCGCTCGAGGACCACGGCCCGGCGACGAAGGAAACGTTGCTCGACTTGTGGGCACGGTGGGGCGCGTGGATGGACAAGTACGTGAAAAACGCCGGCGCCGACACCCCGCCCCCGGCGGCGGGCAGTGGCGGAGGCCGGCAGTGATCGCGCGGCCAGTGCGCGCGCGCAGGCTCATGCTGGCCGGCGGCGCGCTGGCCGCAGCCTTTGCCTGTCCCCTCTGGACGTCGGCGCAGGATCAGGGGATCCGCGCCGACTACGATCGCGCGTCGTCACTGCGCGAACGCGTGACCGGCAAGGCGGTGGACGTCATCGCCGACAACGCGTGGATTGAGGGCACGCCGAAACTCTGGTACCGCAAGTCGGTGCCGGGCGGCTCATCGTTTGTCCTCGCAGACGCCGCAGCGGGCACCACGGCCCCCGCGTTTGACCACGCGCGGTTGGCGGCGACGCTGTCCACGGCGACCGGCGGTACGTACACGGCGGTGACGTTGCCGTTCACCACTCTGACGTTCACGGACAATCAGCAGACGATCGAGTTTTCGATCGGCGGCGGCGCGGCGGCGGCACGCTGGCGCTGCACATTGGCGGAGTACTCGTGCGCGCGTCTGCCTGCAACAACGGCCGGTGGTCCCGGTGCGGCTCGCGGTGGCGGCCGTGCGGGTGGTGGCGGCCCGGCGGCGGGCGCCCCGGATGCGCAGACGCGTCGGGCACCGGACGGGTCGGCCGAAGCCGCCATCCGCAATTTCAACGTCTGGGTGCGGAGCCTTCCAGACGGTGATTTCGCCCCGCTCAGCACCGATGGGTCCGAAGGGAACGGCTACACGCTGAACTCCCTGCGGTGGTCTCCGGACTCGAAGAAGATCGCGATCTTCAAGCGTCGGCCCGGCTACAACCGCCAGGTGCACTACATCGAGACGTCACCCACCGATCAGTTGCAGCCGAAACACTCGTCGATCTTCTACCGCAAGCCCGGCGATGAAGTGGATTTCGACTTGCCGGTGATCTTCAACCTCGAGACGAAGACCACCCATGTCGGCGACCAGGCGCTGTTCCCGAACCCGTACGCGAACAGCCGTCTGGCCTGGCGCGAGGACAGCCGGTCGATCACATTCGAGTTCAATCAGCGCGGACATCAGGTGTACCGCGTGCTCGAACTCGACGCCGCCACCGGCCGGACCCGCACGGTCATCGAGGAGACCAGTAAGACGTTTGTGGAGTACTCCGGCAAACGCATCCGCGAAGATGTGAACGACGGCCGCGAAATCATCTGGGCCTCCGAGCGCGACGGCTGGAACCACCTGTATCTCTACGACGGCGTGACCGGTCAGGTGAAGAACCAGATCACGCGTGGGTCGTGGGTGATTCGTGGCGTGGATCGGGTGGACGCCCAGGCCCGGCAGATCTGGTTCCGTGCGAGCGGCATGAACCCGGCACAGGACCCGTACTTCGTCCACAACTACCGCATCAACTTCGACGGCACCGGCCTCACGGCGTTGACCAGTGCCGACGGCACACACACGGTGACCTGGTCGTCCGATCGCCAGTTCTATCTCGACACCTGGTCGCGCGTGGATCTCGCGCCGGTCGCCCAACTGCGCCGCACGAGCGATCAGTCTGTGGTGCTGGAACTGGAAGCGGGCGACATGTCGCCGCTGCTCAAGATCGGCTGGAGCGCGCCCGAAGTGTTTGTCTCGAAGGCCCGCGACGGTAAGACCGACATCTGGGGCATCATCATCCGGCCGACCAACTTCGATCCGTCGAAGAAGTATCCGGTGATCGAAAACATCTATGCCGGTCCCCAGGGCTCGTTCGTCCCCAAGACGTTCAGCACACAACTCGGCATGCAGGCCCAGGCTGAACTCGGCTTCATCGTCGTCCAGATTGACGGTCTCGGGACGTCCAACCGGTCCAAGGCTTTCCACGACGTGGCGTGGAAGAACCTGGGTGACGCAGGCTTCCCGGATCGCATCATCTGGCACAAGGCCGTCGCGGCGAAATATGCGTGGTACGACAGCACTCGCGTCGGCATCTATGGCACGTCAGCCGGTGGCCAGAACGCCACCGGCGCGTTGTTGTTCCATCCCGAGTTCTATTCGGCGGCGGTCTCGGCAGTCGGCTGTCACGACAACCGCATGGACAAGATCTGGTGGAACGAGCAGTGGATGGGCTGGCCCATCGGCCCCGAATACGCCGCGTCGTCCAACGTCGATCATGCGAAGAACCTGCAGGGCAGAATGTTGCTCGTCGTCGGTGAGATGGACAACAACGTGGATCCCGCGTCGACGATGCAGGTGGTGGACGCGCTGATTCGCGCGAACAAGGATTTTGATCTGCTGGTGATTCCCGGCGCGGGCCACGGCGCCGGCGGCGCCTACGGCGAACGGAAGCGGTTCGACTTCTTCGTGAAACACCTGCGCGGCGTGGATCCGCCGAACTGGAACATGCCTGCTGCCAACGCATCAGCGCCGGCGTTCGACGAGGTGACGCCGGTCTGGGTCGCGTCTGAACACTGGGACCACTAGATTCACAACGACACGCGTGGAGGACTGGGAGAAGCCACGACTGGTCTTTCTCTCAGCCCTCATTCCTCGTTGTGACTAGTTCGTCGATGTCGTGCGCTAGTCCTTCTCGTCGTCGGCAGCGGTAGCGGCCGGATCGTCGAAGTCACCCAGAGAGAGCGGCGCATCGTCATCCGGCAGATCGTAGAGACCGCCGAGACGGCCCGTATACCGTTCCTTGATGGGGCCCTTGGGGCCACGTTCCTTGCTTTCCCAGCGCTTCTCGCTTGAGGCGCTTTTTTTCTTGGGCGGTCCGAAGTTCTTGCCCGGGGGGGATGGAGGACCGCCGGGGCGGAAGCCGCCGCCACCACCCGGGGTGAATCCACCGGGGCGGGGCGTGAAGCCACCACCTGGAGGACGCGGGGCGAAGCCGCCCGCAGGGCGTTCCTCGCGTGGCCGGGCCTCACTCACCGAGAGGGAGCGGCCCATGAACGGCTGCTGGTTGAACCGCGTGACGGCCTCCTCGGCCTTGGGGCGGTCCAGGTATTCGACAAAGGCGAAGCCCCGGGGACGGCCGGTTTCGCGGTCGACCGGAATCACAACTTGAGACGGATCGCCTACCGCCGCGAAATGCGCGCGGAGGTCAGCCTCGGTCGCCCCGTAGGGCATATTGCCAACGAACAGACGTACCGCCACTTTCTCGTGTCCTCTACTCGGTATCAGGGGGAAGGGATGACTGTGTCAGGGGTGTCACAGGCGGAACAACCAGCGGGATGGTGTGAACCGTCGGAGAATAACAAACACGCCCCCGGATCGCAAATGCGGGATGCGATAACATGGACCGCTTGGCATCCATGGCCGATACTCCACCGAGCCCCCCGGCAGGTCTGCCGGCCCGTTCCCCGGGTCAGCTGGTCGTGCGCGGCGCGCGCACGCACAACCTGAAAGGCGTCGACCTGACCCTGCCGCACCGGCAACTGGTGGTCTTCACGGGGGTCAGCGGATCGGGCAAGTCCTCGTTGGCCTTCGACACGATTTACGCCGAGGGCCAGCGCCGGTACGTGGAATCGCTGTCGGCCTACGCCCGCCAGTTTCTCGAACGGATGGAGAAGCCGGATGTGGACGGGATCGACGGCATTGCCCCGGCCATCGCCATCCGCCAGAAAAACAGCGTGCGGAACCCCCGGTCGACCGTGGGGACCACGACTGAAATTCACGACTACCTGCGCCTCCTTTGGGCGCGCGCGGGACGGACGGTGTGCCGACAGTGCGGCCGCGAGGTCATCCGCGAGAGTCCGGATGTGGTGGCGGGCGCACTGCTTGAGCTGCCGGAAGGCACCCGGCTGCTGGTCGGGTTCGACATGTCCCTGGAGTCGCTCGCCGACCTGCCCGGGGAGGAAGATCCGCTGACGGCCGCGCTGGGCCGGCTGCGTCGACGTGGATTCGGCCGCGTGCTCGTGGATGGCGCCGTGGTCACCCTGGAGGACGTCGATCTGAATCGTCTGCGCGGGCGCGCCTCGCTGGCGGTCATCGTGGATCGCATCAAGGTGGAGGCATCGGTGCGAGGGCGGCTGACGGAGTCGGTCGAAGCGGCGTTTCACGAGGGGGATGGTGCGGCGTTTGCACTGGAGGTGGATGCGAGCGGCACCCTCGGCACGGCGCATCGGTTCTCGGAACGGTTTGAGTGTCGGCCGTGCGGGCTGGCGTATGAGCTTCCACAGCCCCGGTTGTTTTCGTTCAACAACCCCTTTGGCGCGTGTCCGACGTGTCACGGATTCGGCAACGTCATTGAGCTGGATCTGGATCTGGTCATTCCGGACCACGGCAAGAGCGTGAATGGCGGGGCGATCGAGCCCTGGACCAAGCCGCATTACCGCGGATGCCTGGTGGACCTGAAGCGCGCGGCCAAAGTGGAGGGCGTGCGCCTCGATGTGCCCTGGCGGGATCTCACCGACGCCGAGCGCACATTCATCGTGGACGGCGCCACGGGCCCGACAAAGGACGAGGACGGCGAGCACGTGAAGTACCCGGGGATTCGCGGGTTCTTCCGGTGGCTGGAGCGCAAGAAGTACAAGGTGCACGTCCGTGTGTTCCTGAGCCGGTATCGCGGCTACCAGACGTGTGTGGACTGTGGAGGCACGCGCCTGCGCCGCGAGGCGCGCGACGTGCGGGTCAGCGGCCGTACCATCGACGCCGTGTGTGCGCTGACGGTGAAGGATGCCGCGGCGTTTTTCGAGACGCTCGACCTGTCGGCGAAGGAAGCCGCCGTGGCCGACAAGGTGCTGCGCGAGATTCGGCGTCGCCTGGGATTTCTGGCCGATGTCGGTCTCGACTATCTGACACTCGACCGGCTGTCGTCGACGTTGTCCGGCGGCGAGTCGCAGCGCATCAATCTCGCGACGTCGCTCGGGTCGGCCCTGGTGGACACGTTGTACGTACTCGACGAACCGTCGATCGGCCTCCATCCGCGAGACAACGAGCGGCTGATTGCCATCCTGTTCCAGCTGCGCGATCAGGGCAACTCGGTGCTGGTGGTGGAACACGACGCCGACATGATCCGAGTGGCCGATCAGGTCGTCGACCTGGGCCTCGGCGCGGGAGAGCAGGGCGGACGGGTTCTGTATGCGGGTCCTCTGGCCGGCCTCCTGGAAGAGCCGCGGTCGCTGACCGGCAAGTATCTGCGTGGCGACCTCGCGATTCCCGTGCCCGACAAACGGCGGAAGGCGCAGGCGCAGCGGTTGCGCATCCGCGGCGTCACCGAACACAACCTGAAAGGTATCAACGTCGAGATTCCGCTCGGGGTGTTCACCTGTGTCACCGGCGTCAGCGGCTCGGGCAAGTCCACGCTTGTGCACGACGTGATCTACGCCGCAGCCAAGCGCGCGAAGGGCGACTGGGATCGGCGGGTCGGAACGTACCAGCAGATCGAAGGGCTCGAGTACGTTACCGACACCATTCTGGTGGACCAGCAGCCCATCGGCCGGACGCCGCGATCCAATCCGGTCACGTATCTCAAGGCGTTTGATCCCATTCGCGAGTTGTTTGCGTCCACCAAGGATGCAAAGACGCACGGACTCACGGCGAGTGCGTTTTCGTTCAACGTGCCGGGCGGCCGCTGCGAGACGTGTGAAGGTGAAGGCCAGGTCCGCGTCGAGATGCAGTTTCTGGCCGACGTGTTTGTGCCGTGTGATGGCTGCGATGGCAAACGCTTCAAGCCGCAGGTGCTCGACGTCAAGTACAAAGGCCGCAACATCGATCAGGTGCTGTCGCTGACCGTGCGTGAGGCACTGACGTTTTTCGGCAACACACCGAAGGTCGCGCGCCGGCTGCAGGTGCTCGAAGAAATCGGCCTCGGCTACCTGCGGCTCGGTCAACCCGCGACGACGTTGTCCGGCGGGGAAGCGCAGCGCATCAAGATTGCGTCCCACCTGGTGGCCCAGGGCGGCGAACGCATCCTCTACGTGCTGGACGAGCCCACCACCGGGTTGCACTTCGACGACATCGCGAAACTCCTGGCCGCCTTCAGGAAGCTGCTTGCGGCCGGGCACACGTTGTTGGTCATCGAACACAACCTCGACGTGCTGAAGACGGCGGACTGGATTATTGATCTCGGTCCCGATGGCGGTGACGCCGGCGGGGAAGTGGTCGCGGCCGGCACGCCGGAACAGGTCGCCCAGCACCCGACGTCACATACCGGGCGTTACCTCAAGCCCGTGCTCGATGCCTGGGTCGCGGCAGACGAAGGCGATTAACGCGCCATTTGTTCGACGCGCGCCTCAAGAGTGAGGCGCTTGCCCCGGCGCACGACGTCCACCTTCACGGTGTTGCCGATCGTTTCGTTGGCCACGGTCCGGAAGAACGTCGTGGTATCCGTGACGTCGACGCCGTTGACCGCCACGATGAGGTCGCCCGGCCTGAAGCCCGCGCGCACCGCTTCTGTGCGGTCCCACATTCTGCCGATGTAGATCCCGGGAACCGTGGCGATGCCGTTGTTGCGTGCCTGCTCGGCGGTGATGGCCTGCAACTGGAAGAGTCCGTTAATGGCGCCGCGTCGCACCTGGCCAAACTTGATGAAGTCGTCCATCACGGCCCGCGCGAGGTTCGACGGTACCGCGAAGCCGATGCCCTGATACCCGCCCGTCTGCGTGAAGATTTGGGTGTTGATGCCGACCAGTTCACCGCGCGAGTTCACGAGTGCGCCACCCGAGTTGCCGGGGTTGATGGCCGCATCCGTCTGGATGAAGTCCACAAACGCCTGTTCACTGCGACTGAGGGCGGACACGATGCCGAGAGAGACCGACTGGTTGAACTGATACGGGTTGCCGATGGCCAGCACCCACTCAGCCACCCGCAGCTTGCCGGAATCCCCCCACGCCATCGGTGTCAGACCCGTCGCGTCGATCTTCAGCAGGGCGAGGTCGGTCGGTTCGTCGGCGCCGATGACCTTCGCGTTGTACTCACGCCCTCCAGGGAGCGCGACCTTGATTTCGCTGCGCACCGACCCCCGATCATCGCCGATCACGTGGTTGTTGGTCAGCACGTAACCGTCGGCAGACACGATCACGCCGGAGCCGAGACTCTGCGACGGCTCGATGAACGACCGGCCACGGCCGCCGAACAATTCGGCCCATGGATCGCGGCGTTCGATGTACTGCGTCGATGAGATGTTCGCCGACGCAAGAATGGCGCGCTCCGCGACCGACGACAGGTCAGGGAGTGGGCCGGAGATGGACGGCGCGCCACTCGGAGTGGTCGCCGCCTGCGGGACGTTTGATGGCGTCGCGTCACTCTCGGAGGTGAGCGTGAGCTTGCCGGCAATCACCAGCCCCGCCATCACCCCGATACCGAGGAACGCACTCGTGACAATTACCCGTCTAAGGAATGCCATCTCAACCCTCAATCAACTCTTGCCCCGGACCCCGGACCCCGGACCCTTTGGTTCACTCCACATCAATGCGCTTGACGTCCGCCGACCCCGCCTTGGGGATCGTGACCGTCAGGACGCCATCGGTCAGGTCGGCGGTGATGGCGTCCGGATCCACGGTCAGCGCAAAACGGAATGACCGGGAGAAGCGGCCCTGCGCGCGCTCGAACTGCTGATACCGCTCACACGGTTCGGGGTCGGGGCGCTTCCCGCTGATGGTCAGCGTATCTGTCGCAAACGCGATTTCAATATCGGCACGGTCGACGCCGGGCAGCTCGATGGTCAGTAGAAACCGGTCGCCGACCTCGCAAAGATCCGCAGCCGGCACCCAGCCGGGGGACGTCCGCCCGAACAGAGTCTCAAACCGCTCCTGCATCGTGAGCAGGTCCCGCACTGGATCCCAGGGCATGGAAACGATGCTAGCAGAACTGGTAGCATTCGTTGGTTATGGCGTCAGTGCAAGCGTCCCGCCTGAAGGTGGGCATGTTGATCAAGTTTGACGGGGCCCTCGTCCGGGTCCTGGAAGTCCAGCACATCACCCCGGGCAATCTCCGGGCCCACGTGCGGGGCAAGATGCGGGACATCAAGAACGGGCGCCTCGTGGACCACAAGTTCCGGGCGGACGACATGGTGGATCGTGCGATTCTGGACGAGCGGCAGATGCAGTACCTCTACCGCGAGGGCGACATGTTTGTCTTCATGGACAACGAGAGCTACGAACAGACGCACCTGTCGCTCGAGGCGCTCGGCGACGGCGCGCAGTATCTGCTCCCGGAGGCCGTCATCAGCGTCGAACTGTATGAGAACGCCCCGGTCGGCATTCACCTGCCGGCGACCGTCGACCTGAAAATCACTGACACCGCACCGGGCATCAAAGGCGCCACCGCGTCCGCCCAGGTCAAGCCCGCCACGTGCGAGACCGGGCTCGTGGTCACCGTGCCGTCCTTCGTGAACCCCGGTGATGTGATCCGGGTCAACACGGAGACCGGCGAATACATGTCCCGCGTCTAAGGCAATCAGAGGATGGATCATACACGCCTCGCGCGTCCCGGCTGGCTCGAAGTGGTCACCGGCAGCATGTTCAGCGGCAAGAGCGAAGAACTCATTCGCCGGCTCCGTCGCGCGCAAATCGCCAAGCAGCGGGTGCAGGTGTTCAAGCCCGCGATCGATGACCGGTACGGTGACGCGCACGTGACGTCGCACAGCGAGATGAAGATTCCGTCCGAAAACGTCTCCTCCTCGCGCGAGCTGCTCGAGAAGGTGCTCCCGGATACCGAAGTCGTCGGCATCGACGAGGGGCAGTTCTTCGACGTCGAACTGCCGGCCATCTGCAACATGCTCGCCGACCAGGGTAAACGCGTGATCGTGGCCGGCCTCGACCAGGACTACCTCGGCAAGCCGTTTGAACCGATGCCGCAGCTGCTCGCGATCGCGGAGTACATCACCAAGACGCTTGCGATCTGCATGGTGTGTGGCGACCCCGCCAATCACACGCAGCGCCTCGTCGCCTCACGCGAACGAGTGCTCGTGGGGGCCACCGGTGCCTACGAGGCACGGTGCCGGCATTGTTTTGATCCGACGCTGGGGCAGTAAGACACTGGAGGTTTCACCACGAGACATGGAGAGCTGAGTCCTCCATGTCTCGTGGTGATTACCAAGGCAATGGAATAAGCGGCCCTGCATCCATGGCCATCGGATCAGCGAGCCATGAGGCAGGTGTCAGCCAGATGAAGGCCAGGATGGCGAGCACCAGGAAGTCGTAGGGCAGCGTGGCGCGTTCGTCGGTCCAGTAGAGGCCGCGCCAGATGACGCCGAGCACGCCGGTGGGTTTCGGGTGCGTTTTGCCTTCGAGTTCGACGTACGTGTAATAGATGCGGTTGGTGACCGCGAGGATCGAAAACACGCCCATCACCCACATGACGGCGGCCATCCGGTTGGTGAAGGCGCCGAGCATGAAGAGGACGATGCGTTCGGGCCGCTCCATGAAGCCGACCTTGCACTTCGTCAGCAGGCTTTCCGCCCGCGCTCTCGTGTAGCTCGTCATCGTCGCAAACACCATCGCGATCGACGTAATCAGCACATAGTCGGTGCGGCCCAGTGACGCGTAGAGGCAGATCAGGCCGACGGCGAGTGAGAGGTCGGAGAGCCGGTCGATGACCGAGTCCCAGAATCCGCCAAACTTGGTGTCGCGCCCGGATTGGACGGCGACCTTGCCATCGATAAAATCGAAGACGCTGGCTCCGACCATGATGAACCCTGACGTCAGAAACTCACCCTGGGCCAGCGCATACCCGGCCCACAGGCTGATGATCACCCCGACGAACGTGAGCATATTGGGGTGGATCCGCAGCCGGATGCACGTGCTGATGATGAACTGGAGCGGAACGTGGAACACGGCGCCGACGGCGCCAGTCAAGGTCACGGCGGATGGTAACTGATGGCCATTCAGGAACTCAAGGCCCAGATTGCCCATCTGCCCGAGCAGCCAGGGGTCTATCTCTTCTCGAATGACGCCGGGGAGACGCTCTATATCGGCAAGGCGCGTGTGTTGCGGGACCGTGTGCGGTCGTATCTGGCGGCCTTTGGCCTCAATCCCCGTATTGACGCACTGCTGCGCCACGTCACCCGCCTGGAGGCCATCGTCACCGACTCGGTCGTCGAGGCCCTGGCGCTCGAAAACCAGCTCATCAAGCAGCGGAATCCCCGTTTCAACATCCTGCTGCGTGACGACAAGACGTATCCGTATCTGCAGCTGACGACGACGGAACCGGCGCCTCGGGTGCTTGTGGCGCGCCGGGTTGAGCGTGACGGCTCGGTGTATGCCGGCCCGTTCATGCCCGCATCACTTGCGCGGCAGACGATGGCGCTGACGCATCGGCTGTTCGGGATTCGGTCGTGCAATGAGGTGATTGACGGCCGTCGCGATCGCCCGTGTCTCGAGTACGACATCAAGCGCTGTGTCGCGCCGTGTGTCGCGTCGATTTGCACGCTCGATCAGTATCAGCATGTGGTGGGGCAGGCGCGTCTGCTCCTGGAGGGACGGCAGGAAGAACTCGCGGAACAGCTCCGCATCGAGATGATCGATGCGTCGGTGGAGGAGCGGTTTGAGCGCGCCGCGTTTCTGCGCGACGCCATCCGCACGCTTGAGACCTTGCAGGCCCGCCAGCAGAAGATGGCCACGCCCTCGCTGGGGGACCGCGACGCCGTGGCGGTGAAGGCCGGCCCCGCCGGCGCGATTGTGCAGGTCTTCCAGATGCGCCGCGGCCGCGTCGTCGAGCGCATCGAAATGACGTCGAGCTCGGAGGCGATTTCTCCGGAAATCGCCTCCGAGCTCATTCTCGAGGCCGCCCTGCAGCAGTTCTATGCCGAGCAGACGCCGCCGCCGGAGATTCTGGTGTCGGATGCGCTTGAGGCCGACGTGGTGGAGTCGCTGGAGGCGTGGCTGTCGGGCAAGGCGGGGCGCAAGGTGCGCGTCGTGGTGCCGCAGCGGGGAGACAAGCGGGGCTTGCTCGATCTCGCGATGCGCAACGCCACCCTGTCGTATGACACACACTTCAGCGAGGGCCACGTCGGGGCGTTCGCTGCGTTGGAGACGCTCCGAGAGGTGCTGAGTCTGCCGACGCTGCCGCACAGAATCGAGTGCTTCGACATTTCGACACTGCAGGGCACCAACACCGTGGCGTCGATGGTCGTCTGTGTGGACGGCAGGATGCGGCGCGGCGAATATCGCAAGTTCGCCGTACGAGGGCCGGCCACCGACGACTTCGCATCGATGGAAGAAGTCGTGTTGCGCAGGTACCGGAAGGTGCTCGAACAGGGCGGACCGTTCCCCGACCTGATTCTCATCGACGGCGGCAAAGGCCAGCTCACCGCCGCCTACGCGGCGCTGCGACAACTCGGCCTCGAGCAACTCGTCGCCGTTGGCCTCGCCAAGCAGGAGGAACTGCTGTTCCGCCGCGACCGTATCGAGGGCATCGCCCTTCCGCACGAGACCCCGGCCCTTCGTCTCGTCCAGCGCATTCGCGACGAGGCCCACCGGTTCGCGGTGACCTTCCATCGCACCAAACGCGCCGCGTCCTCACTGCGTTCGGCGCTCGATGACATCCCCGGTATCGGCGTGCGTCGCCGGAAGCTGCTCCTCACGACGTTCGGCTCGGTCGCCGGCGTCCGCCGCGCCAGCCGCGAGGACCTCGAACGGGCTGTTGGTGCCAAAGCTGCGAAGGCCATCGTCGAACACTTTGCGCGCCAATCCTAAATCCTCATTTCTCAATGCTTTACGTGATATTCTTACCCGGTTGTCGCCCGAGCTTGCCATCCCCGTCTTCCTGATTTTGCTCGCCTCGTTGTCGGTTCACGAGGCGGCGCACGCGTGGGCGGCAAACAAGCTGGGGGATCCGACGGCGCGCCTCCTGGGGCGGCTGACGCTGAACCCGCTGGCGCACATCGACTGGATTGGCACCGTGGCGTTCCCGATCATTCTGGCGTTGTCGAACCTGCCGGTGTTCGGGTGGGCGAAGCCGGTGCCGGTGGATATGCGGAACCTGCAGTCGCCGCGACGGGATTTTGCGCTGGTGGCGCTGGCAGGGCCGGTGAGCAATGTGGTGCTGGCCGCGGGATTCATCCTGCTGCTGCAGGCGCAGGGCGGGCTGGTGCCGGAGACGGGCGTCACCTCGACGAGTGTGGTGCTCTACCTGGCGATCTTTCTGAACCTGATTCTGGCCGCGTTCAACATGCTGCCGATTCCGCCGCTCGACGGCGGAAACGTGTTGGCCGGACTGCTGCCGGAGTCGATGGCGAGGGTGGTGGATCAGGTGCGGCCGTTTGGCGCATTCGTGATTCTGGGGTTGTTTCTCATGGGCGCGTTGGATTACCTCTACGATCCCATTGAGCGTTTGTTGGGGACGTTGTTGTTGTGATGACCAAACCGCGAGTTGTGTCTGGCATGCGTCCGACCGGACGCCTGCATCTGGGCCACCTGGTCGGGGCGCTGCAGAACTGGGAACGGCTGCAGCAGACCTACGACTGTTATTACTTTGTGGCCGACTGGCACGCGCTCACGAGCCACTACGCGTCCACCGAAACGATCACGGCCGATGCGCTCGACAACGCCGCCGACTGGATCGGCGCCGGCGTCGATCCCGAGAAGAGCACCCTCTTCATCCAGTCGCAGGTGCCGGAACACGCCGAACTCTACCTGCTCCTCCAGATGGTGACGCCCGTGTCGTGGCTGGAACGGGTGCCGACCTACAAGGAACAGATGGAACAACTCGCCGATCGCGATTTGTCGAACCTCGGATTCCTCGGCTATCCGCTGCTCCAGGCCGCCGACGTCATCATCTACAACGCGCACTACGTGCCGGTGGGTGAGGACCAGGTGCCGCATCTCGAACTCAGCCGCGAGGTCGTGCGCCGCTTCCACAATTTCTACGGCGAAGTCTTCGTCGAACCCCAGCCCCTGCTGACCCCGACGCCCCGCCTGCCCGGACTCGACAACCGGAAGATGAGCAAAAGCTACAACAACACCATCGACCTGTCGGACACGCCGGCGGACGTGCTGAAGAAGATCAAGCAGATGTACACCGACCCGAAACGCGTGCGCGCCGATGTGCCGGGCACCGTCGAAGGCAATCCCGTGTTCATCTACCACGACGCGTTCAACCCGAATCGCGACGAAGTGGACGACCTGAAGGCGCGGTATCGTGCGGGCACGGTGGGCGACGTCGAGGTCAAGACCACACTCGCCGCTGCCGTGAACACGATGCTCGATCCGATCCGGGCACGGCGCGAGGCGGTGCTGGCAAAGCCGGGCTATCTGCGCGAGATTCTCATGGAAGGCTCCAAGCGCGCACGCGTGGTGGCGCAGGAGACGATGGCGAAGGTGCGGGCGGCGGTGAAACTTGAGTACTGAGCCCACCGTCCCCGCCCGGTCGTTCTCCACGGCAGACGCGCCGCCGGATTTTGAATCCGTGCTCGGCGCCTATCCCGTGCGCCTCACGCAGTTCGAAGGGCCGCTGGACCTGCTGCTGCATCTCATCAAGAAGCATCAGCTCAACATCTACGACATTCCGATCGCGCTGGTCACCCGCCAGTACCTCGACTACCTCGAGGTGATGCAGGATCTCGATCTGGACATCGCCGGGGAGTTCCTCGTGATGGCCGCGACGCTGATCCACATCAAGTCGCGCATGCTGCTGCCGCGGCCCGACCCCGCGCAGGAAGATCCCGAGGAGGATCCTCGCGAAGCACTCGTGCGCCGGCTCCTCGAACACCAGAAGTTCAAGGCGGCCGCCGAGCTGCTGCACGACCGCGAAATTCAGCGCAGCGCGCAGTGGGGCCGGCCTGACGGCAGCGTCGCCGATGTGGTCGGCGATCCGCCGGAGCCCGAGGTCGAAGTGGATCTCTTCAGTCTCATGGCGGCCTTCCGCCAGGTCATCGAGCGCGCCAAGCAGCGGCCGCAGATCTACATGCCGGCCGAGTACATGTCGCTCGAAGTCCGCATCGAGACGTTGATTGCGAAGCTGTCGGAAACCGACGCGCTCGGGTTTGAAGACCTGTTTGCCGACGTTCAGACCAAACCCGGCATCGTCGTCACCTTCCTCGCACTGCTGGAGATGATTCGCCTCAAACTGGTGCGTGTGTATCAGCAGGGCAACTTCGGCCCGATTCGGGTCTACAAGCGCGCGAAGGTGCAAGGCGCGCCGGATTTCCATCCGTGAGGCACTGTCGTCATGTCTGAGTTGAAGTCCATTGTTGAGGCGTTGATCTTTGCCTCCCCCGAGCCCCTCACGCTGAAGGCGCTCGGCAAGTTGCTGGATGTCGAGCCCAAGGAAGACATCGAGGCCGCCATCGTCGCGTTGAAGCAGGATTACGACCGTCCGGCCGGACTCCAATTGGTGGAAGTCGCCGGCGGGTATCAGATCGTCACGCGCCCCGAGCTCCACGAATGGGTGCGTCGCCTGTTCCACGACCGGACGTCGTCGAAGTTGTCGGTGGCCGCCTTGGAAACGCTGGCGGTCATTGCGTACCGGCAGCCCGTCACGGCGCCGGAGATTGCAGAGATTCGCGGCGTCAACACGGCGGGTGTGTTGGGCACGCTGGTGGATCGCAAGCTGGTGAAGATCGTCGGCCGCAAAGCGGTGGTTGGGCGGCCGTTCATGTACGGCACCACGCGCGACTTCCTCGAGCGTTTCGGACTGAACGACATCCACGACCTGCCGAAGGTCGAGGACATGTCGGAACTGCTGGGCTTCGACCTGCCGGGCGGCGTCAACGAACCCGCACCACAGACGGCGTTGCCGTTTGACCCCGACGCCGAGGCCACAGACGAGGGACATGACGATGGCAGCACAGAGACCGCGGACCTCGCGACCCCGTCCGACGACGAAAACGTTCACTGAGCCCGCGGACAAACCGTCCGGCGTGCGCCTGCAGAAGATCTTGTCGCACGCGGGTGTGTCGTCCCGGCGCGTGGCCGAGGAACTGATTCGGCAGGGGCGTGTTGAGGTCAACGGGCAGGTCGCGGTCGAACTCGGCACGCGCGCGAACCCCGGGGTGGACGACATCCGGGTGGACGGCCGCCGGCTGAAGCTCGGGGCCGAGCGCAAGTACTACCTGATGTACAAGCCGCGCGGGGTGGTGAGCACGCGATCGGATCCCCAGCAGCGCACGACGGTGATCGAAGTGCTCGCGCGCGCAGGCGTGAAGGGGTACTTCTATCCGGTGGGGCGTCTCGACTACGACTCCGAGGGGCTGATCATCATGACGAATGATGGCGACCTGGCGGAGAAGGTCACCCATCCCAAACATGAACTGGAGCGGGCGTACGAGGTTCGGGTGTCGGGTCTGCCCGACGAGCGCGATCTCGCGCGGCTCACCCGCGGCATCCTGATTGAGGGCCGCCGCACGTTGCCGGCAAGTGTGCGCGTCGTCAGGACGTATCCGGACAAGTCCGAACCGCAGGCGCTGATCGAAATCGTGATCAAGGAAGGGCGCAACCGTCAGGTGCGCCGCATGTGTGAAGGCACGGGCCATCCTGTGATGGAGCTGCGCCGTACCCGCATCGGTCCGATTACCGATCGCCGTATCAAGCCCGGCCAGGTGCGTGAACTGACGCCGGATGAAGTGAGGGCTCTGACGAAATGATTCTCTCGTCTGCCGGCGCCGTCGCCCATTCGCCGTTCAGAATCGACAAACTCCGCGCGCGGCTGGCCGGCGTCGACGCGGCCGTGACCGGCCTCACGGCGCACTTCATCCACGTCATCGAGACCACGCGTGAGCTGACCCCGCAGGAACGGACGCAGCTGGACGGACTCCTCGGTCCGGGCGCAGGCAACGTCGCGTGGCCCCCTGACGATGATGGCCGTGTGCTGCTGGTGGTGCCGCGTGCCGGCACGATCTCTCCATGGTCGAGCAAGGCCACCGATATCGCCCGCGTCTGCGGTCTCGACGTCGTCTCGCGCATCGAACGCGGGATTGCCTATCGCGTCGAAAGCGCGGGCCCGTTGTCGGTTGAGGAGGTGACGCGACTGGCCGCACCGCTCCACGACCGCATGACGGAGATGGTGTTGCTGGATCATCGGCAGCTCGGCACGCTGTTTCAGCACCAGGAGCCCCGGCCACTCGGCGAGGTGTCACTGGAGCGCGGTCGCGCCGCTCTGGAAGACGCCAACGTCTCGCTCGGGCTGGCGTTGTCCGACGATGAGATCGATTACCTGCTGACGAGTTTCCGCACGATTGGACGCAACCCGACGGACGTCGAGTTGATGATGTTTGCGCAGGCCAACTCCGAGCATTGCCGACACAAGATTTTCAACGCCACCTGGATCATCGATGGGGTGCCGCAGGAGAAATCGCTCTTCGCGATGATCCGGAATACACACGCCCACAATCCGCAGGGCGTCCTGTCGGCCTACAAGGACAACGCGGCGGTGATCGAAGGCGCGCAAGGCACCCGCTTCTTCCCGCATCCCGAGACAGGCGTGTTCACCGGTTCGGTGGAACCGATCGACATCGTGATGAAGGTGGAGACACACAATCATCCGACGGCCATTTCTCCGTTTCCTGGTGCCTCCACCGGATCAGGCGGCGAGATTCGTGATGAAGGAGCCACGGGCCGTGGCGCCAAACCGAAGGCGGGCCTGGTGGGATTCTCAGTGTCGCACCTGCGCATCCCCGGCTTCGAGCAGCCGTGGGAAACAACGATCGGCAAGCCGGACCGCATCGCGTCCGCGCTCGACATCATGATTGAGGGCCCGATCGGCGCGGCCGCGTTCAACAACGAGTTTGGACGCCCGAACATTGCCGGGTATTTCCGCACGTTTGAACAGCACGCGCGTGGGTATCACAAGCCGATCATGATCGCCGGTGGGATGGGCAACATCCGTCGCGCGCATGTCGAGAAGCGCGAGGTTCCTCCAGGATCGAAGATCGTCGTGCTTGGTGGGCCGGCGATGCTCATCGGCCTCGGCGGCGGTGCCGCCTCGTCGCTCAGCAGCGGCGCCAGTCACGCCGATCTGGACTTTGCGTCGGTGCAGCGCGGTAATCCAGAAATGCAGCGGCGCGCGCAGGAAGTGATCGATGCGTGCTGGGCGCTTGGCGCACAGAATCCGATCGTCCTGATTCACGACGTCGGCGCGGGTGGGTTGTCCAACGCGATTCCGGAAGCGGTGGCGCACAGCCACCGGGGTGCCACGATCAATCTTCGCGACATTCAGAGCGCGGAATCCGGCATGTCGCCGATGGAACTCTGGTGCAACGAATCGCAGGAGCGCTATGTGCTCGTCGTTGATGCCGATGCCGTCGAGCGGTTCGCTGCAATCGCCGCGCGCGAGCGGTGCCCGTTTGCCGTGGTCGGCACCATCAATGATTCAGGCCGGCTCACGGTGGTCGATTCCCAGTGCAACAACGCGCCGGTGGACATGCCCGTTGACGTGCTGCTCGGCAAGCCTCCGCGCATGGAGCGCAACGTGCGCTCGATGGCCCGACAGACGCAGCCGTGGGACGCGAGTGCGATCGACCTGCGGGACGCCGTGCACCGTGTGCTGCGATTCCCGACGGTGGCCGACAAGACCTTCCTGATCAGCATCGGCGATCGATCGGTGGGTGGCCTGATTTCCCGCGACCAGTGCGTCGGCCCGTGGCAGGTGCCGGTCGCCGACGTCGGTGTCACCGTGTCCGACTTCCACGGCAACACCGGTGAAGCGATGGCGATGGGGGAGCGGACCCCGGTGGCCGTGCTCGATTCACCCGCGGCGGCCCGGCTGGCGGTGGCGGAAGCCGTCACGAACATCCTCGCGGCGGATGTCGAGTCTCTGAAGTCGATCCGGCTGTCGGCCAACTGGATGGCCGCCGCCGGTGAGCCCGGCGAAGACGCCGCACTGTACGCCGCGGTCAGGGCCGTCGGCGAGGAGTTGTGTCCGGCGCTGGGGATTGCGATTCCTGTCGGCAAGGACTCGTTGTCCATGCAGACATCGTGGACCGACGATGGCGCAGCGAAGCGCGTTGTCGCGCCGATCTCGCTGATTGTCTCCGCGTTTGCGCCCGTCACTGATGTGCGCCGAACGCTGACGCCCCAACTGCGCACGGACCTCGGCGACACGGTGCTGTGGTTGCTCGATCTCGGTCAGGGACGTCATCGCCTGGGTGCATCGGTCCTCGCGCAGGTCCATGGCGCGATGGGCGAGGCACCCCCGGATCTGGACGACCCGCAGCTGCTGGTGAAATGCGCGGCAGCGCTGCGTGAACTGCGCCAGCGGAACCTCGTGCTCGCGTATCACGACCGATCCGACGGCGGCCTGTTGGCGACACTTGTGGAGATGGCGTTTGCCGGGCGCACCGGCCTCGTGATCGACCTGCCCGCGTCGACTTCACCTGTTGTTGCGCAGCTCTGCGCCGAAGAACTCGGCATCGTCTTCCAGACGCGTGCCACGGATGCAGCTGCGGTGCAGGCCGTCGTCGCCGGTCACGGTCTTGCACACTGGCTGATGCCGGTCGCGCGGCCGAGCGGCGACATGCGCGTCACCATCCGCCGGGATGGCGTGGATCACGTCAGCGAAGGCCTCACCAGCCTCCGCCGTATCTGGTCCGAGGTGTCGTGGCAGATGCGCAGGTTGCGCGACGAGCCCGTGTGCGCGGATGAGGAATTGGCCACGCAGACCGCGTTGGTTGACCCTGGTCTGTCCGTCTCTCTGACGTTTGACGCGAACGACGATATTGCCGCGCCGTACATCGCGCGAGGGGTGCGTCCCCCGATTGCGATCCTGCGCGAGCAGGGCGTCAATAGTCAGGTGGAGATCGCCGCGGCGTTCACGTTCGCCGGCTTCGACTGTCACGACGTGCACATGACCGACCTGCTGAGTGGCCGTCGCTCGCTGCAGGAGTTCAAGGGGCTCGTTGTGTGCGGCGGCTTCTCGTATGGCGACGTGCTCGGCGCCGGTGAGGGCTGGGCCAAGTCGGTGCTTTTCCACGAAGCCGTGCGTGCGGACTTCATCAGGTTCTTTGATCGCGCGGAGACGTTCACGCTTGGCGTGTGCAACGGCTGTCAGATGCTGGCGGCCCTTCAGAGCATCATTCCCGGCACGGATCTCTGGCCGCGCTTCGTGCGCAACCGCGTAGAGCAGTTCGAGGGACGCTACAGCATGGTCGAGATCCTGCCGTCACCCTCAGTGCTGCTCCAGGGCATGACCGGTTCCCGTCTGCCCATCGTCGTCTCGCACGGAGAAGGCCGAGCGGCATTTTCCAGCGACGACGTCGCGGCTCGGTGCGCCGCAGAGGGCCTCATTGGCTACCGCTACGTGAACAACGACGCATCCGTCGCGACCACGTATCCTGCGAACCCCAACGGGTCACCGCTGGGCATCGCGGCGCTCTCCAACGCTGACGGCCGGGTCACCATCACCATGCCGCACCCCGACCGCTGCTACCGCACCGTGACCAATTCCTGGTGGCCCGACGATGCCGGGGAGTGCAGTGGCTGGATGCGCGTCTTCCGCAACGCGCGTGCGTTTGTGGACTGACTATCGGCCGATCGCGACCCACATCGACACCAGCCGCCAGACGTCGCCAATTGAGACATCCGCCGTTGGATCCGCATGTGAGACTGCAGGCGTGAGCAGGGACGACACCTGCGTGTTCCCCTTGGCCTTCAAGTGCGCGGCGAGGCTGGTTGTCTCTGTCTGAGGGATCACGTTATCCACGGCGCCATGAATGAGGAACACCGGCGCGCGCGGGATGGGCGATCGCTCGGGTGACAGTGCCGGGTCTCCGCCCACGACTCCGGCGAAGGGGCGCAGCATGGACCCGAGTCGCGATCCGTCGCGAGCGTTGACGTCGCGCATGATCGACCGTGCGGGCTCAGGCAGCGATTCGCCGGCGAGTTGCGCAACTTCAAACAACTGCGCAGCCTGAGGGTCGTCGCGCCCGCTGGCCATCGATGCCACCAGAAACGCGCGAATGCCCGCATCGAGCGGCGCGACCTGTTCGGCCGGCACCAAGTGCGGCAACGCCGCGAGCAGCAGGATGGCGACGCCATAGTCGTGCGCGGGCTGCGCGGTCCCGGCAGGAAGGCGGCCCGTGCACAGGTACTCGATCACTCGCGGCAGGTCGCCATGGCCGCCAAACGAGACGACGCGGTCGATGCGGTTGCCGATGGCAGGCCGTCCGGCCGCCACCATCGTCAGGCCACCACCAAAGCTGATACCCGCGAGGCTGACGGAGCCCTGCGGTGTCAGCGTGGCGTCCGCCAGCAGCCACGTCGTCGCATCCTCGATTTGATCCGTGGACCGGCCGACGACGCGAAATGCGCGCAGGTCGGGCAGGGGCAGACTGAGCACGGTGTGCCCGGCGCCGGCCAGCCGGGTCGTCAGCCGCGCCAGACGCGGCTCCTCGACGCCGCCACCATGGATGCCTGGTACCACAATCCACGTGCGCGAACTCCCGCCGTCCGGGATGTAGAGGCGCGCCGAGACCGGCCCATGCCGTGTGGGAATGCTGACGTCGCGGGTTGAGACATCAGCTACGGACACGGGCAGCCAGCGCCGTACTGCGACGTCACGGCCAGACAGATCGATCACCAATGCCGCCGCGCGCACGTACGGCGCACCAAGCCAACTCGCGAGCGCGAGGATGACGACGGCAAGGAGGAGGCGGCGGGGCATGGGGGACTGTCAGTGCTGGGTGCTCTGTGCTGAGTGCTCAGTGCTGATGCGGGGGGCCAAGTGCACGGTGCACAAAGCACTGTGCACTGTGCACCGGCACCGAGCACAAAGCACGGAGCACCAAGCACTATACCGGCGATAATACGGAAGTGTTGATAGCGATTGATGGCCCCGCCGGGGCGGGGAAGGGGACCGTGGCGCGCACGATTGCGAACGCACTGCAGTTCCGGCATGTGGATACGGGCGCGATGTACCGGGCGGTGGCCTGGCTTGCGCGGCATCGCGGAGTTGATCTCGCCGACAGCGCTGCCGTGGTCGACGTCGCGAGGGACGCGTCGTTTGAGCTCTCAACCCGGGTCGTGGTGGACGGTCACGATGTGACCGGCGACATTCGTACGCCCGAGATGGATGCGGCCGCAGCGATCGTGGCGCGTCACGGCGACGTGCGCCAGATGCTTGTGCAGCGTCAACGCGAGATGGGGCGCGCGGGGCGCGTGGTCATGGAAGGCCGCGACATCGGCACCGTCGTGTTCCCCGATGCACCGGTGAAGATCTATCTCGACGCGACGCCCGAGGAACGTGCCCGTCGCCGTGCACTCGATTCTGCGCACGCCGCAGGCAAACAGGGCGCATCACCCGACCAGGTCGGCCAGATCGCCCAGGCCCTCGCCGCTCGCGATCAATCCGACCGCACCCGCACTGTCTCCCCGCTCACCAGAGCCGACGACGCCGTGTACATCGACACAACGGGGGTTCCGATTGCCACAGTGGTCGAGACGGTACTGACGCTCGCTCGACAGCGACTGGCGCTGCAATAGTGCTGAGTGCTCAGTGCTGAGTGCTCGGTGCTGGTGCCAGGTGCTCGGTGCTGCGTGCTTGGTGCTCAGCACCGTGCACCCAGCACCGAGCACTCAGCACTGAGCACCCAGCACGAAGCACTACTCCTCGTCTTCCTTCGACGCCGGGTCGAGTTCCCACCGGTGGGCGTCACGTTCAGCGATTTCGTCGCCGCCCATGAGTTCCTCGTCGTCGTCGTATTCGACGCCGAGCGCCTTGCCGATGTCGTCGACGCGATCCTGGTCGGGCGTCATGTTGTCGCCGCCCGGCGCTTCGTCGCCGACCGCGTAGGCGTCCTGCCACTTGGCGTCGACGTCGCCGGCCGTCAGTTCCGGGCTTGCCGCCGTGTGGCCATGCAGTTCCGCGCGGAGTTCGTCGTGGCCAGTGCGCGCGGAATTCAGCAACCGGGCATCGGGATCCGGACCGGAGAACTCTTCCAACTCAACTTCCGGCAGCCGCTTGCGTTCGCGCATCAGTCGGGCTGGGGCCGCCTTCTTCGCGACTGGCTTCTTGGCGACCGGTGCCTTGCGGACGGCCTTCTTGGTTAACGTCTTTTTTTTGAGAGGTTTACGGGCCTTCGGCGCAGTCCGCTTTGTGGCTTTCTTCGCGATCCGCCTGACCGCCTTCTTCACGGTCTTCTTCGCCGGGGACTTTTTCGCCGCCTTCTTCGCCTTCTTTGCCTTCTTCGGTGACTTCTTTTTGGCCATGACCGTTCTCCCTCTGGGTATTTGACCTCTGGCGGCCTCCAGGCCGATAATTGCCTGCTTATCGCAATCCCGCGAGACGCAACCGACAGCCCGTCGAAGCTGTAATTCGACCATCAGGGCCGACTAGGAGGCCCCTCCCCGCAATGAGCAATGTAGACGAGACGACGAAGACGCACGGCCAGACGGCGAAACCGAAACCCGGCAGCTCTGGCTTTACCTCCATGCACAACGACTCCGACATGGACCCGCAAGAGTTTGCGCGTCTGATGGAACTGTACGATACCAGCTTCCGCAACCTCGCGGAAGGCGAGGTCGTCAAGGGCACGGTGGTGAAAGTCACCCCGACCGAAATCGTGGTTGATGTCGGCTTCAAGTCCGAAGGGGTCATCCCCATCGAAGAATTCATCGACGAGACCGGCCAGGTCTCGGTCCACCCCGGCGACCTTGTGGACGTGCTGCTTGAGCGCACGGAAGACCGCGAAGGCCACGTTGTCCTCTCGCGCGAAAAGGCCGAGAAGATGAAGATCTGGGACGAGGTCGAGAAGGCCTACCAGGATCGCAAGGTGGTCATCGGCCGCGTGATCGAACGGATCAAGGGCGGGCTCGCCGTGGATATCGGCGTGCGCGCCTTCCTGCCGGGGTCGCAGATCGACGTGCGCCCGGTGCGCAACCTGGATGCCCTCAAGGGCCAGGAACTGCGCATGCGCGTCATCAAGGTCAACAAGAAGCGCGGCAACATCGTGCTCTCGCGCAAGTCGCTGCTCGAAGAGGAAAACGCCGAGAAGAAGAAGGTCACGCTCGACACGCTCGCCGAGGGCAAGGTCCTGCGCGGCTCGGTCAAGAACCTCACCGACTACGGCGCGTTCATCGACCTGGGCGGCATCGACGGTCTGCTGCACATCACCGACATGTCGTGGGGCCGCGTGACGCACCCCTCGGAAGTGGTGAAGGTGGGTGACGACATCGACGTCATCGTGCTGAAGTACGACGCGGCCAGCGAGCGCGTCTCGCTGGGCCACAAGCAGCTCGTGCCCGATCCGTGGAGCAACGTGATGGACCGATACCCGGTCAGCATCCGTGCCACGGGCAAGGTGGTGAGCCTGACCGACTACGGCGCGTTCATCGAACTGGAACCGGGCGTCGAAGGCCTGATCCATGTCTCCGAGATGTCGTGGAGCAAGCGCGTCAAGCACCCGTCGAAGATGCTCAACCAGGGCGACCAGGTTGAGGCGATGGTGCTCGGCGTGGACCCGACGGCGCGGCGCATTTCGCTCGGCCTCAAGCAGGTCGAATCGAACCCGTGGAACGAGCTGACGGACAAGTATCCGATCGGCACGACCATCACGGGCAAGGTGCGCAACCTCACCGAGTTCGGCGCGTTTGTCGAAGTCGAGGACGGCATCGACGGCCTGATTCACATCTCCGACATGTCGTGGAGCAAAATCAAGCACCCGTCGGAAGTGCTGAAGAAGGGCGACGACGTCGAGGCGCAGGTGCTGAGCATCGACGCCGAGAACCAGCGGCTCTCGCTCGGGCTCAAGCAGCTCCAGACGGGCATCTGGAAGGAGTTCTTCGAGAAGAACCATGCCGGCGACGTTGTCGAGGGCAAGGTCGTGCGTCTGACCAACTTCGGCGCGTTCGTCGAACTGGCGGAAGGCATCGAAGGCCTCATCCATGTGTCGGAGTTTGATGCCGCGACCGGCGGCGACAAGCTCGAACTGAAGGCCGGTGAGAACTACCAGATGAAGATCATCCGTCTGGTGCCTGAGGAACGGAAGATCGGCCTCAGCATCCGCGCGCTCAAGGACGAGCAGTACCGCGCGGATTGGGAAGCCTACACGGACTCGACGGGCCGTCCGGAAGCGACGCTCGGCGATCACTTCAAGAATCTGAAGTAACCGTCCGCGGTCCGCAGTTCCGAAACCGGGGCCGGAGTGGTGGGAGACACCCACCACTCCGGCTCTTTTTCTTTTCGGACGGTAGAATCGGAACAGATGAACCGATTCGTCCGATGCGGCGTGCTGGTGGGTTGCCTGCTGACGGTGGCGTGCCTGGATGAGGATGCGATTCGTGTCGCGTCGATCTCGTTTGGCGGCGCGTCATCGTTCAGCGCGACCGACCTGAAGCGGATCATCGAAACGCGGCAGGGTGGCCGGTGGCCGTGGTCGCGGTGGCGCGGGTTTGACGAGGATGTGGTTGAGCGCGACCTCGATCGGCTGCGGGCGTTTTATCGCGACCGCGGGTTTGACGAGGCGATTGTTCGGATCGGTGTGATTGACCTCGCAGACGACAAACGTTCGGTCAGGGTGCGCATCGTCGTTGATGAAGGCACACCTCGTCTGATCACGCGATCGCAGGTCGAGTTCGTGGAGGCCCCCGAGGCGTTTCCTGACGCGTTGCGGACCCGGCTCGAGCGTCTTGATGCCGGTGCCGGAACACCAAGCGACATCGTCGGACCGATTGCCGACTCGCTGGCCAAGGCACTCGATCTCGATGTGTTTGAGATTCAGACCGCCGAGGCCGGCACCCTTGGCGCGACCGTCGTCGTCGGCCGGCAGGTCAGCGACAAGCTCTTTGTCGGGTTCCGGCATGAGTTCGGCGCGGAAGGAGTCAACCGGCTGACGTTCGAATACCGGCTGACCGAGTACCTGCGCATCATGACCTCGGTCGCCCCAGGCGGCCAGCCCGCGAACCGTTCCGCCCGGACCGAAACCGCGGGAATTGGCCTCATCTTTGTGTTTAAGCGCTGACGGTGGCGCTTGAGCGGGTACGAAGGGCCCGCTGGGTTGCAGCGGGCCAACACTCCGGCCCGCTGCAGTTCAGCGGGCCCTACGTACCGACGCGAGCGCCGGGTTTGACCATCGGCCGCTAACTCGCGGATAATGCACGAGTTAGCGACATGACCAAAGCCGAACTCGTCGAAGAAGTGTCCCGGGTCTCGGACCTGACCAAGAAGCACTCCGAGCTCATCGTGGACAGTGTGTTCCAGAGCATCGTCGACGCCCTGCACCGCGGGGAGAAGATTGAGCTTCGGGGCTTTGGCAGCTTCCGGCTGCGGCAGCGCGAGCCGCGCAAGGGGCGGAATCCGAAGACGGGCGACAAGGTGGACGTGCCGCCGAAGAAGGTGCCCTACTTCAAGCCCGGCAAGGAACTGAAGGACCTCATCAACAACGCGCCGTTTCCTGACGAGCCGACTCCCGGATCCGATGGACCTGACGGTGCCGGGTAGTTCGTCCCAAAGGCAGACATGGATCGGTTGTGGACGCCGTGGAGGCTTGCGTACGTGACGGCCGCCAGCAAGGACGAACCCGGATGTGTGTTCTGCGCGGCGCAGGCGGCCGCGCCAGGGCCTGATTCGCTCATCGTCCACCGCGGCGAAAGCTGTTTCGTGATTTTGAATCTGTATCCCTACAACAACGGCCACCTGATGGTGGTGCCGGCGCGGCACTGTGGACGGCTGTCCGAATTGACCGCGCAGGAACTCGATGAACTGATGCGGCTGACGCGGGCCGCGGAGATGGCGCTTGACGAGCGTTACCATCCGCACGGGTTCAACATGGGGCTGAATCTGGGCAAGTCTGCCGGTGCGGGCGTCCTCGATCACCTCCATATGCACATCGTGCCGCGCTGGAACGGTGATACGAACTTCATGACCGTGGTGGGTGAGACGCGCGTGTTGCCCGAAACACTCGACGAAACGGCTCGCCAGCTCGGTCCGCTGGTCGCGCGCTTCGCCAACGTTTAGGATCTCAATCATGGACTTTTCGTTCGACCCGGCCCAGGAGGCCTTTCTCGCCGAGGTTCGGCGTTTCGCCACCGACGTGGTGGCTCCGCGCGCGGCGGCGATCGACGCGACCGGCGAGTTTCCGGGAGACCTTGTCACTGCGGCTGCCGCGATCGGGTTGACGGGTGTGACGTTGCCGACAGCCGTGGGTGGTGGCGCCCGCCCGTACGTCACCTATGCCACCGCATTGGAATCGGTCTCGGCCGCGAGCGCGACGTTGGCCGTGATCCTGTCAGTGACGAATTCGCTGGTTGCCGAACCGGTGTCGGAGTTTGGGACGCCGGAGCAGAAGGACCTCTGGCTCGGTCGACTGGCCACTGGTCGTGCGCTCGGGGCGTTTGCGTTGTCCGAGGCGCAGGCGGGATCGGACGCCGGCAATCAGCAGACAACCGCGCGCCTCGATGATCGCGGCTACGTGTTGTTGGGTCGCAAGACCTGGGTGGCGAACGCGGCAGTTGCCGACGTCGCCATCGTGTTTGCGGCCACACAACCAGGTGCGCGTGGCCGTGGCATCAGCGCATTCCTCGTGCCGCTCGACACCCCAGGGATCTCACGCGAACCCTCGCCGGACTCCCTGGGTGTGCGAGGTCTGGGCTGCATGGATCTCGTGTTCAACGACGTGCGCGTCGGCACTGATGCGCTGCTCGGTGAAACCGGCAAAGGCTTCCGCATCGCGATGCGGGCGCTCGAGGGTGGGCGAGTGGCGATCGCTGCGCAGGCGCTCGGTGGCGGAAACGCCGCGCTTGAGGAAGCGGTGAACTACGCCAAACGCCGCGAAGCGTTCGGCCAGCCCATCGGCAACTTCCAGGCGATTCAGTTCCAGCTCGCCGACCTCGCGACGGATCTTGAAGCCGCCCGCATGTTGATGTGGAACGCCGCCGACGCCCGCGACCGCGCGAGTCACGCCCGCTTCGAAGCCGCGATGGCGAAGCTGCAGGCGTCAGAGGCCGCTCACCGCGCCGCCGATCGCGCGATGCAGATTCTCGCGTCAGAAGGCTACCGCCGGGGCTCGACGATCGAGCGTCTCTTCAGAGACGTCCGCGCCGCCGAGATCTATCAAGGCACGTCGGAAGTGCAGCGCATGATCATTGCGGCGGAGATCCTCAAGTAGAGCGGACGTAGGGCGCGCTGCACGTGAGCGCGCCGTGCATGGCCCGCTGCAGTTCAGCGGGCCCTACGCCAGAATATTCTTCGCGATCGTCTGCAGCTGCAGATTCGATGTGCCTTCGTAGATCTGCCCGATCTTGGCGTCGCGGTAGAGCTTCTCGACCGGGTAGTCCTTCACGAACCCGTAGCCTCCGAACAGATTGACGGCGAGTGAGGCGGTGCGCTCGGCGGCTTCGCTCGCCACCAGTTTGCACATCGCCGCTTCGGTGAGGAACGGTTTGCCGGCATCGCGCAACCGGGCCGCGTTGTACACGAGCAGGCGCGCGGTTTCGACGTCAGTCGCCGCGCGGGCCAGCTGGAACTGCACGCCCTGATAGTCGGCGATGGCCTTGCCGAACTGCTTGCGTTCCTTCGTGTATTTCAGCGTGTGGTCAAGCGCGCCCTGCGCGAGGCCCAACATCTGGGCGCCGATGCCGATGCGTCCTTCGTTCAGCGTCTCGATCGCGACCTTGTAGCCCTTGCCGACGTCGCCAAGCACATCCGCCGGCGTCACCTTGCAGTCTTCGAAGATCAGCTCGCACGTGCTCGATGCGCGGATGCCGAGTTTGTCTTCCTTCTTGCCGACCGTGAAGCCGGGCGTACCGCGCTCGACGATGAAGGCCGTGATGCCGCGGTAGCCCGCGTCAGGATTCACCGTGGCGAACACGATGAAGACGTCCGCCTCGTTGCCGTTGGTGATCCACAGCTTGCGGCCGTTCAGCACGTATCCGCCGCCGGTCTCCCGGGCGCGGGTCTGCAGCGCAAAGGCATCCGACCCGGAACCCGCCTCCGACAGGGCGTACGCACCGATGGTGTTCTCAGCCAGGCGCGGCAGCAGGCGGGCCTTGATGGCCTCGGACCCCCATCGCAGGATGGCATTGATGACGAGCGTGTTCTGCACGTCGACCAGCACGCTCACCGACGGGTCCACACGCGAGAGTTCCTCGACGACCAGCACCGAGTGAAAGAACGTCCCGCCCGATCCCCCATGGGCCTCGGGAATTTCGACGCCCATGATGCCAAGACCGAACAGGTCCGTGATCAGCCGCGGGTCCATCTTCGCGTGTGCGTCCATCTCTCGCACGAGCGGGCGGACCCGGTTCTCGGAGAACTCGCGCACGCTCTGGCGCAGGAGGGTTTCGTCTTCGGTCAGGGTGGTCAGAGGCTGGATAGGCGCGGACATCGTCGTAAGTTTACCAGTATGATGCGGGGGAGTTCCCTATGAAGATGCACGTGGGTGTAGCGATGGTGGCAGTGGCCCTGATGGTCGCCGCGCCGGCCGGGCAGCAGGCGCCCCAGCGCCCCATCTTTGGGGCCCGCATCGACGTGGTCACCGTGGACGTGGTGGTGACCGATCGGCAGGGAAAACCGGTCACCGACCTCAAGCCCGAAGAGTTTGAGATTACGGAAAGCCGGAAGCCGCAGACGATCGATTCATTCAAATTGATCGAAATCGACGACTCGATCGACGTGGACCCAGCCCGGAACCGGGACATCCGCTCCCTGCAGGATCAGGAGCGGGAACTGGCGCGCGACGATGTGCGGGTCATCGTGTTGTATCTCGACGACTATCACACGCGGCTGGGCAATGCGATGGCCATCCGCGGCCGGCTGGCGCAGTTTGTCCGCGACCTGCATCCGCGTGATCTTGTCGCGCTGATGACGCCGCTGATGTCCACGGCGGCCCTGACGTTCTCGCGCAACCACGACGCCACGGCACGCCAGATCCTGCAGTTCACCGGGCGCAAGTACGACTACACGCCCCAGCATCCGGCAGAGGAGATCTACCTCTACCTGACCCCCGAGCAAATCGAACAACTGCGCAACCAAATCGTCACCACCGGGCTGGAGGGGCTGGCCGTCCATCTCGGGAGCGTGCGTGATGCCCGCAAGTCTGTGGTGTGGGTCAGTGAGGGCCTGATCACCAGTATTCCGCCCGGCGCGCGCACCTCCGGTCTCATGGGTGGAGGCAGCGGGGGCGCGATGGCGCCGCCCCAGACGCTGCAGCAGCAGATGCAGGTGGCCGGCGCCGTGCAGCCCAGATCCATGTCGTCGCAGCTGGATCTGCTTGAGCAGATGAAGCGGATCTTCATGGCGGCGAGCCGCAGCAACACGTCGTTTTATCCGCTCGACCCGCGCGGGTTGGCCACGTCCGAATTTTCCATCGCGGACAAGGTCTCGTATGAGGCCGATCGTGATGCGCTGCAGCAGTCGATGGACATTCTGCGCATCCTGGCCAGCAACACCGACGGGCGCGCCATTGTGAATTCCAACGACCCGACGCCGGCGTTGCAGCAGATGTTGCGCGACAGCAGTGCGTATTACCTGCTCGGGTACACGTCCACCGAGGCGCCGCGCGACGGCAAGTTCCATCAGATCGACGTGAAGGTGAAGCGGCCGAACGTGGAGGTGCGTCATCGCGCCGGCTACTGGGCCTATTCGCCCGACGACGTCGAGCGGGCGTCGCGGCCGTCGTTCAGCCGTCCGGTCGAGGTCGAGCGCGCATTTGATGCCATCGCCGACGCGCCCGGTGCCACGATTCGCAGCTGGTGGACGGCGGCGCGACGCGCAGACGGACGCGCCGATGTCACGCTCGTGTGGGAGTCCCTGCGTCCCGCCGGGGCGCCCGGCAGCGCCGCGGCCGCGTCAACACCGTCGGTCGTCGTGGTCACGGCGACGAGTCCTGACGGAGACATCGTGTATCGCGGTCGTGCCTCGAGGGTTGAGGAACCGGGAGGACGGGTGGCCGGCCGTGTCACGTTTGCGGCTCCACCTGGCACATTGGTCCTGCAACTCTCTGCGGAATCCGCAGACGGCGACCGGCTCGACGCCACGACGCGGGATGTCGTGGTGCCGGATTTGTCCGGGGCCGATCCGCTGGTGACGATGCCGCAGATCTTTCGTGTGCGGACTGCGCGCGATGTGCAGATGATCAAGTCCGCGGCGGACCCCCTGCCGGCGACCGCGCGGCAGTTCAATCGCACCGAACGCCTCTTCGTGCGGTTCCACGTGTACCTGCCGGGCGGAGGCACGCCGGCGCCGGCGCTCCGTCTGATGAATCGCAACGGCGAGGTCATGTCCACGGTGCCGGTAGCCGTCGACCCGGTCCGCGGTGTCGAGGCCGAAGTGAGTCTCGGCGGCATTCCGCCGGGGGACTATCTGCTCGAAGCGGCCGCCTCCGACGCCGCGGACTCGCCGCGTATGCTCGTCGCCTTCCGCGTCACCGGCTAGGACTGCGTGTGATAGGCTCCCGTCACCATGGCGAAGCTTGAGTCTTTTTCGTCACGTTGGGGCCTGATTCTTGCGGGTCTCGGCATGGCTGTTGGCACCGGCAACATGTGGCGCTTTCCGCGCATCGCAGCGGAAAACGGCGGCGCAGCGTTCCTGATCCCCTGGTTCATCTTTCTCTTCATCTGGTCCATCCCGCTGCTCATCGCCGAGTTCTCCATCGGACGCGGCACACGGCGCGGCGCGGTCGGGGCCTTTGCGACATTGACGCAGGGACGCTTTGCCTGGATGGGCGGGTTCGTCGCCGTGTGCACGGTGATGATCCTCTTCTACTACTCGGTCGTGACCGGGTGGACGTTGCGGTATCTGGTCGCGGCGGCGACGGGCGAGTTTCACACGGCCGACCCGAAAGCGTTTTGGGATGCCGCCGCCTCCGGCTGGCAGGCCGCCGGCTACCATGTGGTCTCTGCCTTGATTGGCGGTTGGATCATCCAGCGCGGGGTGGTGAAAGGCATCGAAGCGGCGAACAAGGTGCTGGTCCCCGCATTGTTTGTGCTGCTCGGCGTCTCGGCCATTCGCGCGGTCACCCTGCCGGGCGCCGAGCGCGGCCTCGACTTCCTGTTCAACCCGGACCTCTCGTCCCTGGCCAACTACAAGACCTGGCTGGAGGCCCTGACGCAGTCGGCCTGGTCCACTGGTGCCGGCTGGGGGCTGATTCTGACGTTCGGTATCTACCTGAAGAAGCGTGAGGACGTCGTGCTGCACTCCGCGACGATCGGGTTCGGTGACAACTCGGCGTCGCTGCTCGCGGGCCTCGCGATGTTGCCGGTGGTGTTCGCCATTCTCTCGCTTGAGGACGCCCATGCGGCGCTGCAGGCCGGCAACGAAGGCCTGATGTTCATCTGGGTGCCCCAGTTGTTTGAACGCATGGCCGGCGGGTCGTTCATGCTGCCCCTGTTCTTTCTGGCGCTGGTTTGCGCTGCGTTGTCGTCGCTGATTGCGATGATCGAACTCGCCTCCCGCATCCTGATGGACGGCGGCATGGCGCGCGGCAAGGCCGTGAAGCTCGTCGTCGCCGCCATCATCGTGGTGGGCATGCCCTCCGCGCTCGACCTGACCATCTTCAAGAATCAGGACTGGGTGTGGGGTGTCGGTCTGATGATCAGCGGCCTCTTCATCTCGCTGGTCGTCACCATGTATGGATCGACGAAGTTCCGCAAGGAGTTCGTCAACGTCACGCCGGGTGGATGGCACGTCGGCCCGTGGTTCGAATACGTGCTGAAGTACCTGATTCCGGCCCAGTTCGTGATCATGTTCGGCTGGTGGATGTACACGGCCGCGACAGTGTATGACCCGGCGGGCTGGTGGAATCCGGATCCGTTCAACCACACGTTGAGCGTGGGCACGTGCATCGTGCAGTGGAGTGTCGCGCTGGGCCTGCTGATGTTCTACAACAAACGGATCGCGGCTGCGAGCACGCGAACGCCCATCGAGGAGGAACAGGAATGAACGGCCGCACCCTCGTCATGATGACGCTGATGCTCGGACTCAACTGGGGCGGATTTGCGTTCCTGCTCTGGTACGGCGCCAGACGCGCCAAGCGATAGAGAGGCGGTGCCCCGGTGCACTTGAGCACCGGGGCCCCCGTGCACTTCAGTTACGCGTACATCCCGCGCAGTTTGGTGACCGTCGCCACCTTGTTGATCGCCACGATGTAGGCGGCGGTGCGCATGTCGGTCTTGTACTTCAGCGCGGTCTGCAGCACCGTGTTGAACGCTTCAACCATCTTCAGTTCCAGACGTTCGTTCACTTCCGACTCCTGCCAGAAGTAGCCGTGACGGTCCTGGACCCATTCGAAGTACGACGTCGTGACGCCGCCCGCGTTGGCGAGGATGTCCGGGACCACAAAGACGCCGCGCTTGTGCAGCGACTGGTGGGCCGCCGGTGTGGTCGGCCCGTTCGCGCCCTCGACGATGACCTTGGCCTTGATCGAGTCGGCGTTTTTCTCGGTGATCTGGTTTTCCAGGGCCGCCGGAATCAGCACATCCACGTCGAGTCCGAAGATCGTCGACGGGTCGAGCGCGTCGGCGCCGGGGAAGCCGGCGACGGTCTTGTTTTTGGCGGTCCACTCGATGAGGGCGGGGATATCGAGGCCCTTCGGGTTGTGGACCCCGCCCCTCCAGTCGGTGACGGCGACAATCTTCGCGCCGATCTTGGCGAGCAGGTCGGCCGAGACCGACCCGACATTGCCGAAGCCCTGCACCGCGACCGTCGCGCCCTTGATGTCGAAGCCCAAGTGGGCGGCCGCCTCGCGCGCGCTGATCATCACGCCGCGGCCGGTGGCTTCACGGCGGCCTTCCGAGCCGCCCATTTCGATGGGCTTGCCGGTCACGACGGCCGTGCAGGTCGTGCCGATCTTCATGCTGTAGGTGTCCATCACCCACGCCATCGTCTGGGCGTTGGTGTTCACGTCCGGCGCGGGCACGTCCTTGTCGGGGCCGATCAGGTCGGCGATCTCGGCGATGTAGCGGCGGGTGAGGGCCTCGAGTTCGCGCTGGGACATCTTGGTCGGGTCACAGATGATCCCGCCCTTGCCGCCACCGAACGGCACGCCGGCCACGGCGCACTTCCAGGTCATCCAGGCGGCCAGCGCCTTGACCTCGTCAAGTGTCACGTCAGGGTGGAAGCGGATGCCGCCTTTGGCCGGGCCGAGGGTGATGTTGTACTGCACCCGGTAGCCGGTGAACACCTCAACCTTGCCGTTGTCCATGACCACCGGGCACGAGACGGTCACCTGTCGCTTGGGGTGGGTCAGGATTTTCCACAGGCCTTCATCCAGGCCCAACAGCCGGGCCGCCCCGGCAAACTCCTGCAGCATCGCTCCGAAGACGTTGTTTTCAGACGACATGAACTACTCCACGACAAAATGCCACAGGCGATGAAGTCCGCTAGCGGCCAAACCGTCCGAGATTACCGAGGCCGGTCCGGCAAGTCAACGCCGGGCCACCGCCCGGACGTGAGCGGGGCCGATAAGTCCTTGACGCATATATAATTGACCGCCATGAAGCCCGTTCTCGCCGAGACTGCCAAAGCCGCGTGGGAGCGTGAGGTCCTGGAACCCACCTTAAAGAAGGCGCCGGAGCGGTCGGGGCCGTTCACCACGATCTCCGGCCGGCCCATTGAACGGCTGTACACCGCGGACGACATCGCAGAGCTGGATCAGGCGAAGGACGTGGCCAACCCGGGTGAGTTTCCGTACACGCGCGGCATCCATCCCACCGGCTATCGCGGCAAGTTGTGGACGATGCGGCAGTTTGCCGGATTTGGTACGCCGGAGGAAACCAACGAACGGTACAAGCAGTTGCTGGCGGCCGGAGGCACGGGCCTCTCCGTGGCGTTCGACCTGCCGACCCTTATGGGACGCGACCCGGATCATCCGCTGTCGCTCGGCGAAGTCGGCAAGTGCGGCGTGTCGATCGTGTCGCTGGCCGACATGGAGCGGTTGTTCGACGGCATCACGCTCGCGGACATCACGACGTCGATGACCATCAACTCGCCGGCGCCGATGATCTTCGCGATGTATCTCGTGGTGGCGGAGCGTCAGGGCGCGGATTGGCAGACGCTCTCCGGCACGATTCAGAACGACATCCTGAAGGAGTTCATCGCCCAGAAGGAATACATCTTCCCGCCGCGGCCGTCGATGAAATTGATCACGGACATCTTCCAGTTCTGTGCGAAGGAAGTGCCTCGGTGGAACACGATTTCCGTGAGCGGCTATCACATTCGCGAGGCCGGCTCGACCTCGCTGCAGGAACTGGCGTTCACCCTGCGTGACGGCATCGAGTACGTGCAGTGGGGTATTGATGCCGGGCTGGACGTGGATGAGTTCGTGCCGCGCATCTCGTTTTTCTTCAACGCCCACAGCGACTTCTTCGAGGAAATTGCGAAGTACCGGGCGGCGCGGAAGATCTGGGCGCGCGTCATGCGCGATCGGTTTGGCGCGAAGGATGAACGATCGCTCAAGCTGCGGTTCCACACGCAGACGGCGGGGGTCTCCCTGACGGCGCAGCAGCCGTACAACAACGTGGTCCGCACGGCGCTGCAGGCGTTGTCGGCGGTGCTCGGCGGCACCAACTCCCTGCATACAAATTCCCTCGATGAAGCGCTGGCGCTGCCGACGACCGAAGCCGCGACGCTGGCGCTGCGCACGCAGCAGGTGATTGCCCACGAGAGTGGCGTGACCAACGTGGTGGACCCGCTCGGCGGGTCGTATTTCATCGAGCGGTTGACGCTCGACATGGAAGAGGGCGCCTACAAGTACTTCGACGCCATCGACCGGATGGGCGGCATGGTCGCCGCGATCGAACAGGGGTTCCCGCAGCGCGAAATTGCGGAGGCGTCGTACCGCTTCCAGCAGGCCTTCGAGAAGAAGGACAAGATCATGGTCGGCGTGAACGCCTATGTCGACCCGAACGAACCGCCGTTCCCGATTCTGTATATCGATGATCAGGCGGCCGATCAGCAGCTGGCGCGCCTGGCCGAGCTGAAGCGGACGCGGAACAACGCGGCGGTCAGCCGGGCGCTGGTGACGTTGCAGGAGGCCGCACGCAGCGGCGCCAACACCATGTATCCGTTGCTCGATTGTGTGCGGGCCTACGCCACGGTCGGCGAGATGTGTGATGCGCTCCGCGAGGTGTGGGGCGAATACGAAGAGGTCCCGTCCATCTGATGCGCACCATTCGCGTCGTTATCGCCAAACCCGGTCTGGATGGCCACGATCGTGGCGCCAAAGTCATTGCCCGCGCGCTCCGTGACGCCGGGATGGAGGTCATCTACACCGGCCTGCGCCAGACGCCCGAGCAGATTGTGGCGGCGGCGCTCCAGGAGGACGCCGACGTCATCGGCCTCTCGATCCTGAGCGGCGCCCACATGCACATCTGTCCGCGCGTGATGGAACTGCTGAAGGACAAGGGGCTGAGCCACGTGCGCGTGCTGGTCGGCGGTATCATTCCCGACGTGGACGTGGCCAAATTGCAGGCGATAGGCATTTCCGGCATCTTTCTGCCAGGCACGCCGATGCAGGACATCGTCAACTTCATCTGCCAGCACGTACCTCCGAGAACGGAAGCCATCTAGCGCCGCATGGCTGCCACCCTCCTCCTCGCCGACGACAGCATCACGATTCAACGCATGATCGAATTGACGTTTGCCAACGAGGGGATCCGTGCGATCACGGTGGCTGACGGACATGCGGCCACGTCCCGTCTCGAGGACGAGCGTCCCGATATCGTGCTCGCCGATGTGGGCCTGCCGTCCGTGGACGGCTACGAAATTGCCGAGCGCATCAAGCGGTCACCGGCGTTGTCGTCGCTTCCGGTGTTGCTGCTGGCCGGCGCGTTTGAGCCCATCGATGAGGCGCGCGCGCGCGCGACCGGGTGTGACGGGGTGCTGGTGAAGCCGTTTGATCCCCGCCATCTGGCAGGAGTCGTCAAAGGGCTGCTGGCCGGGCAACGCCCCGACAATCTGTGGCCGACCGACATGCCGAGGATTGATACCCCGCGCCGGCCTGAGCCGGGTCGCCCCGCACATCACGCGCGGCCGGCGACTGGGGCGCGCGGTCCGTTGCCCCGCCCATCGGTGGTCGAAGAAGTCTTCAAGACCGGGCTCGACGACCTGGACGCGGCGTTTTCGCGCACGGTGCCTGTCGAAGACGCCACCCCCGTCGAGGCCATGGAGCTCGACTGGGATCTGCCCGCGCCGGCGATGCTGAACGATTCGTCGCCGCTGGCCGCGCGGGCACAACCCGTGGCCGCGAAGGCGCGTGTGTCACGGCAGGGCACCACCAGCAGAGACATCGAGGATGTCGTCCGCCGGGTCATGGCCCGGATGACGGACGACGTGGTACGCCAGCTCGTCTCCGAGACTGCCGAACGACTGATCCGCGAGGAGCTGGACAGACTGAAGCGGTAAGCTAGAGCGATGTCTCTTGAAGGTCTCGAAGATAAATGGCGGGCGAAGTGGGAAGACGAGGGCGTCTACCGGTTTGATCGCCAGGCGCCCCGCGAGCGCGTGTTCGCCATCGATACGCCGCCTCCCACCGTCAGCGGCTCGCTGCACGTCGGTCACGTGTTTTCCTACACCCACACGGACGTCATCGCGCGGTACCAGCGGATGCAGGGACGCGCCGTGTGCTACCCGATGGGTTGGGACGACAACGGACTGCCGACTGAACGCCGCGTCCAGAACTACTACGGCGTGCGATGTGATCCGTCGCTGCCGTACGATCCCGCCTTCGAGCCGCCGGCGCAGCCGCCCAAGCAGCCGATCAGCATCTCGCGTCCGAATTTCGTCGAACTCTGCGCGCGCCTGACCGCCGACGACGAGGTGGTGTTCGAGAAGTTGTGGCGGCACCTCGGCCTGTCCGTGGATTGGTCGATGACCTACGCGACCATCGGCAAGGACGCGCAGCGTGTCTCGCAGCTGGCCTTTCTGCGCCTGTTGGGCAAGGGCCGCGCATATCAGCTCGAAGCGCCGACGTTGTGGGACGTCGACTTCCGCACGGCCGTCGCGCAGGCGGAACTCGAAGATCGCGAACTGCCCGGGGCGTACCACAAGATTCGATTCGCGCGTCCTGACGGCGGCACGATCGACATCGAGACGACGCGCCCGGAACTGATCCCTGCATGCGTCGCCCTCGTGGCGCACCCGGACGATCCGAGATACCAGCCGCTGTTCGGCACGACCGTGACCACGCCGCTGTTCGCGGTGCCCGTACCGATTCGTGCGCACCACCTGGCGGATCCTGAGAAGGGCACCGGCATCGCAATGATCTGCACGTTCGGCGACGTGACCGACGTGGTGTGGTGGCGCGAATTGTCGTTGCCCGTCCGCGCAGTGATCCAGGCCAACGGCGCATTCAAGCCCGTGATCTGGGGAGACTCCGGCTGGGAATCACAGGACGCCGCCGCCGCGCAGTCGCACTACGACCAACTGGCAGGACTCTCCGCCGTCAAGGCACGCGCGCGCATCGTCGACCTGCTCCGCGAGAGCGGGGATTTGCTTGGTGAGCCACGGCCCATCACCCACAATGTGAAATTTTTCGAGAAGGGCGATCGGCCGCTCGAGATCGTGACCTCGCGGCAGTGGTTCATCCAGACGATGAACGAACGCGAGGCGCTGTTGGCGCGTGGGCGCGCCTTGCAGTGGCATCCCGAATACATGCGGGCCAGGTTCGAGAACTGGGTCAACGGCCTGAACGGCGACTGGTGTATCAGCCGCCAGCGCTTCTTCGGTGTGCCGTTCCCTGTGTGGTATCGCGTGAAGCAGGATGGCACCACGGACTTTGACGCGCGTCTGGTGCCCGACGAATCGCAGTTGCCGATCGATCCGTCCACCGATGTGCCGGCAGGCTACACGGCCGATCAGCGCGGAGTGCCCGGTGGATTTGTGGGTGATCCGGACGTCATGGACACCTGGGCCACCTCGTCGCTGACCCCCTTCATCGTGTGCGGCTGGGAACGCGACCCCGGGTTGTTTGCGCGGACCTATCCGATGCACCTGCGGCCTCAGGCGCACGACATCATCCGCACGTGGTTGTTCTCGACGGTGCTCCGCGCGCACCTCGAGACCGACACGCTGCCGTGGACGGACACCGCCATCTCAGGCTGGGTGCTCGATCCCGATCGCAAGAAGATGTCGAAGTCCAAGGGCAACGTGGTCACGCCCATGGCCCTGCTTGAGGAACATGGGTCGGATGCCGTTCGCTACTGGGCCGCGAAGGGTGGCCCGGGTGTGGATACGGCCTTTGAGCCCGGACAGATGAAAGTCGGCCGGCGTCTGGCGATTAAGTTGTTCAACGCGTCCAAGTTCGTCCTGATGAAGGACGCGCCCGTCGGTCCGGTCACCGAGCCCTACGATCTCTCGATGCTCGCGGCGTTGCGCGAGGTGGTCGTGGACGTCACCAGGGCGCTTGATGCCTACGACTACGCGTCGGCGCTGCGCACGGCCGAGTCGTTTTTCTGGGCCTTCTGTGACGACTATGTCGAGATGGTCAAACGTCGTCGCATGACGGATGACGCCGCTGCGGCGTCGGCGATTGCGGCCTCCCGGCTGGCGCTGTCTGTGCAGCTCCGTCTGGTTGCACCGTTCCTGCCGTTCGTCACCGAGGAGGTCTGGTCCACCTGGCAGACCGGTTCGGTGCACCGCGCGCCCTGGCCGACTGCCGATGAAGCGCTGTCAGCCGCAGGAGACAGCAGCCTGTATGCGACGGCATCCGCGATTCTGACGGCCGTGCGCGGCGCCCGTTCCGCGAAGAAGGTGCCGTTCTCAACGCCGGTGCGCCTGACAACGCTGACAATCACGGCGCCGCAGGTGCCTGAATGGCCAACGCTCCGCGCCGACATCCTGGCATGCTGCAACGTGGCCGAACTGGTCGAAGCCGGCGTCACGGTCACGGAAACGACGGCCCTGCAGGCCGATGTCGAGCCCCTTGCACCCTGACGCGTACCGCGAGATCGACTGACGTGCACCTGCCGCCTCCGGATCCGTGGTCGTCCGACCTGCATGACGCCGGCGACGTGCTGACCACTCGACCCGCGCCCCTGTATTTCTACGAACGCGTCGGCTCGACCAATGACCTGGCGCTCGCGCTGGCTGCAGACGGTGCGGCGCATGGCACCGCCGTGCTCGCAGACCTGCAGGAGGCCGGCCGCGGACGCCGTGGCCGATCGTGGTGGTCACCTCCAGGGGCCGGCATGTATCTGTCTGTGGTGGTGAGAACCGGGATGCCGGGAAGCGGCCTCCCCTTGCTGACGCTCGCAGCCGGGGTGGCCCTTGCGCGTGCGGTTCGCGAGGTGTCGGGACTTCCGGTGGAGCTCAAGTGGCCCAACGATCTGGTGATTGGCCGGCCGTGGCGCAAGTTGGCGGGCATCCTCTGCGAAGCGACAGGCGCGGGCGCAGGGGCCGTGGTGGTCGGCATGGGAGTGAACTTGGAGCGATCAGCTTATCCAGACGACATTGCGGATCGCGCGACGTCGATGGGCGAGGAGACCGACCGCCCGGTGGCCCGTGGCGCGCTCGTCGCGGCGGCGTTGTCGGCGCTGGACCGCGAAGTCGCGCAGCTGGCCGCTGGAGAGACGACCACGATGCTCGCCACCTGGCGCGCGTGGGCCGAGGCGGGGCTTGATCGCGCGCCGGTGCGCTGGCGCGATCATGAGGGCGAACATCGAGGGACGACCGTCGGCGTGGACGACGCGGGGGCGCTGATCGTACGGCATGCCGGCACGGACGTGGAGACGCGGCTGGTCTCCGGCGAAGTGGTGTGGGAGATATTGACCCGTGGATGAGATCGGCGAGTACTGCCGCAAGGTGGAGGTGCACCTGACCCGTGTCAATGCCGGCCACCTCGTTCGCATTGTCGGCCCCGGCTTCCTGCTGGTGCGGCAGTGGGCAGACGAAGGGATTCCCCTGTCGGCCGTGTTCCGAGGCATCGAGCAGAAGGCGGAGCGCCACAAGGCGGGTGCGGCCCGGCGGCCCCTCCGCATCGAGTTCTGCGAGGCGGATGTGCGGGAGGTGTACGACGCGTGGCGCCGCGCGATCGGCGTGACGGGTGGCGAGCGCCAGTCGGACGCGGTGCCTGATCAGACGGATCGCGGCAGCGGCCCGGCGCGCAAATCGACGACCCGTGAACTGGATCGCGCGGTCGAGCGGCTCGTGGCGACGGCCGGTCGTCTGGAGTGTCCGGAAGACTTCAGGACGCAGGTGAACGACGTGTTGGATCGCGTGATCACGATGCGTGATGCCGTGAAGGGCAGCCGGGGGGCCGCGCGTGATGCCTTGCTGGCGGCACTGCCCGCGCTTGATCTGGCCCTGAGTGACGCGGCGCGCGCGGCCGTGCCCGCTGATGTGCTGGCCCGTGTGCGCGCTGATGCCGAGGCGGACCTGGCGCCTTTCCAGGCACGGCTGTCACAGGAGGCCTGGGCGCAGGCGCTGGCGGTCACCATCGATCGTGGGGTGCGTGCGCACTTCGGGCTGCCGGATCTCGCACAGATCGGCACCTGAGCCTGTTTCACAGGGAGGAACGGAGGTTCTCTTTTTATTGGGGCGGCTAGATCTGCTGTGTGAAGAGCAGCCCGATGCCAGCTTGTCCCCCCCCCCCAAAAAACCCCTCCGTGCC
>Ga0169931_10000734_pt1 | contig 54615 bp, 49 predicted proteins | sample Kivu_15m_20L_FD_129675 | JGI IMG/M metagenome (GOLD analysis project Ga0169931, IMG submission 129675) | Freshwater microbial communities from Lake Kivu, Western Province, Rwanda to study Microbial Dark Matter (Phase II) - Kivu_15m_20L... | ecosystem: Environmental > Aquatic > Freshwater > Lake...
AAAAATGGCCAACCTCGGTTAAACATCCAACGAATTGAAGAAAAAGACATCGAAAAATTAGAACTGGCAATGGATGCCATGAACGAAAGTTTGCCACCTATGACCAACTTTGTGTTACCAGGTGGGCATACCACCGTGTCATATTGTCATATTGCACGATGTGTTTGTAGAAGAGCCGAGCGATTGGCAGTGCATTTAAACGAAATAGACCCTATTGATGAAAGAGTTTTGCAATATTTAAACCGACTATCTGACTATTTGTTTGTATTGGCACGAAAGTTGACTTTTGACTTGCAAGCCGAAGAAATAAAATGGATTCCGAAAAAAAACAGTTAATTTATTGTGATTTTTGTGTGAATTTACTTTTAAATCTTTCGAACTTACACGTTCTTTTAAATATCAATAAAATAAAATAAAAATTACTTGACTTTTTCAGTAATAAAATTATTTTTGCAGAAATTTAAATCTCAAAGAAGATGTATTGGACACTAGAATTAGCATCTTACCTAAGTGATGCACCTTGGCCTGCTACCAAAGATGAATTAATTGATTATGCCATCCGAACAGGTGCACCTTTAGAAGTAGTAGAAAATCTTCAATCCATCGAAGATGAAGGAGAAATTTATGAGTCCATGGAGGAAATCTGGCCAGATTACCCAACAGACGAAGATTATCTCTGGAATGAGGATGAATACTAAAATAATTTAAGAAATAAAGGGTCTCTACTACGAGACCTTTTTTTATATTCGCAATCTAAAATAAACGAGAAGGAAACATGAGTATTATCAATAGCTTATTAAAAATTTTTGTGGGTAACAAATCCGAAAAAGATGTCAAAGCCATCCAGCCAATCATTAAAAAAATTCACACTTTTGAAGCACAACTTCAAGCATTAAATAACGATGAATTAAGAGCCAAAACCGATTTCTTCAAAAAGAAAATTCAAGATGCTCGTGCTTCTGTAGACCAACAAATACAAGACTTAAGAAATTCAGCGGAAAACACAAACGATATTGACGAAAGAGATGCCATATATTCTAACATAGATGCTCTTGAAAAAGACGCTTACCTATTATCTGAAAAAGCTTTAGAAGAAATATTACCCGAAGCTTTCGCAGTAGTGAAAGAAACTGCTCGCAGATTTAAAGAAAATACACAAATCAGAGTTAAAGCAACTCCAAAAGACATTCAATTATCTGCTACCAAAAGCTATGTTACCATAGAAGGTGACGATGCTATTTGGGTAAATTCATGGAATGCAGCCGGAAAAGAAATCACCTGGGACATGATCCACTACGATGTACAGTTGATTGGTGGTATTGTATTGCATCAAGGAAAAATTGCAGAAATGCAAACCGGGGAAGGAAAAACACTGGTAGCTACTCTCCCACTCTATTTAAATGCCTTAACCGGAAATGGTGTTCACCTAGTAACCGTGAACGATTATTTGGCCAAAAGGGATAGCACTTGGAAAGCTCCATTGTTTGAATTTCATGGCCTAACGGTAGATTGTATAGACAACCACCAACCAAACTCTGAAGGAAGAAAACAAGCTTATTTGGCTGATATTACTTACGGTACCAATAACGAATTTGGTTTTGATTACCTGAGAGACAACATGGCCCATAGTCCGGATGACTTGGTACAACGCAAACATAATTTTGCCATTGTAGATGAAGTCGACTCAGTATTGATTGACGATGCAAGAACCCCGTTGATCATTTCTGGTCCGGTACCGCAAGGAGACCGACATGAATTTAATGAGTTAAAACCAAAAGTGGAAAACTTAGTTGGTTTACAACGTAACCTTGCCACCCAATTTTTAACCGAAGCCAAAAGATTAATCAAAGAAGGAAACACCAAAGATGGAGGTTTTAACTTGTTAAGAGCACACAGAGCCTTACCAAAAAACAAAGCTTTGATTAAGTTTTTGAGTGAAGAAGGCATCAAGCAACTCTTGCAAAAAACCGAAAACTTTTACATGCAAGACAACAATCGCGAAATGCCAAAAGTAGATGAGGCTTTGTATTTTGTGATTGAAGAAAAGAACAACCAAGTTGAATTAACCGATAACGGTATTCAATTCCTTTCCAAAGATACCGATGAAAGTTTCTTCGTATTGCCAGATATTGGAACTGAGATCGCTCGAATTGAAAAGCAAAATTTAGAAATTGATCAAGAAGCAGAAGAAAAAGAAAAATTATTCCAAGATTTTGCCATCAAATCAGAAAGAATTCACACCCTTACCCAATTACTAAAAGCATACACAGTGTTTGAAAAAGACGTGGAATATGTGGTGATGGACAATAAGGTGATGATTGTAGATGAACAAACTGGTCGTATCATGGATGGAAGAAGATATTCCGACGGTTTACACCAGGCAATTGAAGCCAAAGAAAACGTAAAAATTGAAGCGGCTACCCAAACCTTTGCAACGGTAACCTTGCAAAACTACTTCCGTATGTACAATAAGTTGGCTGGTATGACCGGTACAGCAGTTACAGAAGCGGGAGAATTTTGGGAAATTTACAAATTGGATGTGGTGGAAATTCCAACCAACCGACCAATTGCCAGAAAAGACCAAGATGATTTGATTTACAAAACCACTCGTGAAAAATTCAATGCAGTAATTGAAGATGTGACCAAATTATCCGAAGCCGGAAGACCGGTATTGATTGGTACCACTTCGGTAGAGATTTCGGAATTGTTGAGCAGAATGCTAAAAATGAGAAACGTTCCGCACAATGTATTGAATGCCAAATTACATAAAAAAGAAGCTGATATTGTTGCAGAAGCCGGTAAACCCGGGGTGGTAACCATTGCTACCAATATGGCAGGTCGTGGTACCGACATCAAATTAACCGATGAAGTAAAACAAAAAGGAGGTTTGGCTATCATTGGTACCGAACGTCACGATTCACGAAGAGTCGACCGTCAGTTAAGAGGTCGAGCTGGTCGTCAAGGTGACCCAGGAAGCTCACAATTTTATGTTTCTTTAGAAGATAACCTCATGCGTTTATTTGGTTCTGAAAGAGTAGCCAAAGTAATGGACCGCATGGGATTGAAAGAAGGAGAAGTAATCCAACACTCCATTATGACAAGTTCTATCGAAAGAGCTCAGAAAAAAGTAGAGGAAAATAACTTTGGTATTCGTAAGCGTTTGTTAGAGTATGACGATGTGATGAATGCACAGCGTGAGGTAGTATACAAAAGAAGACGTCATGCATTGCATGGAGAACGTTTGAAAGTAGATATTGCCAACATGATTTATGATACTTGCGAGAATATTGTTGGTCAGAATAAAATCTCCAAAGACTTTAAAAACTTTGAATTTGAGTTGATTCGTTATTTCTCTATGACTTCACCTTTTACAGAAAGTGAATTCAACAAGTTACCTGATAACGAAGTAATTGCCAAATGTTACCAAGCTGCCATGTCGCAATACCAAGAAAAAATGGAACGCGATGCAAGAGAGGCATTTCCCATTATCAAAAATGTATTTGAAAACCCAAACAACCAATACGAACGAATTGCTGTTCCGTTTACCGATGGACAAAAAACCTTGAATGTGGTAACCAACTTACAAAAGGCATACGACTCACAAGGAAAACAATTGGTTGCTGATTTTGAAAAAAACATCACTTTGGCAATTGTAGATGAGGCTTGGAAAAAGCACTTACGCAAAATGGATGAATTGAAGCAATCGGTGCAGTTAGCAGTACACGAACAAAAAGATCCGTTATTGATTTATAAGTTTGAAGCTTATAACTTGTTCAAAGGCATGTTAGATAAGGTGAATAAAGAAGTAATTTCCTTTTTGTTTAAAGGAGATTTGCCAAATAACCAAAATGTAACCATTCGAGAGCCACAACAAGTTGTAAAGGAAAAGTACCAAACTTCTAAAGATGAGCTTCCGAACAGCGATCAAATGCGACAAGAAGCTCGTGAAGCTGGACAAACACAACAAAGACCAGCTGTAACAGAAACTATTGTTCGTGAAACTCCAAAAATCAATCGTAACGATACTGTTACCATCAAACATGTTTTGAGTGGTAAAACAGAAACGATGAAATTCAAAAAAGCCGAGTCCTTGGTAAATTCAGGGGAATGGGTAATTATTTAAAACTAAAGCTATGCAATTATATCAAACCCCAATGTTACCAGCCTATAACTTTCAAAACCAAGTAATAGTTGTTACTGGTGGCGGAAGTGGTTTGGGCAAAGCAATGACCAAATATTTGTTACAACTAGGAGCAACCGTGGTGATTACTTCTCGTAATTTAGAAAGATTAACCACCACAGCAAATGAACTGAGTGCAGAAACAGGAAGCATTTGTTTTCCGGTTACTTGTGATGTACGTCATTATGAACAAGTGGAAGCTGTTTTACAAACTGCCATTGAAAATTTTGGTAAAGTAGATGGGTTGATCAACAATGCTGCTGGGAATTTTATTGCCCCTACTGAAAGACTTTCGGCCAATGCATTTGATACCATTATTGATATTGTTTTAAAAGGCACCAAAAACTGTACTTTGGCATTCGGAAAACATTGGATTGCCAACAAACAAACCAAAGCTACAGTAGTAAATATTGTTACTACTTATGCCTGGACAGGTTCTGCATATGTGGTGCCATCTGCAACTGCAAAAGCTGGTGTATTGGCCATGACTAGAAGTTTGGCTGTAGAATGGGCCAAATACGGCATCCGAACCAATGCCATTGCACCAGGTCCGTTTCCTACCAAAGGAGCATGGGACAGATTACTACCTGGAGACTTGGCAGAAAAATTTGACATGGCTAATAAGGTGCCACTACAAAGAGTTGGAGACCACCAAGAATTGGCAAATTTAACTGCTTATTTGCTCTCCGATTTTTCTGCTTACATCAATGGAGAGTGTATCACTATTGATGGTGGAGAATGGTTAAAAGGAGCAGGACAGTTCAATTTACTTGACCAAATTCCGGAAGAAATGTGGGACATGCTCGAGCAAATGATTAAAGCGAAAAAGAATTCGTAGTTTATGTTAGTTTGGATAGGTTTTTTAGCCTTAGTCACCCTGTTTTTAGCGTTAGACCTTGGAGTTTTTAATAAAAATGCCCATGTTATTTCTGTAAAAGAAGCCAGTATTTGGACAGCCATTTGGGTTACCCTAGCTTTGCTGTTTTCGTTTGTTGTTCATTGGGTATATGCCAATGGTTATGTTGCAAATCCTACCAACATTACTCCCAACGATGCTTCTTTAAAATACATCACTGGTTATTTGATAGAAAAATCATTAAGCATTGACAACATTTTTGTGATTGCTGTGATTTTTAAGTCTTTTAAAATACCAATGATATACCAACACCGTGTGTTGTTTTGGGGAGTTTTTGGAGCGATTATTTTTAGAGCAATTATGATATTTTTTGGTGTATTGCTAATCAATAAGTTTAGCTTTATGACCTATATTTTTGGAGCTTTTTTGTTGTTTACCGCTTTCAAAATGCTCAGAAAACAAGAAGAGGAAGAAGAATTCAATCCAAAAAAATCATGGATTTATCGCAACATTCGCAAAGTAATTCCGATTACCTCTCAAATAGACAAAGAACGTTTTTGGGTTCGAAAAAAACATTTGTTGGTAGCCACTCCTCTATTTGTAGCATTGATTGTGATTGAAATCATGGATGTTTTGTTTGCCATTGATAGTGTTCCTGCTATTTTGGCTATTACTGCCGATCCTTTCTTGGTATTTACTTCTAATATTTTTGCCATTCTAGGGCTTCGTTCCATGTACTTCTTTTTATCTAACATGTTGAAAAAATTCCAATACTTAGAATATAGCTTGATAGCCATTTTGACTTTTGTAGGAATCAAAATGTTATTTGTTCATCATTACAAATTGCCAGAATGGGCTTCACTAGGATTTATTTCTTTGGCATTAACCATAGGAATCTGGATTTCTATCAAAAAAATGAATGAGGTAAAGGAGGAATAGCACCAAACTCCTCTTCATACCTTTTTTTTACATCTGCCAAACTTCTAATAGATTTTTGGGTCCAATCAATAGACTTCATTAAAATTTGTTCTTCAGATAATTGCCAAGGTAAATTGGAACTTCGCAATTGATTGGATAAGGAATACATTATTAAAGAAGCTGCTACGGAGATATTAAAACTTTCTGTAAAACCACTCATCGGAATTTTAATTTTTACATCGGCTTGTTGCATGATTTCGTCTGATAAACCATATTTTTCAGTTCCAAACAACACTGCGGAAGGATGTGTTAATTCAAAATATTCCAAAGAAATCGCATCCTCATGCGGTGTGGTAGCAATAATTTGAATGCCTTTCTTTTTAAAGAGATCTACCGCATCTTGCATTTTTTGATACCGATGAATGTCTACCCATTTTTGAGCTCCCATTGCTATTTCAACATCCACTCGTTTACCAAAACTTTGTTCAATTACAAATAAATTTTGAATGCCGAAAATTTCACAACTTCGCATTACAGCACTTGTATTGTGTAATTGGTACACATCTTCTAAAGCAATCGTTAAAAAATTGGTTCGTTTTTGCAATACTTCATCAATTCTCCTTTTCCTATCAGGAGTAATAAACTCTTGCAAATATTTCAAATAATGCGTAGCTGTCATAAAATAATTAATAGATAAAAAAAATCTTATACTTAACCAAATTTGTTAAAAAAACCTTATAGTTCTTATCTAACGATTCGAACCTTCTAAATTTGTCGATACAAATATAAACCAAACCTAATATTAGGATTGTTTGTTTTCATCAACACAAAAATATATAAAGCCTCTATTCAATGAAATTGAAATCACTTATATGGGGAATTTTCCTCCTTGTCCTTTTAGCATTAATCGGGTATCGAGTGTACACCAACCAACAAAAAAGTCAAGCCAATCTACCAAAAAATGCTCCAAAACCTGTCATCCCGGTACAAGGGTTTATAGCAAAATTTCAACCATTTGATCAATCCATACAAATCAATGGTACGTTAGAGGCTAATGAAATGGTGGATTTAAGAACGGAAGTATCTGGTATTGTAGATCAAATATATTTTCAAGAAGGACAAAAAGTTAACAAAGGGCAATTGCTACTTAAAATTAACGATCGTGATTTAAGAGCACAATTGGCTCAGGCTGTTTCAAGAGAAACTTTAACGAAAGAGAATGAGCGAAGAGCCAAATTATTGTTGCAAAAAGAAGCGATTAGCCAAGAGGAATACGACATTACTTATTCAGAATGGATTACTTCTAAATCGCAAATAGATTTTATTCAAGCTCAATTGGCAAAAACCAAAGTGGTTGCTCCTTTTTCAGGAACTATCGGACTTCGTAAAATTTCAAAAGGTGCCTACCTTACCCCTACTACTACTATCGGAAACTTGGTAGACAATACCAAAATTAAATTGAGCTTTTCTATCCCCGAAAAATATGCCAACCAACTTAACACCAATACCGAAATAACCTTTAGCAACAAAGCCCAATCCAAAGACTACACTGCCAAAGTTTATGCTATAGAACCAATGGTAGATGCCAATACTAGAACTTTGCAAATCCGTGCCATTTGTAATCAACCTGATAGAAGTTTGATTCCAGGCACTTTTGTTCAAATTCAACTACCACTACAAGATATTCCTAATGCCATTTTGGTACCTACAGAAGCAATTATTCCTATCCAAAACGGGAAAAAGCTCTTTTTAGTAAAAAATGGGGTTGCCCAAGATCAAATTGTGGAAACCATCAACCGTACCGACAAAGAAGTAATCGTAGTTTCGGGCATCAAAGAAAAAGACACCATTTTAATCAGCGGGGTAATGTCGTTGCGAAACGGTAGTCCAGTGCAAGTAAAAATAGTTCGATAGTCCCATGAGTATTTCTACCTTAAGCATCAAAAGGCCTATTCTGGCAATCGTTATCAATCTCATTATTTTGTTGTTCGGTATCATTGGATATACCTATTTAGGGGTGAGAGAATTTCCTTCGATAGATGCAGCAACCATTTCTGTAAGAACCAACTATTCAGGTGCCAATGCCGATATTATCGAATCGCAAATTACCGAGCCTTTAGAAAAAGCCATCAATTCGATTGATGGGATTCGAAATATTTCCTCTTCAAGCAACCAAGGGGTGAGCATCATTAGCATTGAATTTAAATTAGAAAAAGACTTAGAAGAGGCTGCAAATGATGTGCGAGACAAAGTTTCGCAAGCAATTAGAAGTCTCCCTCAAGACATAGATGGCCCTCCGGTAGTAGCCAAAGAAGATTCGGATGGTTTCCCAATCATTAGCATGACCATGCAAAGCAACAAACGGAATGTTTTGGAGTTAAGCGATTATGCCGAAAATGTGATTACACCACGTTTACAAACCATTCCGGGCGTAAGTAGTGTACAAATTTGGGGGCAACGAAAATATGCCATGCGTTTGTGGTTAGATCCCAACCGATTGGCAGCTTTAGGTTTAACTGTTTTAGATGTAAGAAATGCATTGAATACCCAAAACGTGGAGTTACCTTCGGGAAAATTGACCGGTAAATCAACCGAACTAACCGTAAAAACCGTTGGAAACTTAAGTACAGAAGCAGACTTTAATCAAATCATCATCAAATCTGAAGGTGATAAAATCATTCGATTACAAGATATTGGAAAAGCAAGTTTAGAGGCGGAGAATTTAGAAACTCGTTTGAGTGACGAAGGATTGACCATGGTTGGAATGGGAATTATCCCGCAACCTGGTTCCAATTACTTGGATATTTCCAAAGCTTTTTATGAAGAATACGAAAGATTCCAAAAAGATTTACCGGAAGATTTTAAATTAAACATTGCGATAGACAGTACTACTTTTATCAAAAAAGCCGTATTAGAGGTAGCAGAAACCCTTTTGATTGCGTTACTACTCGTTACTTTAGTAATTTATTTCTTTTTTAGAGATTGGGCTATTGCATTCCGACCGCTGATAGATATTCCAGTTTCGTTAATTGCTACTTTTTTCATCATGTATATTAGTGGATTTTCCATCAATGTACTTACCCTTTTGGCCATAGTTTTGGCAACTGGTTTGGTGGTAGATGACGGTATCGTAGTCACTGAAAACATCTACAAAAAAGTAGAAGAAGGCATGAATCCAATAGAAGCCGCTGTAAAAGGTTCCAATGAAATATTTTTTGCGGTAATTTCTATCTCCATCACTTTAGCTGCAGTGTTTTTGCCGATCATTTTCTTAGAAGGGTTTGTTGGAAGACTTTTTAGAGAATTTGGAATTGTAATTGGAGCAGCAGTTTTGATCTCTGCATTTGTTTCTCTTACGTTAACTCCGATGTTAAATGCCTACTTGATGAAAGCTGGCAAACAAAAACACTCTAAATTCTACGAAAAAACCGAACCTTTTTTCCAAAATATGAATGCTTCTTATGCTTCTTCGTTGGAAAATTTCATGAAGCGAAAATGGTTGAGTTTTCCAATACTAGGAGTATGTATTGGAATGATTGTATTGTTTTACCAAATTCTTCCGAAAGAAACTGCACCCTATGACGATAGAAGCATGGTAATGACCAATGTAACTGGTCCGGAAGGTGCTAGTTATGAATATATGGATAGGATAATGCAAGACTTATCCGAATTAATTAACGATTCTATTCCAGAGAAAAAAGTAAGTTTGATCGTGACCTCTCCCGGTTTTGGGGCAGGTTCGGTAAACAGAGGTTTTTCCAGAATTTCGTTGGTAGAACCAGAAGAAAGAGAAGTTTCCCAAGCAGATATTGCCACCAAATTAACCGGGTGGACTAAAAAATATCAAGATGTTAAGATTTCTGTGTCCGAAATGCCAACCATTTCGGTAAACCGCAGAGGTGGATTGCCAATCCAATACATCATCCAAGCACAAAACTTTCAGAAATTAGAGGAATATATCCCAAAGTTTATGGAAGAAATTTCAAGTAGTCCTGTATTTGCGGTTACAGATGTAAACTTGAAATTTAATAAGCCAGAAATTTATATAAATATTGACCGTGAAAAAGCCGAAAGCATGCAAGTTTCGGTGCTCGATGTAGCACAAACATTACAGTTATCGTTAAGTGGTGTGCGTTTTGGGTATTTTTTAATGAATGGCAAACAATACCAAGTGATGGGACAGTTTGATATACAAGACAGAAACCAACCGGATGATTTGAGCAATATTTTTGTAAAATCTAAATCTGGTCAATTGGTGCAATTGGATAATTTGGTTGAGATGAATGAAATGAGTAGTCCGCCTCAGTTGTATCACAACAATCGATACATGTCTGCCACGGTTTCTGCTAGTTTGACACCTGGTTTTAGTATGATTGATGGCATCAAGGCTATGGATGCTGCCAAAGAGAAAATTTTAGACGAAACCTTTACAACCGATTTGGGTGGTGAATCGAGAGATTTTGTAGAAAGTAGTTCCAATACTTTATATGCTTTCGGTTTGGCTTTGTTGTTAATCTTTTTGATTTTAGCAGGACAATTTGAAAGTTTTGTAGATCCTTTCATCATTATTTTAACCGTCCCAATGGCAGTGGCTGGAGCTTTATTCTCCTTGTGGTTATTTGGTCAATCATGGAACATATTTAGCCAAATAGGTACCGTGATGTTGGTTGGATTGGTAACCAAAAACGGTATTTTGATTGTAGAATTTGCCAACCAATTGCGAGAAAAAGGAATGGACAAAACCCAAGCGGTAATGCAAGCAGCAGAGTCGCGTTTACGACCTATTTTAATGACTAGTTTGACCTTAGCTTTAGGTGCTTTGCCAATTGCATTATCCCTTGGTTCAGCATCAAAAAGTAGAATGGGTATGGGTATTGTAATTGTTGGGGGAACCGTATTCTCATTAATATTGACCTTGTATGTGATTCCAGCAATATATTGGATGTGGTCCAGACCCAAAAAGCACAAATCGGAATTGGATTTGATCGATTCCTACGAAAAACAAGTGTAAGCTACATGAAAAAAATATATTTACTTTTAATCCTATTCAACTTTTACTTCTTGCAAAGTCAGGAATTACTGACTTTACAGCAAGCAGTTGAAATCACTTTATCTAACAACTTTGACATTCAAATAGTAAAAAACCAGCTTAAAGTTGCCCAAGAAAACAACCAAATTGGCAATGCCGGAATGTTACCCCGAGTTACTGCTTTGGTAAACAACACCAATACGTTACAAAATGCAACATTAACCCAAGCTAGTGGCAACGAAATTGACATTGATGGAGCAAGAAACTTTAATATAAGTTATGGTTTGGCATTAGAATGGACTGTTTTTGATGGTTTTCAAATGTTTCACAGAAAAAAAATATTGGCAGAGACAGAAAAACTAGGAGCAACCGAAGTGAGGATTGCTGTTTTGCAAAATGTGTCGGCCGTAATGAACCAATACAATTTGATTGTAAATTTATCTAAACAAAAAAAAGCGTTAGATACCATCGTACAAGTTTCGGAATACCGATGGAATACAGCAAAAACCAGATTTGAAATTGGAAAAGCCTCTAAGTTAGAAGTGTTAAATGCCGAAGTAGATTACTTGGCAGATCAATCTAATTTGATGCGAATGCTGGAGCAAATTCAATTAGCCAAAATTCGATTAAATGAATTAATGGCTCGTGAAGCAAGTAATAACTTTGAAGTTGAAAACAAAGTAGATGTTGCAGAAAACTTACAATTGGCAGAAATTTTAGAGTTAGCCAACAACCAAAATCCAACTTTACAAGCCAATTATTTGCGTGAAAAAATTCAGGAATCGCAAATCAAGCAAATCAAAGGAGAACGATTGCCGAGCATTGCGGTTAGAGGAGGATATGATTTTGTTCGTTCGCAATCTCCTTTTGGGTTTATTGTGGAGTCGGAAGGCAGAAACCTAACTTATGGATTTGGCATCACCATGAATGTTTTTGATGGCAACCAAGTTAATAGACGCGTTAAAACCGAAAGTATCTTGCTAGAAAATACCAAATTAGAAATAGAACGTCAAAAAAACACTTTGCTATCGCAAATTCACCAAGCTTATCAAAGTTATTTAACCAATTTAAGTTTGTGGAAATTGGAACAAAAAAATGAACAAATTGCCAAACAAAATTTAGACATTACTTTAGATAAATTCACTATTGGTAAAATTCCAGCAGTTGACTTTAGAGTAGCTCAACAAAATTATTCGAATACTGTAATTCGTTTAACAGAAGCCCATTTTTTAGCCAAACAATCGGAACTATTTTTGTTAGAATTGGCAGGAAATATTGCAGTTGACTAAATAATTTGAGTTCAATTTATTACTCAATTTAGACTTTTTAATTTAATCCCCTTTAATTGGTTTTTACAGATAATCTCTGCGAACTTTGCTACTCTTTGGAGAAAATTAATGAATATTTATATATCAGTTAATCAAATGATGTAAATCGAACTCAAGTTCAATATGCTGTTGGTATAATTCTACACAATTGCTATCTTCGGGCATTGCATGTAAAAAGAATTCTCCATGAAAATTGTTTTTTTAACCGGAGCAGGTATGAGTGCCGAAAGTGACATCAAAACTTTTAGAGATGCCGATGGCTTATGGGAAGGGCACGATGTAATGCAAGTGGCATCACCCGAAGGATGGCAACAAAACCCGGAATTGGTTTTAGATTTTTACAACCAACGCAGAAAGCAATTAAAAGAAGTACAACCTAATGAGGGACACATGGCTATTGCTTCTTTAGAAAAAGAACATGAAGTATGGATTATTACCCAAAACGTAGATAATTTACACGAAAAAGCAGGGAGTAGCCATATCGTGCATTTGCATGGGGAACTTACCAAAGTAAGAAGTGTTCATAACGAAGATTATGTTTTAGATTGGGAAAACGATCTGTTTTTAGGAGATACCGATCCGGATGGACGCCAACTACGACCTCATATTGTTTGGTTTGGCGAAATGGTTCCTGAATTAAGTCAGGCACAAGAAATCATTCGAAATGCAAATTTGGTAGTTGTGATTGGCACTTCGTTACAAGTGTATCCGGCTGCAAGTTTGATGTACGATGCTCCTTATCGTTGTCCGGTAGTATACATCGATCCAAAACCAGCCATGATTTACGATTTAATTCAACCTTTACATGTGATAGAAAAAGGAGCTTCGGAGGGCATGCAACAACTAATACAATGGATAGCTAATGAAAAATTCGGTATATAGAAATTTTTATTTATTAGATTCCATGCTTTTGCCTCATGCTGACAGAGAAGCTGCTGTAGGAATGGCAAAATACATGAAAAACCATTTCCCTTTTTTAGGAATCCCAGCAACTTTGCGAAAAGAAATTTTGAGGGACTTTAAAAAGTCGGCAATTAGTAATGAAATTATGCAATGGGATTTTATCCGGTATTTACACCAACAAAGTTGTAGAGAATACCATTATTTTGCTATGGAATTGGCAAAAATGAAAGTCCAAAAAAAACTGGAAATTTCAGACATCGAGTATATCACATTCATGTTACAAACCAATGCTTGGTGGGATACTGTTGATTTTTTAGCTGCTCATGTTTTGGGTGTTTATTTAAAAAAGTTTCCTGAAAAAGTCACAGAGATTTTAGACCAATATACCCAAAGCAAACATTTGTGGTTACAACGAAGCACTTTATTATTTTCGATATTTTATAAGCAAGAAACCGATTGGGTGTTACTAAAAAAACAAATCTTGTTATTGCAAAATCACAAAGACTTTTTTATTCAAAAAGCGATTGGTTGGAGCCTTCGCCAATATGCAAAAACAAATGAATTGGAAGTATTAACATTTGTAAATAGCGCTGATTTTCAGGGAAATAATTTAGCTTAGAAATAAGCTTTAAAACATTTTTAATAAAATTACCAATCAATTTGCTTCTTATTACAAATTTCCAAATATTTGTTTGCCAATAAAAAATGTTGGTTCCCAAACCATTTTCCTTGATTGGCACTAAGTGGAGATGGGTGTCCGGATGTTAAAACCAAATGTTTGGAAGTATCAATCCATTTTAACTTTTTTTGTGCAAAAGTACCCCAAAGCATAAATACAATATGTTGATGGTGCGTTGAAATTTCTTTTAAGATTGCATCTGTAATGGCCTGCCATCCAAAATGTTGATGGCTATTGGCTTGGTCTTTTTCTACTGTTAAAGTGGCATTTAACAACAAAACGCCTTGTTGGGCCCATCTGCTTAAATTACCTGAGGTTGGTAAAAAAATTTGAACGTAATTTTCTTGAACTTCTTTAAAAATATTCATTAACGAAGGTGGAATTTTCATCCCGTCCGGTACGGAAAAACTTAAACCATGTGCTTCTCCTTTCCCGTGATAAGGGTCTTGCCCTAAAATAACTACCTTTAAATCAGAAGACTTACAAATTTCAAAGGCATGAAAAATATGATCTTTTGGAGGAAAACATTCTGAGTTTTCGTATGCTACTTCTACCCTAACCCAAAGTTTTTTAAATTCAGGTGTTTGTAAAATAGGTTGTAAATAATTCCAATCTTTTGGTAGGGTTGGTAGTATCATGTCTATCATATATATCAAGTGAAGCTAAGGTAATACATTTCAAAACATGGTTCAAAAAAACTACATTTGCACCATGCCAAAAGAAATATTACTTCCGGTTACTCCAGAAACTGCTGCAAATGCAGAAGCTACTTTACAACAACTCATCCATCATATCCAATGTAAAAAAGAGGATATCGTACATTGGCATATTCGAAAGAAATCGGTAGATGCAAGGCAACAACAAATCAAAATACAACTTCGCATTGTAGTGTATTTTCAAGGAGAAATTCCTCCTGCAAAAGAGCAGTGGATGCCCGATTACCCAATGGTGCATCACCAACAAGAAGTGGTAGTAATTGGTGCAGGTCCTGCTGGATTGTTTGCTGCTTTGCAATTGATAGAGCATGGATTGAAGCCAATTGTATTGGAAAGAGGAAAAAATGTAAAAGACCGAAGAAGAGATTTAAAAGCAATTAATCGAGATCACATAGTTAATGCAGAATCTAATTATTGTTTTGGAGAGGGGGGTGCAGGCACCTATTCAGACGGAAAATTGTATACTCGCTCCAAAAAACGTGGAGATATTGAACGTATCCTACATTTGTTTGTTGCATTTGGAGCATCCCCAGATATTTTGGTAGATAGCCATCCACATATTGGGACTAATAAGCTTCCGGGTATTATTGAAGCCATGCGAGAAAAAATCATTGACTGTGGTGGTGAGGTCCTTTTTAATAGCAAAGTAGTAGATTTTTCTATTAAAAATCTTAGCATCCAAGGCGTAGTTTTGGCAAATGGCGATTACATCGATTGCCAACATGTGATATTGGCAACCGGACATTCTGCAAGAGACATCTTTACCCTTTTACATCACAAAGGAATTGCCATTGAAGCAAAACCTTTTGCATTAGGGATTCGTGCAGAACATCCTCAATATTTAATCGATCAAATTCAATACAAATGTGCCGACAGAGGTTTGTATCTCCCTCCTGCTCCGTATAGCATCGTAAAACAAGTAAATAACCGAGGCATGTATTCGTTTTGTATGTGTCCGGGTGGCATTATTGCACCATGTGCCACCAACCCGGGAGAAGTGGTAACCAATGGTTGGTCGCCATCTAAAAGAGACCAAGCTACAGCAAATTCCGGAATTGTAGTAGAACTTACTTTAGAAGATTTTAAACCATTTGCAGCTTTTGGACCATTAGCAGGAATGAAATTTCAAGAATCGATTGAGCAAAAAGCTTGGGAGTTGGCAGGAAAAAGTCAAAAAGTTCCAGCCCAACGCATGGTTGATTTTACACAAAAAAAAGTTTCTGCTGAAATTCCAAAAACATCTTACATTCCTGGCACTACTTCCATAGAATTAGGAGAAGTGTTTCCGGCATTCATATCCTATACCCTTAGAAAAGGTTTTCAAGAATTCGGTCAATTAATGAAAGGCTATTTTACCAACGAAGCCATTTTACATGCTCCGGAAAGCAGAACCTCTTCACCGGTAAGAATTCCCAGAGATGAAAATACCTTACAACACATTCAAATCAAAGGACTATATCCTTGTGGAGAAGGTGCAGGTTATGCCGGAGGCATTGTATCTGCGGCTATGGATGGAGAAAAATGTGCACGAAAAGTTTTTGAAGCAATAAGAGATTAGTTTTTTGTAGCTACTTAATCTTCGCTTCTTACTGTCTTTTTACTTCCTTCATACATTTCATAACAAACCAACTTAGCTTCTAGTTTGCCATTAAATAGCTTAATTTTTTTAGATGGTTTTAGCCCAACAAACTTCAATCCCTCTAAATGAGACGAAATCATCCATGCTTTGGTACCAGGGTAACCATGTTTTAAAGTAGTTCCAATTTTAGAATAAAAATCGTTGGCATCAATTTGCAAACGTTCACCGTAAGGAGGATTAAAAACCATATGAAGAAAACCTTCCGTTTCTTTTTTAGTTGAAAAGAAATCTTCGTGTGAAACAGTAATATAATCTTCTAATTTTGCATGCTCCACGTTTTCTGTTGCTTTTCTAACGGCACTTGGAGCTTTGTCAAACCCTATAATTTGGTAATTAAAGTCACGAGTTTTCTTCATCAAGCTCTCCAAAACTATTTCAAATAAGTCCGGTTCCCAATCGTTCCAACGTTCAAAAGCAAATTCTTTACGGTTCAAATTAGCAGGAATATTGCAAGCTATCATCGCAGCCTCAATTAAAAAAGTACCACTACCACACATGGGATCTAAAAAATTAGATTGACCGTTCCAACCTGACAACAACAAAATTCCAGCTGCCAACACTTCGTTAATTGGAGCAATATTGGTTTGGGTTCGGTAGCCTCTTTGATGTAATGATGTTCCGGAGGAATCTAAGGAAACACTGCACTTTTGGGCATCAATATGCACATGAACGGTAACATCAGGAAACTCTTTATCGATATTCGGACGTTCTCCAGTTTTCTCTCTTATTTGATCCACTATTGCATCTTTAGCTTTTAATGCTACAAATTGTGTATTCTTAAAGATAGATTGATGCTCTGTAACTTGTACCATGAAAGTTTGATGTGGTTGGATAATTGGCAACCAGTCGATTTTTTGAATGCCATGATATAAATCCAACTCTTTTCGCATAGGAAATTCGTACACCGGCTTTAAAATTTTTATTGCTGTTCTGCAAGCCAAGTTAGCTTTGTACATAAAACCTTTATCACCCAAAAATTGCACTGAACGAACACCGGTTTGTACTTTTTGAGCACCTAAATTTCTTAATTCTTGGGCTAATATTTCTTCTAAACCGTAAAAGGTTTTTGCCAACATCGGAAACAATTCCATAAAAACAGTGATTTCATGCAAAGGTAGGTTATATTTTGTGATTGCTATTGTAATAGTCCATAATCAATTAAATGGAAATGTTAAAAAAAATCTTTACAAAAATGAATTTCTAAAATATAACCGCAGATTTATTTCTAAACTTATTTTCTTCTTAATTTCCAAATTCCATTAAGAATAACTGTAGACAAAATAATTAAAGTACCAAAATAAAAGTTTGGATTCATTTGTTCTTTTTCACCAAATAAAATAAGTGCTAGTAAAATTCCATATATAGGTTCTAAGTTAATAGTTAGCATTACAGTATATGGCGTTAAATGCTTTAATACTTGAACAGATGCAATAAACGCATAGGCGGTACATACGGAACTTAACAAAAATAAATAACCAAAATCAGCAGTAGAAAGTAAAAAAAAATCAGTTGTAAATCCACCTGTAAGCAACAGAAAAAGACTTAAGAAAACTACTCCTGCAGCTAACTCATGAAAAGAAATAACAGACGGAGCAACTTGATTGGCCAAGTTTCCATTAACCACTGAAAACAATGCTGATAAAAAAGCGGAAATTAATGCTAAAATGATTCCGAAGTAATAATTACTCTCCGTTTTAAAAATTAAAAAGAGTCCACCTACTACAAGCAGTCCGAATATGACTTCATAGGCAATAATTTTTCGTTTTTGAAAAAACGGTTCAATCAATGAGGTAAAAAAAGCACCCGTGGAAATACATGCCAATGTAATGGAGACATTTGAAACTTTAATAGCCCAAAAAAAAGTAAGCCAGTGCAACGCAATAATGACTCCTAATAGCCATAATTTTTTTAAAATTCTTGCTGTTACTTGGATACTTTGTTTTCTAATCCACAAAAAAGCACCTACCAATATTACCGCAATCGACATGCGAAACCAAACCAAAGGCAATGCTTCTTTTTGAATGAGAGCTCCTAAAATAGCAGTAAAACCCCAAATAAAAACAATGAGGTGTAAATGTAAATAACTTTTAATCTTATCGTTTGGCATTTCGCAATAAATAAATTGCTATTAATCCGAAAAAGATATTTGGAAACCAAACAGCTAGTAACGGATTCACACTCGATTTTTCGGCAAGTGTGGTAAAAACTTTATCAAAAAACACATAACTAAACCCTACCAAAATACCAATAGCCAAGTTTTCTCCCATCCCTCCTCTTCGCTTGATAGAGGATACAGACACGGCAATAATAGTTAACACAAATGCTGCAATGGGTAAACTGAATTTTTTATAGAATTGAACTTCATACACATTTACATATGCATTTCCTCTGGCTTTCTCTTTTTGTATAAACTTTCGTAAATCATTTAATGGCAATGTTTCTGCTATATAAATTACCGGAGTTAAATCGTCCAAATCAAATTGGAATATGGTGTCCTTTTTTTCAGCATATACTAATCGATCGGCATCTTTACCAACTATTCTTTTTTTGTAGTCAAACATGGTATAGGTAGTATCTTTTTCATTAAATCGTAATCGGGATGCTGTGATTTTAGAAATCATTTGGTTGCCCTTAAAAGTTTCTAACTGAAAATTAAAAGCTGTTTGGGTTTGGTTATTAAAACCACTCACATACAAATACGTATTAGGATCTATTTGCCGAAATACATTAGAGCTTTCCTTGATTTCTTGGTTGTTTTTTAAATACCTGTATCTAAAATCGTTAAAACCTTTACTTGCAGCTGGCACAATGAAAAACCCCATTAACATGGCAAAAACAGATATAATCGTAGCACCAATAAAATAGGGCTTTAAAAACCGTGTAAAACTTATTCCTGAACTTAAAATTGCTATGATTTCGGTATTACTTGCCATTTTAGATGTAAACCATATGACCGACAAAAACAAGAAAATCGGAAACAAAGCATTGGCCCAATAAATGATAAAATTACCATAGTAATTGATGATTTCATCCAAAGGAACTTCGTTCATCAACATTTTGTTAATTTTTTCTGAAATATCAATCACAATCCCAATAGGTATAAACATAAACAACATCACTAAAAAAGTAATGATGTATCGTTTTAATATGTATTTATCGATGATTTTCATCTTTATTTGTAGATGATTGATAGTTAATGGTTGATGGTTGATGGTCGATGGTTGTTGGTTGTTGGTTGTTGGTAGATAGTAATATAAATGTCACATCTCACAATTCACTATTCATTATTCACTATTCATTATACACTATTCACTATTCACTACAACCTATTACTCATTTGCTTTACCATTTGTTCTTTCCACACTCTAAAATCTCCTGCTAAAATATGTTTTCTTGCTTCGCGAACCAACCACAAATAAAAGCCTAAATTATGAATGGTAGCAATTTGTTTTCCTAAATATTCATTGGCAGCAAACAAATGTCGCAAATAAGCTTTGGTGTACTCTGTATCTACAAAGGTAATTCCCATGGCATCTATTGGTGAGAAATCGTCTTCCCACTTTTTATTCTTAATGTTAATTACTCCATGAGCAGTAAACAACATGCCGTTTCTGGCATTTCTGGTTGGCATCACACAATCAAACATATCAATACCTAACGCAATGTTTTCTAAAATATTGATTGGAGTACCCACTCCCATCAAATATCTTGGTTTGTCCTTTGGTAAAATTTCGGTCACCACTTCGGTCATAGCATACATTTCCTCTGCTGGTTCCCCCACACTTAATCCTCCAATAGCATTTCCAGGAGCAACTGCATTGGCAATGTATTCAGCAGACTCTCTTCTTAAATCTTTATATGTACTTCCTTGAACAATCGGAAATAAAGCTTGATCATAATCATACTTTGGTAGTGTTTTTTCAAAATGTGCAATACATCTATCCAGCCATCGATGGGTCATGTGCATTGATTTTTTAGCATAGCGATAATCACATGGATATGGAGTACACTCATCAAATGCCATGATGATGTCCGCACCAATGGAGCGTTGGATTTCCATCACATTTTCTGGAGAAAAAAAGTGGTAAGAGCCGTCAATATGACTTTTAAATTTCACACCCTCTTCTTTAATTTTTCTGTTAGAGGACAACGAATATACTTGGTAACCACCTGAATCAGTTAAAATATTGCGATCCCAGTTCATAAAACGATGCAAACCACCAGCCTTTTCTAAAATATCCATTTGCGGACGTAAGTACAAATGGTAGGTATTTCCGAGAATGATGTCGGGATTAATATCTTTTTTTAGTTCTCGTTGATGTACCCCTTTTACAGAGGCAACGGTACCAACAGGCATGAATATTGGAGTTTCAATAGTTCCGTGATCGGTAGTGATAACCCCTGCCCTAGCTTGGGAATTGGGGTCGGTGGTCAGTAATTCAAATTGCATGTGCTAATTTTACCTTCATTTCAAAGAAAGCAAATATACAAATTCGAATATATAGCAATGTAACTTTTAAATAGTTAATTCAAATGAATTATAATGTTACTTTTCAGAAAACTCTAATATTCCATAAGGAGTTTCAGGCAAGTTGCTTCTCCATACATCTCCAAACTTTGATTGTAAATGTTCTTCAATTAAAGCATTGGTTATTTTTGCCTTTTGCTCTAAATACGGATAAATAGCACAAGTTTCCCGAAAAAATCCAATGCCATATTTTTCTGTAAAGTTAACATGCTCTTTGTTGAGCATATCAGAAATTCCAAAAACAATAAACTTAGCTTGATTGTTTTCAATTTCTTTTTTTACGGCTTCTTTTAATTTTTCCACATTTAATTCAGTTGAAATCTCTAATTTTTGATTGCTTTTTTCTATTTTGTTCTGTCCAAAAGAAAGGGACAAAAGGAACAGACTAAAAAACAAATTTCTTGAAATTTTCATATTGCTTTAATTACAAATTTATCGTAAAATATGTTCCATTTTCTTGCCTTTTGCCAATTCTTCTACCAATTTATCCAAATAGCGAACTTTTTTGGTGAGTTCGTTTTCAATGTTTTCTATTCTGTATCCACATATTACACCAGTAATAAGTGAGGCATTTTTATGTAAATTGGCTCGGTTAAAAAATGTATAAAACGAAGCCTTTTCCTCCATTAAACTTTGCAAGTCTTCCTTATTAAAACCTGTTAACCATTGAATCACTTGGTGTAACTCTTCAATAGTTCTACCTTTTCTCTCTACTTTTCTTATATAATGCGGATAAACAGATGCAAAGGTCATCGATGCCATTCTTTGATGATGTTGTTCGGTTGGTGTCATATGTTTATATTAACTTGTTATTCATTTACTCATTGGTGCAGGCAACAAAAAGAAAATCCATGCAAACCACGAAATAAAAACTATTAAAATCCAAACTAATTTTTCTCTTTTGGAACCAACTATCACTTGGTTTGGAACCAACCAAAAAAGCAAAACAGCTAATAGGAACTGCAGACAAAAACATTCTATTTCAATTTTAAAAAATCAAATTTAACTATAAAGCAGTATTTGTTGAAGTAAAATCAATGAAAGTTGAAAGATTATGAAATTTCTCCCACAATTTCCTTACTTGATAAAAATTGAAAGGTGAGCGTTATAGCAAAAATAATTCCAACTTTTATTAAAAAATTCCATTCAAAGAAATCAAATTTGTATGATATGGCTGAAAAAACAAAAAATAATCCTAGCAATTGAAAAATCATCCGATACAGAACCGAACTTTTTGCATGTTGTATGGCATTTTGCAACTCAAATTCGTTCCACCCTCCGTGCAAACACATTTTTTTGATTTGTTGAAGCAATACTTTCCAAGCATGCATAGCTGCTTTGGTTGACATACCGTGACTAGTATTCACCTCTAGTTGAATCGCTACACTATTTTCCATCCACTTCATTTCAAGAGTGGCCTCCCATTTTAGGGGGTTAACTTTCCATCCTTCCCAAAATGACTTTTCATTTTTAAATATCCATGTTTGGTTACTGGAATCGTGCAATAGCAATCCATGTTTTGACAAATGTTTTTGTAAAATAGGCAGATGCACCTCATTTTGAGAAATTTGTAATACAAATTGCTTTTTCATGACTTACATATTTTGGGTGTAGTAATTGTAGTCTTTTAACACGGTACGAATAAAGTCCATGTCGTTCCCCATTTTATTGGTTATTCCCCCAACTTGTTCAATTTTCTCTCTTAATTTAATTAAAGTTTGGTAATCACGTTGCACTACTGAACGTTCAAAAGATTCTTTAATAATTTGAACATCGTTATCAGAAAGTTTGATCACTTGTGGATAAATTGGTTGGTAATCTCCCTGAATTTCTTGTAAAATGGTATGGTTGATGTCCACCTTATTCTGCAAACTGATTACCGCAGTTCCGGCAGCCATGTCACCCAAGCGTTGGGTTTTGCTACTACTTATCATGGTTATCAAACCAATCATTCCAGAATTGGTACTGATATCTATCAAACGAAATAACCAACGAATGATATAGTCTCCAAAAGTTGCTTGGTATCCATCTATTTTGACCACTTTAGTTTTCATCATTTTCTTTCCTAATGTTTGTCCTTCAAAAATAGATTCCAACAATAAAGAGTAAAAAATAACCGGAAAGTAAAAAATAACATATACACTAATTTGAGACCAATTATCTAATCTGTTTGCCCAATCTTCAATTCCTACTGCAACAAAAAAAACGTAATACACGGTAATGGCATAAGCTATCTTAATCAACCAATCTAAAACATAGGCTAAGATGCGATCTCCAACAGATGCAGCTTGAAAATGAATGGTAACATTTTGAGTGGTGACAATAGCGAGTTGTGACATATTTTTATATATTAGCACTCATGAGAGAAGTGGCATTTATTAAGCAAAATAAACAAAAATGGTTGGATTTTGAACAAGCCCTTTTTGGAAAAATAAAAAAAACTCCCGATGAACTTGCCCAAGGATACATTCATTTGATGAATGATTTATCTTATGCACAAACGTATTATCCGAAAAGTAAAACTACAGTTTATTTGAATTATTTGGCTGCACAAATTTTCCAAAAGATTTACAAAACCAAACGAACCGATCGCAACCAATTGGTGCAATTCTTTGCTATTGATATTCCTTTGGTATTGCACGAATACCGAAGATATATTGGTTATGCTTTTATTTTATTCTTCTTGTTTACAGCTATTGGAGCTGTTTCTGCTCATTACGATTTAGACTTTATACGATTGATTTTAGGTGATGCTTATGTTAATGAAACATTGCAAAATATTAAAAATGGAAATCCGGTGGCTATTTACAAAACAGGTAGCAATTGGGGCATGAGTATTGGCATCACTTTAAATAATATATACGTTGCTTTGAGATGTTTTATTTGGGGAATATTTTTAGGCTTTGGTACCTTTATCGTATTACTTCAAAATTGCATTATGCTAGGTGCTTTTCAGTATATGTTTTACAGAGAAGGTGTACTTTTAGAAAGCATGCGAGGTATTTGGATTCATGGTGCGATGGAAATTTTTGCCATCGTTATTTCGGCTGCATCCGGATTTGCACTAGGAGCTTCGGTATTATTTCCGAAAACTTTTTCTAGATTAAATAGTTTTAAAATTGGTTTTAGAAACAGTTTAAAAATATGTTTGAGTACCATGCCATTCTTTTTAATGGCAGGCATATTAGAAGGTTATGTTACCCGTTATGCCCTTGAAATGCCTTTGGTACTTAACTTAATTATCATTTTCGGAACGTTAAGTTTCATCTCTTTTTATTATTTAATTTATCCGTACTGGATTTACAAAAAAAGTAAAACTTATCAATTATGACCTCGTTGTATCAAGTTAGAACATTTGGGCAGTTGCTCAACGACACTATTGCATTTTTTAAAAGCGATGGGAAAAACTTTTTTAGAGTATTTTTTACTGTTTTGGGTATTCCATTGGTATTAATTGGGGTAAGCATTTACTTTTTAATGACTGTTTTTTTTGAAGGAATTTTTGGAGTTGCTCCATTAGGTGGAACATTTAGCCCTTTTTCATCCTTTTACGAAAACATAGCCCTTTTTGTTGGCTTAGGATTGGTGTTAATTATTGGAACCATCTTTTTAAGCATTTTTCATTTTTGTTATCCTATCATCTATTTCCATTTTAAAGAGCAAGGAAAAGAAAAACCTGAAGTAAAAGATATTCTGCAATTCATGAAACAATCGTGGAAAAGAATTTCGGTGTTTTTTATTTTGTTATTTCTGATGATAATTCCGTTAGCATTGGTGTACGTTGGTGTGATGATGGCAAGTATTTTCAGTATTTTTCTTTTTCCAATCATGCTACTCCTCTACCCTGCTTTTTTCTGTTGGTTTATGCTCAGCTTGCACCACTATTTAATGCAAAAATCGTCATTAACCGATGCCTTTCAAACTGCTTGGAATTATTTAAAAAATGGCTTTTGGAAAAACGTTTTTTCAACCATCATTTCTTATTTGTTAGTGCAAGTAATGGTGACTGTAATAACCATGATACCTTATATTTTCTTATTTATTAGCATTTTTGCAGGAATGAATGAACCTGGAGCACAAAGCGAAACATTTTCATTTATCGGAATTATCTTTACCATTGTATTATTAGTTGCAATCATTTCCTCTTATGTGTTTGGCAATTTTATGGTAGTAAACCAAAGTTATATTTATTTTTCTGAAAAAGAAGCCGCAGAAAATACTTCAACCAAATCGGATATTGATTTAATTGGTACCCATGAAGCATAAGTTTTGGAGAATTCTTTTGGCATTTTATGTTGGCAGTACCTATTTGTATTCCCAACAAGATACCTTGGCTACCCAACGAAAGTTTTCGGATGACTTTCAGGAAAAATACCAAGACAAGGACTTTATTTACGAACAAAAAAAACATACAGCTAATTGGTGGGACCAATTGGTGGATAGCATCACGCGTTTTATTCAGGATTTATTTCGAATTAAAGACCCAAAACAAGCACAAGACACTGTTGACATCATTTTAAAAACATTGGCTGTATTGATTATTTTGTTTGTGGTGTATAAAATCATTCAATTGTTATTGAACAAAGAAGGACAATGGATTTTTGGCTCTGCAAAAAACCAAAATGTGCTTCAAGTAGAAGATGTTGCTGTGAATGTACATCAAATAAATTTTGCAAAAGCTATTGAACAAAGTTTGCAACAAAACGATTTTCGTTTGGCTATTAGATATTACTACTTGTGGACTTTAAAGAAATTGTCCGATAGCAACCAAATAAAATGGGATCCGGAAAAAACCAATGCAGATTATGCATACGAGTTACAAAATTCAGACCTTAAGCACGATTTTGAATACCACTCTTATTTATACGATTATGCTTGGTATGGTGGGTTTGAAATTAGCAGAGAACACTTTTTGCAAGCTAAAAACTCTTTTGAAAAATTTTTGAAAAACATCCGATGAGTCGAACATTAAAAATATATATCCTCTTTTTAATCATTGTACTTGGCTTGATTGTTTGGGTTGATTACACTCGACCAAAACCCATTGACTGGACTCCTTACTACCAATTAAATAAAAAGAGTCCCTTTGGTTTATTGGTTTTGAACAATGAGCTTCCTGCCATGTTTCCGAAAGATTCTTTAGAACAAGTAAGTGACCAAACCATTTTTGAATATTTAACCCCCAATTATCGAACTGAAGTAATTGAAAATTACAATGAAGAAACTTTCGAATACACCGAAGAATATGTTACTTATGATGAGTTTGGGGACGAAGTAGAGGCACAAGACAGTATTTTAAGAACCCAAAATACATGGTTGTATATCAATAAAGACTACAACATCGATCCGAGTTCTACCAAAAAGTTATTGCTATACATTAAAAATGGTGGCAATGCCTTTTTAAGTAGTGAGTTTTTTTCTAAAAACTTACTTGATAGTTTAGGCATCCAACAAGCCAGAAAATGGTCGGTTGGAGATTCGGCCTTGTTTTTTTTCAAAGGTTTCAAACCATCTTTTTACTTAACCAAAGAATTCCATGCAGGACATTTCACTTGGAAAGATAGTGTTACCGCAAAATCATTGGGAACATTCAATTACAAAAACTCTCAAAACATATATTTTGCAGAAATCCCTTATGGTAAAGGGAAAATTTGGTTGCATTTGTATCCGATACTCTTTACCAATTACGAATTGCTAAAAGACAATCACTACCAATTAACACAGTCGACCCTATCTATCCTACCCAACCAAAAAATTCTTTGGATGGTAAAAGACCAAACCGGAACATTAATTTCACGTCATCCGTTGCGATTTGTTAAAGAACATGCACCTTTACGATGGAGTTGGTATATGGGCTGGATTTTACTCGCTATTTTCATGCTATTTTCAGCCAAACGAAAACAACGTGTGGTTCCGATTATCCCACCTGTAAACAACACTACGGTTGATTTTACCAAAACCATTGGGAATTTGTATTTTCAAGAAAAAGACCATTACGATTTAATGTCAAAAAAAATCCAATACTTTTTAGAAAAAGTACGCTCTGAGTATTGGATGGATACCACCATATTAAACGAAGATTTTTGCAGAAAACTGCAAGCAAAAACCGGAAAGTCAGAGGAGAAAGTACGACTGGTAATACAACTCATTCAAAAACACCAAAAACAAACTACAGCAACCGAAGCCGATTTGATTGCTTTAAACCATGCTATTAACCAACTATTGGAAAACTAAAATAACTATGGAAGAACAAAACCAACAACCAGAAGAATTACATTTTGAATCGCGAATTGATTTACAGCCTATCAAAGAAAGTTTAGATGCGATTAGAGGAGAACTGAGCAAAGTAGTAGTAGGACAGCACCACGTAATAAATCAAATGTTGGTGGCATTGTTAACCAACGGACACATTTTATTGGAGGGCGTTCCTGGAGTAGCCAAAACTTTGATTGCAAAATTATTGGCAAAGAGCATCCAAGTGCCTTTTAGCCGAATTCAGTTCACCCCAGATTTGATGCCTTTGGATATTTTAGGAACTTCGGTATTTGATTTAAAAAAATCAGAATTTGAATTCAAAAAAGGTCCAATTTTTTCTAATTTGGTTTTGATAGACGAAATCAACCGTGCTCCAGCAAAAACTCAAGCAGCTTTATTTGAAGTAATGGAAGAACGTCAAATTACCATGGATGGTACCACCTTTATCATGGAAAAACCTTTTTTGGTGATCGCTACACAAAACCCAATTGAACAAGAAGGAACCTATCGATTGCCAGAAGCACAATTGGATAGATTTTTATTCAAAATCAATATCGATTACCCTAAGTTAGAAGAAGAAATTTTATTGCTCGAAAAAGAACATCAATTGGGTAACGTAGCAAAGATTAATTTGGTAGAAAGCAGCTTGCAAGCAAGCAAAATCATCGAAATTCAAGCTTTGGTCAATCAAATTGCTATCGAAAAATCGTTATTGGAATACATTGCTAAAATTGTACAACAAACCCGTGAAAATGCATTTTTGTATTTAGGAGCTTCTCCTCGTGCTTCAATTGCTATTTTACATGCTTCTAAAGGATTTGCCGCATTAAATGGCAGAGATTTTGTAACTCCGGAAGACATCAAACAAGCAGCCTTACCAGTGTTACATCACCGTGTGATGGTAACCCCGGAAAGAGAAATGGAAGGTGTAACTTCTAAGCAAATCATCCACCAGATTTTAGAAATGATTGAAATTCCGAGATAAAACTCTTAGAAATCCATCCCTTATGAAGCGATTTTTCAAAAGCCTGTATATCCACAACCGATTTTACTATATTGGAATAGCTGTTACCACCTTGTTGTGTAGCAGTTTCTTCTTTCCGTTTTTATACCAAGCAGCTTGGTTGCTTTGGATGGGATTGGCTTTTGTTTTTTTGCTGGAAATAGCATTGTTATTTCTTCCAAAAAAAGGAATTAGTGTTTACAGAAAGTTACCTGAAAAACTCTCCAATGGCGACCAAAATGCGATTGAAATTCACTTAGAAAATTACTATTCCTTTACCATTCATACGATTTTGATTGATGAAGTGCCATTTCAATTTCAGATGCGTGAGTTTAACATCCAACGAAAAATCAAAGCCCAAAATGCAGATGCATTACAATACTATTTGAGACCTACGGAAAGAGGAGAATATTATTTCGGAAAATTAAATGTGTATGTTTCCAGTGTTTTAGGCTTGACAAGCAGAAGATACCAAATGGCTGAAGAGCAAATGGTTCCTACTTACCCTTCGTTTATTCAGCTTCGCAAATACGACTTGATGGCTTTTTCCAACCAATTATTGCAATATGGCATCAAAAAAATCAGAAGAATTGGGCATACTATGGAGTTTGAGCAAATCAAAGAATACGTGCAAGGTAATGACATTCGTACCTTAAATTGGAAAGCTACTGCTAAGAAAAACCAATTGATGGTAAACCAATTTCAAGACAAAAAATCACAATCTATTTACATGATTATCGACAAAGGAAGGGTAATGAAAATGCCTTTTGAAGGCTTGAGTTTGTTAGATTATGCCATCAATGCCACCCTGGTTTTAAGCAATGTCATTTTGAAAAAGCAGGATAGAGCCGGAATGTTTACATTTTCCAAAAAAGTAGAAAACCGAGTGGCAGCCGAAAGAAGATCCGGACAAATGCAACGAATGATGGAAAATTTATACCACATTCAGACCGATTTTTTTGAAAGTGATTTTAGTCGATTATATGTTGACATCAAAAGAAATTTGAACCATCGAAGCTTACTTTTGCTTTATACGAATTTTGAAACACTAGATGGGTTACACCGTCAACTCCCCTATTTAAAAGGAATTGCGAAAAGTCATTTACTGGTGGTGGTGTTCTTTAAAAATACCGAACTCAACGAAATCATACAAAAGAAACCTGCCAATGTACAAGAAATTTATGACCAGGTAATTGCAGAGAAATTCATACAAGAAAAAAAACAAATTGTACAAGAACTCAAAAAATACGGTATTTATACCTTGCTAACCGAACCAAACGATTTAACATTAAACAGCATCAATAAGTATTTAGAAATAAAAGCGAGAGGGATTTTATAGATAAATCTCCTTATCAATAATTTTTATCTTGAATAAATCATGCACAAAAAAATCTCCTCTCTTCAAAACCCTTTCATCAAGCAAGTCCTTCAATTGCAAGAAAAATCACGTACACGAAAAAAAGAAAACTTATTTGTGGTAGAAGGAAAAAGAGAATTAGCCTTGGCATTAAAAAAACACTTTGTATTGCAAACTTTGCTTTTTGTTCCAGAAATTTTCTCGTTACCTAACGAAATTATTGCCAAAGAGGTCATAGAAATAACTTCCGATGTATTTGATAAAATAGCTTATCGTGGCTCCACAGAAGGCGTGATTGGTATTTTTCAACAAAAATCACTTTTGTTAGAAGAGGTTAAACTCCCTGAAAACCCATTAATCTTATTAATGGAAAGCATCGAAAAACCTGGTAATGTAGGAGCCATGCTTCGCACAGCAGATGCCGCAAAAATCGATTTGGTTTTAATTGCCAATCCCAAATCTGATCTTTACAATCCAAACATCATCCGTTCGAGTGTTGGAGGTATTTTTACCAACCAAATTGTAGTTGGCAATAATGAAGAAATAGCAGCTTTTTTGCAACAAAAAAAGATTCCGGTGTACACAGCTACTTTACAAAATTCCAATCGTTACAACGAAAATAACTATACTACTTCCTGTTGTTTTGCCGTTGGTACCGAAGATGTAGGTTTGTCTGATTTTTGGAGAAACCATGCCATACAAAGCATCCATATTCCTATGCTTGGACAAGTAGACTCGATGAATGTATCAGTAGCAGCAGCCATTTTGTTGTATGAAGCCAAAAGGCAAAGGGGGTTTGAATAAACTTTGATTTTGAAATATTTTACAAAGACCTTGTTTAGTTCCGTTCAATCTTCTAATTTTAAGGATTGAAAAGTACAAAGCGTTATGACCGAATTGGAGTTGGAACAAGAAAACAAGGCAATTGCTAAAGAGTATAAGGAACTTTTAAAAATTAGTTACCAAACGTTATCTGTCGAAGACAAAAAAATCATCCGAAAAGCGTTTGATGTGGCAGTAGATGCACACAAAGACCAACGCAGAAAATCGGGTGAAGCTTATATTTTTCACCCTATTGCAGTGGCAAAAATTGTTGCTTCTGAAATTGGTTTGGGAGCAACTGCCATTGCTGCTGCATTGATGCACGATGTGGTAGAGGACTCAGAATATACTGTGGAGATTATTGAGCGAATGTTTAACCCAAGAATTGCCAAATTGGTAGAAGGGCTAACCAAAATATCCAAAGTAATTCCCGACCAAGAAAATTCGATGCAAGCAGAAAATTTCCGTAAAATGTTGTTGACGCTTAACGATGATGTTCGGGTAATTTTAATCAAACTAGCAGACAGATTGCACAACATGCAAACCATGGCATCGATGGTGCCATATAAACAAGCAAAAATAGCCTCAGAAACTTTATATATCTATGCACCATTGGCACATCGATTGGGATTATATAACATCAAAACCCAACTGGAAGATCTAGGTTTAAAGTACACTGAACCTGAGGTTTATCAAGAGATTTTAAGCAAAATGAAAGAAAGTAAGCAAGAACAAGAAGCTTACATCGAACAAATTGCCACTGTTTTAAAACAATCGTTAGAAGAAGAAAAAATTGAATACACTTTAAAAGGCAGACCAAAATCTATTTACTCTATTCGTAGAAAAATGTTGGTACAAGGAGTCACATTTGATGAAGTGTACGACAAGTATGCCTTGCGAATTGTATATAAATCTACTCCACACAACGAAAAATTTCTTGCTTGGAAAATCTATTCAATTGTAACGGATCATTATCGTCCGAGTCCGAGTAGATTGCGAGATTGGATTTCTTCCCCTAAATCTACAGGATACGAAGCCTTGCATATTACCGTAATGGGCCCCAAAGGAAGATGGGTAGAAATTCAGGTTAGAAGCGAAAGAATGGATGAAATTGCTGAAAAAGGATATGCAGCACACTATAAATACAAACAAGGAAGTACCGAAGAAAATACGTTAGATGCTTGGTTGAATTTGTTGCGTGAAGCTTTGGAAAATGCTTCTAGTAATGCAGTAGATTTTGTTGAAGATTTCAAGCTAAATTTGTATGCCAAGGAAATTTACATTTTTACTCCAAAGGGAGAAATCAAATCCTTACCAAAAGGGGCAACTGCTTTAGATTTTGCTTTTAGCATCCACTCCGAAATTGGAGTCAAAACCAGAGGAACACGGGTAAATGGAAAATTAGTTCCGTTAAACCACGAATTAAAAAGTGGTGACCAAGTAGAAGTGATTACTTCAGTAAATCAAAAACCCAATGCCCAATGGTTGGATTTTGTAACTACTAGTCGTGCAAAAACCAAAATCAAGAACGTTTTAAATGAAAATACCAAAAAGATTGCCGAAGATGGCAAAGAAATTCTTGCCAGAAAACTTCGTCATTTAAAACTAACTTTAAACGAAAGTACAATTAATGATTTAGTCAATTTTTTTAAACTAAAAACGAGTTTAGATTTATTCTATAAAGTCGGTATAGGAAGTATTGACAACCAACAATTAAAAGATTTTGCTTCTCAAAAAAGCATTACTTTAATTAACTTCTTTAAAAGTAAAATCAAAAGAAGTCCAAGTATTATTCCTACAGAAATTCAGAAAAACGAATTGTCTAAAAATTACGATTTACTCGTATTCGGAGTTAATCAAGACAAATTGAATTATAAATTATCCAATTGTTGCAACCCCATTCCTGGTGATGAGGTTTTTGGATTTTTAACCATTAATGATGGCATCAAAGTACATCGAAAAGATTGTCCGAATGCCATCAGCATGCAATCAAATTACGCATATCGTATCATTCCAGCCAAGTGGATTGACTCTACCCAAGAAGAATTTAAAGCGATTTTATATATTACCGGAATGGATATTTTAGGATTAACTAATGAACTTACTAGAGTGATTTCCAATGTAATGACCGTAAATATCCAAAGTATTTCATTAAGCACCGAAGCCGGAATTTTTAAAGGGCAAGTTAGTGTGATTGTTCCAAACAATACCGTGCTAAAAGATTTGATTTCTAAAATCAAAAACGTAGATGGCATTGATAAAGTAACCAGGGTATACAAAGACTAAATTGAATGTTTTGAAAGATTTATTACTCGTTACTCCGCCTTTTACCCAACTCAACACACCCTAACCGGCTACCGCTTATCTGAAAGGATTTTTGAAAACCAAACAGATTTCTTCGTTCCAATTAGATTTAGGGATGGAGGTTATTTGGAAATTATTTACCAAAGATACCCTCCAACAAGTCTTTGCAATTGCATTGAACAACATTGAAAATCAAGATGCCAATTTGCAACATATTGTTGCATTAAAAGAAGCGTATTTACAAACGGTAGAAACTGTTATCCAATTTTTACAAAGCAAAGAGCCTACCTTAGCCCGTTTACTTTGTAGTGAAAACTTTTTACCAAAAGCTAGCAGATTTCATATAACCGAAGAATTGGATTGGGCATTTGGTACGATGGGGTTTCAAGACAAAGCGAAACATTTTGCTACATTTTATCTGGAAGATTTATCTGATTTAATGGTAGCTTGTGTAGATGCCGATTTTGGTTTTACTCGTTATGCCGAACGTTTGGGAAGAAGTGCTTATCAAATGACAGAATTAGAAGAAAAATTACTTGCTCCTCCAACTTTTATAGATAAATTGGGAATAGGTATTTTAAAAGAAATAATCAAAGAACATCAACCAAAATTGGTTTGTTTTTCGGTGCCTTTTCCCGGAAATTTATATAGTGCTTTTCGCATGGCACAATGGATTAAAACCAACCATCCCAATACCAAAACAGCAATGGGTGGAGGCTTTGCCAACACCGAATTAAGGAGTTTAACAGAACCAAAAGTATTTCAATATTTTGATTACATCACCTTAGATGACGGAGAATTACCTATTGAATTGCTTTGGAAAAACACCCTTTTTCCTTCACAAACCATGGAATGGAAGCGAACTTATCTTTTGGAAAACAACCAAGTAGTTTATTGCAACAATGCTTCTGCACCAGATTATCCGTTTTCCAAAACAGGTACTCCCGATTATTCTGACCTAAAATTAAACGACTACTTATCCGTTATTGAAGTTGCCAATCCAATGCATAGCTTGTGGAGTGATGGCAGATGGAACAAACTTACCATGGCTCATGGTTGCTATTGGGGAAAATGTACTTTTTGTGATGTTTCCTTAGATTATATTCGCTTATACGAGCCCATTACTGCCAAAGCATTGGTAGATAAAATGGAAGAACTCATCCAACAAACCGGAAACAACGGGTTTCATTTTGTGGATGAAGCAGCACCACCTGCTTTGATGAAAGAAGTTGCTTTAGAAATTATCCAAAGAGGATTGGTAGTAAGCTGGTGGACCAACATTCGATTTGAAAAAAGCTTTACAGCCGATTTGAGTCGACTTTTACAAGCGAGTGGTTGCATTGCTGTTTCGGGCGGATTAGAAGTTGCCTCCGATCGTTTGTTGGAAGTGATCCAAAAAGGAGTAACAGTAGAGCAAGTGGCACAAGTAACCCATCATTTTACCCTAGCTGGTATTATGGTACATGCTTATTTAATGTATGGCTATCCTACCCAAACAGAACAAGAAACCATAGATAGTTTAGAAATAGTTCGGCAATTATTTGCCTTGGGAGTATTGCAATCCGGCTTTTGGCATCAATTTGCATTAACTGCCCATAGTCCGATTGGATTAGACCCCAAAAGTTATGGCTTAACTGTAGCAAACCCCGAGGTTTCTTTTGCTTTAAACGACTTGGAGTTTACTGACAAAAAAGGAGTAAATCATGAAAAATTTAGTTCCGGACTCAAAAAGTCGTTATTCAACTACATGCATGGCATCGGTTTAGAGGAACCTCTCTCCTACTGGTTTGATTTCAAAATTCCTAGAACTACCATTGCCAAAGATTACATTGCCAAATGCATTCAAAACAAAAACAGTTTACAACCTCCAAAGCCAAACCAAAAATTGGTTTGGTTGGCATCTGAAATACAATTACAAACCATTACCAAGAGTAAAAAAGGAACTACGTGGGATGTGGCACAATTACATTTTAGCAATAGAACCCAACGTATTTCTGTAGAAATGGAAATAGAACAAGCCAAATGGTTACAACAGCAAATCAATCATCATCTAGTTTCAGGTAGAACTATTTTAATCAAAGATTTTCGAAACCTTTTCGAAAACCAATGGGAACATTTTGAATTGTTTTGGTTTGGAAAGTCCATGGAGAAAATTAAAAAAGCAGGATTGTTGGTAGTTTAAAATTGAAACGAATGTAAAGTAAAATTAGTTTTTCTTTTTCACCAAATTAGAAAGTTACTTTGCAAAAAACAAAAGAAATACAAATCCGAAAAAATGTCTTTTAGGTAATCTATATAAAATTGTACTTTTGCACCTTAAATAATTCCTCACATGAACTTACAAAACATCCCGCAAATAAAAAACTTAGATTCCAACCAATTCTTTTTGCTATCTGGGCCTTGTGCCATTGAAGGCGAAGAAATGGCCATGAAAATTGCAGAACGTTTGGTACGTATTACTTCCGATTTAAAAATTCCTTACATTTTTAAAGGATCCTTTAAAAAAGCCAATCGTTCCAGAGTGGATAGTTTTACTGGAATTGGAAACGAAAAAGCATTAAAAATTTTACGAAAAGTATCCGAAACCTTTCAAGTTCCAACCGTTACCGATATCCACGAAAATGAAGATGCCGCTATGGCTGCAGAATATGTTGATGTATTGCAAATTCCTGCTTTTTTGGTACGTCAAACCGACTTGGTGGTTGCTGCAGCAAATACAGGAAAAACCGTAAATTTAAAAAAAGGACAATTTATGAGTCCGGAAAGCATGAAACATGCAGTTCAAAAAGTTTTGGATTGCAACAACCAAAATGTGATGGTAACCGACAGAGGGACCATGTTTGGATACCAAGATATGATCGTTGACTTTAGAGGTATTCCCACCATGAAACAATTTGCTACAACAGTATTGGATGTCACCCACTCTTTACAACAACCCAACCAAATGAGTGGTGTAACCGGAGGCAGACCAGATATGATTGAAACCATAGCCAAAGCTGGAATAGCAAGTGGAGTAGATGGAATATTTATCGAAACCCATTTTGACCCAGCCAATGCCAAAAGCGATGGCGCCAACATGTTGCACTTAAACTATTTTGAAGATTTGATGAAAAAATTGGTTGCAATCCGAAATACGGTGAACCAGTTTTAAAAAAAACTTTTATAAACAAAAACGCTTCCAAAATTGGAAGCGTTTTTGTTTATATCTTAAGCAATTATATATCGCTTACGATCATTTTCGTTCAAGTAAATCTTTCTTAAACGAATGCTTTTAGGAGTCACCTCCACGTATTCGTCTTTTTGAATATATTCTAAAGCTTCTTCTAACGAAAATTTGATGGCAGGAACAATTCGTGTTTTATCATCTGCACCGGCAGAACGGAAATTGGTTAACTGTTTGGTCTTGGTAATATTTACAACCATATCATCTCCACGAGAGTTTTCTCCAATTACCTGTCCCTCATACACATCTTCATTCGGATCTACAAAAAATTTACCTCTATCTTGTAATTTATTGATAGAATAAGGAATAGCTTTACCGTTTTCCATGGAAATCAACGATCCGTTGATTCTTCCCGGAATCTCCCCTTTCATTGGTTGGTATTCCAAAAAGCGATGCGTCATAATAGCTTCACCGGCTGTAGCTGTTAACAATTGGTTACGCAAACCGATAATTCCTCTCGAAGGAATCAAGAATTTAATGATCATTCGATCCCCTTTTGGTTCCATGCTCAACATTTCCCCTTTTCTGATGGTAACAAATTCTACTGCTCTACCGGAAACATTTTCTGGCAAGTCAATGGTCAATTCTTCAATTGGTTCACATTTAACCCCATCTATTTCTTTAATAATTACTTGAGGCTGCCCGATTTGTATTTCGTAACCCTCTCTTCGCATGGTTTCAATCAATACAGACAAGTGCAACACTCCTCTTCCAAAAACCATAAATTTATCTGCACTGTCAGTTTCATTCACACGTAATGCCAAGTTTTTCTCTAACTCTTTGTTCAAACGATCTTTGATGTGACGTGAAGTAACAAATTTACCTTCTTTGCCAAAAAATGGAGAATCGTTGATGGTAAACAACATGCTCATTGTAGGTTCATCAATTGCAATGGTTGGCAATGCTTCCGGATTTTCAAAATCTGCAACGGTGTCCCCAATTTCAAATCCTTCCAATCCAACCAATGCACAAATATCACCTGCTTTTACTTCTTCTACTTTTTTTCTTCCCAAACCATCAAAAGTGTGTAGTTCTTTGATTTTGGTTTTGCTCATTTTTCCATCACGCTTAATCAAAGTCACGTTTTGGGTTTCTTTCAATACACCTCTTTGCAATCTACCTATGGCAATTCTTCCAGTAAAACTAGAGAAATCTAAAGAAGTAATTAACATCTGTGGAGTTCCTTCCGAAACTCTTGGAGCAGGAATATGTTCTAAAACCATATCTAACAATGGTTCAATATTATCCGTTTGGTTTTTCCAATCGTCAGACATCCAATTGTTTTTTGCCGAACCATATACTGTTGGAAAATCTAACTGCCATTCTTCAGCACCTAAATCAAACATCAAGTCAAAAACTTTTTCGTGTACTTCTTCCGGAGTACAGTTTTCTTTGTCTACCTTATTAATTACCACACATGGCTTTAACTTAAGGTCTAATGCTTTTTGCAATACAAAACGAGTTTGTGGCATGGGGCCTTCAAAAGCATCTACCAACAACAAAACTCCGTCTGCCATATTTAAAACTCTTTCTACTTCTCCTCCAAAATCCGCGTGACCAGGGGTATCAATAATATTAATTTTGGTTCCTTTATAAGTCACCGATACGTTTTTAGAAACAATCGTGATGCCTCGTTCACGTTCCAAATCGTTGTTATCTAAAATCAATTCTCCGGTACTTTCGTTGTCGCGAAACAACTGACAGTGGTGCATGATTTTGTCTACTAAAGTGGTTTTTCCGTGGTCAACGTGGGCAATAATTGCAATGTTTCTGATATTTTCCATAAATTAAATTTTCGCGTGCAAAATTAGGGTTTATTTTTCAGATAGTTGGTTAAGTAGACATTAACTTTTTTTATGTGATTTTTTTAGAAAAATAAACTCCTTAAAATTGTCAAAAACTTTTATAGAAATGCCTTGTGCCAAGCACCAAAAACCCATTATATTTGTGAACGATGGAACAATTTGTAGTATCAGCCAGAAAATATCGTCCGCAAACTTTTGAAGATGTCGTGGGGCAGCAACATATTACCAATACGTTGCTCAATGCCATTCAAAATAACCATTTGGCACAGGCATTATTATTTACCGGTCCGAGAGGAGTTGGTAAAACTACTTGTGCTCGAATTTTGGCACGAAAAATCAATCAACCGGATTATGACAATCCAAACGAGGACTTTTCTTTCAATGTTTTTGAATTAGATGCTGCCTCAAATAATAGTGTGGATGACATTCGAAGTTTGATTGATCAAGTTCGCATCCCACCCCAAACCGGAAAATATAAAGTATATATTGTAGATGAGGTACACATGCTCTCTACTGCAGCTTTTAATGCGTTTTTAAAAACATTAGAAGAACCACCTGCACATGCTATTTTTATATTGGCAACTACTGAAAAACACAAGGTAATTCCAACCATCTTATCTAGATGTCAGATATACGATTTTAAGCGAATTACCATACAAGATGCTAAGAATTACTTGGCTTATGTTGCAACCAACCAAGGCATTACTTTTGAAGAAGATGCTTTGTTAAAAATTGCCCAAAAAGCTGATGGTGCCATGCGTGATGCATTGTCAATTTTTGATCGAGTGGTCACTTTTTGTGGAAACCAATTGAGTAACCAAGCAGTTTCGGAAAATTTACAAGTTTTAGATTACGATACCTATCTGGAAGCCACCGATTGTTTTTTAGAAAACCATATTCCGAAAAGTGTATTGTTGTATGACAAGGTATTGAGTAATGGTTTTGACGGACATCATTTTGTGCAGGGTTTGGCAAGTCATTTTCGTGATTTGTTGATGACTAAAAATCCAAATACTTTAGAGTTATTGGAAGTTGGAGAAGCTACTAAGAAAAAATACATCCACCAATCGCAAAAAGCTTCGGAAGAGTTTTTGATTAAGGGAATTGACATGTGTACGCAAACCGATTTAAAATACAAAACTGCACAAAACCAACGATTATTGGTAGAATTGCTGTTAATGCAATTGTGCTCTAACACTTTTGATGGAGAAAAAAAAAAGTTGATGGATACATAATCCCTCCATTTCATTTTACCGGAAAATTAGGCAACACAGAAGTTACAGAAGAAATAGTTACTCCTGAAAATGTACCTCCTACCCCAAAAATTCCATCTGTTGAAGCACCAAAAACATCCTACGAAATTCCTGAAAGCAAAACCATAAGCCAGGATAACAAAATCAAAGCGTTTAGTTTAAAGAGTATTCAACAGAAAAAAGACTTGTTGGCACAACTTAAACCGGAAGTTTTAGAGGAAACTGTTCATTTGGAAGAGCCATTTACCGAAAATGATTTGATGGTGCAATGGAACAAATTTGCCCAAAAAATGGAGGCTCATGGCGAAAAAATGATTTACAGTTTGTTTACCTTACACACACCTAGCATCCAAAATGAAACCACCATTATTCATAAAGTGCCAAATGCGAGTAGTAAAATGGAATTTGAACGCATCAAAAACGATCTGGTTGGTTACTTAAGAGGTATGCTTCACAACCACCACATTCAACTAGAATTAGTAGAGGACGAACATATTACCATCAACAAAGCTTACACTACAGAGGACAAATACCAACGATTTGTAGAGATTAACCCAGCAATTGAGTTACTTAAAAAAACCTTTGATTTGGATTTTAGTTGATTTTTACCCTACTTACCAAAAAAAACAACATTTTATTTCAAATTACCAAATATTGTACATATTTTTGTACAAAATAAACTATCATGGTAATCACCAATATTTCAGATTTTAGAAAAGACATCAAAAGTTATTTAGAAAGGGTTGCAAAAAATTTTGAAACTTTGATTATTAACCGAGGTAAAGATTCGGGCATTGTGGTGATGTCTTTAGAAGAGTACAATTCTTTGATTGCAACCAACTATGAACTTTCTTCAAGAATTAATGAAAAACGTTTAGATGCTGCTATTGAAAAACTTAAAAACGGAAATTCTTTTCCAAAAGATTTAATAGAGGATTAAGATGAAATATGTTTTTGTAGATGAATCTTGGGAAGACTATTTGTATTGGCAAAAAGTAGTCCCTAAGAAAGTCAAAAAAATAAACGAATTATTAAAAGATATTTCACGTCATCCTTTTGAAGGTATCGGAAAACCGGAACCTTTAAAACACAAATATGCAGGATTTTGGTCGAGAAGAATTGATGAAGAACACCGATTAATTTATAGGTTTTTAGATGACGAAATTCAAATTGTAAAATGTCGTCACCATTATGATTGATTAAATTCTTAAAAAAGTGATTTGCTAAAATATTGATTTTAAATTAATCATGATTCTCAATTTTCTTGTATGCATCAATAATTCGTTTTACCAATCGGTGACGAACGATGTCTTTATCATCTAAATAAATAATTCCTATACCATCTATATCTTTTAACACCAACAAAGCTTCTTTTAACCCAGAAATAGATCTTCTAGGCAAGTCAACCTGTCCGGGATCACCTGTAATAATAAATTTGGCATTTTTTCCCATACGCGTTAAAAACATTTTCATTTGGGCATGTGTGGTGTTTTGGGCTTCATCTAAAATCACAAAAGCATTGTCCAACGTTCTTCCACGCATAAATGCCAATGGAGCAATTTGTATGATTCCCTTTAAAATATAATCTTCCAAAGTTTGCGGAGGAATCATGTCACGCAAAGCATCGTACAAAGGTTGCATGTACGGATCTAATTTCTCTTTCATGTCACCCGGTAAAAAACCAAGATTTTCTCCGGCTTCTACAGCTGGCCTGGTTAAAATGATACGTTTAACTTGTTTTTCTTTCAATGCTTTAACTGCCAACGCAACACCAGTGTATGTTTTTCCGGTACCAGCCGGACCAACAGCAAATACCATGTCGTTTTTCTGGATTTGATCCACCAACAATTGTTGGTTTGGGGTCATCGCTTTAATCAGCTTACCTCCTATCCCATGCACCAAAATCTTGTCTTGATCAGGCATTCGGTGTAATTCATCCGGGCCACTTAAAATCACCCGGTCAATTACATTATTGTCAATATTGTTATATCTGGTGAAATGCAACATCAATCGTTTAAAGCGAATTTCAAACTCATCCAATTCATCTTTTTCACCAAAAGCTTTTAAAGTAGTTCCTCTGGCTACTATCTTTAATTTCGGATAGTATTTTTTAATGGTCTCTAAATGTGCATCTTGTGCTCCCCAAAATTCTTTTGGAGCAATATCTACCAATTCGATGATTCTTTCGTTCAAAAGCAAAAAATTTAGTGTGACATTTTTTTTAAAAGTAATACCTTTGTTTATCAAATTTACGTTTTTTTAGTACTGCTAAAAAATTAGTTATAAACATTTCAATGTCAATAATTACCCTTACCACCGATTTCGGATTAAAAGATTATTACGTAGGAGCCATTAAAGGATTTATTTTTCAACACTTTCCAGAAGTTCGTGTAGTTGATTTGTCACATCTAATAGATCCTTTTAACCATACCGAAGCAAGTTATTTACTTAAAGCAGCGGTGAAAAATTTCCCTGAAAACACGATTCACATCGTTGGTGTAGATTGCGAAAAAAACGTGAAAAATGCTCCCGTTATCATGCGTTGGAAAAAACAATTCTTTATTGGTACCGATAATGGAATTTTATCGTTATTAAGTAATGAAGAAGCTCCTGAACAAGTGGTTACATTCCACTACCAAAACCAAAGCAAAAGTACCATGGAAGAGTTTGTATTGGTGGCAGGAAAAATCATCCAAAATTCTGATTTGAATAGGATTGGAACAACCCATGAACTTAAAAAAGTAACCAGCATACAGCCAATTATTGCCAAAGATGGTAATAGCATCACAGGTTCAGTTGTTTATATTGATGGCATGGGGAATTTGGTTTTTAATATTTCTAAGAAATTTTTTGAAGAAGTACGAAAAGGAAGGAAATTTGAAATCATGTTCAAGCCCAAAATTTTGAGAACCATATATGAAAACTACGGAGAAGTATTGATAGATGCCCAAGGAGAACAAAAAAGCGTAGAAGGAACCAAGGTAGCCATTTTTAATGAACTAGATTACCTAGAAATAGGTACCTTTGGAGCCAATCCGAACAGAACAGGTACTGCAAAAACCTTGTATGGTTTTGATTATTTTGACTCATTGACCATTCAATTTATACCCTAAATGATTACGAGAATTGTAAAAATAACCTTGGAGCCAGACAAAGTACAATCGTTTGTGCATCACTTTGACCAATACCAATCGCACATTAGAAATTTTCAAGGAAATCAATTCCTGAAATTATACCAAGACATCCACCATCCTCATGTGTTTTTTACCTATAGCTATTGGAATTCGGAAAATGACTTAAACGAGTACCGAAATTCAGAGCTATTTGCCAAAGTTTGGGCTGAAACCAAACCAATGTTTGCAGAAAAAGCACAAGCTTGGAGTGTGGCTTGTAAAGTTGAATTACCTTAAAATATGATTATGTTAACGATATATCGCAAAGAATTGCTCAGTTTTTTTGGTTCCCTTTTAGGGTATTTGGTCATTGGATTCTTTTTGTTTTTAAACGGCTTGTTTTTGTTTGTTTTAGAAGGCCCGTACAACATTCCCAACAGTGGTTATGCAGATGTTACTCCTTTTTTTACTTTAACTCCGTGGGTACTATTATTTTTAATTCCAGCCATCACCATGCGTATGGTAAGTGAGGAAAGAAAACTAGGTACTCTGGAAATTTTGTTTACCAAACCAATCTCTGTTTTTGATTTAATTGTTGGCAAATGGCTTGCAGCTATCACCTTAATTATCGTTGCATTGATTCCAAGTTTAGTATATGTGTTTATAGTGCAATCGCACATACAAGCAAGCAGCACCTTTGATTGGGGCAGCACTTTGGGCTCGTATTTTGGAGTACTGTTTATGGCTTCGGCTTATAGTGCTATCGGGATTTTTACATCTGCACTATCAACCAACCAATTGGTTTCGTTTGTGTTATCTGTTACGATTTGTTTTTTGTTGTACTATGGTGTGGAAGGTATATCGCAGTGGCTCGATCAAAATTATTGGATCTCTTATTTCGGAATGGAATCTCATTACAAAAGCATTAGCAGAGGAGTAATTGACACCCGAGATTTGATTTATTTTATGAGTATAACCGCATTATTTTGGTTGTTTACCCATGCCAAAATCAACCAACTTAAAAACCAATAAGCCATGTTAGCTACTAATTTTCCTTTTTTTAAAAAGTATCTAGGATGGTTGTTGGCTCTCATCCTTATCAACCTGATTAGCCACAATTGGTTCCAACGTTTTGATTTGACGCACGACAAAAGATATACACTCTCTAAAAATACTCTAGAAATTTTAAAACAAATAAACGAGCCTATTTTTGTGGATATTTTTTTAGAAGGCAAATTTCCGGGAGACATCCAAAAACTGCAAACCGAAACCAAACAATTGTTAGAAGAATTTAAAGCTTACAACAAGAACATTCAGTTTACTTTTGTTAACCCTTTGGAAGATACGGAAGATGAAGGTGCTATTGTTCAGGCTTTTTACGAAAAAGGCATGACTCCTATCAATATTACCGTGGAAGATAGAGGCAAACAAAGTCAGGAATTGGTTTTTCCGTGGGCTGTGGCTTACAGCGAAACTAAAGACACTAAAATAGGTTTACTTAAAAATTTGTTGGGAGCAAGCACAGAAGAAAAAGTAATTAGCTCCGTACAACATTTGGAATATGCTTTTATTCAAGCTTTTTATACCATTACTACTGAAAAAGAAAAGAAAATAGCCGTTTTAAAAGGAAATGGAAATTTAGAGGATGTTTTTATTGCTGATGCTTTAAAGGCGATGAGAGAAAATTATTTTATTGCCCCATTTACTTTAGACTCAGTTGCTTTTAATCCTTTAAAAACATTAAACCAGTTAAAAAGGTACGACTTGGTGTTAATGGCCAAACCCACCCAAAAATTTTCAGAGGAAGAAAAATTAGTTTTAGACCAATATTTCATGCATGGTGGCAAAGGAATGTTTTTGTTAGATGTTGTTGCAGCGGATATCGATAGTTTGTATAACGAAACCGGTACCGCTTTTGCATATCCGAGAGAGCATAATTTGAGCGATTTCTTTTTTAAGTACGGCATTCGAATCAATCCGATATTGATTCAAGACATCCAATCCACTCCTATCACTTTGGCAACTGGAGAAGAAGGTAGTCAAACCCAATACCAAAACTATCCTTGGTTATATGCCCCATTGATATATCCGGAAATCAAACATCCGATTGTTCATAATGTAGACGGACTCAAATTTGACTTTGTAAGTCCGATTGACACCTTAAAAAATGGCATAAAAAAAACCATATTGTTAAAATCTTCTGCCAATGCAAGAAACGTTGGAGTGCCAAAAGAAATTTCTTTAGAAGAAGTTTCTGAAATACCTACCAAAGAAGATTTTGTTAACAAAGGAAATTTTCCGGTAGCGGTTTTACTCGAAGGTAATTTTAAATCGATGTACCAAAACAGAATTCTTCCTTTTGAATTAAAAGATTTTAAAGACCAAAGCAAGGAAAACAAAATTATTGTAGTTTCGGATGGTGATGTGATTAAAAATCAATTAGACCGAAATTACCAACCACTGGAATTAGGATATGACAAATGGACGAAAAATATCTTCGGAAACAAAGAATTTATTTTAAACAGTATCAATTATTTATTAAACAATAACGGATTAATTGAAGTAAGAAACAAAGAAGTAGATTTGGCTTTATTAAACCGAGATAAGGTTTATGAAAACTACCATTGGTTGCAAGCAATAAGTTTGTTAATTCCGTTGTTTTTGGTAGCTATTTTTGGTGTTTTCATTACTTGGAGAAGAAAAGCCAAACATCAAACACAAACGACGTAAATTTTATTTTTTGGTTTGTATTACAAACCTTATATTTGTTTTCTAAATATATTGTCATATGGTGAATTTTATTGTTTCGAGTTCTTATTTATTCAAACAATTACAAGTGCTTGGTAACGTGATTAATAACACATCTACCTTGCCAATTTTAGATAATTTTCTGTTTGAATTAGACCATAATTCTTTAAAGGTATCTGCATCTGATTTAGAAACTTCTATGTCGGCTATGTTAGAAATAGATTCTAATTCCAAAGCTAGTGTAGCTGTACCTTCAAAAAAGTTGTTGGACATTTTAAAAAGTTTGCCAGACCAACCCATTACTTTCACTATAGAAGATAATGCTACTGTAGATTTAAGTACTGAAAATGGAAAATATACCATCCCTTTTTATCCTGGAGAAGAGTTCCCAAAACCAACTACATTAGATGAAGCACAACAAACTATAGTTACTTCAGAAGTATTGTCTTCAGCAATCGGGAAAACTATTTTTGCTACCGGAAATGATGATTTACGTCCAGTAATGTCGGGAGTATTTTTCCAATTCTCTACCCAAGGATTAACGTTTGTTGCAACGGATGCTCATAAATTGGTAAAATATTCAAGAACGGATGTTACCAGTAACGAAGTGGTAGAATTCATTATGCCCAAAAAACCTTTAAATATTTTAAAGAATATCTTGGCAACCATGGATACAGAAGTTAAAATGGAATTCAATGATTCTAATGCGACCTTTTCCTTTGAAAATTATCATTTGATTTGTCGTTTAATTGATGGAAAATATCCAAACTACGAAGCAGTAATTCCGAAAGAAAATCCAAATAAATTACACATCGATCGAAATTTGTTTTTGAATGCTGTTAAACGTGTTGCAATTTTTTCTAATAAAACTACGCACCAAATTCGCTTAAAGATTGCTGGTACCGAGTTAAACATATCCGCAGAAGATTTAGATTTCTCCAACAAAGGAGTAGAACGTTTGACATGTGACTACAGAGGTGACGATATGCAAATTGGTTTTAATGCCAAATTTTTAATAGAAATGCTTTCGAACTTAGATTCTGATGAAGTGATGTTAGAAATGTCATTACCAAACCGTGCTGGTATTTTAACTCCTATTGATGGGTTGATTGAAGGAGAGAAAGTTATTATGTTGGTGATGCCAGTAATGCTAAATAACTAATCTGTTAAAAATAATTACCCCCTTAACCGTAATAACTAGTTTGTTACGGTTTTTTTAAAATATAAAACATGATACAAAAAGTTGCTTTAAATCATATCCATGAAAGTTTAGGTGCCAAAATGGTTCCGTTTGCAGGCTTTCAAATGCCTGTTCAATATGCAGGGGTAAATATAGAACACGAAACCGTTCGAAATGGAGTTGGTGTGTTTGATGTTTCGCACATGGGAGAATTCTTTTTGTCAGGTCCTAATGCGTTAGACTTAATTCAAAAAGTCACCACCAACGATGCTTCTACTTTAACCATCGGAAGAGCACAATATTCTTGCATGCCAAATGGCAAAGGAGGTATTGTAGATGATTTGATTATTTACAAAATGGAAGAAGAAAAATACCTATTGGTAGTAAATGCTTCTAACATTGAAAAAGATTGGAATTGGATCAGCAGCCACAATACCAAAGGAGTACAAATGGAAAATGCATCTAACGATTATTCTTTATTTGCCATCCAAGGTCCAAAAGCAGTGGAGGCTATGCAAAGTTTAACCAACATCGATTTGTCATCTATTGCTTATTATCATTTTCAGGTAGGAAACTTTGCTGGTTTTAACGATGTAATTATTTCCGCTACAGGTTATACCGGTTCAGGTGGATTTGAAATTTATTGTAAAAACGAACAAGCAGAAGCCATATGGCATGCTGTTTTTAAAGCTGGTGCACCTTTTAATATCCAACCAATCGGATTGGCAGCAAGAGATACCTTGCGTTTAGAAATGGGATTCTGCTTGTACGGAAACGATATTGATGATACCACTTCTCCATTAGAAGCTGGATTGGGATGGATTACCAAATTCACCAAAGATTTTGTAGATGCCGACTTTTTAAAAACCCAAAAAGAGAATGGTGTAACCAAAAAATTGGTTGGCTTTGAATTGATAGAAAGAGGCATCCCTCGTCATGATTACGAAATTGTAAACAAAGAAGGTGAAATGATTGGAAAAGTAACTTCCGGTACCATGTCCCCTAGCACCGGAAAGGCGATTGGTCTAGGATATGTGCCAACTGCGTTGAGTTCGGTAGATTCTGAAATCTACATCCGAATTAGAAACAAAGACATCGCTGCAAAAGTAGTGAAGTTGCCTTTTTATAAGAAGTGAGTAGTGAATAGTGATAAGTGATAAGTAAAGCTAAATGCTTATTGCCTTAAGCTTAAAGCATTAAATAAATTTGATATAAAAACGAAGAAATGGGAAGAGCGTTTGAATTTAGAAAAGCAAGAAAAATGAAACGTTGGTCAGCAATGGCCAAAACTTTTACCAGAATTGGGAAAGACATTGTAATGGCAGTAAAAGAAGGTGGTCAGAATCCGGAAACCAACTCTCGTTTGCGTGCAGTGGTACAAAATGCCAAGGCAGCCAACATGCCGAAAGAAAATGTGGAAAGAGCTATTAAAAAAGCATCAGACAAAGACACTGCCAACTACAAAGAAGTATTGTTTGAAGGCTATGCACCACACGGAATTGCCATTTTAATTGAAACTGCAACCGATAACAACAATCGAACGGTGGCCAACATACGCAGTTATTTTAATAAGTGTAACGGAACATTAGGTACCCAAGGGTCTGTTGAATTTATGTTTGACCATACCTGTAATTTCCGTATTCCGGCAGAAGGCCAAAATGTGGAAGAATTGGAATTGGACATGATTGATTTTGGTGTAGAAGAAATTTTTGCAGACGAAGATGGTATTTTGATGTATGCCCCTTTTGAAAGTTATGGTGCCATTCAAAAAGAATTGGAAAACAGAAATATTGAAATTTTATCCTCTGGATTTGACAGAATTCCGCAAGTCACCAAAAAGCTTACGCCAGAACAAATTGCAGATGTGGAAAAACTCCTAGAAAAAATTGAAGAGGATGATGATGTACAAAACGTATATCACACCATGGAAGAAGAGGATTAATTTTTCTTTTAATATCATTCAAGAAGCGAAATCATTTGGTTTCGCTTTTTTTATGTCTGCCATTTAACAATTGTTTCCAAAAAAGCTTTCTACTTTTAACAAATGATACAAGTAGTTTGGTTTAAAAAAGATCTTCGATTGCAAGATCATGAACCGATTTGGTTGGCAAGTCAACAAAGCCTACCCACCCTATTTTTGTATTTGTTTGAGCCAAGTTGGATGCACGAAGGGCACTATTCTGAAAGGCATTTCCGATTCATCCAACAGTCTTTGTTGGAAATGCAGCATACTTTGGCAAATTATCATCATTCCTTGATTGTATTACATGCAGAAGCACTAGATGTTTTTCAGTATCTACACCAAAATTTTGGCATCAAACAAGTCTTTTCTTACCAAGAAACCGGATTGAAAGTGACTTTTGACAGAGACATTGTATTGCAACAATTCTTTCAAAAGCAAAACATACAGTGGAAAGAGTGTGTGCAAAATGGGGTATTGAGAGGAAAAAAAAACCGAAACCATTGGACCCAATCCTGGGAAAGTTTTATGGAATCACCAATACAAAACACCGATTTACAGAGATTAGTTACCTTATCAAAAAAGGAGGTGGAACATATAGAAAAAATTTTTCCAAAATACCCACTCATAACAATTAAAAACATAGAAATGCAGCCTGGAGGTAGCAGTTTTGCATGGAAGTATTTGCATAGTTTTGTGCAAGAACGAGGCAAAAATTACAGCCGACATATTTCTAAACCTAACGAAGCAAGATTGGCATGCAGCAGGCTTTCGCCTTACATTACTTGGGGAAACATTAGCATACGGCAAATCATCCACTTTATTGCAACTCAAAAAAAAGAAAGTTCTTGGAAAAGAAGTGTACAAAACTTTTCCTCTCGCTTGCGATGGCAAGCCCATTTTATTCAAAAATTTGAAATGGAATGTAGCATGGAATTTCAGGCCATCAATGCCGGATTCAGAAATTTAAACCAAGAAGTGGTGGAAGAATTTCATCAAGCTTGGTGCGAAGGAAAAACCGGAGTACCCTTGGTAGATGCTTGCATGCGATGTTTGAACCAAACCGGATATTTAAACTTTAGAATGCGTGCTTTGGTGGTTTCTTTTTATACGCATCATTTGTTTCAGCCTTGGCAAAATTGCAGCAAGCATTTGGCAAAAATGTTTTTAGATTTTGAACCCGGAATCCACTATCCTCAAATTCAAATGCAAGCGGGAGTAACGGGTATCAATACTTTGCGAATTTATAACCCCATCAAGAATTCATACGAACACGACCCTGAAGGAGCCTTTATCCAAAAATGGGTGCCTGAATTACAAAATTTACCAAAAGAATTTGTGCACGAACCTTGGAAAATGACCGCTTTAGAGAGTAACTTTTACGCTTTTGAATTAGGTGTACATTATCCAAACCCTATTGTGCCACTTGAATTAGCACAAAAAATGTCGACCGACTTTTTCTGGAAAATGAAAAAGAACGCTTTGGTACAACAAGATGCTTTTCGCATTTTACAAAAACACACCTTACCCAACCGAGATGCGGTGTAACCATTGGTGAAGATTTTGGTAATTGATTTCTGCAAAATCTTGAATCACCCAATCAGCTTGTGAATAATCTTGGTTTTTAGAATGAAAACTATCAAAACCAATACACGGAATTCCTGCTGCTTTTGCTGCTAATATCCCATTGGTGCTATCTTCAATAACCAAACAATTATTTTTGGGATGTTTGCTATGTTCCCAAGCTTTTAAAAATAAAGCCGGATGTGGTTTAGATTGCGGAAAATCTTCCCCCGAAAAAATTCCAGAAAAGTAAGTATGTAATCCAAAACGATTAAAAACCCTTTCAATGGTCACTTTAGCACTACTCGATGCCAACAATAATAGCACTCCATTGGCATGTAGCTCTTGTATTAATGGCAATACCCCATTAATTAATTCCAAATCTTCTTTGGCATCAAAAGCATCGTTAAATAAATTTCTTTTCACCAAAACCAAATCCTCCACTTCTTCCTTTAAATCAAAATGAGCTTTAAGTTTTTGGTAAATATTTTTGGTAGAATTTCCGGTAAAAGACGCATACATATCGTCAGAAACAGTAATATTCAATTGCTTAAAATGTTGTTGGTAGGCAAAATGATGAACCGGTTCCGAGTCAACAATCACCCCATCCATATCAAAAATTACCGTTTGTAGCATGGCATATATTTTATTGCAAAAATAGGTGATTCTGTGCTTGTAAAAGATAGATTAAAATCAAATGAATGTTAATAATCTCCTTACATTAGTTACAGAAATACCTATCTTTGTTTATCAAAATTCATATATATGTCTGTTGCTAAAAAAGATTACAAGCGAATTACCACCAAAACTTTGGTGGACATGAAGAGTCAAGGAGAAAAAATTTCCATGCTTACCAGTTACGATTACACCATGGCAAAAATTGTAGATGCAGCCGGAGTTGATGTGATTTTGGTTGGAGACTCTGCTAGTAATGTAATGGCAGGACATGAAACTACTTTACCAATTACTTTAGATCAAATGATTTACCATGCAAGCAGTGTGGTACGTGCATGCCAAAGAGCTTTGGTGGTAGTTGATTTGCCTTTTGGTTCGTACCAATCTGACCCTAAAGAAGCTTTACGAAGTGCCATCAGAATCATGAAAGAAAGTGGCGGGCATGCCGTAAAATTAGAAGGTGGAAGTGAAATTAAAGAGAGTATCAAAAGAATCTTACATGCTGGTATTCCGGTAATGGGGCATTTGGGTTTAACACCACAATCCATTTATAAGTTTGGGACATATACCGTTAGAGCCAAAGAAGAAGCAGAGGCCCAAAAATTATTGGAGGATGCTAAAATGTTAGAAAAAGTAGGTTGTTTTGCTTTGGTATTGGAAAAAATTCCTGCCGCATTGGCTAAAAAAGTTGCCGAAAGCGTGCACATTCCAGTCATCGGAATTGGTGCGGGTAATGGAGTTGACGGGCAAGTATTGGTTATTCACGATATGTTAGGAATGACCCATGAGTTTAGTCCACGTTTTTTAAGAAGATACTTGCATTTATACGATGCCATGCATCGAGCCATTGGGCAATATGTTTCGGATGTAAAAAGTTTAGATTTTCCGAACGAGCAAGAGCAGTATTAAATACACAATTACATTAAATTCCCATTTCAACCTGAAATCTCAAATACCATTGATTTCTGTAATTTCCTGTTGGCAATTGTTGTAAATCATATGTCAACTCACTTTGTAACTTAAACGCATGTTCCCATAAATACTTGGTAACTCCTATAGAAAATTGTTCTGATTTTGGTACCAAATTTTCAATGCCTGCAAAAGGCTTTTGGTTAGAGTATCTTACAATTAACTCGTAATTATTTGCAAATAAATAACTAGCTTGGTAATCATGCCCACTTCCTACCCAAACAAAACTAGTTTGGCTTGCATTTAATGGATTCACTGTAATTGGATTTTCTGAAGTATTTCTACTCATGTAAGCATATAGCAAACTCCAACCTTGGTATTTAAACATCACATCAGTAAAAAAATACTTTAACGTTCGAGCTTCAAATAGGTCATTTCCTAATTGTCCGGACGATTTGTTGGTGCGGTTATTTTGAGAAAATGCAGGAGAAATAAACAATTTTGGCTTTTTTTCTCTAGCCAAATCTCCTTCAAAATTTGTTCCATCGTTGGTAAAAGAGCCAAATGGCATCAATTCTAATTTGGCAGTATAAGCCAAATTATCATCAGTATTTCTTGTAAAATTTCTACCTTCTCCATTGGTAATAGAAGTTTTTACATTCCATGAAAACTGATCTGACTTTTGATTCAGATAATATGCCTGGAAACCAAAGTCACGATCTATATTAAATCGAGCATTATTAATGGTTCTGTCTGTAAACTGCAAAGCTCCGGAAGAGTTAATTCTTTGTCTGTTTCCAGGTATTTTGGTTTGACCAAAAATAAAACTCCAATGCTTATTTGGTCGGTAGGTTACTGCGGCATCTCTAATGATATTAATATTTTCTCCTTCTTCTATAGCACCAACATCTCCTGGAGCAAAGGACAATTGTATTACATACAAAAATCTTGGATCTCCTACATAACCATCAAATCGCAAACGAAGTCTTCTTATTTGTCCATCAATAATCTTATTGTCTTAATAATCATTTAAATACGTAGCACGATTTTGCATTCTGAATCGAATGTTGAATTGAAAAATACTATCCGGAGAAGTCAATCCTACTCCTCTACCATAACTATAATAAGGTAAGTTTTCTAAACGCAGATCGTTGTTTATCGTATCTTTTTTATAAAATTGGGCTTGTGAACACCATGTTAAAAGCAAAATAAAAGCGATGATGATTGGATCTTTTTTCAAGATGTATACTTTTAAAAATTTGCACAAATTTAACTTTTATTAAAACATCATCAAATTAAAATACAATAACTAATTATGCTCTGAAAATAGTACTTTTGCTTCAAATCAATCATCATGTCGCACGTTTACTTAGGATATCATTTTACAGTGGAACCAAAAGAATTAGGTTCTGAAATTTTAGTTGCCGAATTGGGAGAAAAACCTTTTGAAAGCTTTGTAGAAACTTACTTAGGGGTGATTGCTTACATAAAAAAGGAATATTGGCAAGAAAATATTTTAGAGGATGTTTATATTTTGAAATCTCCGGAATTTACCATCAAATATCATGTAGAAGAAATTGAACCAGTCAATTGGAATGAAGAATGGGAGCAAAATTTCTCTCCTCTTGAGGTAGATGATCGTTGTTATATCAGAGCTCCATTTCACGAACCTAAAAATGTTTCGTTTGAAATTGTGATTGAGCCTAAAATGAGTTTTGGTACCGGACATCATGAAACAACTTTTTTGGTGTTAGAACAGTTGTTAGACACCAATTTACAAGGAAAAAGTACTTTAGACATGGGTTGTGGCACTGCCATTTTAGCCATTTTGGCAGCTAAAAAAGGTGCTAACCCTATAGATGCTGTAGATATTGACCCTTGGTGTTTTGAAAACTCTTTAGAGAATGTTGCTAAAAATGATTGTGCTCATATACAAGTGAACCAAGGCGATGCCTCTTGGTTAACCAATCAAAAATACGATGTGATTATTGCCAATATCAATCGAAATATATTGTTGGAAGATATTCCAACTTATGTGTCTTGTTTGAATGACAAAGGATTGTTATTTTTGAGTGGTTTTTATTCAGAAGATATTTCCTATATCTCTAAATGTTGCGAGGAGCAAGGACTTCAACTAGTAAAAACTACAGAAAAAAATAATTGGATTGCCATGCAATGGATTAAAAATTAATGCCATGTTTTACAATACCCAAGAAAAAGTATTAGAAGAAGTTTTGTTAGAAGAATTATTAGATACTCCTAACGAAATAGTTTTGTATAATGATGATGTAAACACCTTTGACCATGTAATTGAAACTTTAGTAAGGGTTTGTGACCATACTTGGGAACAAGCAGAACAATGCTCCATCATCGTTCACTACAAAGGAAAATGCACGGTTAAAACAGGTGCTATGGAAGAATTAAAAGCCCAATGTACCCAATTGTTAGAAGCAGGGCTAAGTGCCGAAATCGTTTAAATTAAATGGAAGAATACGGTAAAATACTCATCATTGCCATGCCTGTTTTTTTGGCACTCATTACCATAGAAAAATGTTATGGTTGGTATAAGGGGCAGGACACCGTTCCGATTGTAGATGCGGTTTCTAGCTTAAGTTCCGGAATTACCAATGTGATAAAAGATGTATTGGGATTGAGTATTTCTATTTTATCTTACGAATGGATGGTGCAAAAAACAGCTATTTTTAGCTTTCAAAATAGTTGGATAACGTATGTAATAGCTTTTGTTGTAATCGATTTTTACGGCTATTGGACTCATCGTTGGGCACATCAAATCAACTTTTTTTGGAACAAACATGCCATTCACCATAGCAGTGAAGAGTTTAATTTGCCTTGTGCGTTAAGACAATCCATTGCTTCGTGGGTCAATTTATTTACTTTTTTATTGCTTCCGGCTGCTTTAGTTGGAGTTCCAGCCAAAGTAATTGCAACCATTTTGCCTTTGCATTTGTTTGCTCAATTTTGGTACCATACCAAGCATATTGGCAAATTAGGCTGGTTAGAAAAAATTATTGTAACGCCTTCTCACCATCGGGTGCACCATGCCATCAATCCAGAGTATTTGGATAAAAACCACGGACAAATTTTTATATTTTGGGACAAATGGTATGGAACATTTCAAGAAGAAATTCCAGAAGTTCCGGCAGTATATGGCATCACCCGACCAGCATCTACATGGAACCCAATCAAAATTAATTACCAGCATTTGTGGTTGTTGATGCAAGATGCTTGGCGAGCAAACCATTGGAAAGACAAATTAACTATATGGTTTCAACCAACCGGATGGAGACCAAATGGGCTAGATGAAAAATATCCGGTAAATAAAATTGAGCAAGTTAACCAACAAGTGAAATACCAAACCTTTTTCTACACAGAGTTCAAAGCATATAGTTTATTTCAATTATTCAGCACATTGCTCTTGGTTAGCTTGTTTTTTAATCATATCGGAAAAATGAGCCTGACTGAAATGCTTGCCATTGGCTTTTTTATCTTTTGGAATATTTACAGTTATACCGATGTGATGGATGGTAATGCCAGTGGTTGGAAATTGGATGTAGGAAAAACCATCTTGTTTATCTTAATTTGGATACAAATCCCATGGTTTTCGTTACAAATTACAAAAGTTGGATTTTTTGTATTGCTTGCATATTT